>JAAUXT010152010.1_pt1 | contig 16117 bp, 14 predicted proteins | sample 7278171 | NCBI WGS metagenome assembly JAAUXT01 (sample SAMN14350112, study PRJNA611818) | marine sediment metagenome | isolation source: surface marine sediment (1.8m) | place: French Polynesia: Moorea | collected 2018-08 | reverse complement strand
TCAAGCGATGTCAAGATTTTTTCTAGCTGCAATGGTGCCCTACAGCGAGATCGAGAGCTCAAGAAAAGACTCTATGCCCATGCGGGTATTTCAGTGTATTGGCTGGTGAATCTGGGTGAACGCCAGCTCGAGATCTATACGGAACCGTTAGGGCCAGGAGAAGATTCAACCTACGGCAGCCGGCGGACTTATCAGTTGAACGACAGGGTACCGCTCGCCATCGAAGGGACCGAGGTCGCAAGGCTCCCTTTGCGAGATCTACTTCCCTAAGACAAACTTGCTACCACATCCGCTGAGCCTCAACACCCCCCTACTACTCATAGGGAATGACCTCCGAGGCCTTTATCGTGTACCCGGCATCGCCCATCTCGCTGCCCGCCCATTTCGCGCTCAGCTCGCCGGTAACCCAGACGGTGTCGAACAACTCCCGCTTGGCGGCGCTGTTGCCCTCGGCGACCACATAAACGGTCTGATTGGAGGGCGGTGGTGGCACGTGGATACAGGCACCAAAATACGGCACTAGCAGGAATTCCGATACTTTCTCGCCATCATGCTGTAGCGGCACCACATAACCCGGCAGCTTGACCGTCTTGCCGTTGAGCTCCTTCACCACCGGTGCGTGGCTCATGGACGCCTTGATCTCCTCCATGATCTTGGCCGCCTCGGGGCTATTATCTAGGAGCGACCCGATGTCGTATTTTTCGAAGACGGCGTTGGGATTCCAGTCGGCGGGAACCAGTTCCTCCCAAGTGATCTCGACGACCTCCGAGGGCTTTGCCACCTCGGCCAAGGCCTGCGGTGCTCCAAGCCCGTGCACACTGAGCCATGTTGCCAGGATCAAAGGAGCGATTATTGAACGTGCGTTCGCATGCATGGGGAAAAACCTTTGGTCACAGTCGAATAGTCATGCCGTCGGCCAGGGAATAGCGGTAGGCACGGTAAGCGGGGACAGCTCCAATCACAAAGCCGGCTGCGATAATCAGACCCAGCAACTGCAACTCGTGGATCGAGATCACGCCAATGCCGATGAACAGACCAAACTGGGATTCCAGGATCGGCTGCCCAATGATCAATCCCAAATAAAGCAAAATCAAACCAAGCATTGTCCCAACAATCGTTAGACAACCTGCTTCCCCGACGATCATCGCGAACACATGGGCCGGCCGCGCCCCCACCGAACGCATGATCGCCATCTCCCGGCGGCGTTCGTTGAGACTGGCGAGGATCACGGTCAGCATACCGGTGAGGCCCACCAGCACCACAAAAGTGGAAACCGCCAGCAACGCCTGCTCGGCCACGCTCATCAAATCCCATAGCTCCTGCAGGGCGACGCCCGGGAGAATGGCCAACAGTGGCTCCTGGCGATATTCATTGATGAAACGCTGGACGCGAAAGGCGCTGATCTTGGATTCCAGTCCAACCAGGAAAGCGGTGATGGCCTTGGGCGTCAGATCCAACTGGCGGGCCTGCTCGGCGGAGAGCTTGAGGCCCGGCAGGGGCGCTCCGCCCTGCCAGTCGATGTGGATGGCCTCGATGCCTTCGAGGCTCACGTGCACCGTGCGATCCACCGGTGTGCCCGTTTTATCGAGAATACCGACCACCCGGAAGGGCTTGTCGTCGTGGAGCGTAAAGCTCACTTTACCCGCACCGTGGGCAATGACGATCTCCTCTCCCAGTCCATAGCCGAGGGCTTCGGCCACCTCCGCACCCAGCACGGCATCGTAGACGTCGGCGAAGGGCTCACCCGCGGCGAAGCTCAGTTCGCGGTCCCGGGCATAGCGATAGCGCTTGAAGTAGTCCCGGGTTGTGCCCATCACCCGGTAGCCCAGGTGGGAATCACCCAGGGAAATGGGTACGGTCCATGCAATCTTGGGATGCCGGGCGATGTCCTGATAGCTCTGCCAGGTAATGTTGTTGGTGGCGTTACAGATGCGAAACACCGCGTATAACAACAGCTGCACCGCGCCACTGCGGGCACCCACGACCAGGTCAGTCCCGGAGATGGTGTTGGCGAAGCTTCCCCGGGCCTCGGTGCGAAGACGCTCCACGCCCAGCAGCAACGTCACACTGAGGGCGATCGCCAGCACGGTGAGGGCCGCGGTGAACCTGCGGTTGAGGATGCTTTTCAACGCCAGATAGACGATCGCCATCAACGGCTCCCCTTCCCAGGCGCCGCGGCCCGGTTGATTTCGGTCAAACCAATGGTACGGTCGAAAAATCGCTCCAAGGTGGCGTCGTGGCTGACGAATACCAGGGTCGTATTGGCGGCCTCGCACTCCCGAAACAGCAGTTCCAGGAATGCGGCACGACGATTCGCGTCCAGGGAAGACGTGGGCTCGTCGGCGATCAGAATCTCCGGTCGCCCCATCAGGGCCCGGGCCGCGGCCACCCGCTGCTGCTGACCCACGCTCAGCTCGGTAACCGGCCGCGCCATGAGCCCTTGATCCAGGTCCAGGTGGTTTAACAATCGGACCGCCGCGGCCTCCAGGCTGGAGCCATTGCCCAAGGCCGCCGCGCGTCTTTTAGGGGAGAAACGACACGGCAACGTCACGTTTTCCAGCACCGACAGATAGGGAATCAGGTTGAATAGTTGGAAGATGAAGCCGATATGGTCCGACCGAAAACGATCACGCCGAGCACCGCCAAGGCGGTCGATCCGTTGGCCCAGTACCCAAATCTCACCCTGCTGTGCCGTCACCACACCGGCCAGAAGGCAAAGCAACGTGCTCTTGCCACTGCCGCTGGCGCCCTCGATGAACACCCGCTCACCCCGTGAAACCGTCATGGCGTCGATCTCCAGGGTGTTCGGACCATTCCCAAGCCAGCGGAAATGCAGGTTCCTGATCGAAATCACAGAATCGTTTGTCGTCATCGCCCAACAATCAAAGGGAACGGGCAGGCTCCGCAGCCAACCCGTCCAAAATGAACAAAAGCCTTGTGGTTACAACTCGACGCGGGCCGAATCGGCCGTCAGCTTGACACTTGTCTGACCCTGCTCGCTGATCACCTGCACTTGCAACTCCTCGGTACCGGAGAACAGGGTAAACAAATTCACATCGATATGAGTCAGGGCATCGGGATTGGCGCAGCTGAACTTATAATTGACGTGAAACTCCGAGTGCACTTCCTCGTCGTGCTCGTCCTCGCCCTCATGAGCAGAATGCTTTTCATCCTCATGTTCCTTGCCCTCGTGCTCCTCGCCATGTTCCTCCTCATCGTGCTCATCTTCGATATCGGTTTCGACCTCCGCTTCGGCCAGTTGGCAGCGAGCCTCAGCCGGAAGCGAGAATACCTTCTCCCCGTCTTCGAGGGTCCCGGTGGCTTGTTGAACCGCTTGCTCTTCCTCGGGTTTTCCCGGCGCATGCTCAAAGCCAACGATGTTCATCGCTGGGCTGATGAACTCGATGCTCAGAGTTTCGTTTTCCTGAGCCACATTCAACAGGCCCACGCCATGCTCATGACTGTCGAGCTGGCGATGCTCATGCTGCTCGCCCGATGTGATCCCGCTGGCCAGGGAAAGCGAAAGGGCAGCCAACACTGTTCGATTTCTCACGATAATGTCTCCTCAAAATTCATTCAATGGACTATGGACGTAACTGAAACGCAAGCCGATGGTCGATGTCAGCGGGCGGCCCTGGGCCATTCTCCATTCCACGGAGAGATAAGGTGGCGTTTTTCTGACGATCTAGCGATCAGTGCGTTTACATGCGACGAGAGGAGACGGTGGCGCTCGGGCTCGAAACCCAGGGTGCGTGGCCCGGATCAGGCATGCAGCGGGCATCACTGGTAGCGTGTCTGGCTTGACTACAATGACTGAAGCCGGGCCTGCGACAGGACTGGCATGATCGAAATTCGGCAGGTGCAGGCAAAGCTCACAGGTTTCGTTGGGTTCGTGCGCATCGAGCTCGAGCCCGTGCACCAACGCATAGCTCTGCGCATAGAGCAGCAGGACAACGAAAATCAGGGATGCCTTGGACCCGGAAACCATGTTGAGGAGATGCTGAACCATAATCGCTGCAGAGGCCGTGAGTGTACCAATACAACCCGGAAATAACCAGTTCGAAACCCGCCGGAGTGTTGGCTGCGACCGGCTCAGCAATCAACGCAGCGTTGCCACCGAATATTCCATTACCTTGGAACCAAGACAGGACAAGCATGCCAGGATTGTTGTCACTTGGTCATCAACGGTACTATGCTAGCCAGGAAGTCAACCGAGAGGACTGCATGGGATGGATCTACGGGGATCGGCGTGAAGTCCGATAACCTCCCTTTGACGAATCTAGGATTTCCGACTTCGAGTTAAGCACATAGGCAAGTTTGATCATGAGCGCAGAGGTTATCCGCAAGGGCCTGTACCGAATTGTCAGCTCCCTGGGCTACGGCGCCCACACCGAGGCCAACAATTGGCTAGGCGAGCCGGCGGCCAACGACCTGCGGGAAATTCTCAAGTACGACCGTTATTACCGGGTCTACCGCATGCTTAGCAAATACCGATCCGAAGATCCGGACCGATACGCCCTTTATCTCGCCGCCCTCAGCGACTGGCCCGGTCAACCGCGGTTTCTGGATGGCTGGGTCTGGTATGCCTCCCATATTGCGGAACCGTGGCTGGTGCGCGGCGCCAACGCCATGAAAGGGGCCTTCGACAGTCGCTGGGCCGATACCCAGGGCGTTGTCGGTATGCATATATTCTTCAGGCGCCTGGAACAGGCGGAACGAGATTTTCAAAAAGCCCTCGAGGTGGATCCTGAGAACCCCGAAGTTTACGGATATTTGATTGCCACAGGCGGTGCCCTGGGGATTTCCCATGAGGACCTGCGGCAACGTTTCGAGACGTTGCTGGCAATAGCCCCCGAACATTTCCAGGGTCATAGCAACATGCTGATCGCGTTGTATCGAAAACCCGAACCCAACGATAACGCGCTGTTTAACTTTACCCGGACGGTCACGGACAACGCTCCCCACGGTTCACCCCTGCAGGCCCTCATACCCCAAGCCCATATCGAGAAATGGGCCATGCTCAGATTCGTCGACAGCCCCGAGAAAGCCAACGCCTATTTCAAAGAACCCCGGGTATGGGCGGAGATCCAGTCGGCCTATAACCGCCTGTTCAACGTCCCCGGCTACCAGCCCACGGCCCTGGAACCCATCCTGGCGGGGTACTTCGCCGTGGCCTTCTACCTGGCAGAGGACCGGCAGGGATTGGACGATATGATGCAGAGGATCGGTAATTACACCACGACCTATCCCTGGAATCACCTGTGCCGTAAACCCAGGGAATTTCTCAATGTCGGCTATGTCATCGACCGGGTACGCCAGTATCCCCATTCGATGCTGTTCTGACCGTTACGAGCCCTATGCGATGGTTCAGAGCTGACGCCAGCTAACTCACCGCCACTTCCACTTGCTCACCAACGATCCGGACCGGATAGGTGTCCACGGACACATCCACCTTCTCCAGACAGCGGCCGGTCAACAGACTGAAGTGCTGCTTGTAGAGGGGTGAAGCCACTACCAGCTCACCTTTGATGTCACCGACGATACCCCGGGAGAGCACGTTGGCTCGTCCGATCGGGTCCCAGTTATCGATAGCGAAAATCTCCGGTTGCTCCCCGGGAAGATGGAAAAGGGCGATCTGGCGATCCTCCACCAGGGCTGCCACCCCGGACTGAGACACCAGTTCGTCCCTGCTGCACACGGGCTGCCACAGAAAGATGTCCTGCAATAACGCATTCATGGGGAATAACCCTCCTCTCAACTAACCTCTGCTAGGGGAATCATTTGTTTCTCATCCTGAGTTGCTGGTCGAATCTGTCCTCGCTCCTCCACGAACACCACGTTGCCGTCCCGAGCGTCGCTGTTGACGAACTGACGGAAGCGGCGTAGGCGCAAAGGATCGTTGACGGTCCGGGTCCACTCGCACTGGTAGCTGTCCACCACGTGCTGCATCTGCTGCTCCAACTCGGTGCAGATGCCCAGCCGGTCGTCGATAACCACCTCCCGCAGGTACTCGAGCCCCCCTTCCAGCTTGTCCATCCACACCGAGGTGCGCTGCAGACGGTCGCCGGTCCTGACATAGAACATCAGAAAGCGGTCGATGTAGCGGATCAGGGTCTCGTCGTCCAGATCCGTGGCGAACAGATCCGCATGGCGGGGTTTCATACCGCCATTCCCACAGACGTATAGATTCCAGCCGTTCTCGGTGGCGATCACCCCCACGTCCTTGCTCTGGGCTTCAGCGCATTCACGGGTGCAACCGGAGACCGCCATCTTCACCTTGTGGGGCGTGCGCAGCCCCTTATAGCGGTTCTCGATGCGGATCGCCATCGCGACACTGTCCTGCACCCCGTAGCGGCACCAGGTGCTGCCGACGCAGGACTTGACCGTACGCAACGCCTTGGCGTAGGCATGCCCGGTCTCGAAACCAGCCGTCACCAGGTCGCGCCAGATGTCGGGCAACTGTTCGACCCGGGCACCGAAGAGATCGACCCGCTGGGCGCCGGTGATCTTGGTGTAGAGCCCGTAGCGCTGGGCGACCTGGCCCAGCACGATGAGCTTTTCCGGGGTGATCTCGCCGCCGGGAACCCGCGGCACCACCGAGTAGGTACCGTCCTTTTGGATGTTGGCGAGGTAGAAATCGTTGGTATCCTGCAACCCCACGTGGGCATCGGCCAGCACGTACTCGTTCCAGGTGGTCGCAAGGATCGAGGCCACAGCGGGTTTACAGATATCGCAACCACGCCCACGCCCGTGGTGCTGCAGCAACTCGGCGAAGGTACGGATACCTTCTACCTTGACCAGGTGATAGAGGTCCTGGCGGGTGTAGGGGAAGTGCTCGCAGATATCGTTGTTGATGGCAACGCCGCGCTTACTGAGCTCGGCGTTGAAGATGTCCTTCAAGAGCACGGCGCAGCCACCGCAGCCGGTACTGGCCTTGGTGGCGTCCTTGACCGCGTTCAGCTCGCAGCACCCCCCATCGATCGCCGCCACGATACTGCCCTTGCTCACGTTGTGGCAGGAGCATATCTGGGCCTGGTCCGGCAACTGGTCGACACCCAGGGCCACTGGACCCGCGCCGTCCCGCTGGGGCAGGATCAGAGTATCCGGATGCTCGGGTAGCTCGATGCCATTGAGGGCGTACTGCAACAGCGTGTCGTAGGCACCATTGTCACCCACCAGTACCGCGCCCAAGAGGTGCTTGCCGTCGGGACTGACGACGATCTTGCGATAGATCTCCGCCGTCTCGTCGGCGAAGGTGTAACCGAGGGCGCCGGGGGTACGCCCTTGGGCATCGCCGATGGAGCCCACATCGACACCGAGAAGCTTCAGCTTGGTGCTCATATCCGCGCCGGTGAAGGCCCCCTCCTCACCCTGGAGATGCGCAGCCGCCGCCTTGGCCATCTGATAACCGGGTCCCACCAGACCGAAGATCTGCCGGTTCCACAACGCGCACTCGCCAATGGCGTAGATCGTCGGCTCCGAGGTACGGCATTGATCGTCGATGACGATGCCACCGCGGGGACCGACCTCGAGCTGAGCAAGCTTGGCCAGATCGTCCCGGGGACGGATACCGGCGGAGAATACGACGACATCGGTCTCCAGGCTGTTACCGTCGCTGAAACAAAGGCGGTGACGATAGTCTTCACCGTCCTCGATAAGCTGGGTGCTGCGGGAGGTATGGACCGTCACCCCCAACCCCTGAATCTTCCGCCGCAGCATGGCCCCGCCGCCGGCATCCAACTGCACCGGCATCAGTTGCGGGGCGAACTCCACCACATGGGTCTCCAGCCCCAACTGCCGCAGGGCGTTGGCGCACTCGAGCCCGAGTAGACCGCCCCCCACCACGACGCCGACCCGGGCGCCGGTGGCGGCAGCCTTGATCGCCTCGAGATCCTCGAGAGTGCGGTAGACCAGGCAGCCCTGCCGATCGTTGCCCTCGATGGGCGGCACGAACGGATAGGAGCCGGTAGCCAGCACCAGCTTGTCGTAGCCGAGATGAACGCCGCTCGCGGCCGTGACGATCCGACGCGCGGGGTCAATAGCCGTTACCCGATCGTTCAATTGAACCTCGACACCATGTTCGGCGTAGTACGCCGGCTGGGTCAACGCCAGATCCTCGGCAGTGCTCCCGGCGAAGTACTCGGACAGGTGCACACGGTCGTAGGCGAGCCGCGGCTCCTCGCAGAAAGTGACCAGGCGGTAGCGATCCGTCGCACCGGTCTCGATGAGGGTTTCCAGAAAATGGTGGCCGACCATTCCGTTACCGACCACCACCACCGTGGGTTTAGCACTCATGGCATTCTCTTCTCCGGACCACGTATCAGGCTTTTGCTGGTATCGCCTCGAGAGCATTGCGTTCCGCCAGGGCGTTGGCGAAGTTCTCGTCCTCTTCCCGGATGGTGGCGGGCGAGAAACGGACCAGCAACGCGGCGAAGGAGCAGATCATCACCGCCACACCGAGATAGAACAGGCCCTGCTGATAGGTCAAAGCCTCGGACTTGAACAGAAACCCCGCCATGACGGCACCGGCGTTACCGCCCGCGCCAACGATGCCGGCCACGGCCCCCAAGGCCTTTTTATTGATAAAGGGCACGATCCCGTAGGTGGCCCCCTCGGACATCTGCACGAACAGGGAGAACAGCACCATACTGGTGATGGCCACGACCAGCACCGCCATCTGGGAGAACAGGATCAGGGCACAGCCCTCCAGGAACAGTACGGCGAACAGGAACATCACCCGTCCCTTCAGGCCCATGTATCGGGCCGAGAGATCGGAAAATATGCCGCCCAGGGTCCGGGCGAACAGGTTCATCAGGCCGAAGAGCCCAGCGATCAGACCCGCCGTTTTCAGGTCCAGCCCAAAGTGATCGAAATAATAGATGGCGGCTATGTTGTTGATAGTTAGCTCGACACCGAAGCAGGCGGCATAGACGATGAACAGCGCCCACACCCGGTAGTCCTTGCTAGCAACCAAGAAAGAGCCCCAGGCGCTGCGTTCTTTCTTCGCCGGCGGCAGCTCTCCCTGGGCGCGCAGCTCATCGTAGTTGCCGTCGGGACAGTCCTTGGTGAATTTGTAGTAAACGATACCCATGATAAACAACACGATACCGGGAACGACCATGGCGATACGCCAACCGAGGAACTCATTGACACCCAACATCAGCACTGCGGAAAAAATCAGCGGCATCACCATCTGGGTGACACCGCCGCCAAGATTGCCCCAGCCGGCGGTGGTGGCATTGGCCGTACCGACCACATTGGGAGCGAACATTACCGAGGTATGGTATTGGGTGATGACGAAGGAGGCGCCGATGGCGCCGATGGCCAGGCGAAACAGCAGGAAAGATTCGTAACTGTTGGCAAAGCCGATGCCCATCACCGGCAGCGAACCGAGAATAAGCAACCACGTGTAGGCCTTGCGGGGACCCACCTTGTCGCACAGGGGGCCGATGATGAATCTCACCAGCACGGTGATCGCCACCGAAGCGATGATGGTGCTACCCACTTGGGATTTGGTCAAGGACAGATCCTCGCGCACCACCGCCATCAGTGGGGCAATACCAAACCAGCCGAAAAAACACACAAAAAATGAGAACCAGGTGATATGAAAGGTTCTCATCTGAATCGACCTTAGACTGAATAGATTGATTCGCGTCGCTTTGTTCTTGATTAATTCCACAACATAAATCTCTCGCAGCTGAATTGAAAAACACAGACAAAAAAATACGTCAGACCCTGCGGGTATTTCCACAAAGCTTGACGCCTTTGTCTTGAGTTGGGTCTTCGTTAACCCGTATCCGCCCACTCGCCGTTGAGTGGTAGGCTTTCATCTATATGATCCAGCCCAGAATAGCCTGACTAATAGCACACATCATGCCAAACAAAAAAATATTTAAATATCAATAATTTAATTATACTTCTTGACCGAAAAAGCTGCCGATAGGTGAAGACCGCACAAGGTCCGTGCAGTCTCACCCCGAGCCTGCACCAGCCTGGCGCAATACCTGTAGATCAAGCCTCAGGCGGCCTTATCCCCACAGCATCGGGCTATCAGATTCCGCAGCTCCGGCAGACAGGAACCGCAGTTGGTGCCGGCGCCCAGGGTCTTGCCGATTGCCTCCGTCGTCACCAATCCCCGGGCAATGGTATCGACTAAAGTATTCACGCCCACCTGAAAACATGAGCAGACGATCGCACCGTGGTCCGCCTGACCTTGGGGTGGTTTACCCGCCAGCAGACCCAGGCGTTCCGCTCTTTCCAAGTCCGGCTTGGCGAACAGCTCCAGCAACCAGCTTCTCGCCGGCAGTTCATGATCGGGACCGATGAATAGACACGCCTGCAGGCATTGATCCCGCACCACCGCGGCCCGATAACGCCCTGCCGCGGCATCGGCGTACTCCAACCACTGACTGTTCGGCTGCATCAGCAGCGCTTGCGCCCATTCCCGCCAATGTGCCGGCGTCATGTCGCCGGCAAGCTCATAGTGCCAACAGCCATGGCTCCGGGCTTTGACCCGGTAGGACACTGATCCGGCCGCGGTGAGCTCTTCCCGGGAGAGCAAGAAGGCATGCCAGGCAGGACGATAGGGGGTAACACCCACGGGCGTATGCTTGGATTCCGGCTGTCCTGACACCGGGTCGGTCACGGGGTTCACCACCACATCGATGCGTCCCGTTTCCGCATACTCCGCGCTCCAGTGCATGGGTACGAATATCGACCCCCGCCGTTGGGTCTCGCTGATCTGGGCCCGCACGATGGCCTCGCCCCAGCGACTCGTCACCCGCGCCAGGGTTGCGTGGTCGATGCCATGTCGGGCTGCATCATCGGGGTGCAACTCGACGTAGGGCTCCACCACATGGCTGGACAGCCGGGCGGACCGCCCGGTACGGGTCAAAGTGTGCCAGTGATCGCGCACCCGGCCGGTGTTGAGGACGAGGGGAAAATCCGCATCGGTGGCATGACCCGGCCGGCGCTCACCGACGGCAACGAAACGGGCAGGCCGATCGGGGGTAAAGAACGCACCATCCGCGAACAGCCGATCTGTGCCCTCCCGCCGGCCCCTGGGCACCGGCCATTGTATGGGCTCCAGGGCATCGTACTCGTCGATTTCGAGATCGGCGAGACCGCTGATATCGAAATCGCGCCCACCGTTGTTCTCGAAACCGGAGAGCTGCGCGTGCTCGCGAAAGATCTGCCCCGGGTTGGCGTAGGGGAACGCCTCGGCAAACCCCATCCGGCGCGCCACTTCGGTGACGATCCACCAGTCGGGGCGCGCTTCCCCCGGCGCCGGCCGGAAAGCCCGTTGGCGCGAGATTCGGCGCTCGGAATTGGTGACCGTACCATCCCTCTCGCCCCAAGTCTGGGCGGGCAGGCGGATGTCCGCCAAGCGGATGGTATCGGTGTCGGCATAGGCGTCGGACACCACCACCAGCGGGCAACGTTCCAGGGCGGTCCTGACATTATCGGCGTCGGGCAGACTGACCACGGGGTTGGTGGCCATGATCCAGATGGCCTTGATACGACCGTTCGCCACGGCCTGGAACATATCCACGGCCTTAAGCCCCGGTTTCGCTGCCACGCGGGGGGCATTCCAGAACCGGCCCACCCGGCCGATGTTCTCGGGCGAAAATTCCATGTGGGCAGCCAGGGTGTTGGCAAACCCGCCCACCTCGCGTCCCCCCATGGCATTGGGCTGGCCGGTGATAGAGAACGGTCCTGTCCCCGGTGCGCCGATACTGCCCGTGGCAAGATGGCAGTTGATGATGGCATTGACCTTGTCGGTGCCGCAGGAGGACTGGTTGACGCCCTGGGAGTAAACCGTCACGACCTTGGAAGTGGTGGCGCACCAGCGGTAGAACTGGTCGATGTCGGCCGCGGCGAGGCCGCAATGCTCGGCGACGGCGGCAATATTGGGGCTGACCCTGCGGGCACTGGCCAAGGCCGCCTCGAAGCCGTCGGTATAAGCGGATACAAAACTGTGATCAACACGATCCCGTTCGTCTAGGTAGGCCAATAGACCATTGAACAGCGCCGTGTCGGTTCCCGGCGCAAGCGCCAGGTGCAGGTCCGCGATATCACAGGTGGCGGTACGACGAGGGTCGATGACCACAATTCTCAGTCGCGGGTTGCGACCGCGGGCGGCAACGATCCGCTGGAACAGCACCGGGTGGCACCAGGCCAGATTCGAGCCCGTCAGCACGATCAGGTCCGCGAGCTCCAGATCCTCGTAGTTGCCGGGCACGGTATCACTGCCGAAGGCCCGCTTGTGGCCGGCGACGCTGGAGGCCATGCAGAGGCGAGAATTGGTATCGATGTTGGCCGAGCCGATGAAACCCTTCATGAGCTTGTTGGCGACGTAGTAGTCCTCGGTCAGGAGCTGGCCCGAGACGTAGAAGGCGACGGTATCGGGGCCATCGGTTTCGATCATTCGCTGAAAGCCTCTGGCCACCATGGCCAGCGCCTCGTTCCAGTCCGCACGCCGACCCTGGATCTCGGGGTAGAGCAAACGCCCTTCCAGTCCGAGGGTTTCGCCAACGGCGGCACCCTTGGAACAGAGTCGGCCGAAATTGGCGGGATGAAGCTTATCACCGCTCAGGCGCGGTGACCCGTCGCCCGCTGTGACCTCGATACCGCAGCCGACGCCGCAGTAGGGGCAGGTGGTACGTACGGTAGCGGTCAAGGTGAGATACCTCGCTGAGCGGTTCAGCCGGCCGCCGAGGCCTGGCCGAAGATGAGATGTTCGCGCAGGGCGCCGATATCGGCCTTTTCCTCCATGAGACGGTTGTACCAGGGACCATCCCGAACATCGCCGTAGAGCACGGTGCCCCGCAGCCGATTGTCCTTGATCACCAGCTTCTTATAGACACCGAAGTCGGGATCTTCCAACACGATGGTGTCGCTGTGGCCATCGCCCAGGAAATCGCCGGCTGAGAACAGATCTACCCCGGAGACCTTGAGGGTGGTGGCAGGTATGGAGCCCAGGTAGCGGGCGATGCCGAATGCCGCCAGGTGGTTGGCGCAAACCCTGGCCTGCTCCCACAGAGGCGCCACCAACCCGTAGGTGTTCCCGCGGTGTTGGATGCACTCACCGACGGCGTAGATCCTGGGATCATAGGTTTGCAGGGTATCGTTGACGACGATGCCGCGCTCGCAATGAATCCCGGCCGAGCGGGCCAACTGTATATTAGGGCGGATGCCGACAGCCATGACCACCATATCGGTGACCACTTCCCGCCCGTCCTTGAAGCGCACTCCCCGCACCCGATCGTCGCCCAGGATTTCAGCGGTCTGGGCCTCGAGGAGAAAATCGATACCCCGCTGCTGCAGGCTACGCTGCAGCAACCGGGCGGCCGGCATGTCCAGTTGCCGCTCCATCAGCGTATTAAGCAGATGGACCACGGTCACTTGCATACCCCGCTGCACCAGCCCATTGGCTGCTTCCAGACCCAACAGGCCACCACCGATGACCAGGGCACGCTTCTGCCGGGCCTCGGCGGCTGCCATCATCCGGTGCACATCACCGATGCAACGGAAGGTGATCACGCCTTCGAGTTCGCGACCCGGAAGCGGCAACACGATGGGATCGGAACCGGTCGCTAGGAGCAGGCGATCGTAGGGCACAGTGGTGCCGTCGGAGGCCTCAACCCGGCGATGAATCCGGTCTATCGCGACCACTTCCTTGCCACTGTGCAACGTAATGCCGTGATCCCGGTACCACTGGGGACCGTGCAGCATAATATCGTCGAGGGCTTTTTCCCCGGCCAGCACCGACGATAGCAGGATGCGGTTGTAATCGCCGTAGGGTTCGGCGCCAAAGACGGTGATGTCATACTTCTTCGGCGCCAGCTTGAGCAGTTCCTCGAGCGTACGCCCCCCTGCCATGCCATTGCCCACCAGAACGAGCTTTTCCTTGGTGTCCTTTGGAATCAAATCTATCAAACCGATGGTTTCCTCTTGTTCAACAAAAAAAGCGTCTACCATCCAGCGAAAACCGGATTTCGTAGACGCCTTTGTCTGATTCGGGACCAGCGTTGGTCCGGATACACTGGCATGGCCCGCCCTTGGGATATGCCCTGGGTATCGCAACTCAATCGCAGCAGAGCATTATTCATGCCATGCGTATGATGACTCCGTTAACCTCCCGTATCGCAAAAATAATCCCCACAACGCCAGGGTTTGCAGCATCGCGGTACCCGGCGATAAGGTGCCCCACCCTTGTGCGTCCGAGATAGCTGTTGCATCAGCAAAGTGCACGGACTCACGAACCGTTAAGCACTTCTATGACGGCAATCACGGAGCTGGCCGCCTCCGCCAGGCGTTGCCCGCGGTTCATAGCCAGGCTGCGCAGAGTCCGGTACGCCTGCTCCTCGGAAAGCCCTTTGCGCTGCATCAGCATACCCTTGGCTTTGTCAATGATTTTCCGCTCGGCGAGCTGGGTACGGGTTGCATCGAGCTCCTGGCGCAGGGCCTGAAACTCCCGAAAACGGGTGATAGCAACCTCGAGAATGGGCTTGAGGCGTTTTGCCTCGAGCCCATCGACTATATAGGCGCTGACCCCGGCCTGGATCGCCGCCCGGGTGGTTTGGCTGTCGCTGCGCTCGGCGAAAAGGATGACGGGTTTGGGGCGGTCCCGAGTCAACAGACGCAGGCGCTCCAGGGTATCCCGGTCGGGGGATTCCACATCGATAAGAATCACATCGGGCTCGACATCTTGAACACGGGTGAGAATGTCCTCCCCGGCCGACAACCGAGCGATGACCTGATGGCCGGCGTCCCGTAGCGCCTGTTCGAGAATGGCGGAGCGCCCCGGTATTTGGTCGATCAACATGACCCGCAGGGGTTTCATGGCGTAATCCAATCTCCTTGTTCGGTACGAAAACCAGCCTTAGCAAACTGCGTACCAGAATCAGTAATTACTCAAATGATGGATAGCCTGGGAAATTCGACCACGGCGAAAACTCACCCCTCAATCAACAATCTTGCTCCGCAATGCCTTCACCTGCCCACGCCGGGTTTTCTGATCGATCCGCTTCTGCCGGGCGGCCCGGCTTGGTTTGGTCGGCACCCGCTTCTTGGGTGGTACGGCCACGCTTTTGATAAGGATCTGGAGACGCGCCAACGCCGCCTCCCGGTTCTTCTCGTGGCTGCGATGCTGCTGGGCTTTGATGACGATGACGCCGTCCTTGCTGATGCGCTGATCGCGCAGGGTCAGCAACCGCTCTTTGTAGAAATCGGGCAGGGAGGAAGCGCCGATATCGAAGCGCAGATGCACGGCGGTAGAGACCTTATTGACGTTCTGACCGCCCGCGCCCTGGGCGCGAATGGCGCTGATCTCGATCTCGTCGTAGGGAATAGCGACTTGTTTGGAGATTTGCAGCATGGTAAGCCTACACCCCTAAATGGCGGTAGTGAATCTCCGGCCTCTCGATCAGTTCTGCCGCGCTACCGCTGAACACCACCCTCCCCTTCGCCAGGATGACACAGCCATCGCATACGGACAGGAGGGTATTCACATCCTTGTCCACGATGAGGGTGGCGATGCCCGCCCGTTTGATGTCTTCGATCACCGCCCAGATTTCCCGGCGGATCATGGGCGCCAGCCCCTCGGTGGCTTCGTCCAGCACCAGCAGGCTGGGGTTGGTCATCAGGGCCCGGCCGATGGCCAGCATCTGTTGTTCGCCACCGGATAAATGACTACCCAGTTGGGGCAGACGTTCGGCCAGCCGCGGAAAGGTCCGTAACACCCGGCGCTGATCCCAGGCCATGAAGCTATCGGTTCCAGCCCGGGCGCACAGGGTCAGGTTCTCCCTCACCGACAGGTTGGGAAAAATGCCCCGGCCCTCGGGCACCAGGGCAATGCCCGCGCCGACCCGCCGCATGGGCGACCAGTCGTTGATGGCCGCACCGTCGTAGACCACACGGCCTTCGAATACTTCCACATGCCCGGCAATGCACTGGATGGTGGAGCTCTTGCCCGCTCCGTTGGCGCCCAATAGCGCCGAGATCCGGCCTTTTTCGACCACAAAGTCCAGGGCGGCAACCGCCCGCATGAGGCCGTAGCCGCAGCTCAGGGCCTCAAGCCGCAGCATGATTGGCCTCCTTGCCAACGTAAGCCGCC
>JAAUXT010037303.1_pt1 | contig 16119 bp, 15 predicted proteins | sample 7278171 | NCBI WGS metagenome assembly JAAUXT01 (sample SAMN14350112, study PRJNA611818) | marine sediment metagenome | isolation source: surface marine sediment (1.8m) | place: French Polynesia: Moorea | collected 2018-08 | reverse complement strand
TGATCCGAATTTCTGACAAAAAATGAAAAAGAAACGCCAAGTGTGCACCAAGTAACGGGCCCTAATACTACTTGTGTGTGTGTGTGTGTGTGTGTGTGTGTGTGTGTGTGTCCGCCACAGACCGACCCAGCCGACCCCGCCGTCACTGTCTACAACCCGCCCGTCAAAGACTTCTGCGTCGCGAGGATCCAGGTCCCGTGTGTGTGTGTGTGTGTGTGTGTGTGTGTGTGTGTGTGTGTGTGAGAGAGAGAGAGAGAGAGAGAGAGAGAAAGAGAGCGTGTGTGCATTCATGCATTTGTGTTGCACTGTGAAAGTTTGATGTGTGTGTTTTGTGGTGTGTGTGCACACATATATTTGCGTCGCGCATGTGTATGTGTGTATATGTGTGCGTGTGTGTGTATGTGTGTGTGTTTGGGTGTTAGCCCAACTTTGCAACGCAGTTATTGTCGTGCTCGTTTCTCTAGGCAGAGTTATCGTTCACGGGGAAAAGGTTGTGAGTCTCTGCAAACAAAGAAGAGCAGCATCCATGCTCGTCCATGCTCGTCTGACCTTTCTTCCTCCGACCTTGTTGTATCGTTGTCTCACGTCTTTGTTTGACGTCACACTGCAGGTTCCACCCGGCCAGAAGCAGTACACGGTATCGGCGCTGGACAGCGCGAGTATCGTGCTGGTGGTGCAGGGTGAGGGGACGGGCTCCGGGGCCGAGGGGGACGGCTCCCCCGCGGCGGGGCCCGGGGCGGTGGCCCGGGGCACCGTGCTCTTCCTCGCGGCGCACAGCGCCCTGCAGCTCGACGTGCGGTCGGACGGGATGCTCATGTTCAGGGCGTACTGCCAACTCTGATGGGGAACGCTCGTGCTCAGAGAAAGGTAAGCAGAAGCGAGCAGGGTGGGTGTTTCAAAAGGCATTGTTTGGGGGGTGTTTTGTTGTGAAAACTTCTTTTGGTCTGCAGGACTTGTTGTGGTCAGGGTGTTGAGGTTAATCTGTCAAATGTGCCGGGTATTATACAGAGCAGGATAACCATTGCAGGTATACTTTGGGCCAGGGAATACCGCAGATTAGGTCTGCCGGGGAAGGGTCTTTTGTTTTGGTGTGTTCGTGATACGAGGAAATCTGACCAAATGTGCAACCGAACATTTGCCCTCGATTTGGGGTGTCTGAAACAAAGGCAGATTTTGGGTGTCCAAGTCCCAGTACACATGTCTAAAAGCAATGGAAAAAAAGATGCGCACCCGTTGTTTTTGCACACACCAAAACCGAAGGTGCACAGGCGTGTGTTATTAAATCACACGAAGGCAAAATGACGTGGTTGGATCCCCTCCCCCTTGAGCAAAAGTTGCTCTGACAATTTCAGAAGGGTACGAAACCCCCCCCCCTGCCCATCCCTTCCTGCAAATGTAACTTTGGCTCTGGTGCAAAAAAAAATTTTGCCCTTGAAGGACCCTCCACTCCGAAACGAAAATTCAATGCTCTGGAGCAAAAGTTTGGACTTTGGCTTGGAGGGATCCCCCTTCCCTAGAAAATGAAACTTCGGTTGAGCCAATAGAAATTTCATCTCGCAGTTTGACTTTGGGTGGGTGACAACAGGGATAGGCGTGTGTCTGCACTGGAAAGTGTTCTTGTTGAGGTCAGTCATTTTGTGTGCGCATGTCATGCAAGTCCCGCACAAAGTCCCGCGTTTTAGCCAAACAATTTGCAGTCTCCGTTCGATTTGCTGACAAATATGTTCGCATTTTACACTTGTTTTGGGAACCGCCAGTTCTGTCTGCTCATTTGAGCCACAAAATTTTGTGGTCAACGTTGCGCACTTTTGTGTTGCGAGCTCGCGGAACTTCGCACTTTTTTCGGTGGTGAACTTGTTCAACTGATAACTTACAGTCACAGTTGCAATAAGACGTGGAAGGTTACGAAATCTTTATTTGTTTTCGCCTTATCAAGTCGATCGTGTGACAAGTCGATGCCAAGATTGGATGCCACGATTGGAAAAAAAAAAAAAACAGACGACGCACGTGTCCAGATGAATATTGGTAAAGAAAGTCGAGTTGAAAACTGCCACAGGCGCAAAGCGGGACTTGACACAGGACCAGGTCAGAGAAAAAATAACTCCCGCTCAATAAGCCTGAAAACGACCAACACTGAAACCTGAAGGGGACAACGGTCACGAACAACACAGGACAAAACTTCCCCTCTCATGGTCATACATGAAAACGGAACACAAACGAGTCCCGAATCGGTCCGCCTTTTGCAGGTTTCACAAGCGTCTAGGATGCATTTAAAATTTCACTGATGTCAGAAATGACTAGACAACGTCATAAACCACTAAAATGCATTCTAAAACTCGACAAGAGGTCGCAAAAAAGCTGTCTCACAATAAGTCCAACACAATCGAACCCTCGTACTGTATCATTGAACAGCTTTTGAGTCACCATTACGAAACCATTCTGATACATAACTCCCAACACCACACAGAGCATTCAATGACGCACACCTTCGCAACAAGAGAAAAATGACACGGTTGTTCGTGCAGGACCTGTGACCAAAATACGGCCCGAATTCGTTCAAAACACAGGCGGCACAACACGGTGTTACGAACAATATTCTCACCTGCACATCTTCAACACTGACCTGGGATGTCAAGCTTTTGTCTTTTAACATGAAAGGCCAACAGACGTGCAGGTCATTTCCAGATAATTTGACACACACCCAATTTGACCTTTGCACAACTCAACTTTTTTTTGCAAAACATGTTTGGATTTGTGTGTATCTCAACAGGTGTCGTAATTCCACAATCATAGAATTCAACTATTTTGCCCGGAAAAAGTGTGTCGAATTATCCGGAAATGACCTGTAACAATTTCTGCACGACGGACAAATTTCGTTCAGAGAGTGTTCTTTGTGTGTTTCTTTCGCTCATCACACTTTCGCAAAGCACAAGCACTCCCTCCTCACTTTACAACCTCTCGAACCTCGAGGTCACATAATCGTACGCGCCACCGCGACCCAGATTACGAAGCACCTCCGCCATTTTGTCCGATTTCACCCTGCGCTCATGCGCCTTGGTTCTCGCCGCGACGAACTGCTCGAGAAAGTCTTCGACGGAGACGCTCGAGTCGAGCCACTTCTCCGCGATCTCCTCCGACTCCTCCTCGCTCTTGGCCGCCTCCGCCTGCAGCACCGCGAGCGTCGTCTGTAGCGACTGCTGCTCCCCCAGCGCGTCCAGCTTCTCCTTGTTCTTATCAAACTGCTTCTGCACCTCGACTCCACTTTCATAAATACGCGCCAGGTTCGCCTTTCCCTGCGACAGTCTGGGTTCCCTGGACAAATTGTAATCCGCGAGACTTTTGTTGCTGGCCATCAGAGACTCCTTGTCGAGCCGGTAGTTCTTGATTTGCTGGTTGTCGTCGATGAGGGTTGTCATGCGTTCGTCGCTGTCGAGAATGCTCTGCAGCTCGGACTTGTCGAGGTGCTGCAGGATGCCCAGAGCCGCGTTCTCGTCCAGCTGCAGCGGGAGGCTGTTTCGCATCGTCATCCCTCGATACATTGTCAATTGGTTTCACCTCATCGGACGCAACACTGAAAAGGACAGAGATTCGGTTGTCTTGTAACTCCCACAGTAGACGCCCTTCCCTGTATCAAACACGTCAAGCACAAGTTTCTTCCCGATTGAACAGCCAAACCCTGCCATTTCCTGCAGGGCGTTCTGTTACAAACCCCCCTGTCAAATCGAACCAGTCTTTTGGTGACCCTCGAAGGTCACTCGAAACCCAGTGTCGGGTTCACACTGGGTTCATTTGATGTTTTGCGTTGGAAATCTTGTTCACGTCTTGAGTCAAACTTTCATCTGTCATCCTTTGATGCATGTCAGGGCGGATGTCAAACCCACACCCGCTCTTCCTATGTTTCACAAAACTGCATCAATTTATCCAGATCAGCCACAACTTCAGTCATATTTTCAAATGACACACAACAAGCATCAACCCTGCCGTCCACTTACAATGGTACACGGTCTCCCAACTCCAATATCTCAAATTTTGTTTCAAAAACTTCTTTGTTGTTGGCAACTCGCGACGTCCTATTCCAAACCGATCACCGCGGGGTTTTGCGCAAAAATAGAATCTTAACGGCAGATGGCGGCGCCGCCGTGGGAAAACTGAGCAGAGCTCTTCACTCGTGGAGGCGACGAAAAGGTAAACATGGCGAAAAGCAGCAGAGAGAATCACAGATTTCTCCGAGTAAATTGAGGATAAATTCTGTTTTAGCGGGTTTACTGCGCACAGCACAAGAGAAAGGTAAGAAATAAATGTTAACCTCGTAGGTCAATGGGGATTTTGTGGACAATTTGTCCTTAAAAGTGCAAGAATTTCCAACTTCTGTTGTGCCGCGAAATTTTTGATCTTTGATCAATGTGAGCAATTCACATTCAAAATTTTCATTCTCGAGGCCAGCGTTGAATGTGTTTGTTCTCGGGATCTTAATTTGCGTTGATTTTATGCACCAAACACTTGATGCCGATTGTCAACCGCAGAGTCAAAACCAAGTGGGCACCAGTTATTGACATATTTTGGATGCCGATCGAAACGGCATTTGATGGGTATTCGATCTCGAGAGAGATGACTCACTCAGTCTGTGCGGTGCATCATCAACACGACAAAGCCACGCTGCGCGCTCACGGATGAACGCTGCTGCCCTGCACGACGCAGGCCGGTTGGTCCCAACCTCCATTGTCTCCACAAGGAAGTTGCTCTCAAAAATTTTTATGACTGGGCCGACTTGAGTGCTCGTGTTCTGTCTTCCTTGTGCCTGGCGCAAAAGCTGAGCAGTTTCACAATGCTCCGCATTGTCGTTGCTATTTGAAGCAGAACGCGACAGATAAGGGTTAATTTTTAGGTGGATGACACAACTGTTATCTGTTCGTCGCGTTGTTCTGTTGCGCAAAAAAAGAGTCTTGTGAAACGCCGCGTTTGCACAGATAACGCTTTGCTGATATGACATTGAACAGCACCAAACTGTGAACACGTACTTTCCACCTGTGTCATCAAATAAAACACCAATAAAAACATACGTGAAAGGAACAACAGACATTGTGTTTCAGGGAACGTTACAGTGGTGAAGAAGCCCCGACCACACAACACGAATCGTCGCGCTCTGCGCCGCCGCGACTCAACATGAACATCCTCCGCCTCGTCGCCGCGGAGAAGGAGAAGAAGAACAAACCCGCCAGCGCCCAGTTCCAGGTACAGAGTACACACGGTTGCTCCACCCCCGTGTCACATCTCAGGATTTTGTTCTTGTGTGTCCATCTGAAGTGTGTGGCATGTTCTGAGTTGCTTGCCTGCACGAGAATCTCACAGGACCAAGGTTTCGTCACCACAGAAATCAAATGATCAGATCTCGAAAGGGTCTCGATGGGTCAACCCACGTCTTGTTACTTGTCAGCAATGGGAATCTGACAGAACAAAGCCAACAGGACAAAGCTTTCCCAAATGCAAAGAATGACGATGTTCTCAGACGGAAAACATCTTCAACTTTGGTGCTGGTTCTGAATGCACCTTTGCGGCATCCGCATACACGCACACGCTGAATTCAACACGCTGATTAAACTTGTTGATTGATGGATGGATTGTTGATGGTCGCATAGCCGGCCATCTCGGTGCCGCTGACGGCTTAAAAACCAGTAGCATTCATGTGTGCATCTGTCCACACTTTGGAATGTAAACTCCCCCCACCCAGATCCCCCCACCCTACCAGACCCCCCCCCACCCTACCAGACCCCCACACCCTGCCAGACCCCCCACCCTACTGGACCCCCACCCACCCACCCACCCTAACAGACCCCCCACCCACCCACCCTTCCGGACTCCCACCCCCACCGAGTGCGCGACCATCCGGGTCCGATGACCGTGGACTTACTTGTTGTAGAAACTGGAGGAGGAGGCGACGACCAACACGCGCTACCGCTACGACACGCCGATCCACTTCCCGAAGGAGACGCTGCAGAAGACGCTCAGTCCCGTCCAGTTCTTCGTCACGCAGCAGAAGGGCACCGAGAGGTAGGACACTCACTCTAATATCGCTCACTCCAACACGTTCACTCCAATATCGCTCAATCCAACACGCACACCCCAATATCGCTCACCCCAACATCGCTCACGCCAACATCGTTCACCCAACATCACTCTGATATCACTCACTTCAACATCGTTCACCCCAACATCGCTCACAACAAAGCTGACTCCAACATCGCTCACTTCTGCAGTCTCGGGACAAAACGGGAGACGAGGTACACGTTCAGCGCGTCGTGTAGCGTGTCCCTATTTCACTCAACGGCCACTGCGCCGCAAGCGAATGGGTGGACCTGGGAGTTGGTCGGAGGCGCGACCTCAGGGGACGACTTCAACTCCAAATTATTTTGACATGAAAACCGTTGAACACAGGGAGAAGGGTACATGGATTTTAGGGGGTTCTGAATGCACTGACTCGTGCAGGACAGAACGCGTGACGCAGGCAAATGTAAAACAGGCCGAAAGTCACAATGTCGGGCTGTGCGTTGACTGCGTTCACCCAACTAAAATCCTTGTAGATGCACTCAAAAATCCAGGATTTGTTCGCAGTATATGAAAGTTTTCTTGGCCCCGGAGCACATAATCCTCCCTGTGGGGGCAGAATATTTCCTACTCTGCGACAGTTGGAGACCCTTTGTACTGAACTGATAGACACGTCTCCCCTGGTGCGATGTGCTGAGCAAGTGCAAAGTGATTCATACGTAAACCCGGACAACGGAGTGTTTGGAGGCTCTTGTCAAAGAAATTGCTGAAGGGTTTGCCGAAAAAAATCTGAACTCACAAAAAGATGCGAGGGTGGTAGGTTGCAATGGTGAGCTCATCAACCCCATAATTTTGTGCAGCATTGTTGTGTGGGGCAAGTGGGTGCACTGATCAGAACCTCAGGCATGGAAGAGCACTTTCAGATGTGCCTTTTGCAACGTACAACGCGATGCATGGAGACGTGCGTTCATGCACTTTGCACATTCAGTGCACGGCACCCTGCTCAAGCGTATAAAAAGAACGCACGTTTGTTGGGGGTGAAGAAGGGAGTACCGTATCCACCCGTGTAAAAGACGCACCTTTTTGCTCCAAAATTGAGCGTAAAAAGTGGGGGGGGGGTGTGACTCTTGCACATGGATATGAGTTTTTACCCCAAAATATGGGCTATTTTTGAGGTGCGTCTTTTTCATGGGTGGATACGGTACAAGACGCGCATTGACACGCGGTGTGTGTGTACGTGTGTGCGTGTGTGTGTACGTGTGTACGTGTGTGTATGTGTGTGTGCGCAAACGGCGGAGCCTTGTCCTGTTTATTGGGTGAGGCCCCGGCGCTCTGATAGCGCAGGAATGTAGCGCCGGCTCCGATCTCTGATCCTGTAATATTCGTATTCGTTCACCTGCATGAGCCGTTCAGCCTATGTGAGGAGTGGGAAAGGCATACTGCGCATTTTTGTGGAGAGCGTTTTGGTTTTTCACCCGACGAAAAGGGCGGCGTGGTAAATCCCCTCCCCCCATTCTGTGTGTGTGTGTGTGTGTGTGTGTGTGTGTGTGTGTTTCCTGCAACAGCCATTCAGCCAGTGTGAGGAGCAGGGAAAGGCATTCTCAAATCCGCGCATTTTTGTCGTCAGCATTGTGGGCGGCGTGGTACATTCCTCCATTCCAACACAGAATACGTGCGGACGTGTGTGTGTGTGTGTGTATGTGTGTGCGTGTGTGTGTGTGTGTGCCATGCAGGTGTGCCCGACTCACCCCGTGAAATACTTCACGTTGTGAATCGAACTGAGATGTGACAAGTTCAGAGCGAACTGCTTGCCGTGCGCGTGTGCTCGGAACGGTTTTGAGACCCACGCAGTTTGTAGATCTGTTCGACCTGCACGTTACATCTGGTGCACGAAGCCGCAGATTCCATCGCCTTGAGTTCTCGTCAAGCTACAGCGTGGTAAACCAAACACTGCCACATTGCGTTTGGATGAACTTTCTCTCCTGGAAAACCCACCCACCCACTCGCCTTCATTTCTTGCCAAACTACTGTGTTGCACAACACTGACTGTATCCGCAGTGCAGATGGGTGTGTACCCATCCATCCACCCTCCCGTCTATCCAGATCGCAGCAGCGCCAGATGTTGAGATGCGAACCTGTAACATACCAGCGCCTCGCAACCTCCCGCAGAGAGACACTCAAGCCTGTTTCACACCGGAAGCGTCACGCACGTTGCGTCGCTCCACCAGTCTGTGGCGAGTTTGAGCAAACAGCCCGCAACTCTGGAAACGCAAACGTAACTTTTGGTGTGCTGTGATGGGCAAAAGTTACGTTTACGTTTGCATTTCCAGGTTCTGGGCTGTTTGCTCAAACTTGCTTGTGGAAGCTGCCTTCCTGTTGAGTGCGACGCAACTCCCTGATAATGGCGAGTTTGTGCAAACAGCCTGCAACCTGGAAACGCAGACGCAAACGTATCACAGCAAGTCAAACGTTACGTTTGCGTTTTGCGTCTACGTAGCACAGTGCACAAACTCCCCAATCATCGCAACACGCAACCAGTGTGCACACGAACAAAGGCCTCAACCGCTAAGTCTCGCCCGCTTCCCCGGTGCTGTCTTCCCTGACCTGCACCGAAAAACATGAACTGCAGGAGCCTCCTGTGCAGATCCTGTGGTCAGTGCTGTTTCTGTGATGTTAGATCCAGGGAAGGCAGGAACTGACACCTTGTCTTCCTCCTCCCAGTTTTGCGAGCGCATCTGGCCTCAGGAATTGGCAAGTGATTTGGCTTTGATCTGTGCTGTGATTCATAAATGTGATATTTCTGGATCATTTTACTGAAAGCACCGCTTTCACTCATCACGCGACAGAACAGTTTTCAGTTCAGACGCCTGACCAAATTTTGTTTCTGCCCCTGTGTACTGACCATCGCTGGTGTTCTTCTCTGTGTTCTTGGAGTGAAACAAGAATCTACCAACCTTCGCACAAAATCAGGCCTCACCCCAGAAGCAGCGATGACCGGTGGGGTGATTTACATCCAGCCACCGCCGTCCATTTATTTGCCATCGACCAGCTGCTTCCCCGATGGATCGCGATCTGTTGACTGCTGTTCGTCACGCTGGAAGCGTCACGCGTTTCGTCCCTGCTCACGTCAATGGGCGCTGCGTCGCCTTGGCTGTGTGTGCGTGCGTGCGTGTGTGTGAGGGGTCAAGAGAATGTGCGCAACCTGTTCTGAGAGTTGCATGCGGTGTGTGTGTGTGTGTGTGTGTGTGTGTGTGTGTGTGTGTGTGTGTGTGTGTCCGAGACGTTACCAGTCAGCGCTTGCGTGGTGCAAGTGTGCGTGTGTGCCTTGCCGCCAATCGACCCTGTGCGTGTTTGTGTGTGTACACGTGTGTGTGTGTGCTCGCGTGCCAGGATGCTGAATGAACTGTGTCCGTTGACGTGTGCAAGAGACGCAACGCACCACGTGTTCACCTCCCTCAGAGGCAGCTGCTTCTCTCAATGGGAGCCGAGTCCTGATATTTGCCGAGCGTTGCGCGGTCTGTGGAATTCCCGACCGAGGAATCCGGCGTTTTCAATCAGTTTGCTCATTCAGCACCCCGGCGGGCGGATCCAAGGGGTGGGGGCGGTCCACTGACGCCCCCTCCCCAAATTCCCCACCCCCAGCAGATCGCAATTTTTTTTTCGAACACCACACACCCTTTTAGTGTGGTGTTGTTTTCAAAAGTTGGAAATTTTCCCTCTTTCAAGGTCTGACCTCAGTCAGGAATGCGTCACCCTACCCCCCCCCCCTGATTCTGGACCCACCCATTCACTTGAACCTTGAACCACAGTGGAAAACACACAAAGTCCTCGAGTCGCTCATTCACCGGCCCCTGGGGCCACGCTGATGAAGATCAACACAGCCACACAGAAAATTGGAGAAGAAAAAAAATTCGTTCGTTTCTTTGGAACATTTTCGTTTTGCAGCGAGTCTGGCCCTATTGGGCAGAGCGGTTCAATCTGCCTGCATCAAACTTGGGTCAAGTTTGAACAATTTGACGTTCACGGAGAACTCTGCCCATTTGCGCCTTTGCTGAAACCAACGACCAATTTATGGGTACCTGCGCGCATAGAGCGTTGCAGAGATTTAGTGGAATCTGCAGAGGTCAAACCCAAACCGCACGGTGGCCACTGCAAAGATCTCTCTTCGGCGCAAACGAATTTGATTGTCCGGATGGACTTGAATGTTGCAACCAACAGGAAACACTTCATGTGACAAAAACTGAAACCACTTCAGACCTGGTGGCTAAAATTCGGGTGTGGAGATTTGTTATTTTTGTGGAGAGACGGGGCCCCCTGGATATTGTGAGACGCTCCTTGTCCAACCCACATGCGACTGTTTTGGAACAACAGAGCGCTTCTTTGGGAAAAAGACGCCTCAAAGTCATCTCCACTGGAAATCACGCTGAGTCTACTTCGCAAAAAGTACAGCGAGCCATTGTTGATGCAAAGTGCAACGAAACAGCCTCTTTTCTATTTGACTTCATACCGGCATCTCAGCTGGACTTCTGGAGGCTTTGGAAATGGGGACTTGAGCGAAGGAGAGGACTCGCTCAGACGGCAGCCCGTTTCACCCTGGATGCGTCACGTGGTTTTCACACTGGGTGACGCGCAGTCGTTTTTTGACGTCAGCGTCAAAATTTAATATTGAACCCAATGGTGGAATTTTTAATGTCAGCCCAGAAAACGACCGCGCGTCACCCAATGTGAAAATCCTTTTTACGTTTCTGCAGAAAGTCAATCGGCGATGCGTCGACACTTTCTGCAAGGCTCCTTCAAAAAGTGCATGTCTCGACTGCCATTGAGGCGCGCTTAGTGTGCCTCGGGTCTGAGGACCAACCGGACGAAGTCCTCATCAGCAAATAAAAGGCCGTCTCCGCTTTCTTTGTGCAAACGGTGAAGTGGAGCCCCGTGAGACGGAACAATGTGGGCGGGTGGAGGGAGGGACGGGTGACGGACAGGAGGGATTAGAATTTGCGTCACGGGGAGGGGGGGCGGGTGAATACAAAAGGGGGGTTGTCTGCTATTTAGCTCGGAAGGATACATCACTTAGAACCCGCATAGCAGTGACAGGTGCGAGTTTTGAATTTCTGAGAAAAATTCTCCATTGGAAAAAAAATGTGAAGCACTTTGTTGAGATTTGGTGGTGTGTGAGAAATGTTTCATCATGTCATAAGTGTGTGACAAGAAAATTGCATTTGGATTGTGTGGAGCTGTTGATGTGGTTCAGAAAATGCTGTGTGTGCGTGCGTGCGTGTGTGTGAGGGTTGTTCAGGCACTGTGCCCAACTTGCTCTGGGAGTTGGGGCTTGCAGGCGGCGTGTGTGTGTGTGTGTGTGTGTGTGTGTGTGTGTGTGTCTGTGTCTGTGTCTGTGTCTGTGCGTGTGTGAATGTGTGCGTGCGTGCGTGTGTGTGTCTGTTGTGGGGTCAAGACAATGTGTCCAGTGCTTTGGGAGTTGAGACTTGCACGCGGTGTGTGTGTGTGTGTGTGTGTGTGTGTGTGTGTGTGTGTGTTTGTCTCTGTGTGTGTGTGTATGTGTGTGTTCACATGTCAGGACGCTGAATGAACTGTGATCGTTTCGCCGGATTCACAGTTGGCGGTCACGCTTCATGATCCTGTTCAAGTCGAACTGGACGAAGCGGCGGCGCACCGAACCCGGGTCCCCGCGCCCCATCTGAACGTGAGGTGTCTGAACGTGAGGTGTCTGAACGTGAGGTGTCTGAACGTGAGGTGTCTGAACGTGAGGTGTCTGAACATGAGGTGTCTGAACGTGAGGTGTCTGAACGTGAGGTGTCTGAATGTGAGGCGTCTGAACGTGAGGTGTCTGAACATGAGGTGTCTGAACATGAGGTGTCTGAACGTGAGGTGTCTGAACATGAGGTGTCTGAACGTGAGGCGTCTGAACGTGAGGCGTCTGAACGTGAGGTGTCTGAATGTGAGGCGTCTGAACATGAGGTGTCTGAACATGAGGCGTCTGAACGTGAGGTGTCTGAATGTGAGGTGTCTGAACGTGAGGTGTCTGAACGTGAGGCGTCTGAACGTGAGGTGTCTGAACGTGAGGCCTCTGAGCGTGAGGCGTCTGAACGTGAGGTGTCTGAACGTGAGGTGTCTGAACGTGAGGCATCTGAGCGTGAGGTGTCTGAACATGAGGTGTCTGAACGTGAGGCGTCTGAACGTGAGGCGTCTGAACGTGAGGCGTCTGAACGTGAGGCGTCTGTTCAACGTGGAGAACACGTGTTCGGATGAAGAACGCCGCGCCACGTTCACTCCAAACATCCTCCGGACGAGCCACTTGTTCTCCGCTGAACCCATCCAGGTCCCAGGCCAGGTTCACTGAAGGCGTCACGCGTCGCGTCTCTGGGACACAGAGTCGACAGGGGATGACAGGACGTTATTCTGACGCTACATCGCATGCGCAGCGCACGCAGGGTGAAGCGGGCCGTGAGAAGCCATGTGCGGGAAACGGTACGATACGCACCTGTCTGCATAAACACACTCGAACCTGCCGTGCGCATGCTCAGACGGGTTCACACTCGTTACGTCACGCGTTGCATTCACGTCAAGTAGTCGCAGCGACGTCGACGTGACAAGTACTCACACCGCACGTTGACTTTGGTATCCATCCAACAGGGGTTTTCACAGTGGGTGACGCGCGGTCGTTTTGGGGCTGACGTCAAAAATTCCACCATTGGGTTCAGTGTCAAATTTTGACGCTGACGTCAAAAAAGACGACCGCGCGTCACCAATGTGAAAACAGCTCATGGTGCAACAAACTGTTTGACGCGTTACGTGAACGTGCACACGACGTGCATGACGCATCCACCTTGAACCAGGCCTGTGTGCGTCAACTGCACGCAGAACGCATTGTAAATTGTATGCATCTCCTCCCGCTGCTCCGGGCCCGGGCTCCATGCATTATGTATTCACTGTGTTGGACTCGATCCTGGAAACAATACGGTAATTTGTCGGTGATGCTCGGTGCGCGAGGCCGGACATGCTGCGTTTAGTGAGAACTCGGTGGGTCTCGAGTCACCTCAGGTCACGTGTCACGTGGTGTCCTCGGGGTCACATGTCTGTGTTATCAGGTCACGTGCAGAATGAACCAGGGACCACGGGGTACTGAGGATAACCCCCCGCCTCCGAACCCGGTGCAACGAAATGAGGAGACACCCCTAATTTTTGACACGGGTGTTTGGCCATTTCAGGTAGGAGCCTGAAATAGCCAGATACATGTCTCCCCATTTCAGTTTTGGAATGTAATGGCCATGCCTCCTCATTTGGGGTGTTTGGCCATTTCCTTACAGGTGTGAATGAGCTCCCGCCCTTCCCAAGCGTCAAGCGTCACCGTATTCTGCGCACGGGGTTGCTTCCATGCACCTGCGCGTTTCTTCTGGCGTGCATGCATTGCAAACGAGAGGGGACGCACCCAGTGTGGATTGGTCCACTCGTCAATGGTAACTACAGACCAGTGTCTTTTTGAAGCGAAGGATGTTGCGTTCCTGTTCAATGGATGGCGAGTTTGAGCCAACAGCCTGGAAACGCAGACGCAAACGTAACTTTTGACCATCACTGCACGCCAAAAGTTACGTTTGTGTTTTGCGTCCACGTAGCGCGGTGCACAAACTCCCCAATGTTGCATGTTTGGGGCGTCCCGTCCAGGGTTGTGTCATGCAGGGAATGGCTCATGGAGCGGTCCGGGCGACGGGACAGCCCATGCAGGTGCCCCGTCATGTGAGGCGTGTCTGCATCCATTGAAAATGCACTGGAGCAGTTCGCTGGACGGGGGAGTTGAGGCACTGGGCGGTCCGTGCAACTGCCCCGGCGGCGGTGGTGTGTCCGCACCCTGACTGAAACACGTGACGCGTGCAGGGTGAGCCGAATCTGAGGCTGGGATCACAGAGCTGATACTGCGGCGCCGCTGAACAGATTGCACAATCGAATTATGATGCTGGACTTTGGACCAGAAGTTTTGCACGCACCGAAACTGCAAGCGACTTTTTTTTCTGGCGTGCGCACGTTTTCCTCACTCTGCGTACGAGTGGTGCTTGGCTGTGATCACGTGCGTGCAGTGCGGAATTGTTCTCTTTATCCTTCTCGATTCAATGGATCCAAACCAACGAGATTTCTTCCACCTCGTTGATCCAAACACAAAAGTTGCAACAGCCCACTCAGGGTTTCTACCCGCCCCGCCCCGCCCGCGCCGAAGAGAAATGCGCCGCCCAGTTCATCCAATACGAGAGGACCAAGAGACGCACTCACCCCCCCGCCCCCCCCCCCCCCGGCGTGAATAGCCACCTGGCGCACTTGAAGTTTGTTGTGAAATGGATCTGTTCGTGCGACAACAAGGAAAACTGAGCCGGGTTCACAGCTGCTCTGCAAGTTGACGAGCGTCGCGTCGTGTGACGCACCCTGCGTCAACCTGACCCGATTACCGTATTCACCCGTGCTTCAGTCGCGCCCGTGTAAAGACGCACACTGAAAACACCACTTTATTGAGGTATTCGGGAGTCTCATACCCAAGTACAAGGCGCAGCCCCACCCACTTTTGATGCAAAATCTCAGGGCAAAAAGTGCATCTTATCCTCGGGTGTTTACGGTAACAGCCAATAGAGGGGGGACGTGACAGGCCCTTTGTTGAGTGTGGACCTCTCCCATCGATCCGGAGGGGAGAGCGCGGAGTTCTCTCTCTGATCCCCCTGCGCTCGAGATCGGTGGATCTCACTCTCGCTCCGTGGCTGTTGTATCTGTTGACATCATCTTATCTCGAGTACGGCGCGGTCATGTCACAACACGCTGTTTTGTGTAGCGCGGCGTCCGCTGCCAAAAACAACAAAGCGAGATAAAGTGTAACGAAATCTGCGTTGATTGGTGAGGACGCTGTGTCCCGAACTGATCCGGAATGTTTGTGAACTGCGGACGCGGATCCAGGGCAGTGGTGTGTCCAGGTCAGGACGCTCCTTGCACTAGGGGTTTTCACGTTGGTGACGCGCGGTTGGGCGGCGTCAGAATTTTTGACGCGCGCGTCAAAATTTTGGCACGCGGGCGTCAAAGTCAACATGACGCCCAATGGAGAGCATCAAATTATCAGTCCAGACTGATCACAAATTTTTAACGTGGGCGTCAATTTTTTGACGCGCGCGTCACCAACGTGAAAACCCTTACTGTGGGCGGCACTGCCCAGGATGAGGCCCAGCTCCTCCAATAGGGGTTTTCACGTTGGTGACGCGCGATTGGGCGGCGTCAGAATTTTTGACGCGCGCATCAAAATTCAACATGACGCCCAATGGAGCGTTTTGACGCGGGCGTCAATTTTTTGACGCGCGCCTCGCCAACGTGAAAACCCTTAATGGCGCAAAACAAAAGCGTACAAAGCGATTGTTGTTGCACCCACGGCACACAAAGAGTTGTACCTGTACCTGTTTGGGGGTCCTTGTTCCAGAGGTGGGTGGGGCGGTCAGCTTGACCCGTCCACACTGTCCGTGGTTAATTGTGGGAGAGATGACATTCGGTTGTGTGCTGACGGTGTCCACATTTGCTGCTGCACTGGCCAACAACATCACAAGGGACTTGCCCTGTGGTTCTCCGCCAATGCAAACATGGAGTGATCTGCTGCAAAACTGCTCGCACATGAAACGACCAAAGCGGCCATTGCCCTGCCTGAATTGACCCGTTGACTGCACGAACTGGTGCGAAGAGCAGATTGAGTCTGAGATCCAGGTGGAGACTTGTGTGTGAAGTGGGAGTCTGGAGGCCTGATTCATGCCAGGTGCAGCTGAGTTCAGGTACAAGTGATTGTCAAGTGCAGCTTCCATTGACCTGCACAGATACGCAACGTGTGAAGCACCCTGTGTGAACCCGGCCTCATGACGCAACGTGACGCACCCGGTGTGAACCCGGCCTCATGACACAACGTGACGCACCTGGTGTGAACCCAGCCTCATGACGCAACATGACGCACCCTGTGTGAACCCAGCCTCATGACGCAACGTGACGCACCCGGTGTGAACCCGGCCTCATGACGCAACGTGACGCACCCGGTGTGAACCCGGCCTCATGACG
>JAAUXT010048933.1_pt1 | contig 16120 bp, 13 predicted proteins | sample 7278171 | NCBI WGS metagenome assembly JAAUXT01 (sample SAMN14350112, study PRJNA611818) | marine sediment metagenome | isolation source: surface marine sediment (1.8m) | place: French Polynesia: Moorea | collected 2018-08 | reverse complement strand
CAGAATGTGGTGCAAATTCACAATGTGCCTCACCAAATGTATGCCAGTGTGATGAAGGATATGAGGATGATGGATCAGGGGCATGCATTGGTGAGTCTTGTGTTTGTGGTAGTTTGAGGTTCATTTGAAGAAGAATGGAATGTAACGGGACACTAGTACTAGGAAGCAGCAGGGGATCCAGAACTCTGGCAAGGATTTTATCTGCATGTTTTCGTGTTCGTTTTGTGTGTTTTGTCGTGTCTTGAAGCAAGATCTTGTTCCCCTGACTGTCAAAACACGAAGGAGTGTGCCTTTGTGGGTGGAGAGGAGCATTGTGTCTGCAGAGACGGATATGAGAGGAACAATGCGAACTGCGAAGGTGACTCGCATGATCCACATCTGTCCAGCAAAATTCAGAATCCTCATGTTTTAGCAACAAGTTGCTCCCTTGACTGCCGAAGAAGGGAAGAGTGTGCTGTTGTCGGTGGAGAGGAAAAGTGTGTTTGCCAAGATGGATACACCAAAAACGAAGAACCGGACGATTCTGGCTCAAACGACGATAGGTGCCGAGGTAAACCGGGTCCTGGGCTTGTTTCCTTTCCTCTGCCCTGCAGGCTCTGACGCACACTGTTCTGTTGTCACATTGGAAAGTTGGATGTTCTTTTCAGGCATTTACCGCCCCTCCCTCGCAGCACATCCTTTGCTGTACTTCTGATTCTTGCTTCTCTAATGGGAGTAGGGATTGAACAGGACACAAGGGAACCAGGCTTAGATGCCACACACACGTGTTGAGTACAAAAGAACCTTGTGCGGGTGGGATTCGATGACAGTGGATACAGGCAATCAACTTGGCTCAGCATTAGTCCCACCCACCACACGGAGTGGGGAGACTTGCACGGGACGGGATATGAGAGGGAGACATCTTGACCAATATGGTTTGCTTTCCAAACATACTTTTCGGAACACCGTTGAGTGTTCTTCCTTTCATGGACATCTCACAATAACGACCCATCAAAACTTGGAAAACGACAAATTCCAGTGCTTGACAAGACCTTCCAAATGTCAAAAATGCTGCGTATGATACGTTGTGTCGTTTGTATCCTTGGGTGGAAAGAATAAATCCACAGGGCCGGTCCCAGCACGGAGCTTCCCTCGTCTTTCTTCTTTTTGCAGGTGCAATCTATTTAATTTCGGTTTTTTGGGATTTCAGCGTCCAGAATGCGCACCTATAATTCCTGTATTCTGCATGCACACGTTTGTTGTATTTCTGCATTCAATTTTTAGCTTCACGAGTGGCTCATATTTTTGTGACAACGACCCTCGCCTCCCCCACCCCAAACAACCACAATAACTGCCACGATCACGTCCGCAATAACCACTACAACTGTCGTGCACTATTCTGGAGAAAGATCAAAGTCAAAAGATGTTCCATGTGTCCTTCAAGACATGGCTGTGCCCAGTGGAAAGTGATTGGCCTCGGAGCGATGAAAACATCTTCATGTTTTTGCGTTCATTCATTGGCCACACACACACACACACACACACACACACACACACACACACACACACAATGAAGAATCACTAAAACATGATGACATTGTGAATTTTGTTTGAGGACCACACAACCAGGTTCTCAATCACCCTGTCGAATGTGAACTCCACTTTTGTCATTCTTTGACTTTGTCGTTTGCTCATGACAGATATAAACGAATGCGACGAGGGGACCCACAATTGCATTTGGAAGGAGGGGTTCAAATGCAAAAACCGCAAGCCACACCTGGACAACGGACTCAAATTCGAATGTGTGTGCAGGAGGAAATGGGTAGCCGAGGGCACCACGTGTGTCAAAAGAAAAGGCAATAAAAGGCAGCCAGGTACGTGCACACACGCACACACACACACACACACACACACACACACATGCACCGAAACCAGCGCGCGCACAGTACTCGTACCACCACTGCGCAAAATCTCGCGTGCTGTTTTTCCTCCCGCTGTGTTTCAACATGCTTGATTTCCCAACACGAAGAGAAGGAAGTTCCCTTTCCTCAGTGTCCAACCGATTCTGGGACTTCGTGTTTCAGAGGACGAAGTGCAGACAGGTGCAGCTCCGTGGTCCATGCGCTACCTGGTCAGGTTCCTGCCCTACAAGTGTAGCAACGTCACCTTCCTGTCGTCTCTTCTGAACACGGTACCAGCCCTTCTGTGCAAGCCCCGCCGTTTGCGCAAACGAATGTGATCTCACATGATACACGATGCCAATTCAGCATCAAATCGTGCTGCAACCTTGGATCCAGTGCAATGTACGCACTGGAAAATGTCTGCACCATTTGTGCCATTTTTTGTCCGTTTATGATTGCAGATGCAAGACATCTTGAAACTTCCTGAGGGTTTTGAGCTGGATATCGAAAGCTGCAGGTGAGAAAACTTTCTGGTTTTGTGTTTGCAGATCTGATGGCCAACGGTTTGAAAGACGAGAGCCACCTTTGAAGAAGCCAGATCCCATTGCCTCCCAGGGGGTCAGATTCCATTGCCTCCCAGGGGGTCAGGCCCATTGCCTCTCAGGGGGTCAGGCCCATTGCCTCTCAGGGGGTCAGGCCCATTGCCTCCCAGCTTCCGTACGGCGCTCATCAATCAAACCGTGGCCTTCACACCATATGGACCTCTGTGCTCTCGCTTCAGGCGCGGCAGCTCCATCATCACGTTCACAGTTGTTGCCGAGGAAGAGGAGTCGAGTGTGAGCGATGAGCAGATGGAGCGACAGCAGGAGAGTCTGACGGAGGAGCAGGTCGGGGTGTGCACGGCGCATCTCATCAACGCCCTGGAGAGCTCGCAGAACAGAAGCCTCTGGGTCGGCGACGAGCTCGTCCCCGTGCTCAGCGCTCCAACGTTGATCGTGTCGCAGGACAGTAGACCTCCCGTGAATTGTGAGTTGATCATATGTGGCATCCACACCGTTGACCCCTACTCCAACAGATTGAGTCGAAGTGATGGGCTCACTGCCTAAGTGTTGGACTCCAATGTTTCTGTTATCCAGCGGAACCCGGGCACCCAAGCCCGTGCACAAGTCACCTCAGAATGGTCAAGTCGCCTCAGCCCAACGAACCACAGATGCTGGATGCTCTTTTTTCCAGGACGAGGCAGGTCCCACTGATGCTGGTTCTGGAAAGCCTGTGACCACACCGAAAGGGGAACCATGAGAGATGAAATATATGTGCCTCCAAATTATGTGCCTTCAGACCTCGTGTTTCTGTTATCTCTCCCGCAGTGGAGCTGGACTCGGTCTGCTCCTTCTACTCGCGGTTTTCGATCTGCAGGAATAACGGGTCCTGCGTCCCGGACGCGGACTCCATGCCCAGCTGCAGGTCAGTCCCATGTGCAACGTGTTGAGAAACGTTTTGTTGTGACAGACACTTTGAAATACCGCTAGGCTCGGTCTTCGAGAGACGTGAACGCAAGGCCGTCTCATTCGTGCAGTGGCGTGAAAGATTCGTGCTGCGTTCGGTGCTCAGGCAAAACGAGCAGGCCTTGACGACGAAACGAACTGTTTCTGTGCATTGTAGCTGCGTGGCCGGGTGGACGGGGCTGCACTGCGATGAGCGGCTTCGCCCGGGGCAGGAAGGCTCCCACCCGGGGGAGCGGTCCTCGATGGCCCCGATCCTGGGCAGCGTCGTCGGCGTGTTCGTTTTCCTGCTCGTCGTCGCCTCCGTCGTGTTCTTCTGCAGGTGACAACACTTCGGGCGCCAACAGAGTGTTTCTGTTCGAAAAAAGCCACGCGGACACCACGCATTGCGTGCATGGACAGACATGCAGTGTTGATGCCTTCATAACATTTCTCTTGTGTGAAACGTTTGTTGCCTCTTTTGCAGATACAGATCATCCAGACGCGCGAAAATGGACGCACGTTTCTTGGACCCGGATCTTCTTCTCTATCCCAACTCGTTAAAGTTGACGGGTCCTCTCGGCACATCTCAAGACAGGCAGGGAATTTCGCGTTGTTTCACATTTTTGAAATGACTTGCAAGAGGCAACAGTTTCACGAAGATGGCCGCAGATTGTTGGTACCACCTGGACAATTTTCAGGGTTCCTACTCGACCTGGAAAACCTGGGAAAATAACAGCTAACCTGGGAAACCTTGAAAACCTGGAAAACAGGAGGTTTTCAGCAAAATCCTGGTTATTTTCTTCAAAACCTAGAAACATGATTCTTTTGCAGGAAAAGGTTTTGGTATTTTTGATGGGGTTTCCCTATCATGGCTCAAAACTGAAAATAGGAACCCATTAAAATATTTTGTGCAGCAAGCTCTTGTATTGTTACTTTTCAAAACAGTTTTACCAGTAATATAGTTTCTCTTTGAAGGGCTGTGCCCTGGTGAAGTGACAAGTGAGGTGTAGCTAGGCTGGGGCTAACACAGTAAATAGCATTTAAACCTATGGTTCCAAGGATACCTGACCAAGTCAGGGTTGGAGTTCCAACCCTGTTCCTGAGGTATTGGTCATAGGAGCAGCCCCTGTTGACCTGCTACCTACCCCAAACCCTTGGTTATATTTGTTATGGCAAGCCCAGTTTTGATAAAGACCTCATTGTTTGAGTCAAATACCTTGAGGGCTGATAAAATTTAGAAGAGGGAGATCTGGGAAATTGAACATAAACTGCACCATTTCTTATGAACTAAGCAGGATGGTATGGCCTTGTATGGACTGAATGGCAGGGTATTTCCATAACAAATGTCTTGAAAGGCATACTCATTCATCAATACTTGACCTAAATGTTATTTGATAGCACAAAAAATCAAAAATACCTGGAAATTTCTCTGAAAACCTGGGAAAATCATGGAATTTTGTCACTTTGCTTTCGTGGGAACTCTGAATTTTGTGCCAAAAGTGAGACAACAAACTCGCAGAGATGGCAATCTCACAATCCACTATAAGAGTAGAGGATGAAATTACAAATTGGGTAAAAAATATTCACCCCTGTGGGCCTGTACTCCGAGCGGTCTCGCGGCTGGACGGGCTGCACCCTTGGGGAGGCGAGGGAACCCACCATGATGACCATCCAAAACATAACAGGGAAAGCTCCTGTCTTGCAAACCTATTTTTGCTCACTGTTTTTCTCACAGATGTTACAGCACAGCAGAACACAAGGGAAACCCACCCTTCCCTGGGGGTTCTTGGGGGCAGAAGGGAGGAAAACTGGAAGAAACACAAAAAACCAGGAACCAAACGGTCTCGGCCCTTCAGACTTTTTGTGTCCCAAATGAGTTTACGAGGAGGTAACCAATTCTGGTTTCCCTTGTCATGCGTGCATGTTGGAAGTCGACGATCAGCCAGCGTGGACATGACTAGTAAACTCAATCAGTCCAGTCGTTTACGTTACGCAAGTTCGACTTCCAACATCATGACAAGTGAAACCAGAATTGGATACCCCCCTCAGGCAGCATGTCCTTGGGTTTGTCTGACACTGGTGTAATTCCCCTGCTCCACCAGCAGATCCGCGGGGCCAAGCCCCTTCCCAATAACCTCGAAACTTGATTGAACACCAATTTTGTGCGTTGGTACATGTACGATTTTTACGACACGCCGCTTCTCATTGTCGTTGTCAGGGGGTCGCGCTACAGCAGCCCGGCCGCGGCTTTGTACGTCGGACGTCGCCGTAGCGCCGCGTGGGACGAACGCGCTCCGAGCGACGCCGCATCGGTATCCAACGTGTCCGACTCGACCCGCACATAGGCGACGTAGCTTTGGCTGACACGGGCTCAAAGCGTTGCGTGTGCACTTTTCAATCTGTCACCCGGTGCATTTTAACCACAGCAAAACTGGTTCGGTCCACTTGGAGAAAAGGCAACGTGCACAAAGCACTCCAGAAGGAAATGAGCACGCATGGTTTCTCCCCGCGTGGCCACTTCATTGAAGAAAATGTTCCATTTTTGTCAAAACTTTGAGTCAGAATTTGGTGACCATATTTTTTGTGGAAAATCGAAATCAACGCATTGAGCTGGCTTTTCGCGCGCACTGTGTGACATTTTTTGACATTTCTGCAATGATCAAGGTTGTGAACATCTGTCAAGGTTGTGAATTAATTTATATCAACCCCATGCAACTTGATCCAACTCGACCCTTGCGTTTCCTGAGTCCGCTGGAACTGGGGTTCGCCTCTGTTGGGACCTGCAACTGTAACCTGTAGCGGTGGACAAGTACGTAACTACCGCCTTCCCTGGAGAAATCTTGTCCGCTCCACGCAAAAGGCTCTGAAAACTTTTCTGAGCGCTCGTTTTGTTCCTTTTGAAGTGTTGTGTCACCTCGGTTGCGAGCGCAAGTGCCCACGCAGTGGTGGTGACAAAACAAACGCGTTGTTCGGGGGCCCACGAGTCACCATTGTACAAACCTCCAAAGATATGTGCCCGATTGTTATTTAATCTGTGTTCTTCTGGTCACGAATCTGCATGCAAGTTCGTAGCTCCGCGCAACATAGTTTACTGATCAAGGAGGCACACCCTGCTCGGATAATTCGCATTGAAATTGATTTTGTACCAGTCAAAAAAGCCTCAAATTGGCCGGAATCACGGTTTTAACGAGCTCGTATTGTCCGATCTGGGTGTGTACATTGCTGAGGAAATCTCCAAATGATTCCACCTGCATGTGTGTCATTCGGCACCAGACCCTTCATTGTGGACATTGTGTGCTTCTTGTTCCGAAGGGATCCAAACAAGAATTTCTTCACCTTTGTACTGTTGGCATTTTGTCGGAACAATTTATTGATTGTACACTTGCCATGGCTTGTTCTGCCGTGCATGTTTGCAACCTCTTTGTATTGGTCGAGGCTTGGGTGGTGGTGGGTGGGGTGGTCTGAAAACAACATTTTTGCGCGTTGTTCAAAAGTGATTCTGTGCATCATTTGTGATCATCATTAAATTTTGCTGCGTTTTGTGTCTGGTTGGCTACCTCTTTTGTGGGTGGCCATGGCAATAATATCTTGATGTATTTATCAAATTCTGGGGTACTCTTTTCTGCAGGGTGGAGCTGGGCATGTTTGCTGTTTGGCATTTTCCGTTGACAAAAACTTTCTTTATCTCTCCTGCATGCATGCTCACCGTTGTTCGGTCACACGCGAACTTGTACATCTTATTCTTTTGCGAAAATGCACCGAAAAAGCAGTTGCACCACAACAAAATATGTCAATCATCAGCCTCATCGTATGTGTGCTGCAAAAAGCGCATACGGAAATTCCTCGCGTTTGTCATGGCTGTGGCGCTTCCCTTCAGGTTGTGAAAAGCTCGAGAAAACGTCCGTGCAGGCTGCTCCACAAGATGGTGTTGCTCAAGCCAAAACTGTGAATTGATGAAGCTCGTACAACCAAATGACGATGGTGTTCTCGTATTTTACGTACTCCATACCGAAGTTGATTCTCAAGCGGATTCAGGAGTCCTCCGACCTCAGGCGCAGGCGCCAATTATTTTACAGGCCCGTCAAATATGTTATACTGTTCAAAAAAATATCCAGTTTTCTGTTTAAGTTTTGAGGTTGTAGCCCTGGGATGGTTTGTCGCAAAAGTTTTGTCCGCCGAGTTTTACAAAGCATGGACAACTGCATCAATCGACTCGCACTTTTCGTACCATCCAGTTCCCTGCAGGTTAGAAGTCGATTCAGACTTTGCTCATTTCGCTCCACATTCCATGCTCTAAATCTGGCTTGTACAGAAGTTTGTAAAATCGACATAGAAATGTCAAAGTGTGTGGTGCCACACCCAGAAAGTATGCACGCAGGGCATTTTTGCCTCGTACATGAATAGTGTGCTCACACTTCGAGAAACATTGCTTGGTATTCGCGCTTGAATCTCTTCGCGGACAATTTTTGTGACAAACCACAGGCAAATGTTCTGTTTTTTTGAGTTTTGTGTTTACGGGTGAAGGGTTCCGTTTGGCTCGCGGCGGTGGCAGCAACTCGCGATGTCCACTTGATTCAGACCGAATGCACCAGCGCATGCACGGTTGGGGTTGGAAGCCAACCGCGATCATAGTGGCCCTTGGTGTACCCCGTTGCCTCTTACCTTCACTGTGTGAGACCTATTTTTTGTGTGCTGTGACCTTGGTGTGCGTGTGCGCTGACGCACCTGGTCTGAATCAGGATGAACACACCAAAGCGGCGAATCATGGCACTGTTTTACTGTGTTTCTGGTGAAACTATTTTGCGCATTCCCGAAAGGAACAACACAAATTGCGTTCAAATCACCGATAACTTGACTTTCGCCCCTGGTCAGGACAAAAGCCCCGTCTCCGTAGACAAAAGACGAGTACGCACAAGTACGTTCGCCCATAATCAAATGTTGCACAGCAGGAAAATAAATTTATGCAGCCACACAAGCAAGACACAGATCATTTCACTCACGGCACGAGTGGAGGCAAAATCGAACTGTTCGTCTGATTTCCAAGCAGGAAGCTTTGAAGTGTCAGAACGGCACAATTCAGGTCCAAATCCTCGGAGATGTTTGTCACTGTTCAGTGATGTTGTGTGGTGCGACCAGGGCTGAGAGAACCACCAAGTACTCACCTAACTGCTGTTTGGAGTCTTGACATGTCTGAGCCAGATGAACCACGAGCGTATTAAAGCAATGGTTGGGCAAAGGGGCTTGCCCATTGAAGTGATTGAGTCACTGAGATGACCCATGCACCAATTGATTGGATCACAACCAAGCCAATGAGCCTCACACAAAATGAATCTAATAATGCTGTTTGATACAGGAGAAAGCCTCCAACATCTATGATGGGTTTTTTCCACAAAGAGGTCACATGATACCACCCTGGTTCCCATGCCCCTGGGGGGAGGGAATCAGCCAGAGCCAGATTAAACACTCAATATTTGAGAGAAATCAACCTCAAAAAGCAAAACTGTTCTTGATGATTATTTAAAATATTGTTGAAATATTAAAATCGCTGCCAAGGCCAGTGCTGGTGGGGGAGGAGTGTGGTGTGACACACCTAACCTGAATTGTCAGAGCCACCACTAGATGGCATGAAATGTGTCAATAAATAGGGAGATTCCTGCCTTGGAAGACAGTCTCTTCTGAGATACCCAACCAACTGATCGTCAGTGATCTCACCACATTGCACTTACCCCTGGAGGACGCAGCACCCACGCCCTCCGGCGGAACACCCTGAGGGAGGCACACACCAACGACTCCAAGCGTTTCACCGACTCCGTGCGGTCGCAGCTTGGTCAGTTGGGTGCACACCTTCTACGACGATTGTTGAACAACGCACATCGCAGCGAAAACTGACACGAGCAATTTCCAAAATCATTACGAGTTTATTCAGAAGTACAAAAACACTAAATGAACGAAATACCTGCTGCCGATGTGACCCAGAGCGCCATCTTGAGACCGCGGAAACAAACATTTTGATCACCAGACATGTCGATTTCGTGACGCCCGATTTCTCCACGCATCGAATTTCTTCACCCATCGAATTTGTTTCATTCCAAACGATGTCAGGTTCAGCGGTATCAAGAAGACGCCAGCGATGGGCGTTTGACCGGCGTGCCGTGGTTTCCGTTTCGCACAGAGACCGCGTCCCTAACACCATCACACGGTCAGCACCGCCGTTACATTTGGGTCAATTGGACTCGAGATCCACTGTCCGCTGCCTCAATTTCGCCATTCTGGCCCGAGGCGTTGTGGACGTTCACTGGGCGCCGCACTTGGAGCCACAGAGACGTCCGACCCAGGAGAACGGGTCTTCGGACGACACGTCGGAAAAAGAACCCTTCAAGCTGCAGTGCGCACATGGTCAAAAAAAAAAATATGTGCGAGTTTAAGTTTCAACATTTGTGACCACACACGCAGTGGTTCGAGCGTGCGTGCACTGAAGGTTGACGGGCTTGGCAAGACAAACTACAAAACATCATTTGCTCGTGGCGTAACACGTGGCTGTCGTGATCAACTGAACACGTGACACCAACACGTGATGTCCACCAATCAAGAGTCCGCTGCATCCAACGTGACAATTTCACGACTTTAGAGGTTGCCCCGTCTGTCATGACGCGCGCCACAGGAACCTGCCGAAAGGGTGGATATTTCAGTCGGACGAAGCAGACTCCACTTGTGAATCAAATTGCACAACATAAACTGAACACAAGCGACCCGACATGAACTCACTTGGTCACGGATGACTCGACAAACATCAAAACCTTTCGTCACTCCGCCCTTCGAGTCATTCACTTTGAAAACTGATACAAATGCAAATAATACCTGAGCAAAAACAAGTCAATAATGCACCAGAAAATGGGAAAACAAATCATGATAATCTCACAGAATCACAGACACTTCAGCGGTTTCTTTTGATTGCTGCTCTGGTAGAGCGTAGAAAACATAATGCGAAACCAAGGCACCGGCGCGCAGGACGAGTCTGTCCTGGAATCTGCTGCCGCGCCAAACGAAAAAGGATGCAAGGAAAATGCGGTACGTAAAACACTACAAACACAAACTGGTGAAATTTGGCTGTGAACTCCCGGGGAAACAGGACAACACCGTTCACTGATTGTAAACTTGTTCAACCGGTGGACCAGAGACGCGCTTCACACTGGCTCTGCGGGACGATGCTGCTGCTTCATTGGCTGCAACGCGCGACCCATTCAGTGTAAATTGATGCTCGACACTGGCTTGGATACTTGTACAAACGTTTCTTTCACTGGCACCACGCAGTCACTATATGAACACACTTTACGGGCGAATCACGATGTCAGGCGGAGTTCCTCTCGAGCACCGACTTCACGCCTCGTCCGCGCTGTGGTGGGTTTCGAACGAGTGCGATACGAACTCGAGCTGATCGCTGAACGTCTCGTCGCAGTGGCGACACCTGAGCAGGTTTCCGGCGGCGTGCTCCTGGGCGTGCAGCGTGAAGCTCACCGTGTTCACGTAGCTGATGCCGCACCCGCACGTCTTCACGTTGCGTCGCCTCAATTCGCCCCAAATCTCATCGCTGCTCAGTTCGTCCTTCGTTGTCGTGGGTTTGCGCTTGAAGGCGGGTGGCTCGCCGTCGCCGAGCGACACCCTCTTCTGCGGTGGGTCGTGGGGGATCAGCGGCGAGGATCCCGCCTCGCTGCGACTGGGCCCGCGCTGTGATGGCGAGGTGCGAGGTGTGCTCACCGCGCGAGGTTTGAAGGTCAGTGAACCGGGAGACGCCACCGTGGACGCGCTTCCACTGGTGCAGGACGCGTCCAGTGCGCTATCGTCGAGGCGCGAGCGTTTCGCTTGGCTCGGAGCCGCGTCACTGGGAACAGCAGCAGCTGCTGCGGCGACGCGCTTCAGATGGCGCCTCGTGCGCAGGTGCGACTCCACGTCCGAGAGGCGCGCCACCACCTCGCTACACGCCGCGCAGTGCGCTTGCCGACTCTTCGCGTTGCTATGTCTGTCCCTCATGTGATTCTCCAACTTATCGAGCCGAATCTTTTTCCAGCAGAAAACGCAGATGATTCGATCTTTGGCGTCCAAGTTGTACGCGATACTCGTGACGACAGGCTTGAAGTCGCAGAACTTGTTCTTCATGTAGCGGTCGTGCTTCCTGCTCGTCAAGTGGAACATGATCTCCTTGATGCTGCTGCTCTTGTAGTCGCAGATGCCACAAGACAGCGCAAACAGTTCTCGACTGTGCCGCTGTTGGTTGTGCTCCACCATCATCGTGTCCAAATCCGTCGTTAAAAAGTCGCAGCGCTCGCAGTGCAGTCCGCCGGAAGTGACCTTGAGTAGCGACGTCGGCGTGTCATCGTCGGACTCGGCGGCGCCGTCGTCGTCGGACACCACATCGTCGCTGTCGCTGCTGATCTCGACGCACTCGGCGTCGCTGTCGGGCCCTCGCGACGGTCGTCGCTTCCGCTGCGGCTGCATCGCTTCCGGCTCCGTCTTCACTTCCGCCTTGACGATGCGCGTCTGCTGCCGCACCGTCTCCTTGTGCGCGTCGCACTTGAGGTGCTCCCGGAACGACCCCAGACTGTCACGTGACTCAAAGCAGGGATGGCAGTTGAAGCGGATACTCTCGAGAAGGTTCCCGTGACACGCGTCCAGGTGGTTCCCGACGTCGTTCACCGACCCGAAGCGCATCTTGCACATGTTGCACTCGAACACGTTCTCCGACACGTAGCTTACGCTGCTGACGCCGCCGGACTCGACGGAAACCCGCGGCCTCTTGCTGGGCGGTTCCGCGCTGCCGCTGTCTCTCCGCGCTGCTCTCGCCTTCGCCTTCATGGCCATCTTGTGTCGATCGCACTCTTCGTGCAGATTAAATTTCTCTTTCAGAGACGTGCGGAACGGCGGGTCGCAGTCGTTGCATTCGTAGTAAGTGCAGTTGGGAAACTTCTTGCCGTGCTGACTGAACACGTGATTGACGAAATTATCCAGCTGGCTCACGTCTTTGTGGCAGTGTGGGCAGCTGAAGTCCTTGCCGACTCTGTGTTGGTGAACAGCGGCGAGGAGCTCGTTGCGCCGGGCGCCGGATCGTGAACCCGCAGACGACGTGCTGGCGGCGTCGTCCAACACGGGCGGCGTCTGCCCACTCTGCGACGACGCCGATGCCTCTCTCTCCATCTTGATCTGAGCCCCACCGACAGCAGCAGTCGTGGCGTCTGGGCGCTTCGGCAGATAAGAGGAAGTAATCTGAACGTCAGCTTCCGCCTGACTTTGGCTGCGTCTCAGCTCGGCCGCCCTCTGCTCAGCGTCGATGTGCCGTCCTCCACGCAGGTGATCTTCGTAGCTGTGCTGCTTGATGGTGCCGAATGGAATCTCGCAGAAGGCGCAGACGTCGCACACGTAGTGACGGAGCCTCGAGTCGAATATCTGGTGATTCAAGATCAAGTGCTCGCGGAAGTGCGCCTGCTGTCGACTGCTGTACTGACATGAGTGGCAGTGGTATTTTCCATCATCCGCCCTGTACTTCCGCAGAAAACTCATGATCGCCGCTTTCTCCTCGTCCCCGGTCAAGAATGGGAGCTGGGCCGAGGTCGCCGGTCGTTGCTGCGAGAGGTCAGGGGTTGGCGGCGCCGCGGCGGCCACGGGCCCAGCGCACGTCGGCGGCGGGAGGTTGGACACAGGCAGCGGCGGCGCCACCGTCCGAACTCCACCTGGGGCTGGATTCAGCGGGGCTTCACCAGGCCTTGTGTATTGCCCTCCGCCCCGTCCCTCGGCGATTCTATGGCCCTTTGCACCGTGAACAACAATCTCTCTTCTGTTCACTGTCCGGTAATCGCAGTCTTCACACCAATAGTACCTCGAGCATCCCAGCACCGCTTTATGCATTCTGAACACGTGGCTTTGAAAGCCCCAACTTGAGCGAAGCACAGATCCACAATGCCCACACTTGTATGCAGTCCTTCCGTCTTCACTCTGGAAGGCGTATTCTCTCGCAGTGGGACAATTTTGAAAGGGGCCCGACTTCTGTGGGATGTCCTGGTCAAACACAGATGAGGCTGCGGTCTGACTGGGCCGAATCGAAGCGTATTTCCGGCCCTGCACCGGCCCTCTCATGAGCGGTTTCTTGGGCAACGAGAGGCGCTTCTTCTTCACGTTTTTGTACCACTCCAACTGCGCACTGGACTTGCCTGGTCGCCGATAGGCGGACACGAGGCCCTGATTGGCCCGGTGCCTCGGTTGCGCCTCCATGTCATCGTCGTCGGAGGCGTCGCCCCCTGGTGGCGGACCGAGGCGCGTCGTCTTCTCCGGGTTGAAGCGGCGTCGCTCGCCTCTCTTCGCCTCCAGGTCGTTCAAACATGTCTGTAGCAGCTGCATGTTGGTTGGATCCGTCTCTCTGAACAAGTGATCCTTCGCGTGCTTCTTGAGTTGAAACCGCTGGAAGTGGGCCTTGCGGCAAGTCGGCAACGGGCACCTGCACAACACAGTGACGAAATGTGAACACGTGACAATGAATTTGTTGCTTTGGAGAACAAAGGTGACACATTTCAAAACTGTCACAATGATATGCACAGATTGTGCATGTGATAGTGACTGGAGCAACTGGAAACACACAGTGAGCGGAATGCAAAAAGGATCAATTTCAAATTCCTCAAACCACCACCAGCTCCAAGGGTCATTTTTGTGCGAAGTCCCTTTCGGGCGAGCAACCATGTGGTAGTGCAGTATATGGCAGGGTGGATGAAATGTCCCCTGCACCCTCCCCCCCACCAGACACCCCTTGCCAGACACCCCTCCCCCCCAGCGGAGAAGACAAGAACAAGTAAGAATCAACGCCATTACCGGCCGGCAAGGGACTTCGCACTGCAGTTGCCTTGAGCACTGCTTCTTGTTACTCCTTGTGGTGAAGCTAGTGACACAGACTGTCAACATTCATCACAGAACACGCAATGATGGAACATAGTAGGACAGAACCTGTGCGGACAGGTGTCATGAGAATCACTGCCAGATCGAAGGGTGCTTTCTTCTTCTTTTTCCCGACGTTTCCGCAGATTACAGAAAACGAAAGGAGAATGTCGCCAGAAACGGCGCCATTCAGAAAAAACGCCAGGCACGTGGAAAGCATGCAGTAAAAGTACCAATGACGGGATGACTCACGAGTAGATAGTGCAGCCTTCTGGAACGTGGTTGTGTTTTACGAACATGTGTCTGGCTGTCTGTTCCGGATTCCCGAAGGTGAGGCCGCAAATGTTGCAGTGCCAGTGAGCTTCGTCTTCATCCGGGCACCTACGAGGCAAAGAAATGACCAGAGTGTTCAATCCTACTCACGCCATACGCGCGACGTCTGGTCTGTCAAGAAAAGTTTTGTGGACAGACTTTTGCACACGCAGTTTCTCCACGCTCTCGTGCTTTGCTGTTTGTTCCAGCAAGACCACATTGAGGTCTGCACGCTTGAGCTTAAAATTGCAACATCTACTGCGCATATATGCCGGCAAAATGGGATACAGACAAGACCGCGTTGCAGTCGAGTGGTGTGCGTGCAAAATAACAGTTGCGTGCTCTTTACTTCACACACTACGAGGCACGGTATTTAAAAGACCGATCGTCCTTCGTATCTTTTTATTTGTGTGAGATTGAAGTCTGGTGTCAAGGATATATGCAGATGAGATATTTATCTTCCCTCATGGTCAATCTTGTGATTCAGGAGTAACCTCATCATAATGAGATTGACCCTTCAAGTTTATTGACACACCAGTGCTCAGCTGAAGTCAGAAGATGCAAAGTCTGTTGGTTTTGATCTCTTTCAATTGTTCTGCAGGTTGCTTTTTGTTCTTCATCATCTACCCAAACAGACCCTTTGTGAAAGAAACAGGTAACACACTAGCCTTCAACTCTCAGATGAGCTGAAGAATCATTCAGCTGAGCAGCCATTGCAAGCTGTTATTTGACTAAAATTTTCCTTTGTTCTTGTTTACTTTCCATAGATGTTTGCACAAGGACAGTTGCTCCTGGTTTTCATCTTTTGAATGAAAGCAGTTGGGGTTGAAAGTGTCTGCTGGTGTCCGAAAACCGCTGCATGATCGGTCTTTTTGATACCATGCCTCGTACACCTGACGAGCGTTTGAAGGCACAGAACTGCACAACTGCACAAATCACACTGAAGTGTGACAACACGCAAAGAACCCTGATCCAGCGAACAAAGACAACAAAATGATGACTCACGTGCACTTCTTGCTTCTGCTGGACTTCCAATTCCTCGGCGGTGGCGGCGCCTGTGATCGCGACCCCGTCGCCGAGGGCAACGTGCTGACCTCCACGGCGTTCACGGTGACGATGTTCGGGCGGTGCACGTGCTGCGCCGCCGCCGCCGGACGGGTCGACGGCGTCACACTCTGATTCCCACTCCCCATGACCGGAAGATTCACCAGCCCTGCGCCAACTTTACTCCTGAAGCGGCAAGCAGTTCCAAATGTCACAGAGAATCGGGCTTCTCACATTTGAGATGTTGGAACCTAGAGCTAACCGTGCTTTGGCACGCTGCCCGGGAGAGAATAATTTTTACGGACGGGCATTTTCATGTGAAACTGACTGAATCCACTCAGCTTCAAACTTCTCGTGATCTGATCCGAGTCAAACATAAACTAGACTTTCAAGTGGAGAATCAGCCGCGCGCAGCGTACATGCGCAGGACAGCAGTTGTGTGTGTCGAAGAATGTGTGCATAGTGTTATGTTTCTCAAAAAACAAT
>JAAUXT010080390.1_pt1 | contig 16124 bp, 20 predicted proteins | sample 7278171 | NCBI WGS metagenome assembly JAAUXT01 (sample SAMN14350112, study PRJNA611818) | marine sediment metagenome | isolation source: surface marine sediment (1.8m) | place: French Polynesia: Moorea | collected 2018-08 | reverse complement strand
TTTAACCAGCGCAATTTAAAGAGAACTTAAATCTGTGACAAATTGTTTTTCACACGTTGACTGTGTTAAAATTTATTTGGGGCCCGGAAGTCTCCCCCCCCCCCCCCCACAAGGGGGATTGTCACAGACACACCGTCTTTTCTCGACTCCTTGCCTCCACCCAAGAAGGCCATTCATTCAACCAATGTTTGACACGTTCTTCTCAGGAAAACAAACAGGCTATCATCAGCTTCACTGTGCAAATGACCAACAAACAGGGGCAAGAAACTGAGTAAATTTCGTTCTTGATCGAGCGGTCACAACACATTTGGTCTGCATCTGAGTGTAACCACCAGTACCCAGCTGAGTAATGCAGTCCACAGCTTCGTGCAGGTTTTTCACGGAAATAATAGCACAGGAACAATTTTGGATACGAGGTGGTATCAACTGAAAGTGACAATCGTCATGTTCCTCTGTTTATTTGTTTTGGACGCAGTTAGACACGGCTGAGCACCTTTTGTCGGTCAAGTATGTCAACAAACAATGCATTGTTTTGTCTCCCTTGTTTGAGACAGAACTGTGAAAAAGTCTGTGCACAACAACATTGCAGGAAAGCGTCCAGTTCAGCTGGTTGGGTTTTCAGGGGCAGGTGGATGCTTCATTCCTTCGAAATATTGGCCGCGGAATTGGAGACACCTCCTGCACCGCTCCACCCAGTTGTCAAAGCAATGTTTCCATTGGTGGGAGGAGATTTGGGCGACCTCTTGCAGTATGGCTTCTTTCAAAGCTGGAACAGTCCTGTAATCCTTGCCTCTCATGCGCTTTTTCAGCAGGGGGAAAGAGGAAGAAATCGGCCGGGGAGAGGTCTGGGGAATATGGGGGGTGGGAAGCAATGGGCCAGTCCCAGACACGCATCTGTCCTCTGACAAGATAACTGCGATGAGGTCCAGCATTGTCCATGTGTAACTTGTATGAAGAACTCTGATTCCACACCCTGGAACCATGCCGATTCTGCAGGGAGACCCTTGCACGCTTGAGCATTTCATGGAAGATTTCCTTGGTGATTGTTCCATTCTCCATGAACTCCATGTGTACCATTCCTTGTCTGTCAAAAAAGGGGACAAACATGATCTTCTTGCAATTCCTGTCTTTCATCACAGCTTGAGGATGGTTCTCATCCTTCCAAATCCATTGCATGTTCTCTCCTTTGCACAGGGGGTCCAGGACGTAAAACCATGACTCGTCTGTCATCATGATCCATCAGAGTCCAGCTGGTCTGGAGCCATAGATGGAAACAAACTCTGTGCAGAAGTCCAACCTTCTTTGGACATCAAATGCAGTCAGTTTGTGCGGCACCATCTTTGGGGCACGTTTCCGCAAGCCTAACTCCTTGTGCAAAATGCCATGCACTGATCCATAGGAAATCCGGAGACTCCTTGACAAGCTGAAGATACTCACACGCCAATTTTCCTTCACTAACTGCTTGCATTTGTCAATGTTCTGGTCACTTTTGGCAGTCTTGGCATGTCCTGGTCTCTGCTTGTCACCAATCTTGCCACGCCCGTTTTTGAAGCTCTTGTGCCAGCGGAACACAGTGGTTTCAGAGTAGCTGCGATGGCCAAAGATTCTCTTCATCTTCCTGAAAGTGTCAGCTGCTGTGACTCCGTCCTTCATACTGAACCAGATGCAAACTCTTTGAATTATCCGCAGGGGCACGCCCATTGACATGGCTGCCTTCTTGGGCTCCATTTCCACTGATTCCTGCTTGGTTCCAATGTTTGACAGTGACGCCAAAAGGCATTGTGTCCTCTGGGTACAACACGGCCATTGTAGTCTCTCTCGGAAGAGTCACAGGAATTATGCAATGTCTGCGTGCAGAAATGGTCGCGGCAGGAACATGACGATTGTCACTTTCAGTTGATACCACCTCGTATGATGGTTGAAACGAATACCACGCAACAAAATCTCGATTGCAAGTCCGTCAGTGACTTTTGCTTTTGCTTTTCAGAAACGCTTGATGAGTGCAGCGAAGAAGGCAATCACCAAGATGCCCTTACGCACACTGAGAAGTGGGGACAGGGTGAGTCTTGGCGCTTGGTCGTTCTCAATTTCAGGTTGTTTCTCTGTCTTCGCTTTCACAAGTTCAAAGTCTTGGTTGAAGTGTCACCGTATTTTGTTCGTAGTGATATCATCTGTGTCCCAAGTTTTGCAAGTGAAAACTATAATTGTGAGCAATTCTGAAGCCTGAGCAGAGGCGAGTGTGTCGATGTGCTTCATAGCGACATTTCCGTGCTATTTCAGGAGACAGACTCAGATTTTGACCAGTGTGCTGTGTGTATCGAGGCGTACAGACCATCAGATGTCATCCGAATTTTACCCTGCAAGTGCGTGTTATTTTGCCGTGGATGTATCACTTTCTACTGGAAGATCATTTCACTGGTTTCAAAAGTTTCGAGAACCGTTGAAATCTGTCGATTTGTCTCAAATGAAAAACTTGGCTTCGGCGGTAAGTTGTGTTTTCTCCATATTTCAGACATGTTTTTCACAAATCATGTGTGGATCCGTGGTTGATTGAGCAAAGAAGCTGTCCGATGTGCAAGCTGGACATACTGAAAGCGTATGGATTGCAGGTATGCATACAAGTGTGGTGGCTTTCAGCCACAAGAAATGGGACAACTAAAGCAAGTTGTACTTGACACGTCAGGGAACGTTCATTCTTTGCTGGCCGCAGCACAACTGCCAAAAGCATTTCCGCATTGTCTTTGAAGTAATGCGCTGCAAATTGTTTCAGACACACTGTTCTTTTCGCACTGACGCAGTGTTTGTGTTGCAGATCCAGGGGAGCCGGGAGAGTGTTCACATTGACTTGGAAGGTGCTAGCACGTCGGGTCAGGGCGATACGGTCCACGCGCTGACAGACATCGCCGCGTCAGGCGAGGAGCTGGAACTGCACGATGTGACGGCGTCGGCGCCGCCACTGCTGGGCGAGGCGCAGGTCGAGTACCACGCGCACGAGCCGTTTTTGACGCCGTCAGCGCCGCCGCCGCTCGGCGAGGACAGCAGCCCCGAGACGGGCGACTTGGAGCGCAAACCGCTGCGGCCCAGCGCCGGGTCCACCGCCGACAGTGACTCGAGTGTGGGGGCCAGGAACAAAGTTGGGCCGTCGGACAGTTTTGACAGCGTCCACTCGACTGATTCAGATGCCAACGAGTTGCAGTCACTGATGCCCAAACACGACAAAGAAAGCAAAACGCACTGTCCAAGTGATCATGAAGACGAACTTCGCGAAGCTACGTGATGTAATTGAAGCAGAGGATCATATCACTTTGTCTACACTGCATTGTTATCACCAGAAGACTTGAGCTTTTCAACTTCTGTGGCGGACGCACTTTCAACTTCGTCAATGGGAAAGTTCCTCCAATCATGTGAGAATTTTTTTTTTCCGATCGAAAGTGATTTTATCGTTTGTGTGTTTGTTCTGGCAGTTGGAAGGTGGTGAAGTCGTCTCGAGCAAAGCATTTATTTTTTCAAGAGCGTCAGTCTTCAATCTGATGCACAGTTTTGATCAAACTGTTGAGATACGTAGCCACTGCTCCTCAGTTTTCACGACACACAGGTTTCAGAATCGTGTGTTTTGTTGGAAAATTCGCTTGAACTGTGGTGTGGCAGGGGGAAATTCACTGAGTATGTCAAATTCACGATCATTACCGGGTTCTCATTTCAGTTCTGTGTCTCGAGCCAGTCAATGCTTGGATTTGTGAACTTCAAGGTGCAAAGATGTTGAGCAATGTTGAGCACTCTTGCGAAGATTTCGTTCGCTTCTTGCCGTCCGTGTGTGTGCGTGTGTGCGAACATCACCTGAAAGGGAAAGAAGGTGGGTTGTTAGATGTGATGAGGACAGGGTTTGATTTGAGATGAATGCGAAATGGGAGAGGACAGTGTGATGAGGGAAATGCGAGATGCAGGAAGGCGTCATATTTCGTAAATCTGATCAAGATTCTTTGCCAAGAATCACAGTCTTTTGCATTGACAAAGTGACATTTGTCGCAAATGTTTCACTCTTACCTTTGTCCATGGACAACATGAAACGCGCAGGAGTTTTGGTGTGACGAATGTTCGACATCTTTCTCAAAATATATTCTGCAATATCTGTGGCACCAAAGGCCAGCACACTGGATCCTTCATTTGTGTGTGTGTGTGTGGGGGGGTCAATTTTGGCGCGATCCCCCCCCCCCCCTCGAAGAAACAGTCTCGAGATTGCTGCTCTGAAGGAAAGAAAATTTTGAAAAACATGACCTCGATCATTTCGATTTGAGATGTACTTGCCCGATCTCCTGTATCAGTGTCCATCCAGGAAGCGTTTTCCCACACACAAGTCGATGATTCTTTGCGACCACAGTTCTCTGATGTCTCCTGTTGTCAATTTCCAACGATCAGTGGAAGGTTTTGTTCATATGTGCCTGTTCGTTGTGCATTCCAGTTTTGTGAACTATGCGAGCTTTTTCCATTTTAAAACCAGTTGCGCAACATAGGAAATTGCCGTGACCTTCTCAGCACAAGTTTCGTTTGGTTTCAGGTGGGGCATCCAAAATTTACCAGTCGAATTATTGTCATTGTTTGCAAACTGAGAAGTAAGTTCCCCTGTATTCTCAATCTTTTTTTGGTTGTACAAGATGCTACAGTGGCGAACACGGCTCGACGCTGTTGAAGCTGTGGTCGAACTCAAGGACTTTTCTATCCTGCTAAAGAGGTTGTTCCTTTGTGGGCATTTGATCAAGTTGAATTTTTCAGCTGCGTCGCTCGTACAAGGTTGTCCGGAAAGACGCCACATGACAACTCGTGTTTCACCTGCCGTCATATTGTACATAATTTCAGCCTGGTGCTGATTCACTGAATGAAACGGTTCAGCAACTAAATTGTCGCTCTCGTGGTGAACACAGAACTAGAAATTGAAGTTGCAGACGTGTCAAAGGTCAATTGGTACCTGCAACGTGTGCTGTTTCGACGTGTTAGTTTCCATCAACCGTGTGCTTGAAGCAGTGTCAGTATTACCCATGACTGCCACAATTTGGTTGGATTTCGAAGTTTTCCCATGTTTGTGTAAATAGAAATGCTGTCATGTTTTGATACTGCAAAATTGTTTCCTGTTGTATCATTCAGCCACTGTACAGTCACCCGCTGATGTTAGCGTGCAAAAGTCCATCCACAGGATACAAGGAGTGGCAGTGTGATTGAGTTATGGTGTGCTTGAAAAAGCAATCACCGGCAGAGTCAGTTCCAATTCAGAAGCACCTCTTGTAAACGGGTTGTTCGACAGTGGGAGAAATGGGAAGCTGATGCATGTATCGAGTGTGGGTGTGCGTGTGGCGGGTAAGTGATATGCGCAGCGATCCAACAGTTGCGATTCATTGCGAAGGTCGGTTTGAAGTCGGAAAGCACGTCCGGAAAGGACCACCTGCAACGTATTTCTTGCCACCAAATAACACTCGGCGGAGCCGCGGTGTATTCTTCTGGCACTTTCTCTGATTTCAATGCCACGCAAGAAAATAACTCCCGCCACCACCCACCAAATGTCAATGACCCAAGGGGTCATGTAACCTCAGCAAGTTTTCTGTCGTCTAACGACATGCCATGTAACCAGTGGGGGAAATGTGACGTCAACTGACATCCAATCCCTCACTCACACCTGCCCCAGTTGTGCGGCATTTGAGAAAGTTTGGTCTCCCAATATAGTGTTGCACATGTCAGCTGGGGAGTGGGTCACGTGATATTTGAAAGTGTGAGGTCAGGTGACACCCCCCCCCCCCCTTGCACGACATTTGAAAATTTGTCACGTGTCAAAGAAATGAAGTGAGTGGTCCACTGGATGAAGAGAGCTTCGACAATGCAGCAGTGGAGACCGATCCAGTTTGTCAGAAGTCCCTTGTGCAAGATGTACCTGCAATCGCGTGTTTACGATGTCGTTTTGATTTTGACACTGTGATACACATCATATGAACTTCGTGCGAAACTAAGCAAAGCTTGAGTAACATGTTGGTCAATCCTGTTCGTTCGTTGATGAGATTAATTGCTGTTTGGAAGTCGAGTCTGTTGTCGAAGAGTAGGCACGGACGACCCGTGACCGACGAACTTGGACTGTTTTGTGGTGTCGAGGCATCTGTGTAGATGATTGTGCTGTTTTGTTTTGTTTGTTTTTTTGTCAATCACATTCTTCCTTTCGGTTTTATTTTGAATTGTTTACATCATTGTTGAGTTGATTTTAGGATCTAATTTGTCATGACATCGTAACGCATTTCAATTATTACAATTTACCACAATAAATGTTATTTATACAACAAACACAGCAGCAGGCCTTTTGTTTTCAAGTAACTGCATGAAAAAGAACGCAAACGAGATGTTTCATTTGGACTGTTGCTCTGAGAAGTTTTCACAGAAGGAAACAAATAGTGGTCAGAATTGATTGCTCTTGAAAACTTTGGAACTGTTGGAGTTCAATAACTGAGTTCATTCCTGGATAAACTTGAACAGCAGATCAAAGGCCCCGGCGTTCAAGAAACTACGAGCGTCGTAACAAAGAAATTTGACACTGGTCATGGACACACATCACACAGCTGTTTTTGCCTGAATGACAATATCACAGACTGACCCCAACAAGCCAAGCGCGATGAGTCTTTCAAGCGAACTTGTAGTCGTCGTGCCGTTTTGTTGACTTGTTCTTCCGTGAACGCCAAAGGCCACTGTGACCGGACGATCTCATCACAGAACACTGAATATCGGTGGGTATCTTGTGGAGGACTCACTTTCTGGTTTGTTTCACACGCAGGAGGGCAAACCAACCTGCCGACGAGCGGAATAATTCCCTGCACTGACTGAGTTGCAATTTCGAACAGCAAAATGTCGTTGATCCCCAGAGCAGATCTACAGGAAGTGTACAAAATACGTCCCAAAGTTTGGAACACGTTGTAAACGGGCAGATTTGTGCTATTCTATCGCTTTGTTAGCAGTGAAATCAACAACCGCGCTGCGGCCAAGCAGAGTTCCAGTCATCGACTCACACATGGCCGTCATCATCTGGAATGAAAGACTTCGGTTCGACAAAGATTAACACACATCAAAGCAAGCAGTGCGAAGTGCTGAAACATTTTGCGACCAAGCACAACACTGAGACAACAGGCGAATGTGTCACAAACGGAATGTCACACGAAACACAAATCCTCAAAGGCTTTTTTTGAGAAAACCCCAAAAAAAGGGCTTGGAAGCTCGTTGAAGCCAGACGGAAAAAGCACCACGACGACTGAATACAACTCATCGATTCGAGTCACCTTTCAAGATAGTGCCTGCCTCGCTTGCGGTCCAAAACTATGCCTCGAAAAATTTCTGGCAAAGACATTGGTCACCAGCAACCATAACAACAACCCTGTGCATGCTCATTTCCCACTGAAGCATGCTCACGATATTGAATTATTCAAGGTTGAGGTTGGACATCAAACTTCGATGTGGTCTATGAACCACACATCTCAAGTGAACTGTGGTTCGAAGCAGACCATGGATGGCAGTACTAAAGCCCAAGTTCTGAACTGCATAATTTCAAAAAGTTGTGTTTTCTTCTCTTTCTGACCCAGAATGTCGCCCATTGGTGGAAGGTCGATGTTTGTGAGCATTGCCAGATCTGCGGAAGTCCACCCGCTCATAATCCTTGGTGCTGACCTGCCCCAGCTCCTCGTTGTCCATCTCTATGTCCGGCCGCCCCTCGCTGTTTATTTCGTCAACTGAAACCAGAGGTCCTGTCCATTCAAGTCTGGCAATGACTGGTCAATTTAATTTGAATCAGCGCAATGGAAAACGATCAGCGACTGTTCCCCCATGCAGGCGGATGATGTGTTTAGTTCGCACAAAAATGCAATGCTGAGGATCTTGCTGATCTTGCTAACCTCCAGCTCGGATTGGAATACGAAGATACACTCTCTGATAGACAGTATCGGTGACGAAATATGCATTCTTTCAGATTCGACCGACACAAAACAAATTTTTGTCAGTGGAGAAATGTTCCGACGACAGTCGTACTGCTTGTTGTCTGACCTATCATTGGATTGTCGTCGTTGGCGTCGTGCGGTTTCGCCGCGGCCTGATCGCCGCTCTCCACATCCGGCGGCGCTGCCCGACGCGACCGCAGCTTGAAGTAGTTGATGACAAACGCCAACACCGCCACCGCGTGGAAAACGAGCGCTGCACCTGAACGCAAAGATCACTGGTCACAAATGTCATCCCAGTGATCGGCAAGTTTCGCCCAAAAGAGCGCCCGCGCACAGCCACCAAGAACGTGCTCTTTCCCTGTCGTTGCGCTTCTTTATTCAGTCATACATGTGGAAGACAGCTGAGAATTCGTTTCCTACCGTTGACAGCGTATCTGTACTGCGTCCTGTCGTACGCCCAGCACACCTCGTCGCCGCGACAGTCATCTTTCCACGCGCGGCACCGGTCGTTGCGCAGGGAGCGGAAGATGGGCGCACTCGGAACGTAGCCTGCAGCAACAAACCCGAATCCTGTCACAACTGGCCTGCACATGCAGACGACAAGCGTGGGTCCGCTTGTACCCTGTGATCTGCCACTGTCATGTGGGTTACTGATGCTGGATCGGAGTCTCCCGATGCCTCGTGGGTCTTTTTGCTTCGAGTCTGTCTGCGCCTTGCAGGTCAGCTCAAGTATTATCTAGTGAGAATCTTGTTGGAGCCTATGCCAGACACAAGAGCGAATCCTGCTCCCCTGTGTCACAGCCCATACCAGACCCAGTGGCAGAACCAATGTCAGTCAGAAAGTAGAACTTCACGAGGAAACCATGCTGAACCCACATCTAACTGACGCCAAGAGTCAGCTAACGCCTCGCGGAATTTGCGCCGTTGAGGTGATGCACGGGCCCACTTGTGCCTTTCGATGCTGGTCTGTATTTTGTTGGTCTACCTGTGCCCAGTTGGTTGACCCATGCGTGTATACTGGAGGGAACCCATATCAAGGCCCATGCCATTCAGAACACGCCAATGCAAAAGCCAATGCAGGATATGCCAGAATCCGCGCATGAACCAGGAATCCACACCAGAAACTGAATCCACGCTGGACCTCATGTCAGAACCCGTGTCTTGTGTTTGTTTTCGATTACAGCCCAGGCGTCTGTTCACTCCCTGTGATTTTTTTTTGGTGTCTTCTGACTGTTTACGCTCTACGAGTACACTTCACAGAGCCCCAACTTGTGATCGCCTTGTAGTTTGCCTTGTGGCTCTGTTGAAACACTGCTCTTCTGCCTCTTGGTCGCAAAAAGAGGGTCTGTATAGTTGGGAGCGGGAGGTCAGGGAGAGCCCAGGGCTCATGGACCAAGAGCGACAAAAGGGCTGCACGATCAGCTTGCTGCTATAGATGCTCCGCGCACGGGACTCCGCCTTATGAAAATTCAGGATGTTTTCACCAACTCCAGTGCACTGAACAAAAATGAGGGTGATGACAAAAACTTGGGACTTGGCCAAAAAAGCCTGTGTACAGTAACTGGGTGTTTGGCGACAGGGACCTGAACACTGGCTGCCAATAATCGTGCAGGTGTTGTCAAATGGAAATGGAAAAAATTGGGAAGCCAAACAAAAACTTTCTGAGGAGACGTCCACCGGGTTCGGCCTTTGCACAAAGATCAGTGCAGCGAAAAGTTAACAGGAAATGGGAATCCTTCACATGCATTCGGGATGCATGGTGATGAACAAGATTCAAAATGGAAGAGCAGTGCAAGTTGTACGACTTACCCAACAGGTATATCATCCAGAAGGCGTATCCCACAACCAAAGATCTCTTCTTTTCTCTGCCGTATCTGCGACAGAAAAACAGGCCTCGTAAATGTGCGCCACGGCAGCAATTATACTGTGTTAGCAAAACAGACGCAATTGCTCTGACTCGAATCACGACTTGCAACAGCTGGCACAACAGAAAAAAACAGCTGTTGGTGATTTTGCAGATACAACAAATCTTAATTCCCGTCAGTCTGGCAATTTGTGTTGCTTTGCGCAAAATGCATCGACAAACATGAGCCACAAGCAACAAAACACAAACCTGCGCTGTGACCATTCTGATCGATCACACACAAACATCCCAAGCAGAGACCGCCTTCCTCGTTTACATTTGAATGTTACAAGATCCCCCGAAAAATGTTGCTGTGAACAGCGCGAAGCGATCCAACACGTCGACCCACCTGAGGAAGATGGTGATGACGGGCACGACGCCGACAGAGCAGAGCGCGACGGCGAGCAAGACGACGAGCGCCGCCGGGATGAGGAGGTCACAGTCGGCGCGCCCTGGCCCGCTCTCTGCACGCCTGTCCCCGGACAGCACGCACGCACACTCCGAGTACTCCTGTGCGGCACAGACGTAGAGATATGTGAGGAAAACACATCATTTGACGAACTCGAAGAAACATTGGAGAAATTCGCTTGAAGACTGACAGAGAGGTTTCATTGACTTCTTGAGCGACAAGCTTTCTGAGTTTGATCTGCCACACCTCTCCAATATCATTGCCACGTACATATCTGGCTCCATTCGTGGTGATGCGTGTGCAGCCAGCGTGGCAGGGCGACGCGAACGTGCGTCCGTCAGCCCCGTGCACTATCTCCAGCTGCGAGTTGAGACAGTCGCACATCTTCGTGCAGTCCACAGTTTTGTCCGCGCTGTAGGCGAGAGAGAACACACGAATCTCGTAAAGCGCGCTGGGGTGAAAGTCAATTTTCGCAGCCATTTGCAGCGGATCAACGGATTCTTCACCACAACATGAAGAGCAAAATAATTTGCTGGTGACTCGTATGAAGAGAAACAGATCTTGTCTCAACAGCCCCCCCCCCCCCCAGTTTTCGGAAAAGAACCCAGAAACAGCATTTTGGACTTGGAAGTTTTCGTACCTTTCCACTTCTGTGGGCTCGAGCGGATTCAGGTCGCACTTGAGCGCGAACATGATGGGCAGCAGCAGCAGCGCCGCGCCCAACGCCACCAGCGCCATCAGACTCGCGCGGCGCAGCGTCGGCTCCCAGCGCCACACCACCACCGCGCCCACCAGCGTACCTAGCGCCAGCGCCAGCGGACCCGCGAAATCTGCGCAAGACCCGAAGGAATGCAGCGCACGTCTCGTTGTTCCACAATCAACACACCGACACAAAGCGAACACTGATGCGGCCAAAATGGGACATTTTCCAGGCCAAAAAGCCTATGAAACGGAACCGCGACACTGACTTGCGGCGATGGCCTCTGAGTGCTGCGAGCCGCGAAACTGGACCCGCAGATAGATGGGCAGTTCGGTCGTGTAGCCGGTCAGTAGGAAGGCCGCGAGCGCCGAGCCGACCACCGCCGACAGCAGCACCGGGTCCTTCACCAGCTTGTACAGGCTCCGCGGCAAGTCTGAAAAATTCGACGATCTGCTGAAAAAAGGTTCATTGTTTCGTGTCTGTCAGACAAGCGATGTCATTCGTATTTCTGTGGAGCAACAGAGTGTCAGAAGCGAAAGGTGTGCAGGTTTCGGAAGATGCGGTGCATGCACGCGTTGAAATCGACTTCTGCTTCTGATTGGATTCTCAACTGAGTGACAGCAGAGGTTTGTTCGCAACAAATGGTCGAAGAAATCTCACCGCGAAGTTTTTCTTTCCTGAGATTTATCCTTCTGTATCTCTGCACTGGCACATCTTTTTCTTGCTTTCTTCTCTTTTTTCTGCGTCTTTCCTTCTTTCTGTCATGTTCAGACTTTCCTCCGGACGTCACAGTGGTGGTTGTGTGCGTGGACGGCTTGGAGTCTTTGCTGGCGTCCGACTCAAGAGAGTGGCGCCGAACGGCGGATGTGGCGTCGCCGTTCTCAGATGGGACGGAGCCGTTGTGTGTGACAACCACGTCTGGAACAGACGTCGTACTGCCGGCTTCAGAGTCCAGATTGCGCTCGTTCTGTCTCCTTTCATGAGCATGCCGAGAGCTGCGCTTGCGTCTGTCGGCTTGTGCGCCCTTTTGACTTGAGTCTCTTTTGCGTCCATGATTCTTTTCTGCCCTGTCTCGATCGAGTGGGGAGGTGTCCTTTTTGGAACTTTGTCGTGCTTTGTTGGATTTCTTGAGCTTCTTGAGCTGCTCTTTTCGTTTCTTGGTCGCAATCACACGTTTCTTCCTCCGATACCGCAGCAAACGCTTTTTGAATCTCCTGCGCTTGAGCCAGTCCGGCTGCACGAGCCAGTCCGGGAACCAGAGTGTGCACGATCCGAGCAGCAAAGACACACTGGCGAGAACGGGGTACCCGAGCCACCAGGCTCCGACCTGCTCCACCGCAACCAGGGCGGGCATTTCTCCTGTGAAAAGACCAAACAAAGCAAATGCAATGCCCCCAAGGTGGTGACACGAACGCTGTTACAGGCCTTGTTCTTTCCAAGCAAGAACATCTCCGGTGTTGACACACTTCGACTTCACGCCGTGCCGACACATTGTCTCAACCCCAATCCTGGTTCCAAGGCAAATTCCCACTCAGGGGTGTGCCTGAAGACATTCAAGGTTTTTTTGAGTCCCCATGTGCACCACAATGGGCAAAACTTTTCAGTTGAACACCTTGGTAATACTACGGCAAGCAAGCAAGCTTGAAACATTGGTGTACACTGGGGCCGAGGGTGTGGTGGGATGTGGGGCTTCAGACAAAGCCCGAGAACACGAAGACAGATACGAGGCTCAAATCACTTCTGATCGCCAGAACTGATTTGAGCCTCGTACCTCGAAAAAAGTATCCTGGCGATTGTGCATCACCAAGACTGGTTAACACTGAAACTTTCGTGCGACAGTTTTTTCTTCGGGATCTTTTCAACAACAACTGTTGCGAGAGATACGAGTACGTGGAACTTTCGCCCTCTCATAGCCAGTTAGATTTTTCAGTTTGCTTCAACTTCTGTGCGGCGAGGCCCAAAATGTGCAATTTGAGTGACAAATGCTTTCAAGGTCCTCTGCTGGATCTTAGTTCTGCATTTACTCCCATGAAAGATCCCGAAGATGTGTGGAATCTAAATGTCCCATACGTGTTTTTACTGTATTCGAATTTTCCCTTCAGACCAGACAATAAATTGGTTTCTCTTTGAGCCAGAGACGATGTGTCTGGGGTCATCAAACCGCAAAAGCAAGCTTCAGTTCAATTGTGTGCGGGTGAAGACAACAAGATAACTTTATTTATGTTTCTACCTGAAGCACTTTCTGGTAGTGTGGTGAACCATTGAGCAAGGAACGTTCCTAAGAAGGAACCCAATGCATGGCTGGCCAACACCAAACCTGTCAGAAAAAGAACGAGTAGATTTTCGTGTGTTCCTCGTTTCGTACGATCCAGCAACAGGTAAAAAGGCCAAAGTCAAATAAATCTGTGTTGAACAAGACGCCAAAGTTATTTGATCTGAGCTAACTTCAAAGTACAGTGAATTAAACGCGCAAAAAGAAGTCGAATTTTAATTTAGCAAGGCTGAACGATGCCAAGGAAAGCGACTCTTCTCACCTATCATCAGAGGAGACTCCTTCGACTTGGAATTGTCTTCAAGATAAACCAGGGCCAATGTGGCATACAAAGCAGCACCAATACCAATGATGAACTGAGCGACACAGAACAATGAAAAGGGACCAGTTCTGTTGTCGTCTGTAGAGAAGTAATCACATTGAGAAGCACTGCCGTTTGTGAAGAACGGCTGACACAGTCCGGCTCTGGCATAATCACTGATTCCTGATGGATTGTCTTTTGACCTCACACCGTACACGAAGTGAGGGGTCGCCATCAACACACCGCCAATGGCAACGAGAAAAGATCCTGATGAGATAGCTGACACCTTGTTCATCCGATTTCCAAAGAACGCCACAAACAGCAACGTGATTATGAAGCCTATTTTCTCCACTCCAGTGATGAACTCCTGCTCCAGCTGACTGATAGGGTACCGCCTCCCAAGGTGGGGCAGAATTTCTAAGGTGTATTTGGACAAGGCGCCGTGCAGCAGGAACACAAGGCTGACCAGCACGCAGAAGACTTTGATGTTCCTGCAGCACACGGGTAACGTGCACGCGTTGTGCTCGGGTCGCTCCTTGAGCGCCGCCAGCTCCACGGGCGTCGCGACCGGGAGGCGCCGCCGCCGCTCCTCCTCGCGCTCCCGGGCTTTTTCCTCCCGCGTCCTACGCCGCGCTTCGCGCCGTCGCGCTCCGCTGTCCCGCTGCGTCTCTGCCTCCGAGGCCTGGGAGGCGGCGGTGCCGTCATGGTCGGGCTCGATCGCAACGTCGTCCACTTCGAGCGCGCGGTTGTCGTGCGCGGCGCTTTCCACGTCCATCTCGGCCCGTCCGCTCGCACTCTATCAAATCCTGCTCCCTGCTGACATCCTGCAAAAGAAGGAGAACTCAAATCTGTGAGACAAGCAGACAAAACTCTCCCTCTTCGAAGAAATGACAGCGTGCACATGGACTGTTTGGTCAGGGAAAGTCTCAAGCGAACAACTTTCTTCTCGAATGTCAGGTGCTTCCATGGTCCAAAAGAGGTTTCCATGGCACATGCCAAATGTTCGTCACTTTTTTCTGCGGTGCTCGTAAATGCCTTCTGGCAACCTTTTGCTTGCTCTTCAGTAGTTTTGACAGCACAACAGCGTCAACTATTGTCGAATTCTCACAGTTGTTCTCCAAGTGGAAACCTTGAGGTGACAGACCCCGAACCAACAACAGGTCTCGCAGAAAAGACCAGGTTCCAAAATATTTCCAAATGGGTACACCCCTCGACAAAAAGACCGTCTATCTTTCAAGACCACGAGAAAATGGATGATTTTTAGAGATGTGAAACTGGAGCTGCTCTTGTGTGTGGATTTTCCAACCCAACAGTGGTCGTGTTCAAAATCAGATAAGAGGAGGACCCTCACAGACTGAAGACTTCAAAACAGGCTGTGTGGTCATCAAGCTCAGAAAATTTTGTGGCGAATGGACAGAGCCAGGTCTCAGCTCAAACAACAATCATGTGTGCACCAAAAAAGTACGTGTCAGGCTTCTCGTACTGACACGGAGAAATGAAATTTAATTGTCGTGAGCAAAATTTGATTATCGTGAGGGACTCCCTGTTGTAGCAGTGTGACTGAGTGTCGCTCAACACCACTGCTTTTTGCTGTATTTGTATGCCCATCGTGAACCATTGCAGACTCATACGCGTACGAGTACGAGGTATACTCAGTTGTTCTCAATTCAACGAATCACAGAGACCCTTCATTGAAATGTTCTGCAGGTGGTCGCCAACTTTTGCGACTGTGAGAAAAACCAGTTCGAGTTCCAGCAGTGTGAGGCCAAGGATTTGGTCTGAACCTGCATGACATGTTTGCTCGAGTCGGGACCTCTGACTGTTAAGTTCCTTCAGGGATGAGCACCTGATGACGTGCCGGGCCGTGTGGCAGCATACGAGGGGGAAAAGGGGAAATGTCCGTGCACCTACCTGGTCCATCACACCATTATGTAAGGAATATTGAACGCTGTACGAAAGATGAGTACTCACTATTTGGGTCGAGATGCGCAGCCATCGAGACCCAAAGTAGTGAGTACAAGTCTTTTGGACAGAGTTCAATAATCCTCATATGGTACGGATGCAGTTTCTGTCGAGATATGGCACAAAATCGACACAAAATCGAGACAGATAATGTGCATCCGTGCTATATCTTCTGATTGGCACACAATTGTCAACCAAAGAAGGGCAGTGGGGACGTAGTGGGGAATAGGGCCAGCCATGCAGAGGGTTTGTTCCTCAGGTTTCTACTCGCAAGCCATTTGTTTCAAGCGTGAATGAAACAGATTCAAACAAGGTATCAAGGATCAACAAGCCCGCGGCTCCTTGCAGCACTGTACGCGGTAAGAGCCATTGACAGAGTTCCCACTGGTTCCTGCCATTTTTCGTGTTCTACCGATCCATCGCAGTCAGTTGTGAGCTTTCCTTGTGTCCGAAAATGAGAACGTATAAAGACGAAGTACACCACAAATGCGTTGGCACTAGCACACTGGCTGTGGCCGAGACGTTCTCGGCCCGCAAACAGAAGGCTTCAGTGGTCCGCCCTAAGTGTAGGTTGCAGGGCCCTTAACTTCTGGTGCATGCCCATCGTCCCTTTCATGTTCTCTGG
>JAAUXT010113373.1_pt1 | contig 16125 bp, 18 predicted proteins | sample 7278171 | NCBI WGS metagenome assembly JAAUXT01 (sample SAMN14350112, study PRJNA611818) | marine sediment metagenome | isolation source: surface marine sediment (1.8m) | place: French Polynesia: Moorea | collected 2018-08 | reverse complement strand
GAGTGAGTGAGTGGATGACTGAGGGAGGGAGGGAGGCAGGGAGGGAGGGAGGGAGGCAGGGAGGCAGGGAGGGAGGAGTGAGTGGATGACTGAGGGAGGGAGGGAGGCAGGGAGGCAGGGAGGCAGGGAGGCAGGGAGGCAGGGAGGCAGGCAGGGGGGAGTGAGTGAGTGAGTGAGTGAGTGAGTGAGTGAGTGAGTGAGTGAGTGAGTCAGTCAGTCAGTCAGTCAGTCAATCAGTCAGTCAGTCAGCGAGCGAGCGAGCGAGCGCAACTTGTGCGTGTGTGCGTGATCTCAGGGCCAGGGCCAGAGCCTGGGCCCACATGTTGCTTTCCTTTATTCTGGGGACATCAAATTTCTGTTTGAAAAGTGGCTGATCAAACACGACACGCAACTGTTACCTGCAGAAAGCACTGAATGCTGGATCCCTATTGAAACAGTTTTCTCGTTTCTATGGGCCGAGCGCGGCACGCATGGACCCCCCATCAATTCGGACAGGATAATGAGAGAGGCCGCGTCAAATAAATCCCCCGCCCTATGGCAATATCTCTAACTTGTGTAGCCTAATCGCACGTTGCATTGTGATGGGCTTCTTTGGAGAATATGGATGAGCAAGAGATAAATTACGTTTGTCACTTTCCGTTTTGTGCGCAGGTCCTGAAAATGGCCAAAGTTCTCTTATTTTTTGCTTTTTGGCGCACAGACTTGGAAACCTTTTTCGAAACATCTCAGTGAGACAATTTGTCAGATCTAATTTTATCCACTTGAGAAATTCAATTTCTTCATTCGTCTGAATTGACAGTGAAAATTTTTTGAAGTTCAATTTGTATTTCAAAGATGCTCGATTTGCCGTTGGGACGAGTTTCTCCTGACGTGGGTGGCATTGTGGCCATATTGAAATTGCTTTGTGTATTAGGGATCGTCTTTGCCAACGAGGCTTTGAGCCTGACTGAATGCCTTGTATGGGAGATTCTCCTCTGCCATTGGGACCCCTGATTATGATGTTGTCAACGTTAATAGATGAGCCCTTTGATGTGTTGGCAGAAGAGAGTCCTCTCAGAATTGTTACCATTTCAAGGCACTGCGAAAAGAGATGCAGTTACTTTTCTCAATGTTTTGATCAAAGACAAACCAATTTTGCAACACGTGGCCATAGTTGTGGTGAGACGAGGAAAAGAAAGTCTGTTTGGCGTGAAACTCTTTGAGGAGGAGCCATTTGTCGAAAATTCAGCAGGTCAGGTGAGACAAGAGACTGAACTGTTGCGCATGCAAACTCTGTTTCGGAGCTTCAATCAGAGTGAGCTCGGATGCGATCGAATTGGAAGAGAATTCACAACACGGGTCATTGCCTGAGATGAACTTGGGTGCACCCAACTCAAAATCCTGTTGATTTCAAACAGACTTTTTTGACACTGACCCCTCCAATTCGAACTGATTTCACCACATTTGCCGGAGCCAGGTGTGCAGGGTTTGCGTCTTTCAACCCCAGCAAACCACGGAAGATCCTTTCTCTTCACAGTGTGAACGCGGAGATGTGAGATGAAGGGAGGAGGGTCCAGGGTCACCGTGTTACAGATGACGAAATTCACCGGGCTACACATGTGTACAAAAGACAACCATTTCTCCTCTTGTACTGCGCAGGCTTTGCGAACGGGGATCCCCTTTCACGGCAAATAGTCACAGCAATCCTTTATCTCTCTCCCTTTTGCAAAATGTCATTTGAAGAATGCACGTAGGAAGATGTGCTTTTTCTCTGTTTGAAAATTGTTTGATGTGTTTGGTGCACGTTTTTGAACGGGTGACAGGCAGTTTGATGGCAGTTCGTGAGAAAGGTTAAAATGACAACCTAAACATGTTTTCTGTGTTTGAAAACTTGTCTTTGCTTGAGAAAAAACGTTGACAGAAGCCAAGGTTCATAACAAACAGTTGCCTTTTCCTTGTGTACACAGCGACAGATCCAGGATTTGGCCGGCAGTACCAAGCCCTCCCCCCGCAACCAAAGGGATGTTGTACCTGCGGCCCCTCAATTTTTGCGGGGGTCTGCATGGGTGCTTTGAATCCACCCCAAGCCCAACAAGCAGTTGTGGAAGCAGTATTTCTGGGCCTGCGTGACACGGAACTTGAAAGGTCCACCGTGTGATAACAGGTATGGCTCAGAGTGGGACTGGCTCCGAAAATTATTATTTGTCGTCGACTTTTGCGGCACGGACCGAGCATTATTTTTCGTGTGCTCCCCCTTTCATTGTTACCCAAATCCTGGATCAGCTCCTGATTTTTCCAGGGCAGAGCGAGGCCTGTGATCCCGTTGGGCTGCGCACGCAAAGGAAATCTTCAATTTGCTGGAGTGTTCGTTCACTGCGGAGAAGTGCACTTCGTCCGAATTTGAGCTCGCACCCAATCTCTTCATCCTTTCATGGAGACGGCAAATGCAGAAAATCACTGCAATGCTAACGTCATTTCGCAAGATGACTTTCCCCCGAAATGTACCATTTGAAAAGAATTTTTGCAAGAAAGGTATACATTTCCTGCGAGAGGAACGATCACAAGATAAGGTGGAATGAAAAGCAGATGAACAAGCAGGAAGAGATTCTTTTGACTGCAAAGTGAGGTCTCATCTTTCCCAGACCTGAAAATGTTCCAACCCCACAGCTTTCGTGACAAACTCGGAAAAAACAAGCCAGCGAGTTGAGATCTGGGAATTTTTAGCTTGTTGCTTTGCACTTTAGTGCATTGCCTGATGTTCCCAGGGAGTGGCAAGGTACGTGTGTGCACGTTTTGCAGTTTGTAATTCGGCAACAAATCTGTTTCAGTTGCTGCGGCAGGAGGTGAACCAGGGCGTGACGTACTCCTACACCATTCCCACCGCCCAGTCCTCAACACCGACTGCGCCAGGCTCGGAAAGGACGTCGTCCTCACCAGGTGGCTCGGAGACCCATGGTTCTGGAACCGGAAGTAAAAACGGAAGGACTTCCGGTTCCGAGCGTCACCACAGTCACATCCCACTTCCGGCGCTTCCGCCAGAAGACAACCTGCCGGAACCGGCGACCGTGTTCCCGCCCTACCGACCCCACTCCTCACCAGAGGGTGCTGGGGGCGCAGGGTCTCCTGCACCTTCTGATCAGGCCACTGCAGGCACTGAGAGCCTGCAAGAGTATTTAAACCCTGAAAGGGGGACTCCGAGTCCAACCCCAGGGCAATCTAGCAATAGACATCATCATAGAGAGAAAAGTCAGTATTCACAGCAAAATAAGAAACATTCAGACAGTGTGCATCGCCGCAAATCCAGTCACAATCACCGTGGAAACGCCTATACTGACTCCCGCGCAAGTGTTTCCACGTCTCCTAATGCAGGTTATGACAATATCATGAATTCCTATAACAGACACAGGACATCCTCAGCCACACACAGGGTGAGGCATAACCACAGGAAGAGACACAACAGAGTCAGAGTTCAGTCCTCACCAGTCAGGAGGTATGACCAACAGACTCTACGCAGGGGCACCAGTACCCCAGTGACCTACCTGCCTCCTCCTCCTGACCCCAACAAACCTCATATCATCTCGGCGCTGACTCCTGAGGGTCAGAGGAGGTACAAGTATGCCTCGCAGCAGACTCAAACTGCAGTGTACCCCAGCCGACCTGGGGTACACCCAAATCCCTACCCCCACCAAGGGAACAACAACCCAGCCCTTGGAGTGCACCAGTATGGCGGAGGGTACTATGGGGCGTATCCAGCCCCCATCAGTCTGAACGACCAGATTTCCCTGAGTTTGCCCGAGGGCCCGACGCACCACCAGATCGGTAACGTTGACTCGGGCAGCGACTACTCGTGGAGAATCTCGGGCTTCAGCGAGTGTACGCAGAGCTGCGGGGGAGGTGAGTAGATCTATCTCTCACATTGCACAACCCAGGATAACACGCGGATTCTGAATTGGAGGTTTTAGTTGCGGTTACCCTGCTCGTGGAGTGTGAAATTCGTCTTCAAAATTCAGCACACAAATGGCGACATCATTCATGTCAGTTGGTCCAAGTGCAGACTGAAGACCTTGGTTCCTCCTATCCTTCATTCTTCCACTTACCCCGTCTTTCCATCATCTCGCACTCCAGGTACGCAGACAACGCAGATCGTGTGCGTGCGGGGCGACAGCCAGGCGATCGTCACTGACGAGAACTGCGACAACGCACTCAAGCCTGCGGAGCAGAGCATCACCTGCAACAACGCGCCCTGCCCGCCCGGGTGAGCACACATACCCCTTTCACGCACGCACATACGTGCACACACGCACGCACACGCACACGTATTTTGCGCTGAAGCCTGCGGAGCGAAGATCCAGAGATTCTTCCGGCTCATGTGTGTGTAAAACAATGCAAATCTCATTCCAAGGCAGTTTCCCATTCATCCCACTGTTCGCATCCCACCTCTACCTCTCACTCGCTCGATCATCACACGCTCCAGCGGATCCAGAATCTAGGCAACGTGGGCCCCACCAACTTTTTTGTGGAATCCTTTAATGACTGTCTGCAATTGCACAAAAATTTGCGCATCTGGCAGCACGAATCTGATTGTCACTGTTGGGTGGATGGGGTTGGGGCTCTGAGGACCTGGATCCGCTGCACGTCGGAGGTGACGGGCCCGGATTGGGAGCGACAGTCCCATTGGCGGAACAATTAACACGGATTACGGAGACCAGGCGGAACCCGGGGACCCGTCCACAGACGCGCGCGTAGATTATGGATGAGGCCCTCGCGTTCCTACGGGATGGGCTTGAAGAGCTGTGTTCACAGCGTCTTACGCGCGACGTGCGTTGCGTTTGTTTATGACGCAACTTGTGCTGGAACAAAACACACGACGCAACCTGTGCTGAACCTAACACCCAAACCTCCTGTTCTACCCTGCGCTGCATCTGGTCCAGGTCAATGGACAAAGCGTCTCTGTGCTTGAATGGGCCTTGCGTCGCAATGCGTCACCCACAGTCTTGCGCAGCGACACACGCTTTATTCTGTGTGAACACCGCCTTGAGGCCCCAAATCCCATTGCATGAATTGCGCATGGAGGCATCTCTTTTGTCTAAACTTGGGGGATTAGGCTTGGGGCCTGGAGCTGTTCCAGTGCGCTGAGGTGCATTGGATCCTGCAAGTGTGAAAATTGACTCCGCGAGGAGGGATTTGAGGCAATCCTCTTTTTGAAACAGAAGCTCTGCCACTTGGTCTAATTGAGTTGATGTTTTGTTCGGGACTGTTTGGCATTTCAAAGCGCGCATTCAAAGGCACACAAATTTGATTGATTGATTGATTCAATCCAAACTCAGCACACTGGTCTTATTCGAGCCTTGGGAGAAAATTGACTGCTTTGATCTGTCACTTGATTGAATTTGTGCTTTCGTCTCCAGGTGGGAGCCCAGTGAGTGGAGTCCCTGCAGCACGACATGTGACCCGGGCTCCAAGTCTCGCGAGATCTCGTGCAAACAGCGCGTGAGCAACAGCCTCGTTCTGGACGTGGCCGACGCGCTGTGCCGGGACCTGCCGCGCCCTCCGGTGGTGGCGCACTGCAACACGGACAAGCCGTGCGTCCGCTGGAGGGTCGGAAACTGGAGTCAGGTCAGTTAGTGCGCCAGTCTTTTGGTGTTTCCTTTTTCACCCTTCCCTGCTTGAAAATCCGCAAAAGGTATGCCTGCCTCGCAAAGAAGTTCCGACTCAGATCGGAACCTGCAGCCTGAATCGCAACTGAAGAATTGGACCAATAATTGGTACATGTAGATCTACCTCCCTCCTGTACACACTCAAGTCCACATGGACACACACACACAAAAACACACACGCACACAACACACACACACGCACGCAATGTGAAACAGAAAGTTTGAAGTGTGTCTCCTTCTTTGCGCAACACAACTCCTGTGAAAATGATAAATGAACCAATTTTGTTTGTGTACAGAAGTTCCATAAGTGTTCACGGAGTTTGATACAAAGTGGCCGACATGTGGTGGTGTCTCGTGGTGAAATATGTCTCCGTTGCGTAATTTGCGACGGAAAAACCGTCGTGTGTGTATGGAATTCCAGCAGGGGGCCCGACCAACTTAATGAACGCTTTGGTGAACCGACCCTATCTGCTCGTATCAAGTTCCTTTCACAAAGGGACACGAGACATAAATTGTCAAAATCATAAATATTTGAAGAAAAAGTTGGGACATGTGTAATTGGAGTTTGTGAGCGCAGGGTGAGAACGGTCACCTGACGCGAGACGGCTGGGTGGGAGCGGGCAACCCGAGACACCGTCAGGGGCAGGTCCAGGTGGGCTCGATCCTCAAGGGAGCCGATCCCATCGTGACCACGTTTGAAAATGAAGAGCCACGGGGTCAGGGGGGTGAATACCTGTAACACACGCACTGAATGGGCAAGGTCGAAGCTCCAAGGTGCAAAAATTAGGATCATTGGTCTCTGTTGGGCGAATGACAGAACAACAGTGTGAAAAACAAGACTATTGACAGGTCAGAACTTTTGCACTCCACAAATGGACCATGTGTAGAGTTTTGTCTTTTTGTCCTTTCTATGAATTGATGAAACACCACGAACACTGACGTGCACAAGGAACGCCACACATTTGACTCGGCGGTCGCGACTTTTCAGAGTGCAGCGTTCCGCATTGTGAAACTCAATGCGCGAGTTTTCAGCGCAGTGAGACCAGCGGGAACCCGCGCGAAGTCTGCGCGGGAACCAGTGGGTAACCCGTGCGCCTCCGAGTCGTCATTTGTTCCCAGCTGGAGCCCCATTAGACCGAACCGAGGAAGAGGCTCATGCGCGCGACGCTTCCACAAAACTCCCCCGAGTCCGTCACACGACAAAGATCTCTTAAGGCCGGTTGCCGTTGAATGTGTCGCGCATCTGTTGGGTGCTGGTCAAAATGGATGCATTGTGCGTTGCGTCAAAGCATGATTGGCTGGCTCTGTGTCGTTCCCGGTGTGAAACAGGCGTCACGTGCAGCACAGACCAGAGACTGTGCTCACACCGCGAGTGTGCTCAGGGGAGCGAATATGATTATCCTTTGCTTGTCCAATACCCCTTTGTCCGTCTGAAGGATCACAAGCCCTTTCTATCAATATCAGATTTCAGAACGGACAATCAACTGCGTGGGCATCACCGCAGGGCACACCTTCAGCCACCACTGGCCCACCAACAAAAGCATTTTCCATCAGCATACCTTGAGGCCCGAGGCTCTTCCACCAAGTGTGGATCTGGTCTGTTCGTTTATTAGTTTTCAAGTTTCAGTCTTCGCTGTGCAAAGAGAGAAAGACCAGAAATTTGATTTTCCAAAGACGTACAAAACTCCAGGAGAGATGCGTTGGTGGATTTGCTCAGATTCGCGAGTGCAGGAGTCCTCAAATACTGCCGAGTTTCCGAAGATTCTTGTGGGAATCGAGTGGAATGCCGTTCTACAGTAGGAAGCTCAAGAAAAGCACCTACGGTCTGGTAAGGTCCAGGGACCACGGGTCCGGCTCCGTCTGGCCGCTCTCTCGGCCCCATCCTCAAGTGAAACTGCCGGAAATGGACAGTCTGGTCCAGGCAACACAGGACAGGAGATCCTGCCCTGAAAAACTGACTCCAAACACAAAAACGTAACATACGGAGTCCCTTCAGTTCAAATTTCCGAGATCCACTGAAGCAAGCAAATCCACGTTCCGGTTGCTCACTCAGTTCCGACTCTGGTCCGACACAAACTGGAGAAAGCGCAAGATGCAAGAAGCACAGGCTGTTCCTTTGTTTTGCAAACTCAGGCAGACAGGGTGAGGAAATCAAATTTTCGGGGATCAGTGGGGGCACTTATCTTCCCCAGGATCCACGACACAAGTCTCTCGCCTTGAGGACCCTGGTCATGAACAGGAAGGCTCGTGTTCTCTCGCAGCTGAAAGCGTCTCGCCGGGAAGGAAGGTGCATTAGGGAATCCAGCGCAGGGGATTATATTCAAAGGATAGAGTCCAGCCCTGCTATCTGAGATCGCAAAGAACACGGGTCGGAACCAAGTGCACACTGGATTCATCATGGGCTGCATCCGTGCTGAAGTCAATGGAAGAATGCAGCTTGCAACACGACACCCATTCAGGCTAAATCCACAGTGGATGCGTTGTGTGTTGTCCAGTGCATTGCATTCCTGCACGTCGATGGGCGCTGCGTCGCAAGCGACGACGCATCTCTCCAGAGACAAGTAAATGGACGCATCGAAGACGCATCCAGTGTGAACAGAGCGTGAGTCTCCGTCCCTATCATCCGAGATCATAATGCAGCACGGCATGGGCCAAGCTGAGTCCCGGTGGGGCGGAGAGAGGGGCAATCACGACTCAGTCTCCGTCCTAAGTCCCGAATAGTGAGAGAGAGAGAAGAGAGAGAATCAAAGAAGAGAAGAGACAAAAGAGAATGAAGAGAGAGAGATGGAGAGAGAAAGAGCGAGAGAGAGAGAGAGAGACAGACAGACAGACAGACAGACAGACAGACAGACAGACAGACAGACAGGGAGGTAAATAGAGAAGAGAGAGGAGAGATGGAGTGTGTGAGAGAGAGGGAGAGAGACAGAGAGTGTGAAAGAATAGAGAGAAAAGAAGGAAGAGAGATAAGAGAGGGGACGAAGGGATGGAGAGAGAAAGACAGAGAGGAAGAGAGAAGAGAAAGAGAGACAGCGACGCCACGTCAGTCTCCATTCTGAATCCAATGGACGGCGAGAGGAGCGATAAGTGCAGCTACCCCTCAGTCTCCGTCCTCTTGGCCGGCAGAGTGAACAAATCAGGTGTGCAGTCTTCGCCATGCTGCAAAGGCCGTTGGAACTTAATTCAAAGAATTTATTTCTGTTTTGAGTCATGGCATTTCCTTTTGAGCCTCTGAGTTCTGCAAACTCTGGCATCCAGTCGCACTCAACGGTTCTCAGTCCTGGCTGTCCGTTCAGATGCCTTGCTCCTGTAATTGTAGAGTCTGGTCGTTTTTCTCTTCCATCATGCAAACTGCAGATGAAGGCCACACTGGACCCCGTCTCCCCACTGTGTGCCATACGATCCGATGCCTCATGCGGTAGTACCAGAGACAAGACCTGGCCAGTTCTGCCCTGATCCAAAAATGGAACACCACAGGGGAGGCCTGATGCAATGGATCATCTGCTCGTACTGATCTCGTGACGGAACAGCCAGAGGCAGATTCTGGGGTTTGCCCACAATCCTTTTTCCACGCCCCTAATTTTATGCCGTCAGACACAAAGTACCCACAGATCCCAACAACATCGGGATCGGACCCCTGATGCTTCCTTCTGCTGAACCCCAGATACGCTCCTGGGGGTCCACCCCACCTGCCCTGATCCAATGATAGAATACCGCAGATAATATTATTGCATTATCCGCAGCAGAGGGCTGCATATCACTTGACCACCCTCTCACGCCTGGTTCACATTGGATGCGTCGGACGTTGTGTGCTTGTGAAAGTCAATTGGCGCGGCAATGCGAACGAAGGCGCAGAACGCATGCAGAGACCAAAAACATACTTGAGACATGCAGTGCAAAAAAAAAAACCCATCTTGTCATTCTCCACTGTGGAGGCAAGGGAAAGTTCAGTGCTTTTCGTCAAAGGTGTTGGAAAGAGGATTTTCTGCTTGGCAAATCACAAAAAGTATGCCTGCAAAAGAACGAGCAGTGGTATTCTTCAAAGTCCTGGATGATTCCGCACTGCTGACAGAAGATCGAATCGCGTCCTTGCGAGACGACCATTTCGTCCTCTTGCGTCTGAGGGGACCTTGGGGTCCAGGACCTTGGGATCCACACCGTCTTGTAGTGTTGCGTCCTTCCTTCGTTGGGGCGCAAATTGACGCTCTCTGCGTCGGTGATTCGCAAAGGGACGCAACGCGTGACGCATCTAGTGTGGGACAGGCGGAACGTTCTTGACTGGAAATGGGCTTTTCGACAGCAATGATGGAGTGCGGCTTCGGCGTGTCCTTCGCTCAGCGCTGTTTACGGACTCTTATCTGTCGTGTGATGGCAGCCCAAGGATCACCACTCCATATCTCACCAAGAGCCTGTGAAAAACATCTGCTGGATGCAGAGGAGGCGACTGCTGCCGTGGCCAAGTCAAGGATCCGTAGAAGCGGCCTACAAAAAGTCACAAGAAACACACTTGAGGATTTGGGTTGCACTCAGACATGGGGTGGAAATAGTGAAACAAGTGCAGGTGTGCACCTGTGTGCATATACTGTTCAGAGATCGCGATCGAAAACTGAATGATTGCACCAACACCACTGGCTCATCTGTTTTTCACCTGGATCCGTCAAAAGGAAGATTCAGCCTCGCTCCCACTCTGTGCGTGTCTGCGCACAACTTAACAGGGGTGGAAAAGGACGCAACGCGTGAAGCACCCCTCTGTTCCTCGCACCGCAGCGCCCATAGACTTGAACACGAATGCAACGCATGATATAGTCAATGTGAAGCAGCCCTTTCACCTTCTTTTACTGCAGAACGAAGTCCATGAATGTTTGGCACCGCAGCGTCCCTGGGCGCGTCTCTGGGATTAGCGCTCCATATCGCGAGCGGCGAAATGGGCTCTTTGCACGGGGAATGAACGGACGAAATGTTCGGCGCGGGTCCCACTGGATGCGCTGTGCGTTGCGTTCCAGTGTAGGCCAAAGCCGCTGCACGCTGATTTGCGCACAGACGCAACGCGTGGCGCGTCAATGGCGAGCAAGCGACGACACATCCGCAGGGCCCGTTGATTTGCGGAGGGACGCAATGCGCGACGCATCCAGTGTGACACAGGCCCCACACCGCCGCGCGTGAACTGTAAATGGGGGAATAAAGGAAGCCTTCCTTATGGAGTCCTGACCTGTTGCACCCAGATTGTGCGCCTGAAAGTAAACGACGGTTTTACACACGCCGCCTGTGATCTGCTTTGTGAGGCCGCGGGGAGGGGAACTGCAGTTTTATAGACCAGAGTTCATGCGAGTCAGAAAGACGGCTGAATAGTCACCAGGGAGGAGATGCACGACGCATTTTCACTTCAAAACCACGAGTTTTTGTTTGGTGGTGGTGAAGACAAATTCGTGACTCCGCTCCAACGTGAAACAAGGCGTCGTTGTTCAAATTGCGTGTGTGGTCCAAGGAGGGTAAATCCAGAACAGCAGTGAGGGACCACATCCAGCGGAGAGAGGGACCAACTCCAAGGCCAATGTCTTTTTGAGCAATGTCACAAGAGAAATTTGAGAATCTATGTGCCACACAACAACTCGACACCTGCGATGGACTGATCATTCAGGATTGAGTGATGCACCTTTTGATTGACATCATTGCTGGATGATGACGAGTAACCCACAAAATTTTCAAATCACATCTTGAGACACAGAGTGACACAAAATTTCACGACGCCTACCCGACAGAGAAAGCTATTCTGACAGACAGATTAATTTTGATTGATTGATTGCAGTGCTCAGTGACGTGCGAGCGCGGTCAGCGGACGCGGGAGGTGGTGTGCGTCACGGCCGAGGAGCGCCCGATCGCCGAGAACAAGTGCGTCGGACGACGCCCAATCAGCGTCGACCTCTGCGACATGGGGTCGTGCGCGCAGACCTGGTTCTACACCAGGTGGAGCCACGAGGTGAGCGACTCTGCCCCGCCCCTCTTGCTCTGTACCTCTGGTTCTGGATCTCTCTCTCTCTCTCTCTCTCTCTCTCTCTCTCGATCTCTCTCTCTCCCTTCTCTTGACTTCTCAACCAAAGTTCCCTCGAGGCAAGGCTTTCTTCGGTCCATCAGCTCTCTTTCTTTGGCCAAGTTTGGTGGGATGCCACACAAGTTTCAAAGTGCCAAATACGCAAATTTCTTCTTCCCTTCAGTGTTCGGCGGAGTGTGGGGAGGGTGTGCACCGTCGTCAGCTCTTCTGTAGCGCATCTGAAGAGCGCTGCAACCAGATGCACAAGCCGCACTATGAGAAGCGCTGCAAGGACCAGGTTCCCTGCGGGGGCCAGTGGTTCACTGGGCCCTGGGGAAAGGTATGTTCACAAGGTCCAGTGAAAAGGGGAGTCCCCAGCGCGGTGGGAAAGACGGTTCACAATCCCCAGGTTCACAGGACCATGGCGGTTGGGGGAAAGGCGGGCGCATTTGCTACGAAAAGGACAGAAAGGTGCTTTTGACTCAGGAACACTCTGAGCGCTCGTCTGTTGAACAAAGTTGTTTTAATTTTGTTCATGGAATCCGGCCAAATGCCACACATCGGAACCCTTCATTGGTTCAGACATGTTCTTTCCCTGCAGTGTTCTGCGGTGTGCGGGTTGGGCCACATCGAGCGCGCCGTCGTCTGCATGAAGCGGCTCGGGCGCGCCACCGCTCCGGTCGGGGACGAGAACTGCGCGCGGCGAGACAAGCCCGACCAGCGGCGGGAGTGCCAGCAGCGCCCGTGCCGCCCGCAGTGGTACATGTCCGACTGGACCAAGGTGAGCCCGTGGGTCTTGATCCCAAGCGCCTTCCACGGACGCCTTGTTTGCCACAAAGCAGCTGGGTGACTAGAACATTTGTCCCTCATTGCGTCCCTCGAATTTTTTGGCGTCGAGTTTGGAATTCATTGGAACCTCAACAGGACAACCACAGTGCGCGGAACTTACGGCAGAAACAATCATTTCACCGCTTTTCAGGAGTGCAGGTGAAAAACAAACCTTCTTTCCTGTTTTCTGTTCAGTGCTCCAAGTCATGTGAGACCGGGTTCCGGACCCGCGAGATCAAGTGCATGGACGAGGCACAGCGGCCGAGCACGCAGTGCCCCCTGGAGGAGAAGCCGGAGACGAGGCAGACGTGCAACGCCATGCCCTGCCCAACGACGCTCCCAGGTAGGTAGGCACCAACGCCCTGCCCCTACCACGTGGTTCTTCCGTGGTAGTTCAATCACACAACAAGGAAACAATTCACACCTCGACAGATCATCAGGAGAACCTTGTGCCTCTTGCAGAGTCCTTTTTTCTGGATCAAAGGAAGCTTCTCAAAGATCTGCGTCCCTGTGCGTGTCAGGAGCTTTCCTCGCGCCTGTGCTCCCTCAGGAAGCATCGTTTCAGTTGGGTTCACTGTACTCGAGCTGAAGCTCGCACGCACACAAGCACACACACGCACACACTTGTTACACGACTACACACACACATAGAAAAAAATACACACACACACATTCACACACGTTTATTTTCTTTTCAGACGCGGGTTGCACAGACAAGTTCAAGAACTGTCGCCTCGTGGTCCAGGCGCGGCTCTGCAGCTACGCCTACTACAGGTCCATTTGCTGTCTCTCCTGCGCCGGGTACCCTGCCGAGCACTAGTGACGTCAGAGGGTGCGGCAGACGGGAAACGTGACGTGTTGTCCTTGGCGAATGTCGTCGCGTTGTTAGTTCCGTAGGCACGGCACTACGAGTAGCAGAGACTAAAATAGAACTTGAGCAGGGTTCACGCACCGTTTCCAGTTCTTTTAGAAGTTTATGAATGTGAACACAACTCCAAACCTCATTTTGTAGATTTTAAATGATACTGTTGTTCACACAAAAGGATGGTTTCCACAGAAGATTAGACCAGAAAGGGTTGGATCCATGATGAGGCAGAATAAAGCGCCAGAGGCCGAAGGGTACTGGTGTGTCAAAAACAAGTTTTACCTCGCAGCGCATTGACGACAATGCAACTCACGCACTCTGGTTCTTTGAACGCTAAAGTCTCCCGACCCCTTCTTTTGAACCAGATCTCCCCACCTCTTCTGACCTCCAGAGCCAAATTCTTTGGTCTAGCTGCCATGGTAGAACCTTGATTCCAATGCAGCACTTGTTGCCTCAGTCTGACGACATAAGATCAGGAAATCCGGACTCCCCTATGGGGATCCGCCGCACCTCTCACCGCTTTCAATCGTCCTCAATTTCACGCGACAAAAGGCAATTCCCGTACATGTCTGATGAAGAAGAATCGACGTCCCCAACTAATGAAATTGCGCAGGAGAGAAATGTTGTCGGTGACAATTCAAGCAGACACGAGAAGTGTTTCGTTCACAAAGATTTTTGTTGTCTCAATGTGAGGAAGATTTCCGAGAAAACATGTTTCGTTTGCGTTGGGGTGTACGATGTGTGAAAAATGAGAAGACAAATCTTCACAGTGAGCCCCCTGGATCCACCTTGGTGATTTCAAATCAATCTGGGCTGAAACAGTTCTCTCCAGTCTGGACGGCAACTGCATTTCACGAAAAAAAGAGAAGTGAACATCGAACATCCGTTGGGGAAAACATCCACGTGATTGGCAGCACTCACTGACAAGGTTTTCTTCAGGTGAAAAATTGAGCCAAAGTGAATTGTCTGGGGAAAAAAGGACATTTCGCAGAAGGTACTCAAAGACAGTCCAAATTGACTTCGATGTCAAGCCACTTGCGAATTCCGGCAGAACGTTTCGCGATACATGTGAGGAGTCAGTTGACTTGTGCCATATTCACTCTTGTGTAAGTCGCACCCAAGAAAAAAGACGGCACCCCAACTTTTGCGGCCAGATTCACCGCACGAACTGGTGGAATGTACCCGGAGTTTTGATTCATTGTGGGGTAAAACGGCAAATACACGGGTGGTTGCGGCAACGTTGACAATTGCATGAGCATGCAACTCTGTCCCAATTTGTGACCGCAAGTTTGGGAGTTGGAACTTCGAGTACACAGTGAATGTTGATGTAAATTTCTTGGTTGTGTAAATCTGTGTGCAAAATGTCAAACATTTCCGAGCGCACGCACACACACACACACACACACACACACACACACACACACACACACACACCACATTTTCCTGCAGAAAGTGCAGAAAAAATGGCAAAATTGGAACTCAATCAGTGTACTCCAGAAATTTATATTTTCGAACCAGCTTTTTGAATGCGTTTTGTGTCAAAGTTGTGGAATAAATGAGGTGCTACAAGAAAACTTTCGTCCATGCGTTTACTGTTGCATTGACTTGTGTCGCTGGAAGGGTTCAAGACGCGCACGCGCGGTTTTCAAGGCGCACGCTCTCTTCCTTGTGGGTGGAGCGTCCTTGCAGATCTTCCTCCACGCAGGAACACCGTCTCTGTCTTGCGTCGCCTTTTTATCAAGAAAATCAATGTCGTTTCTGGGGCTTTGATTCTCTCATCTCGCAGTCAGATCTCCGGTTCCGTTTTCCGCGGGAAACAACCCAATTATTTTCCCTTCCATCACGTTCAGTCTCCTCCGATAATCTGACTCTGCCGCACTCGGAAACCGTCTCAACGACATTTCATTTTCACACAATTTCCCCTCTTTTGATCAAAGGGTTTGGTGTAGGATGTCTCAAAATCCTTCCTCGCCAAAAACAATGGAACACGAGTATGTTGCGCACACCCAGAAAGAAAACGCACCTGCATACTTCGAAACGTAGATCTTGGTGCACGTGCTTCTTCACGTGCATGGATGAAGAATCTCAATGGGCCATCGCACCAGAAAACGGAAGCAAATGTTGGGGTGTTTTTCTTTCTTGAGTGAGACAAACACTTTTTGTACGGCAGGTTTCCTTGTGTCAGAACCACACCACAATCGAAGCAACGGAATGGGCAGTGCTCAAATAAGAAAAGAAACCTTGATTCCTCCTTTTCCCCTTCAAGTATGAAAAAGCCCAGGTCCAAAACCATTGCTCTGGTGTGGGCAAAGACAGGCCCCTGGGCCTCGCGGTGGGTGATTTGAATTTAAATAGGTTGGGAACTTTATCCCCAAACCCAAAAATCTTCACTGTAGCTCTGTCTTCCTTCAACCAATTTACAAGATTTCAAAACCTGTCTCCACTGTTGTACTTTGTCATTTTTGTGCCGGAAAACCCACAAAGATTCGAAAAGAGTGCAAGAAGGTCAAAGAAACCACCAACATAACCAGACCACCCTGAAATATTCTTTTTGTTTCAAACCAAAGACACTTTTTGATGGTCGCGTAGCCGGCATCTAGGTGCCACTGACGGCTTGAGAACCAGTAGAATTCATGTGTACATCTGTCCACACTTTGGAATGTAACCTCCCCACACCCACCTGGTCAGGCCCCCCACCCCCCGGGGCGGCGCGGCGGCGCCCCCGGCGGGGCGCCCGGCCCGCAGACGGCGCGCGGCGGCCGGCGGCGGCG
>JAAUXT010090478.1_pt1 | contig 16125 bp, 17 predicted proteins | sample 7278171 | NCBI WGS metagenome assembly JAAUXT01 (sample SAMN14350112, study PRJNA611818) | marine sediment metagenome | isolation source: surface marine sediment (1.8m) | place: French Polynesia: Moorea | collected 2018-08 | reverse complement strand
TAATTTTTATTTTTTATTTTTTTTTTATTTTGTTATCAATATATAAATAGATAAAGAGTTTTCAATTCTGCGAGAGAGAGAGAGAGAGAGAGAGAGAGAGAGAGAGAGAGAGAGAGAGAGAGAGAGAGAGAGAGAGAGAGCGCCAGTGCACCCACTCCGATTGTTCCATGTTCAAAGATCGGTGATGTTCGACGTGTACCACCCACTGCATCTCGATTCTTTCGCGATGGTTTGAGCGTTGCACACTAGTGAAAGATTCGTGGACGAACCACGTACACCAAAATCACCGGCCATGCCCCACGCACACCCATCGCGTCCGCCTCGCTCCCGTCATCGCCCGCGTTAAGCCGCGCCTGAGCCTCCTGAACCGCGACATGACCGCCGATGAGCCGGGTGGGGCTCCCCCGGGCACCCGCTGACCGGGGACCCGGGGAACCGCCTCGTGCACTGGACACACACACATACACACACACACGCACACACACCACGCCCGTCTCAGACCTGTCACAGAGGTGTCCATCCACTCATAGCACCTTCCTGTCCCCACACCGCGCACAGCAGCGTCGTCCTTGTTGGTGCAACACCTCTGCACACAATCAACATGCACTGAAGGATCCGTTCTGAATCGCGACCCGATGGACAAGACCAGTGAGTGCCCGCTTCTGGTCTGACATTATCTGACCATTCCCGGCACCACTGAGACCCATACATTGACGGAGCGCAGTCACTCTGCACTCGCGCTGCAGGATGTGAGAAAGCATTGCGTCTGACAGACCCGAATCTCTCCAGACTCATCCACGTCCACCCTATTTTTCGGACGAATCCGTACACAGATCGTGTGTGTGTGACTGCAATGAAGAACTTCCCCCGCTCCCTCCTTCACTCGGCTCCGAGACATGGCGCGGCACCCTGTAAGACCAGCTCCGTGTCGGCAGGGTGAGTGATGGGGAGATCCCCGGTTTACTGAGTGTTTACGGTGACAACTAATGGTCTGTGTGGTGCAGTGGAGTTTTCTCCGCCTGTGGCCGTTTTCGATTCTGAGGCGACAGAGCCTTCGCTGGTTGTGCATTTCCTAGGCAGGAACTGGAACTTTGAAATCTACCTGTGTTTCTTCTGGGACTCATTCACTGAAGTGCAACACTTCCTCACACCCTGCTGAACTACTTTGTTTGGTGTGAGTTGGTGGGTTCAAGATAGCAATTTTGCAATTTTCCACGAAGCATCACAACTCGAATCACGACAGTGTCTGTGTTTAGTTTTCTGGGTTTCATCATGTAGCTGGTTGAAGAAGAAATTCTTCACACCGAACTCCTTCGCTTCTGAGATGAAAGACGCGGGATAAACATCTCTCGCCTAATCACCCATCGAGAACTTGTCTTGCGAGTCCGACATGAAATTAAAATTGTCAAATTTCATCAAGAATCAAAGCGCTGGAGATTTCCTTCCAATTTCTTGGGGAATCCTGGGGAATCCCCCCAGGGGCTGAGGGAAGCCCCCCGGGGCCGACGCTTCATTCACAACGTTCACACATCTCCGTCTGACTTGAGCGCTCAGCTTAATTTCTTGATGAAAAGCTAAATTGCGGCACGCTTCGTGCTTCTTGAACGCCTTTGACGTTTTAGTTTTTGATACTCCGTCCTGGAACATTCAGACGAAAAAGAAATTCATGAGTAACCCCTTTTTGAATACTTGAGTCTCAATGGCTGCGCTGTCTTGACACACCGCCTTAAATTTTTGGAGGCTCTTGACCAAATCTGCAGTTTGGGCACCAAAACTCTGCCACGTGGTTCGTTGCTTTAGCTCCATGTGCACCAGTTTGAAAGACATTTGTGATTCAGGCGCCTCGAGACATTTGTTTCCAGCAACGAACAGCGCACATTGCATTTCTTCTCTGAATGGAGTGTGCGCATAAAAGGTGCGCGCAATAAGAAATGTCTATGAATGACGGATCACAGCTTCAATTCGTGAAATTGTGACGTGCACCTCGGGTTATGTGACGCATGCATCAACTCTAATGGCTTTACAAATGCACCGCGCATTTTCTCGCGTTGTCTGTCCTCGGATCCAGTGAAGCAGTGGAAAGCGAGCACTGAGGTTGTGTCGAGACTTCGGTCGAAACCTGCCTGGGATGAGTTCCTAGTTGAACTTTGCCCCACAGAGCAAACCATTTCAGCAGGCTGACTTTCAGCTCAACAGGGACTTTATGCACAACGTTTGAGGCGCATGTCGCGCCAACGTCAATGCCGAAAAGGGCACCATTTCCATGGCACTGGTCAATCACGAAACACTACGGCATTAGGGACTTTATGCATCGGCGTTTGTGTCAAACATCGCACCACTCGTCGCATCGGGTGGAGAGTGGTGATTGGCCAGTGCCATGGAAACTGTGCATAACATCATCAATTTGTGTGCTCTTTTCGACGTTGGTGTTGACACGACGTGCGCCTCAAACGCCGTGCATAAAGTCCCCATTGATGCGGCGTTCAGTGAAACGTCGTTGCACAATGTCCCCAACGTCCAATTTTCCCATTGGAGGCGTCGCATGTGTGCAAGCGAGCGAGCGAGCGAGCGCGCTCGTGTGTGTGTGTGTGTGTGTGTGTGTGTGTGTGTGTGTGTGTATGTGTGTGTATGTGTGTGTGTATGCGTGTGTGTGTCCAGTTCCGAGTCCTGGCACTCCCCTCCGTGCTTGGACTGAACAGTAGCAGTTCAACGCAAATGTTGCACTTCCTCACCAATGACATCTGTAGGATAGAGAGAGAGCGCACAAAGGTCAAACGGCACACAGACACGGAAACCTCCCCGCACCCTGCACGAGAGATCAGGGAATACGGAAGCGACGCGTGATGAGCCGTGGCCCTGCAATGGCGTCTTAATCGCGCAATAAAAAACGATACAAAAAAGTCAAATCCCACACAGACGCTGCGCACGGACGGAACAACCTCACAGCACCGTAGATGGACCCGGTGTCTCAGGACCAGGCTCCGACCTGCATTCCAATCCACCAGTGAAACATGGTCCTAAAAATTCAGGACCAGACAATGATGTGGTGTGGTCCTTATTTTTTTCTTGGACCACCTGCTGACAGGTGGGTTAGCAGGTGAGATGGTGCTTCTGGTCGGAGCCTGGTCCTGTTACGCCGGGTCTCTGTTGCAGGATTTTGAGGTCAGAGACATTCAACCCGACGATTCGAGTGAAGAACGCGCCCGAGCAAGGTGAGCGTCACAGAACGAACGCGCCCGAGCAAGGTGAGCGTCACAGAACGAACGCGCCCGAGCAAGGTGAGCGTCACAGAACGAACGCGCCTGAGCAAGGTGAGCGTCACAGAACGAACGCACCCGAGCAAGGTGAGCATCACAGAACGAACGTGCCTGAGCAAGGTGAGCGTCAGAAAACGAACGCGCCTAACGTCAAGCACACAGGGTCGGAGCCTGGTCCTGTTACACCGTGTCCCTGGTGAGTCAGTGTGGCACGCACCGCTGCCCATTTCAAAGCGAACACGGCGCCATCTGTGACGTCATGCGTAACTAACAGCCGCCATTACACCTGATGGATTTGCGTATTTAGCGACAAGTGAATTATGTCGACTGCGGACCCGCATCAGAAACCATTTCCTTCTGGCTGCGGAAACAGCCTGACAGGAAGTGGATTACGCAATGAAAAATGGCGCAAGATGGCGACCGCTTCATCCGTTAGCGTCGCCGTCGTCTTTTCGTGATGAATCGCGTGGAGCCAGATTCGAATCTGATTTACCCGCTTCGCTTCTGCATTCAAGAGTCCATCGCTTTGTTCTGTGCAATAGACGCACCCGGTGGAACGAAATGAGGACATTCAAGGCAACTGAAATGGCCAGACACCCGTGCCTCAGCATTTGGGTGTTCGGCCATTTCGTTACACCGGGCATCAGACGCAACCCTTAAATTCGCCTCTGTTCTGGCACCAAGGATCCCTCTTCAACCAAAACAATGGCGTTCACTTGTGTCGGACGCACTCCTTATTTTGATGATCAATTGTGGGACAAAAAAGATGCGTCGTGCACGGAACAAAGCGGCACCCACGACCGTGACCCAGTTTCGCAGCAACGTCTCGCACGCGAGTATTCAACGTCACGGGAGGGTCGGCCGCCTCGCGCCTGACCCCTCGGCCACACCGCGTGCGCCAGCGCATCACGCACCATGCGCCAGGGCACGTTAGGGGTTGGAACCCATCCGTGATCAAGGTAGTGCACAGGCACTTCAGTATGAACACAACCATACACAAGACCCAGTTTGGTGCGCTGTGACCTTGGCGTGCGTCTGCGTTGGCGCACGTGGTGTGGTTGAGGGGTGACCCTGTGTCCCGTCGCTTCTGGCGTCGGGGGCAGCGGGTCACATCGCGACCCACTCTCGCTGAGTGTTCCGTGTCTCATGCACACACGCGGGCAGCGCAGCCAGACCCATCGCTCCGTTCTCAAGGATCATCCTTTGACCCACACCTCATCTGCAGAAGCTGAATGGACACGAAAAACTGAGCTAGTCTCAAAAAAATAGGCCGACTGGCCTTGAGTGATTTTGCGGTCAATAGTCCGGACAAGAGTACTTGGAACAGAACCAAATTTTTAATTGCTTCCTTTTGATAAAAATCATTTTTGCCACATCATCCTGCACATAAAATAAATCTGCAGACCAAATATGAAGAAAATTGAATACCATTTTCATGGAGAAAGTGCTGGAAAACTTTCTGGATGTCAAGTGCTTTGCGCTTGACCGGTACCCGGCGCAAATCACCAAAAAGACTGCCACTGAAGATTTTTACCATTCAGGAATTTCTATCCAGGAGGAAGGACATGTTACACAACTTCCTGTCCCGACCCTTGCATCATAGAGATTTAGTGTCTGGAGGTAGAGTGGCTGAGCACTGAGAATGATAGATATTCGTTTGGTTCCTTTCCCGAGTAGATAAGACGGCGACACGACAGTCAATTACGGAGCCGTGTCACCCGTCTGCAGCGGTGATAGCGCTGAAGGCTTAGCGCCTCCCGAACCCTGGTGCTTGTGCCAGGTTCACATGAAACGCGCAGTGAAGGCCCGTCCGCTTCCACCCGTCTGCAGCGCTGAGGGCTTGGCGCTGCGCGAACCTCGACGCTCACGGCGGGTTCACACGGGATGCGTCCCGTCCCATGTCACTCGTCTATAGCGGTGAACGCTTGACGTCTCCTGACTGACCGAACCTCGCGGGCAGTTCACACCGGGTTCATACACAAAATATGCGCTTGAAGTCGCGTCGCGTCCGGTGTCAGTCACAGGCATGTTTTGAAGCTTGGAAGCAGGCGTGAGCACAAGCTTTACGTGTACGTATACTGAGCGTATACGTGAGCGTACAACGCGCCAGTCACTGCCAACACGTGCAATGGGTGAGGTCCACTCCAAAACAACTCAGTCCCAAGGCTGGGATGGAAAATATTTTCTTTTTGGGAACCAAAACACCTTTGCCAAAAGCACTTTGGACCAAAAACTAAGAACGTTCAGTGACAAATATTTTGGAAATAAACAATCACAACCAAAACACCTTGGCCTCGTGTTTTGAGGACCACAAACCAACAACCATCAGTGACAAATATTTAGAAAGTTGTTTTTTTTTCAAGGCCTTCCAAGTCCCCAGGTGGTCACATGTGCCGCACTGCGGCGACGCAACGCCCAATGGGCGCAGCGCCAAAACGTGCGGCGTTAGCGTCACGTCGCCGCAGCTGCTACAGCGCCCCCTCTGGGACCAATTAGGTGCCACAAACAACCTGAATCAGTTTCAAGGTGAAAACCCTCATTAGAAACCCGCTTTTGCCTTGCCAGACAAAGGAAAGAAGCGATGAAAGAAACAGGTCTTCAATACGAGAGTCACGTTGTTGTGGAACAAAGGCTTCCAACGTGACAGTGTGTCCTTGGTCTTTGGTCCATTCGCAGAACCTGCCTTTTTGTCTGTTGCAACCCGTAGCCTTGCCAAATGAAGACAGAAGAGAGGACAGATCCGGTCTTTTGTGCGAATTGTGTGGAACAAAGTTTCCAACGGGGCAGTCGACTGAAGACACTTCGGCTCCTCCCGATTTGAGAGCATGGCTGCTGACTGAAACACGGACGAAACGCCCGATGTGACACAGCCTCGATGTCTTCTCGCCTCGCCTCACTCACTCTCTGTGTGTCAACCTTCTTTTCATCCACCTTCCTTCACACAGGTGAGGGTTGATGTTTCCACACAAATCAAAACTGTCTCAGCTGCTTCAAAACCCAAGATTTTCAGTTCTCTGTGAGACACATGAGGTTTTGATAAAACCTGGAGCTTCAGAAACAGAGGGACTCCGTCGCTCCGACTTGTCCTCTCACAAAACCACTTCAAGGCAAGACAGCCTCCTTGCTGTTTTTCTCAAGATCCAAAACTCATTCTGGACTCATTTGGCATTTTCAATGTGTTGAAGCACCACAACTGTCACCCAACGTGCAGAATGATGTACTGCGCACCCCCAAAACAAAAGACTTATGTGGAGGTCAAGGTCACATTGAAGCAATGGTGAACTCCAACTCAATGCGCACACGTTCTTTCCATGTCAACATTCGGCACAAACCAGTGGGCAGAACACGTGGTGTTCAGACCTTGTCTCTTCAACACCCTCCTCACTCCCGTGTCAGCTCCCAGTCCTTGTCTGTATGTCCATCTCACTCCCATGTCAGCTCCCGGACATGTTCCCCGGAGGTGGACAGCTCCGTGTCGTGCCGTCTCCCACTCGTCACCACCTCCGGACCGGGCAACAAGCGTCTCTTCTCCCCTGTTCATTAGCGCTGCGTCCCCGGCCGCACGCACAGCGCACGGCCCGCCGAGGGGTCGGGGGACGACTCCGCCTCGACACGAGCCACCCACCGGCAGCGCATGTGCCGGGTCTGCCGGGGGGAGGTGGGTCACTGAAGGCCTTTTCAGGTGGAACTTAGAATCACCTGCCGACTGCCTTTTTGACTTGAGATGAAGTCTGTGTGGGAAAAATTTACAGTGCTGTCAATGGCGAAGGTGTCCGCACGAGAGAAAATTTGCTGGAGGTCAATGGTGACCCAATTCCTGATTCCGCATGCGGGGAAAACGCATCTCTGGATGAAAAGGTCTTGAAGAGTGCACGCGGGCGAGACGTGCACGCGGGCGAGCTGAAGCGCCAGCGCCCTCTGGTGAACCCGCACGTAACGTCTGCACGGCGGGCGGGTGTGGGCGGGCGGTAGGCGAGTGGGCGGGCGGGCGGGCGGGTTTTGTGCGGGCGGGTAGGCGGGCGCGCTGAAGAACCAGGACCTTTTGCGCCCCTCCGGTCTCTAGCACGTGTGTCGCTGCAACACAAGTACGCCACCCGAGCGAAGGATGAATGACCTTCTGTGGCCCTCTTGTTTCGTGCACATCACAGTAACGCCTGCACACCAGCATGGCGCACTCAAGAACCAGGAAGAACCAGGACCTTCTAAACCTCTTCAGCACGTCATTTCTCGCTCAGACTCTCCTTTAGCAAACCAACACAACCTCACATCATCAACACATCACATGAAGAGTCCTGTCAAACCCATAACTTTCCTCCCAGCAACTCCACAGCACAACGAAGAAACGGAAGCAACATGCGAAACGCGCATTGCCTGGAAACATCACGACCTCCTCACAACGAGGAAGAAAATTCTGAGTCTGTAGAACCTACGCGAAAACCACCATCTGCGTCCGTATCATGTGCGACGCCCAATCGACTGCAGGGACGCAGGGAACCGGCCCACAGCCGTGATTGCGTATTCCCGTCACACCCGCCGTCAATGATACAGCAGAACAAACACAGGATCAAATTCATACCCCGCCATTTTTCAGGAATCACTAAATAATCACTTTCTGCACGGGTCGGGGCGGGGGCTGATCATTATTTAAATGCGCACTACAGTCCCCCAAGGAGCGCAAAAAAAATTCCCCAATTTTCTCACGCACAAAATAACAAACGCCACCCAAAAGTAAACGATTTTGTCCCGCAGTCACACCGGCCCGACTTTGCAGTCAGATCTTTGAGCCACAGCCGACTTTTTCCATTCCCAACGATCCGTCAACCACTTTCTCAACTCTGCATTTCCTGTCTCAGCACAGCACAATAATTAACCGCCTTTTCCCAGGTTCTCTGTGGCAGTTGAAATCAGAGCCTGTCGACAACGAGAAGGCTTCGCTCGGCTTCTCTCGGACACTGTCGGCTCGGGGGACCAGTCAGGGGAGAGATCTGAGATCTGACCCACTTCCAGCCCCACACAGAGCTACCGTAGTCACCCGTGTTTGAGAAGCACATATTTGAGTGAGCATCACAAGATCGGGTGTGTCCTGTACAAGGTGAAATTTGCAGACGGGTGGCTACGGGAGATGGCCGGCTTTTCTCAAACACGTCTCACCGCGAGAGTCTCCAAATGGCAACTTTTCTACATCACATGCTCGTTGTCTGAAGGGGGTGGGAACACGTTTGGGATCCAAATCGGACAGCTTCAGGGTGTTGGAAATTGACACCGCATTGGTGGAAAGAACCAGTAGCTTCAAGATCTGCTGCGCCACAGAGCCAGAATGAAACACGGAAGGAAAACTGACTGCGTTCGCTTCGCCAGTGACTTCCCCCCCCCCCTTCGACTGCCTCGGGTCTCCGAATCCTCATCATGTGACCAACATCTGCGCACGCACGCGTTCCTGTTCCCAGCATTACACACACAACACAACGTAACAGTGGAGGTGTTCCACCTCAACAAACAGTCATCATGACCACAACATCCAGAGACAACAGTCTCTTCAGCAGATCCAGGGTCGGAGCAGGAGGAGGGGCAACCCAGTCCTGACCGTGCCAGCAAATGGAGGTGGCGGGGGGGGGGGAACCAACTTGAAAACTGCTTGGCAGCCTTCTCCTTCATCGACAAAGCCGAAAGGGACAGGGAACAGGCAGAAAAACTGGACAGACATCGCAGGCTACCTGCGCGACTTTGCAACGTGAGGCGAGCAGAGAGCAAAATATTTTGCACCTCTGACTTAGAGGGCTCACTTTCGTTCAGGGGGGGGGGCACAGAACCCCTGGAGTCGCTGGAGGAACAGCCCCGCACACCCTGGATCCACTGGAGGGAGGAACCACAGTCCCTCGGCCCCTGGATCCGCTGCAGGGAGTTACCTCGGCTCAGGTAGCAGCTCCGCAGCGACGGCGCACGATGCGCATTACGGCGCGTGGTGGACGGGCGGCCCGGCCGTCCCTGGGTCCACTGGAGGGACAACACCACAGTCCCCAAGATCCACTGGAGGGACAGCCCTGTAGACCCTGGATCCACTGGAGGGACAGCCCTGTAGACCCTGGATCCACTGGAGGGATGGCCCTGTAGACCCTGGATCCGCCTCGCGGCTCGGGCAGCAGCTCCGCAGCGTCGGCGCATGATCACGGCGCGTGGTGGACGAGCGGCCGCGCCGCAGCCCGACGTGAAGCGGTCCCGCCGGCCGCGTCGTGTCGCGACCTCCCGGCACTAATGCGCCCGGCACCGCGTACATCATCGCGAGCAGAGCGCTGATGCTCCAGCCAAATATCAAGCCCAGGCTGAATACCGGGCTCCAGTTGATATGGGGGGGGGGGCTCATTTTTTGTGAGGGGCAGACTATGGGCGGAGTCCCCTGGATCCGCTGGAGGGGCGATTAGGGGTTGTTCGATTGTGTCGAACACACAAACCTTTGCGGGCTGAGTCATGACAAAGACGTCGAACGCACTGCGCTTCTGGTGAGCGAATTGGAGTTGTTCGACATGGGAAGAAGAACGCACAGCGGTTCCGACGCATTCACTGGCGCAAACCGGGCTGCGTTCAGCGGCCGAATCGAACACGCCCAAGTTCGTTTCAACGTGCGTGTAAAGCGCGTGAAGTTTTTGACCTTGGCAATCAAAACCAATGTCAAGGTGGATTCAACGTGAGTTGGGAACGCGTGAAGCTGTCGGCCTTGGCAATGGAAAAGAAATCCAAACCGTCCTTCAACTAAGACAAAACCGCGACACCACATTTCCTCTTGATTCAGGTCTTCAGGTCTTGGAGCGAGGCCTTCCATTCACATTGCAGAAAACTGTGGTTCCAGTGTCAATTTAGCCATGCGCCGGAAACACAGCGATCCCTCCTCACTGAGCGACCTTGCCACAGCTCTGCCGTCCCCGAAAGGTGCAGGAAATGCAGCGTCCCTCCCTACCATGAGTCCCCCTGGTGAGAGGGGTCCCTCTCTGATCTACGGGTTCAGTGCGATGGGGTGAAACAGCAGTGCGCGCACAAAGAGTCAGACTCTCCTCCGAGTCGCGGCTGATACATTCTAACGACCCGCTAATACGCAAATCACCCACATAAAAGCCGCATTGAAGGAGTAAAGCAACCTCTGTGAGTGAGCCCCACCTCAGATCCCTTTGTGACCCGTGGAACAAAACAAGGCATTTAGCATTCCGAGTCCAATCAGCCGAGTAAAGCCCTGAATGTGGAGGAGGAATTGAGCGGGAGACTCCGGGGAGAAAAACAAGCTGCTCCGCCTCAAAAACAACCACCCAACAAAAACAGGCTGTATTTGTCAGAATTGATCCCAAAGTCAAAAGGGCCACAACACCGAAGGTCGTCAGTTTGGATGCGCGCGCGCAGATTCGCGCCGGAAGTGACTCGGGACGCACCACGCGCCCAGCATGACGCTGATCGCTCACGAGCTTTCATCCGTATCAGTCTCACGACATAAACATCATGAATTTCATTGCAGATCACCACACAAGAACAAAATGAAAACTCATTGGATGAGCAACGGTAATTCATCAAACTTGGCAACTTGTTTGTCTCATACTGTCTTCTGCTGTTGTGCAGGATAAAGGAAAGATGAACCACACGTCTCTCCCTGTGTTTTGAAATTCGTCTGATGTGACACGTGGGGTATCAGGTGTGGCCATCCAGATACAAGGCAGAAAGGAGAAATGTCAAAAATTTGCTCTCAGCTTGCACCTTGCACCAAAGATGTAGACTTGGTTCCTCTGCCTCACTTCCCTGGACTGTTTATGACCTGTCAGCATTGCGTCATGGTTGCATTTGAAAGGTACGCAAACTACTTGTGTTCTCAGCAACCTTTTGTTCAAATTCACACAATTTATGGGGTCTGCAGACGAGGTGACGTATTGGTTTGCACCTCGTCTCCTCCGTGCGACGTTATCAAAGGCAACGAAAACGCAAAACCTGCAACTGCAGATACGCTGACGTACACATGCCCCCCCCCCACCAACCAGGTCAAAGAAACACGGAGGTATCGCCACGCAGAATTGGTGTCAACACGCAAAAGGCACGGTGTCCCAAAAACAATGATTTCAAACGTTGATATGAAAGTTTTTGTCTCGTCCGAGGCTGAATTTCTTCCGGAAAATTGTCACTGGTCCCACGAAACTGCGTCATTTTTGGAGTTACTTCTTGCACCGTTTTGTGTCAACCGGCGTCGCATCTTGCTCAGCCATAGATTCCGCTGGCTGCAAGACAAAGTCGGACCTGCTGTCGTAAGGTTGAGACGGAGGTAGTCTCAAAATCCCTCAGGATTTCATTTTTGACACCCACATCAAAATCAGGTGAAAAACACCTTTGTCATGTGTGCGCAGAAATCACGTGCCAGTCTTGTTTCCTCCCTCAAGAATTCGTTGTTGGCCTTCTCATCCAAATGACGTGGAGAATTGACGCGAGTTACTCGTGGGGCAGTTTCAATTGGACTGACGTCACGGATGTCACGTTGACCTGCCCACGTGACCGCACGTCCGACGTGACAGCATGTGGTTTCTCCTGGTTCCTCGGCACCCTTGATTGGACTCTGAGGAGCCAATTAAACTGAGACTACTGCGCAACAGAAAAACACACGAGGGCGGAATGCGCACAAATGTTCACGACCTCGAAACTGTCAGGTGATTTCACTCTTGCATTGCCGAAGCAGGTATTTCCTTCTCTGCAGGCACAAAACCTGTCTGGGGTGGTTCGAAATACGCTTCTTCTCAAACGGTGCTGAGTGTGAGATCCCTGTCCTACGCGTTTGTTACGCTCCTGTTGCGTCGCATACACCGAAAACGGACACTTCCCCATGGAACTTCTTCGGCACCGAGACAGATGGTCTCTCGCGAGAAGTAGCGTCACAGCAGCTCAGGGGAACACGGACATCATTGACTGTGTGCAAAAGGAAGACGGCATCCTTTGTTGGTATCCGGTTTTGTAAATGTTGGAAAAAATTTGACGAGTGCATGGAGGGCCCCAGTTGCTTCAGGTGAAAAGGCCTCAATCGTGCGCGTATCTCTGTCGTAGGAAGTGGACCCGTCACACAGCAGTGCGTATCGCCTGCTCCAATCTAGATTGGTTGCCGTCAGAGAGATAGTAGCGGCGGCGCGGGGGGGGGGGGGTGCGGTGGTGGGAGGGGGCTGCGTCTCTATCGCCTCAGAGAGATGGTAGCGGCGGCGCGGGGGGCGGGTGCGGTGTGGGGGGGGCTGCGTCCCTATCACACTCCACATCACATCGCCCGCTTCTGAATCAACCTCGCGTCGCGTCGTGTGTCAAAGCTGCCGAGAAAACACGACTCCTGCGAGAAACGGGTCTTGTCGGAGGGACGTGATACGCAAAGGGGTTGAGAACGACAGTTCCTGAACGTAAATGAGCAGTTTTCCAACACGTCGCCTCAAGTGTCAGACCAACATGTTCAGGTCTCGAAACAAACCACGTTCAACTGTGCTCATCTCACAATCAGAACTCGTGCGTGAAAAAAGATGACATTTCTATGAAAAGGTAAAAATCTCAAAGTTCCACGCTGAAGAAAAAACTCCTCAATTGCTGCAAAAGGAAGATTCACACAAGCGGTGCAAAGACAATGTTGGAAGGAGCTGCAACGTGACACGACATCTGAAGAGACATCTGAACAGCTTCGGTCGCTCCCGACACAACGCACTCCTGCAAACTTGCTGCTTCTTCCGACACATGTGGTGGAGACATTGCGAGTCCTGAAGATCCTTCCTTGTGACCTGTACAACACTCGACGACCAACATGTTCCCATTGTGCACAAAATGACAAGAAAATGGTGCGAAAACAAACGCCCTGAAATTCCTCGCAGCTGTTCACAAAGACGACAGACACAAAGTCCTCTTTCTCCACGCGCGTTTTCTCGGAGTCCTCTTCCATTCCCAGCATGGCAGAACAAACTTGACAAGAATCTGTCGGTCCGTGTTGACGATTGTTCAAACGTCGCTCAGAAAATGTGAAAGCGTGAAAATCTACGAAACTTACAGCATAAAACTACTCTAGCGGATCCAGCGGGTTACCGGGGCCTCAGGACCCTCGCCCTTGCAGTGCTCTGGATGTATCGGATTGGTCCAATACACACACCGCAGAACACCAATTTTCGCGCCTTTCGTGTACCGGAAGTCTGTGTCCCCGGAAGTGCGTGTAACCGGAAGTGCACCAGAGGACGCACCTGGGGACAGTGAGACATGAAGAGCGCCCAGACATTGCCAGACTCCTTGAAGCCAAGAGTCATCCGGGTCATTTTTAGTTGGGGACGGAGCGGGGGGGGGGGGGATCATCAAACGTCCTGCTTTAGTTTGGGACGCGCATTACCCCTGGATCCGCTGGAGTCACCAGAAATTAGCAAAGCAAAACTTACTGTCGACGACAGAGGAAGGGGAGTCAATCATGTCGGCCATGATGGCGATGGTGTAGTAATCTGTGAGGGAGAGGTTAGTGATGGGGCTCGTCACCAGGGTGCCTTCCGCCTCCACCGAGCCCGTCGTCTGATTGGCTGTCGTCGCTGTGACGTCATGCCCATCACGTGGTACTTCGGTCTCTACCTCCATCGTGCGCATTGGTGGATCAGACAGGAAGTGGATGATGCTGAGAGCATGCGCAGTGAGACAGTGGTGAGGCAGATGAGAGTCAGATGGCGCAAGTCATCAATCACCCCAACACACACCTGGAACCAGGCATGCTGCTGTTAGTACAGGGACAAGAGAGAATAGGCAATGATGCTGCGATCATCAACAGTGGATTGGAGCAGCTGTGACCAAAAACAAGATGCGACCGCGTTCAAAAATAACTCATTTGGACAAAACTCAGTCCAACGCTGCGGGAAGCAGCACTCTACAGAGAATCCACTGTTGGTGAACGTCGAAGCGTTTCAGCTTCAATCATATTGAACTATCTGCACCAGACTTGTGTGATCAGGTTTCCCACCTCTACAAAAAAAAGCACCCGTAGGAGTCACCTCAACAGCAGAGAACGGAAAACCAATCTTCATTATTGTACACGAAATGAGGCTGTGCAGCAGGAGAGGAGAGTCTTACCTTCGTCAGGTGTGGCAGCCATCTTGGTTCCCTCTCAGGGCTCCACACGCATATTCCGAATCCTGCAGAGACAAAACAACAAACCGATTAAATAAAATCCACACGAGTAACAAACAAGCAAATAAATTCGTTTTCTTCACACAACCCAATGAACACGTCAGGTGGCCTGTCGCCGAAAGCAGACGTCCGAGCTTTTGAGTCACGCTTTCAGACAACAATTCACACACGTGAACAAGCGCGAGAGGTGTGAGAGACATGAGAGCACACAGGTCAAGTGTGAAAACCCACTCCAATCACACTCGCACTGAGTTTCAGTTCACACCACTGTTCCACATGACTGGAGAATGTTTTCACACAGTCGAGTAAACAAAGGTTTGTCGAACCACTCACTTGTGGCTGTTCTGACCTCAACACCCCGTTTCCAACGCCAGCTCCCACCACTCTCTTCAACCCAATGATGTCACTTCAGCCGCAACCTCCACTGACGATCCCATCCACAGATCATGCACTTCCCCCAACACAACAAAGGCTTTTCTGTCGGCCGCAGACACATCAGCTGACGCTGAACAAATACTTCCTCCCCGTATCTCTTATCTGCCCGGTCTCGTGTATTTGTTCCGCTCATCCATCCTTATCTCCATGACGTCCCGTGCTCCGGTGAAATCGAGCCAATGTCCCCCCGAAACGTGTATCCGATTTGTCACAACAACGCAACCTGAAGTGGACGCTGCGCCTGACTCACGGTCTCCGTGGTTCCGGCACGCTTCGTGGTTCCAGAATGACGTCAATGTTTCTTGAATGCTCTCAAACAACCAAACACACTGGAGCAAGGCACGTCGTCAGGGGCAACCTTTGTTCGTCAGGGGCAACCTTTGTTCACAATGGGAGATTTGAGCTCCAATTGTCAGTAGAATGGGTTGACACTTTTGCGTGCCTTACAACATATCACCAACATAAAACAGGAGATTAGGTTCTTTCCTCGGCTTCACCTCAGATTCATCAATCTCCTGTTGTCCGTTGCTTACCTCTGACCTGCAGTTGTAGTGTCGAGTAGCCACATTTTGAATGCAGTCTCGATAGCTGCGCTGTCTCGATAACCCTTCAAAAACGCACGCACCCTTGACCAAATTTCCAGTTCAGGAACCTGAGCTACTTGGGTGGAAAATAACGATTTAGCGGTCAGCAGACGCGGCTCTTGAATGACACGACATTGTCGCGCGGCGGGTTCTGGGGCCACAGCGCGTCGAAGGCCTCAAGGCCTCGGGGACCTGTGTCTCTGATGCTCCACAAAGGAAGCGGGTCTCTTGTTGAGCAGCTGATCGAAGCTCACAGGAAACAACGCAGCCTGACACAACCTCATGTCGTGTCCACCCAAGGGCGAGGCCCGTGTCACTGGTTCGTGCCCACCCGCGTGCAAGTTGCGCTTAAGTGAAAAACGCATTGCACGCATTGCAACATTTGAGTTTATTTGTACGTACACCACGCTCGCAGTTTCTGGAACTGTTTCCCTTTGTTCTAACCGTTCAATATTTTTCCAGAATGAACTGTTCAGAGTTCCATAAGTGCTTGATCCGTTCGACCACAGATCAACCTCAGATTTATTCCGATCTAACATGGTTTGTGAGACAAAACAGGGAAGACTTAGTCAAACATTTCACTCATTCAACAGTGCAAGAAAATCTTTTGACAACATGTCAAACTACTTCTTGTTGGACATTTCAAACTTGAGACTGAAATGCATTTCTTTTGCTTTCTTGTCAACATGATCATCGATTTGTTTGAGAAC
>JAAUXT010065147.1_pt1 | contig 16126 bp, 18 predicted proteins | sample 7278171 | NCBI WGS metagenome assembly JAAUXT01 (sample SAMN14350112, study PRJNA611818) | marine sediment metagenome | isolation source: surface marine sediment (1.8m) | place: French Polynesia: Moorea | collected 2018-08 | reverse complement strand
TGTGCGGTATGGGGAGCAGCGCTGACGACAGAGGAAATGACAGTCGGAGTCTCAGCTGCTCGCCATTCTTCGTCTCAGCTCCAGGCTTCGTTCCGACTGCAGCAGACTGGTGAAAGGATTCCCTCCAGTCTTTTGGCCGAGACGAAGAATGGCGAGCAGCTGAGACTCCGACTGTCATTTCCTCTGTCGTCAGCGCTGCTCCCCATACCGCACAAAAGTAAACTTCACAGAGAGACACAAGTACGCGGAGCAAAGGAACATAGAAGTCAAGCTCACACTTACACCAAGAAGAAGGAAAACCACCCAAGAATACGACGCAAATGAGAAAAATTCATTGAAACAACTTGGGAGGAGTAACGAACACAGACATGAGTTGCCAAGGATATTGGCAAAATTGTTGGCATCAGGGCTGCCTGGTTCTGAATTGATCCACTTGTGAGTGCAGCGCCTCTTCGGAACGTGACTGTGGCGCCACACGGGAAGACGAGTACACCTCGGGAGGGACAAGTATCGAGCCGTCAGGATTCATTAGGCCCGAGCTCCAAGGTCGCCCAACAAAAGCAATTTCCGCCAAATTGTTTACTTCCACCGCTTCCTCTCCCGAAAGACAATAAAATGTAGCAGTTGTGAAGCCGTTGCATAAAGAAAATCACGAACCAGTCGAGTGTGTTTGGCTGGGTTGTTCACAAGGCCTGCGCTGCTGCTCTGTTGTTTGTTCACCATTCCGAGCAGAGCGCATTTCAAAAGGCGCCCAAGACATCGCGCCAATCAAATTAGGGAAAATTGAAGCAGCTTCGAGTAGAATCAAATTGCAAGGCTGTCGGAACGAAGAGTGACTTCTTCAATGGCATTTTCAAGAGTACTCTGATGAACGAGACAAAGCGGAATTTTGTGGGAGTTTGAATCAAACCCACTTTGTGCCGCCTATGGGGAGAATTGACTTCCATTTGCTGTAATTCAGTGTTCGGAAGATTGAGGAAGACTGAAGAAAGCAAACAAAAAATCCTTTTCTATTGTTTTTCAGTGTGATGGGAAAACAGAAAAGAGAAGGCAGCGTGACACACGACACGCGCCGAGGAGAAGGCGCTGTGAATCACACGATCCCCGGACAAAGACGAGCGAAGCTGCAGACGGGCTGCGCGTCACACTGCTCCTCAAACACTTCTTGACTTGTGTTTGCGAAGTGGAGCTTTTCCTTACATTAGAGGCAGTGACGCGCACTCACTCCGACTCGTGTGAAGTCTGTGTGGAGGAGCCGCGGAACGCCGGGCTCTGATGCCACGTGCCAGAGAAGTAATTGCTCACGCTGCAGCAATTTTCCATTCTGAAACTTTTGTCACTTGTTTCAAACAATGTTTGATCTGCATCAATCAGCTCTGAGCAAATCATGCTGCTTCACTGGATTTTCCTTCGTAGCTTGCCTTCACATCCGCTGTGCAGCACACCAACAACTTTCGTTCCTCGCTGTTGCTTCACTTTCCGTGATCTTCGTTGACCTTCATTGCCTCAAGCCGAACATCTCGCCCATCCGCCGGGTCCTGAGATCTGCCGGTCGCATCTGCTCGTCCAGTTCGCTCAGATTCACTTCGCCAATCCAGATCTCGGTCCATTTTGACACTGAATTTTGCAGTTCGACCAAACTTCCACACACAAATTTTCGAATTCACTAGATATTTATTTCACAAATTTGTTGCTGGAATAAACTGACAGCGCGCACTGGTAGATCGGCAGCCCATGCAGTGGACCATTTGGCTGGCAAACCAAAGATCTACAAGACGAACATTTTTTTCTGGACAAACATTGCAGAACAAAGACCACTTCATGCAGCTTGAACAATTCTGCGATTCAGCGGAAAACGAACACAAGCACCAGTTATGAAACTATCTGGTTCTGGACCAATTCGACAGAGCACAAATTTGACAGGCGTCTTTGCAATTCCACCGCAACCACAGTTCGAGGCTGATTTCAACGCGTCGCATCCTGCAGGCATCTCATTCCTGCCTTTGACATCCGACTGCGGTTCTCACGTGGCCCAAGGTGACTCTTCACTGTGTGGAACTCGGCTCTTGAGCCGCAATGAAAACTCCCCTCTGTGTTCTTCCTGCTGACGTCTCCCTGCAGCAGGAAAATTAGGGCCGCGAGGCCGTCGGAAATGTCAAGCGGGGTCCCGGCCTCTCCAAATTGCGACTACAGTGGCTGCTTCACACAGATCTGTCGTTCTTCGTGAGCAGCAATGAACAAACATTGCTCAGAGTTCGAGTTCTCTTTCCAGAAGAGTTCACCCCATTGTCTCGAATGACACGGAACGGAAGTGACTGACAGTTTGTCAACAAGACGTCACAAATTCACATTTCCACCCAGAAGACAAACCACCCAAAGAACAAAATCCCCCCCCCCCCCAGAAACATGGCAAACTAAAAGCATGTTGGCTGAACGAACAGAGATAAAACAGCCAAGAGCTCCTGCAGAGAAAACGCCTGTACAAGTGTCGACACCGACGCTGTCTCCTGAACTTGATACGTCTGGCATTTTGTTGAACCAGGCGTGAACTCGTGTGCAAACATCACTGCCAAGAACCGCCGGGCAACAAAATCTGAGCCTGACGCAGACACCAGTGCGACAGCCTTCTGTTCTGCAGGTTCACAACTGGAGATTCCTCTCACAGACTGGAGGCCGCTGGATTCGACCTCTGCTTCCGCTTGATTTGAACAAACTCAACAGCGACGTGTCCCACACACGAGCGCGTGTGTTAACAATCGGGTGGTTCGTAAATCAGCTGTTTGAAATGCATTTCTGTATTGGGTGCAAAAACATTCATCACTACGAGGCAGATCCAAGGGAGCGTGGCTGGCTTCCGGCATTCCGGATCTCTAATAACAATGCCATGAGTCTCAAGGACAGGGTTGGGTCACAAAATTAAGACTGTGACCAGAAGCTTTCTACAAACAAAACGCTCTCGCTGACGACACGATTCTTCACGCGCAACTTGTGGATCGCACAAAAGCGCACAGAATGCATGTCAAACGGAACTGCAGTCTCTCGCGTTTTTGAGCAGCGAGACACGTGCGCGAGCCCCAGACGTCACAAGGCACAAACATGCCTCATGAGCATTAGAACAGCGCTTCACATCTTGGTGACGTCGTGGCCGCCGTCTCTCGGTTTGCCGACGCGTCGCAGGGGCCTGAAGGGCTCCGCCTCGGCGTCCTCCGCCTCCTCCTCCTGGATGGCGGGCTGCTGGCGCTTCTTGACGCTGGCGTCCGTCCTGCGTCGCTCTCCGGCGGCGGCGGTGGCGGCGGCGCGTGGCTCCTCCGCGCTCCCCGGGATCAGGCAGAACACCTTGGATGCGACAAATCAATGCGAAAATCTCTCCTCCAAAGAAAATCTCGTGTTGCTTTCATATTGATTGCCAGCATCAATGAGCAAGTGCCTTGCAAAAATACCATCTGAGACTTTTCGTGTGTGAAGTTCTCGCAATGATTTCGCTCATGTCTGTGACATTCTGAAGTGTGCGCCAATCTGCTTGCCAAGACGGACGGAGCCTTTGCTCCTGGCAGCATTTCTCCTCTGATACGGCAGCTGATACGCAGGCGGTGTTACCTTATCGGAGGGGAGCAGGTGGAAGTCTCGCGACGGGTTGGTGATAACGTATCGCTTCTGCGCCTTGCTGTCCATGACCCTGTAGAGCCCGAGACACAGGACGCCGAGCGTCTTGAGCGCGCCCACGAACAGGGACCCGTACATCATGCACGCCTGCAACACACAGCCCCGTCACACACATCGGGTTCTCATCAGGGAAAGAGCAAATCATCTCACTGCGCGAAAAACAACTCAAAACTCCAGCGAAAAGGCCACGAACCCATCACACAATTGGCTGACCAACTGGCTGGGATCACTGGGCAACACTCTATCTTGAGAAAGCACTCTGCACATTGAGTTAATGGGGAGGAGTGTCCTTGGTTGGCGGCTTTTCCGCAGAGACTGAAAGTTCTCCCCATGTCAGGAGGACAACCGCAGGATTTGGATCGATGTACACAAATACGCACCGCAATAAAAACGCAGGATTGAAAAACTAACATTCATTCAATCCCTCACACGCCTCACACACTCACCTGGCACCCCCACCTCCATCACACAAACACAAAGACAAGGGCACACACATACACACGCGCGCACGCATACGCACGCACGCACGCATACGCACGCACGCATACGCACGCACGCACGCACGCACGCACACGCACGCACGCACGCACGCACACACTGACCTTGACGTTGACGAGCGGGTCCTCATTGACGTGCAGCAGCACGAGGTGCGAGCGCTCGCGCTCGGCGCCCGTCTGCGAGTCGTCCTGTTTACGCACGATGCCGAGCCCCTCGGCCAGGATCTTCTCGAACTCGCCGATCTCGCCGCCGGTGATGAGCGCGCGAACCGCGATCATGATCTGCCGGTTGTGGAACGTCTGCAACGAGGACATTTGTGAGCTGACAGGAGGCAGGGGCCAGTGGTGTACGTGTGTGTGTGTGTGTGACAGACAGACAGACAGACAGACAGACAGACAGACAGACAGACGGACAGACAGACAGACACAGAAAACGGGTGTGACAGACAGACAGACAGACAGACACACACACACACACACACACACACACACACAGAAAATGGGTGTGAGAGACAGACAGACACACACACACACATAGAGAGAGAGAGAGAAAATGGGTAGGTGAGAGTCAGACAGGTAGACAGACAGACAGATAGACAGATAGAAAAAGTGCAGACAGAGGCAGACCGACAGAAAGATGGAGAGAAAAGTACAAAGGAAAGACGAGATCATCCGGTTGTTTCCAGGAGCGGAATACTGTTTCACACTGACGCACTCAGTTGGTGCAACACTGCCGCAGACGAACGACTTGTTGTGGCTGGAAACTTGCGGGTAGAATATATTTTTCATGCGGCCACTTGGGCATCTGGTCTGCCTCAAGCACTGTTTTTGTTGTAACGAGTTGGACAGTTTAACGCGCCCAGGGGCCCGTCGTTTCGCAGATCGCACTGCACTTGAAGGGACGTCCCGGGGGTCCCGACCTGTCGTGCCACGTCTCTCCCGCACCACCAGAGGGACTCACGGCGCTCATGAGCGAGTCGAGGCAGGACGCGGCGATGGCGGAGCCGCAGGCGAACGGCTGCGTCATGTAGAGCGGCATGTCGGGGTCGTCGTCGTCCTCCTGGTCCAGGAACGCCACGTTACTGTCGATCTCTGCGGAGACCACCACGAATGGGAAACAGACACAAAACACCAACACGCGAATAAACACAGCCGGGAACCCTGGCAAGCTGGGACCAAAGTTACTCGCTGCTTTTTTGGACCACGAAAGAGGAACCAAACCAAACCCTCCACGACCCACATGAGGACCGCACTCAACCGTGACCCAGCTTCGTAACCACTCAAGCACAGGCAGTTGATCCAAAACAGGCAGTGAACATTTTCCTGCGGATTTATCCAAATGCAACGCAGAAAAGCTTCAGGAAACAACCCAGTGTTGCCAACACAGAAACCACATGAATCGCCACAGTCCTTCGGACTGACGCATCATATTGTGTCTGAAACATGAGCAGTTCCTGCTGACACCGGAACACGATCTAGTTCGCAGAAGACTTGTTGGTCGCACACCGGGTCCACGTACCGAGTTCCGTGGTGAGCGGGATCCCGTTGAGTCCGCCCATCTGGTTTCTGAACTCCTGCGCGTTCGTCAGAGCTGAAAATAGATCAGAGAAGCTGGACACAGCGCGACACGTGACCTCGTGACCTCCCATTATCGTCACGATCTGCGCGTCTTCACAACACGGAAAGCGACGCGCGGCGGCGCTCACTGCCGAACTCCTTGATCCGGGCCTCGACGCTGTCCCCGAACATCCCCTGCAGGTGCAGCGCCGTCAGAATCGCCTCTTTGTCGAGCAGAGTTTTGTCCACCATGATGTGCTTCTTGGCGGAGAGAATGACGCACATGCGGCTCTGCTCGACGTTCAGCGCCCTCAGATCCGGCCTGTGCGACGGGCTGCCCTGAACACAACAAAGACCAGCGCGTCAGCAGGCAGTGAAGACGGGAAACAGACACACGACACCGAGGAAATACATCTCCAATTAGTTTCCAGGTCAAAAACATGACGACTTTGTGACACGACAAGAGAACAAGACAACCACATAAAAAAGACAAATCAAAGGTTTACTGGGATTCCTTGGAGGCGAACCGAAACTCACGTGGTACACGTAGATCTTGGGGAAGTTGCAGATGGAGGTCCACTCGCGGCGCAGGTACGTCGTGTCGCAGAGCACGACGATGTCGGGCAGGTCCCGGAAGCGCACGTTGCTCGTGCGCAGCGGCATCACGAAGTTGACGAGGCCGGTCAGCGCCGAACCCTCGTCCGTCAGCAGACACAGCACCACGTGGTCCCGGAAGCGGAAGTTCCTCACCGTCTGCTGGTCCTGCAGGGGGCGCCACGAGACTCAGGGAGGCGCTAAGGAACTGACCAGTGAGGTCTGCTTATTTTCAGCGCGACACAAAGTGTTTGGGGTTCCACAAAGATGAGGAAAGAGTCAATTTCTCTCGCTGATCAAAGTTCTGTCGTTGTTTGGGGGGCCTCTCGTCAGCTTAAGAGGCGAAACCAACCCAGACGGGCCTTTCTTAGGAAAAAACCTCTTCTGACAGTTCATTCAGACTTTCCGTGCAGTGCCAAACAGAAAACGCTCTGTTTTGCAAAGAAGTTATGACCCTTTCAGCAAGAAGAGAAACACGAAATCCCCATTTCTCACGCGCGGTGCCCACACAGCTCCTGCACCGAATCATTCCTTCTCATCTCTTCGCCAGAGTTACAATTTGGGCCAAACACCCGCGAGATGTGCAGGAGGCTTCACAACACGAGTCCCTGTTGGGGCATCCGTGCACGAAATGGGGCTTAAATTTCTATGAATATTTTTGCGAGCAGGCTCTTGCCGGAGAAGCCAAAGTTCTTGCCTCCTGCTAAGTGCTGCTGGGAGACAATTCATCACTTTTTCACCCAAGCGGTTTTCTGGTTTGGAACGGCAAAAGCAAATCGAAGGAAAAGCACCGAAGACTGTGTCGTTGCAAACTTCGAACACCTCGAACTGACAGATCGTGGGGCCGGTTCTGTGCCTTCACGGCCGATGCATCCATCGCGCGATTTCGGAGCCAGAAGAGCGGAGTGCGAGAGAACTGACCACGGCGCACTCCTCCATGGAGAGGCCCGGGCACCAGTGGAACATGCCGGTGAAGTCGAACATCTCGTCGTCCGCGCCGCGCCCTTTGCTCTTGAGCAGCATCTCCGCCGCGACGGACGGGCGACGCTGACTGCGACGTGACGTGACGCGATGCGATGCGACGCGGGGTGAAAAACGGAGAGCATCGCGTTAGGAACAGGAAACTGCACTGGACTCGATCTGACTGTCGAAGGACGGACTCATATTGTCTCTTTTTAAACGTGTTTACGAAGCAATCAGTTTTCTCTAAGTGAAGTGCTTTTGGTCTCATCATTGTTCCAATCTACACAAACGCAGACCGAGAAGGACGATATTACAAAACAAAAGGGAAGAAACAGCCACAGAAATCTACGGCAGGTCGATGATGTTGAAGAAAGAGTCACCACCAAAGGAACCTTGCTTCGGAAATCAAAGATTTGCAAGCCCAAACGATAAAAGGGAGACAAACAACACAGCAAAGTTTCAACACCATACAATGCAAAAAAAACATATTCATTTACCAGATATTTACCCGTCTGTGAGTTGAAAAACCTGAAGGAAAACGTCAAAAATGCTTTTCTCGACACATGTTGATTTTTCTGTACAATTACTGGCATTGCCCAATGGTGTTTCTTGAGTGAAATCAATCATTTTGAAAGGCCGTATTTCCAGTGCATTAGCTGCAGTGATGTATGTACACACTCTTCATCATCCTCGTCAGACTTGTCTTCAGTTGGAGCTGCAGCGTCAGCTTCGTCACCGCCGCGCGGGCGGTCCGCCTCGCCGCCGCACCGCTGCTGCTGCTGCTGCTGCTGCTGCTGCTGCTGCGTCTGTTGTTGCTGCTGCTTCTGTTGTTGCTGCTGGTGGTGATGCTGCTGCTGCTTGCGGCCGCTGCTCGGGGAGCTGCAAACCGTGTCGCCCCAACCACCGTTAGGAAAGCGCTCTGAGCCGCTGCGTTACGATGCGTCAAGCTCTGCCCCAAACCACCGTGTACTTGAAGGTTAACTTACTGCGAGAACATTATGTAATCGTTGATTTTCCTGGTGAGGTAAAAATGATTCAATGTTGATCATGTAATATTTCACCATGAAATGACGGCGCCGAAAAATCAAAGGTACTTTGGTCACCACATCCACAAATTTGAGGCGATGGGGGAGATCCTTGTCATTTGGTGGCTTCTACGCTCCTGGCTCACTGACCTTGGGTCAAAAGTCGAGACGGAACTTGACGAATTTGGTGCTCTGCTATTGTGACGGAAAGGTTTCTTCAGTGCAATTATTGCAATTATTGCAATTTTGGTGCGGAAGAAATTACATCTACTCGCACAAAACTCCAACAAAAACCAGTTTCCCTGTTTTGTCAGTCCGTCCATTCACCTTGATCACGGTACGTGTCGCTCCTGGCGCACGTCTGTTGACTAAATCTACCAACCTGGATTTGCAGACGTACCAATGGAAAGCTAACCTTGTGCCTATTCCCTCCAGGTACTCGAGGTAGTCCTGCTCCGGCCGCGCGTTCTCGTTGACGTCTTCTCGCAGCGGCTGAGGTCTCTTCTGTTTGGGGTCTTCCACCACATCTCCGCTGAAGGAATCTTCAAAGAGAAAGTTTCCGCGATACTGCGAATGTTGGCTCAGCGAGTTCAATCGCATTGAGCTGGTTCCACAGAATGCGTCAGATTACTTTGTTCCCCACGACAGAAATACATAATTTTTCAATGTCCCTCTCGACAACAAAGCGTTGTGAAACCATTGCGTCAACTCTTCCCGCATAAAAGCGCAACAACTTGAAGGTGGCACAGGAATGGGAATTTATCTGGAAGCTCCACGAAGCCAGAAGCAAAAGGCCTTGCTGCACACATCTTGGCGCAGTTATGTCTAGATGACGTGTCACGAAAGCTTGCTTGCCCCACTGCCGAAAGAATTCAGTCACACCTGTGTTGATCCAGGCCATCCAGACACAACCCAAGCAGATTCAAAAAAAGAGACTTACGTGCTACGTACTTAGATTACCGTTTTTCACTGCCACAAACGCGTTCTTCTTCGGGTTCGTGCGGAATGACGTCACTCTGAAACAAACCCACGACATACAGCAGAAATTCTTATTCTTCACCCTTAAAAGGGCATTTCCGGTTGCGCCCGGCTGGAGACGCCACGTCGCGCGCTGAGACGCAGCGTCGGGCGTCGTACCTCCTGACTTGTTCTGGCGACTGCGCGATGAAGAAGCCGGTGGTTCCGGCGCGTATGGCGCCCGACCGCGGGTTGAGGCGGAGCTTCTCCTTGGTCTCGCTGACGCCCATCTCGATGGCGAAGAGCAGGACGTCCAGCTCCGTGTAGCAGACCCTGCACGAGGCGAGAAGAGCACCGCGCACTCCACTCAGGGCTCACAATGCGTTTCTGATGACCAGGATCGCTCGCGTCTGATCCCAACATTGACGCACAATTTTTGACATCCAGCGGACCTTTGCCAGGCACGTACGAGTAATATTGATTTTGATGGAATGGAGAAACTACAACTGAAATCCAATTGTTGAAAGCATCAATCTTGAACTGCAGGAAAAATGCCGTAGAGATACAGACTCTGCAGCTTCGCTGAACGTCATTCCGAAGAAATGCGAAGACAGGTTGCTGCAGTAGATTTCGTTGGACGCGCCGTAGTTGTAGACGTCCTGCCACGTACCGACCACGCCTTTCTGAAACGGTGCGAGCGAAACTGAAGAGACAGGCTGAAGAACAGTCCTGATTCACGAGGATCTGCGTCAATTTCTGCTGATCAAGCCAACGTTCCAGAGGTTTCATCATGACACTCTGATCAATGCTCTGTTGGTTTGGCCCACATGAGGCACATGCGAAACAGGCAGCTCCAGCAAAGTGGCAAAATTCGACGTCGTGCACGTGCGGCGGGTACAATCGCTGAGCCTGAACCGCTCAAGATGTGACGAGGCAGCAGCCCGTACGGAGTAGGACCGGTTGGTGAAGAGGTTGGCCATGAGCGTGGCGACACCGGGCGCGAGGCAGTTCTGCGCCATGAGGCCGAGCTTCAGCTCCGCGAGACACACGCAGTCGTCTCCGTTCAGCTTGTCCCACTTCCAGTTCGGAATGTGCAGGAGATACGTCTGAAACGCAAATGGGTGGTCACGAAACTGCTGCGCGGTTGTGGCAGCAACTGAAACAAAAAACTCCTGGGAATCTGAGCTCTTGAAGACAACTCGGCTGTGCAGCAAACGAGTCGCTCGGGTCGATGCAAAATTGAATATGGGCTCCAAGCTTCCGTACACTCGTGGCCTCAACACCCAAGTCTGCACACTGGATGGTCCACGTTCCAGAGGTAATCGCCCCCCGTGGTGACTGTGGAGGCAGGCAAATGCCGATGGTCAGCTGACACCCCAGCAGACGGACCTTGTTATGGAACTGATGCAGCTGGATGATGACGCGGATCCCTCCGTAGAAGTTCTTGACGGACGTGGCGCGCATGATGTTGGCGGCGTCGTCCTCGTCAGGGTCCGAGCACATCCGGTTCGCCAGGATGAGACACGCCTGCGCGTCCCGCAGCTGAAACCGACGTCACCGAGCTGTCAGCTCATTGGCTCAGAGCAACCATCACTGAGGCGGTGACTCTCGTCGCAGGACGTGAGGCCAGAGCGCATGAGAGCTTTCTTTGAAACGGAAAGGGAGTTGCCGTAGCTTTGGTTTTCAAATGAGTATGGTGTGTAGTCCTGCAGCTTTATATTGTGTTTGTCGAGTGTACAGCTGACCTTGCAGTCCCTGAGCGCCTGCAGGTCCATGATGGAGCCCTGCAGGAAGACGACGCTGTTCATGTTGCGCTTGAGAAACGCCTCCAGCTCCAGGTCCGGCTGGTTCCTGCAGAGCGAGTCGAGATTGGCGAGTTTCCGTTAGCGCACAGACCAGTATTGTCCTCTTTATTTTGAGCGGTACAGAGGGGCGACTGAGCCAGGATGAATACGGCTTCTTTCTCAAACTTGGCGTGGCACAAGCAAGCGATTCTCACACAAACCAAGGAATGCTCACTTACTTGTCGACGAGCACGACGTTGATGTCGGTGTTATCCGCGTCTTCGTGGATGAAGTTCTTGATGAAGCTGGACACGGATTCGTACGTGATGTGTCCGCACACGACGATGTGTCTGCGAAACAGCGTCAAAACCGTCTTGTGTTGCAATGACAGAACAGAAAGACGAACGGTCGACACTTGTTTCCAAAATCAGTGACGCATAAGAACAAAGCACACAGACCTCTTTCCGTAGATGCTTTTGTACGGCTTGCTGTACTTGGTGCGGTTCGCCAGGTGAGTCAGCAGTTCGGGCACCATCGTCGCGAACATCGCCTGGAAACATGACGAGACATGGAACAGCCACTCGAGACTCTCAGACTCACGGGGTTTTACGCGCAGACGGCTCGACGGAGACTCACGAAGGTTCCCATGATGTAGAGGATGATGAAGGCGCGCCCGATGCTCGTCGTCGGCGTGATCTCGCCGTACCCGACCGTCGACATGGTGACGAGCAGCCAGTACATGCCCTCCCAGTAGCCGAGCGGGTCCGGAGGGGCGGCGCCCGGCGCAGTGTCCGGCTGGTTGTTCTCGATCTGCAAATTGAGGAACACGCGCGCGACGCGCCTTCAAGATCGCTTCTATTTGGGTGAAAACGCGTTGTTGAAACGTTGTTCACTTGTTCGAATACGATATTCGCCTGACATGACTAAATCATACTGTCTTTAGATTTTACAACCGTCAACGTGACAGACGGGAGGTGGTGCAACCAGTGTGTCTTCAAATTTCGAGAGAAGATGTGCAAAAGAGCCTCGTGTTCGTTCAGAACGACTTCTGTCGGGATGTTGTTTGTCGAACGTCCCAGCTGCGTGGTTTGCGGTCAGGCCAAATTTCTTTGTCCAGTGCGGTTCGAATATGGCGCTGCGGCATCGCACGGCCTCCGCCTGTGTCATCTGAGGCCACGGAACGAGGTTCCGATGGAGAAACAAGGAGTGAGACTGACCAGGTGCGCGAACCCAGTCGAGGTCATCCAGACGGAGATGAAGATGGAGCCGATCTGCGCGAGGCGAATGTGCGACGGGGCGCGCAGCAGACTCAGCATCTGCAGGATCTCCGGGATCTCCAGCAGGTACAGCAGCCGCAGGAACCGCAGCCCTGCAACCACCAGAGCCGCGCGTCAAACAGTCGGCAGCCAAAGTGCTCCAACAGGCCGTGTGACTGCGTGCACATGGCTTTGATCCTGACCGCGGCGAAACATGAACCTGTTCCACAGCAAAAGCGTCGTGTGTTGGGTGTCTGTCCAGTCAGTGGGGGCTGCGCCTGAACTCCGCTCTCGAAAACGTTGGAGCGCCCGTGGACTCCCTGTTACAGAATTACTCGTATATATTTTGGGGTATTTCAAGGAGTTACCAATCCAGTTGCGCCCGACGATGATCCCGTAGACGGTGGGTCCGATGGTGAAGTGGTCCACGATGGTGTAGACCTCGAGCCAGAACCACAGTTTGTCCGAGCTGCCGAGGAACTGTGAACAACGCGAGGCTGACTGAGCAATGACGCTGTGGCGCTGTTGTTCCAGCGCGCAAATTGTAAAAGAACCAATACGGTTTTGTATCCTTGTCAGGCCGTCGCACTGTGAGTGAGTGACTGAAGGAGAGCAGCACGAGGAGCCGCACCCTGATGATGAAGTGGACGAGGAAGACGCCGCACAGCGCGACGTACAGCAGCTGGATCGGGTCGTCGAGCACGTCCGAGGCGCACGCCTCCACCTCGAACCTGCCGAGCACGCCAAGGACGCCGTGACGAACAGAGTGGAACACGTGGGGCAAAAGGGCGCGAATCATCGTGCATATGCCGTGGTTCTTGGAGAGCAAATGGAGAGATATATCTTTGCACTCACTGTGTCGCTTCTATCAGGTACAAAACAATAGACGCCAAGTTCAGCAAGAAAAAGATGCCGACCTGAAACGAACATCAACGTGGTCCCAATTCACTGTGAGAAAGTGAGGTCGGATTCTCTGGTTGCCCGACTGACAGCGAACTCCCCTCGTTTACAGAGCTTTGAGAGTAACAACCGGCGAACCTGTGTGGACTCATGATGTCGACACAAGCGAAACACGAACGATCTGCAATCTGTGTTCACGAGCAACAACGTTTCGGCTGCCGGAAACATGGCAAACCACGGGTGAGTTTTGGACGGACTGGGAGAAGCATAACGTCGCCACCGATGAGTGCAAATCTGGGCCTAGGGAACCCTGATCCTGACTGCGCGGTGTCTGTACCAGAGTTTTGCTGGACGCGTTGTGCCCCGATACGAGCCCGACGGCGCCGGCGCGGATTCGCCGGAAGCTGCGCCACGAACTCTTCTTCAGCCTGTAGTCCGAGTCGCTGCAACACGCACAAACTCACCGTCACGCAAGGACAAGATGAGTGCTCAAGGGTGGATCCTGGAGGCCCCCAGAAGAAAGCCCAGAGGTGGATTGACGGGTTGAATCTCGGATTCCGTTGCCGCCAGTAAAAGCTCGCCCTGCGACTGGCGGAAGACGCCATTATTTGGCAAAATCTGTCACATTAACTTTTTTGCGTTTGTCAGTTATACACAAATCCTGTTTTTTCTTGTTGGAATCTTCCCTCTCAGGTGGTCGGCGCTGCCCTGACTATCTCTGCAACTGGTAGAAACAACCTGGTGTTGAAAGCGGTTGTCGCAGGACACGTGCACTGATTCGTTACCTGTCGCTCTTGTGGTAGAAATACCAGAGGATCCTGGACGGAATCAGAATGAGCAGCCCTCCGAAGTACGACACGAGGGGCACGGTGACGAACCAGTACCACTCCTTCTCTTTGGTGCAGGCCACCATCTGCAACAAGAGCAGTGCACAGGCGGCCTCATTGTCGGCCGACTCTCTCTTCAACTCTGAGCAATTCCGCAAAAAAATCTGCGAGTGCTTTGCTCGTCTCTACGGCGGGGACACAATAGGCAGACAAAACAGACAATTTGGACCTGGATGTGTCGAGTCAACATGTGCTTTGAAAATGAGCAAGTTGAAACCGAGTATCACAAGAGATTCGAGTGAAGGAGCTGAGAATTCTCAATGTCAGCGTTGGAGCAGAATGGGATCGTCCGACGAAGTGAACCAGATTTTTGTCTTTTCCCTTTGTTTGCCTTGTTGGTGGGAGTTTGACAACGTGAGCGCTTCAGTCTTCTCAATCCATCAGAACTGTGTCTCACTGCGAATGAAAGGTCCGAGCAAATTTCTCTGTCAGGCGATCGAGCAGAAGCACGGCTCCAGAGACACAGACGCTTCGAAATCGCTTTTCAACTCAGACAGCAATGTTGAAACCGACAATTCGCAATGTGGTTCAACTTGGCAGGAGCTTATTGTTGTTTCAATGCGCAGGATGTTCTTTTTTGGACGCAGAGATCCATCCCTGTAAATGCCATTTGCCATGTTATCTGACAAACAACGGGCCGCTGTAAATTTTTCTTGCCAGGACAAAGATTTCTATCCACTTTGAGCCGGAGTCTCGACAAGTTTCCCTGCTCCGCGCATGTTCTCGGAAGATCAATCTTCACAATTTTGACACGTGAATCAGTGTAATGAGGAGGCGCCATTCTCGTCACGCGTCCTTTCAGCGCGTTTTCAACAAACTTCGCGCACCACCGACATCTCGATGAGTTCCGTCGTCAATCAGAGACACTGGCTCCCGAGCAAAAACTCTGCAGAGGACAAAGCCGAGCAGCGTTTTGCCTGCATGGAAACTATTCGTGGCAAAACGTCCCCAAGTGGCGCGTCAAGTGATGCAATCTCACACGCATCAATCTCAGCCACTTGACACGGCTGAAGGGAACGATCCTCTTGAGCGTTGTTTTCGTTCGCGAGCGAAATCTCTCATAAATTGTGGACAGAAAGGAGAAATTTCTGTGGTGTTTCTGGAAAAACACGGAACTGTACAACACGCGTCAGACAATTCGGTTTTTGTTGCACGGAATCCATCGTCCGCTGTCTCCGAGATGGAGTTTGAACACTCCCATAGATCTGCTCATTCCACACTCCGCTTGATCCGACTGGCTTTTCCTGCAACCACGTGCATGTGGTTCAAAAATGTGTCAGCACCACCCAGAAATAAAAATAGAATCGACTCTGGATTGAAGTGCGCACTAGACCAAGTATCCCTTCCCACAGAAACTTTGTTTCAACCATGCATGCACGATCTGTTGAGTGAGCAACTCATTGGAAGCTGCACCCTGCAGGACATGTCGAGCGACGACCGTGTGTCGGGGCTGAGAGGACCTTGTGAAGGGATTTGCAGCGACGCAAAGAGGTGTGCAAAGGAAACAAATGTTTTTCTTGGAGCAAATCAAATCTGCCTGAGTCCAAAACGTCCACAGGTACCCACTCGTCTTTGCTGACACTTGATCGAGTTCAGCTTCCCGTCTGGATCGTTGGTTCGGACACCAACCTGCAGTGTTCATCCGGCCGCAAGAAAACACGCAGCGCGGAGCCAAGGACACAGTTTATGTGGTCGGAGTTCCACTTACGAAACTTGCCCAAGCTGAAAGGAGATTTGGACGCATGTCTCTGCCCTGCATGAGCACAATTTCCACGCGTGCAGGGCTTCAGTGGGTTGTCGCTGAATCTGAGACCTGCATGCGTGGGTCTTCTGCCTTTGCATACGGCGCGCGCGTGAGTGTGTGTGTGTGAGTGTGTGTGTGTGTGTGTGTGTGAGTGTGTGTGTGTGAGTGTGTGTGTGTGTGAGTGTGTGTGTGTGTGTGTGTGAGTGTGTGTGTGTGAGTGTGTGTGTGCGTGTGTGAGTGTGTGTGTGTGAGCGTGTGTGTGTGAGTACGTGTGAAATGCAGAGACCGTGGAGATATCG
>JAAUXT010039917.1_pt1 | contig 16126 bp, 19 predicted proteins | sample 7278171 | NCBI WGS metagenome assembly JAAUXT01 (sample SAMN14350112, study PRJNA611818) | marine sediment metagenome | isolation source: surface marine sediment (1.8m) | place: French Polynesia: Moorea | collected 2018-08 | reverse complement strand
AGAATGTTGTGTTGCTATTGGTCTTTCATCACACAAAGATCTGAGCAACTCAAAATTGTCATTATTGAAATACGATAGCCAATCGGTCACTTAAATTTTCTGCCTCGTACGCGCGCACACACACACATACACACACGTGCAAATGAGCGTCCATGTACGCGCGCGCACACACACACACACACATACACACACACACACGCATCACAAATCTGTCTGCTCTACACGTGACCCGGCGGCGTCTCGTCTCGTCGCTTCGCTTCACGCCGTCGTCTCCCGCAGCGTGAACCAGTTACCGTCGGACATCCCTGCCGCCTTCCTCCTGCAACATGTAATTTTCGTTGTGTTCGGAAGGGCAGTTTCACGGAACCTTGGGGCCCACCGCCCCCAGACCCATTGCTATACTTCTCATGCAATCAGACACTCGTAAGTCGCAGGAAGTTGCAAACCTGGGGATTCCATAAATCTACCCATTCAGGGGTCCGCTGGAAATGGAGTCCTACTGCTGGCGTCTTCCTCCAGGGTCTGGTGGAGCCGTACTGTCCCCGAATTTAGATTCGCAATTCCCACCCCAACCCATTGCAACGTGAGTCGGACCCCAATCAAGAGTCAAAATCAGGTGCTGCACCATTCAGACCGCAGTCAGGACCGGACCGTTTGTTGCTATCCGGTTTACGGACTTTGCAGAGACCTCGTTTGAGTTCTATCTCAAGCCGCAACGAAGCGAACATTTGCTGAATGCGCCAGTGAGCCCAGACAACCCACCTGTATCTGATGTAGATCACCGCGGCCGTGACGATGATGACGACGACCAGCACAGCGGCCACCAACCCGCCGATCAGACCTGCTGCAACTGCAAACATTTAGTTGTGCACCAAAACCTGGGAGTATCAAGTGAATGTGCGCGTACGCGGAGGGGGGGGGGAAACACGGGCGCTTTGTTCTTTGTGCGTTCTTCATTTTTCTGTCAAAAGAAATCGCTGCGATGCGCAGGTTTTCCTCAACACTTTACCTCGCTTCCTCTTGTTGGAATCCGGGACGGGTCCAGGGGTCGAGAGGTTCGTCGAGGTTCCGCCTGCACTGGTCGCCTCCGATGCTGCTTCCGTCGCGGCTGCTGCTGCTTCCGTTGTTGCAACTGTGGGATTTGGCGTTGCGGCGTCCGTTCGAAATACCGGAGGAGGCATTTCTGTTTTCCAAGCTACTGCTGTGTCTGGTGTTGCTGCGACTGGTGCTGTTGACACGGATGTTGCTTCTGGCTGGAAACCAATTGACAGTTCTGTTGCTGCAGCTGCTGCTTCTCCTGTTGAAGGTGTTGTCTGTTCGGTTGTGGTTTGTGTTGCTGCAGTTGTGGTTTCTACCAATGCTGTTTTTTCTTCTGTTGCAGTTCCTGTTTCTGTTGTTGCTGTTGCTGTTTCTGTTGTTGCTGTTGCTGTTTCTGTTGTTGCTGTTGCTGGTTCTGTTGTTGCTGGTGATATTTCTGTTGTTGCTGGTGATGTTTCTGTTGCTGCTGCTGATGTTTCTGTTGCTGCTGCTGATGTTTCTGTTGTTCCAGCTGTTGTTTCTGCCACAGTTGTTTCTACTACTGCAGGTGGCAGTGAAATTTCCCCTGGCCCGACTTCTCCACCAGAGGTGCCCACGCTGCTCTGGGTTGATCCCTCGGTTGTGGACGGCGCTTCAGCGTGCAGCAGAGGAACACACGATGGAGGCTGCAATCATATTTTTGACAAAGCACTTTGAGTGTGTCGTACTTCGTGGACTCAGACATTTCCGTATCTGCTTCACAACCTGCTTTGGAACCAACCCTGGGTCAACCTTGAATCTCCCCATATATGTTTGCCCAGGATCTCTCGCTTGATCTTTCCTTGACATGTCCCTGGATCTGTTCCTGGATTCTTCCCTGAATATCTCGGTGATTCCTGAAACCCCTGGACCCTGGACCCCCTCCCGAACCGTCGCTCAAACCTCACCGGTTGGACGACGGTGTCGCGGTAGTAGCGGCGGATGGTGCACGCGACGTCCGTCAGCAGCGGAGACCCGGACGACGACGATGCTGCGATGGAGAAAACACGCAGTCCATACCAAGTACGCGTGGCGTGCACGCTCATTTCGTACAAGGTTGCAGGGCCAAACAAACCGGGGACGGGTGCACACCTCTCCCTGCTTTCTGTGCACTCATCTGATCAAGTGGGTTTCTTCTCCGTTTTCTTTTTCTTTTACCGTGCAGCAAGCAAAATTTCAGCCAATTCGAGCTGGTTTCCCAGGGAATGCGATTTGAGCAGCCCCGACCAAACTCACCCTGGACCTGGAGCCAGAACTTGCCCCCGTGCACCGTCTCCCTGCGCTCGTACTGCACCACGAAGTCGCGCGCCGTGCTGAAGGTGACCGGGTCCCCGTCCCACACCTCCGTCGCATTGGCCCCGGCGCAGTACTGCTGCGCGCCGCTGCGGTCCAAGCTCAGACTGTTGCGACACGCGTAGAGCGTGTCGGCTTGGAAGCGGACGAGTCTCGGTGTGATGGTGACCGACACTGTGTCCGCGCGGGACCGCCTGTAGGTGGCAGAAGAGCCATTGAAAGAGGAAGAAGAACCACTGTTTGAAGCATGGTTCCCATCGCGTCTGGTTCAGAATGAATTTGTACCTCCTGGGAGTGAAGGTGCAGGTCGCCCGGTACCAGCCGGAGACGGTGTAGCAGGGGTAGAAGGGGCTGAAGAGCTGCAGCACCGTCCCGCTGTACTGCCGCGCCGGGTCTGTCGGGAGCAGCACGTCCGACGGGGAGAACAGGTCAACTGCGAGAGACATGGAGAGAAGCCTGGTCATCGGGCAAGGCCGTCGAAGCGGCGAATTGGGCATGCTGTATATAGAGGTTCTGATGCGTTGTTCCCTGATTTTGGTTCAGCTGTGCGACAACACACGGGACAGACACAAATTCCGGGTGCTGGTTGGGATGGCACCCCTTTTCTCTGGGGCATGTGCCAAGACCACTTCCAGGTTTGACGATGGGCCGGTGAATGAGCTTGCCAATTTCTGATGGCGACCGACTCGCTTGTGGCCCTCTTGTTTCGGATGTCAGGGAGGACTGGCCCTGAGGTCTGCCTGCTGTGATGTCGCGCCCGTGTCCCGTGTGTGTGCACATGTGTGTGTGTATGTGTGTGTGTGTGTGTGTGTGTGTGTGTATCTGTCTGTCTGTCTGTCTGTCTGTCTGTGTGACTGTGTGTCTGTGGTGTACGGTGTGTGTGTGTGTGTTTGTGTGTGTGTGTGTGTGTGTGTGTCTGTGTGTGTGTCTGTGTGGGTGTGTGTGTCTGTGTGTCTGTTGGTCCAGCATGCGCCCTGAACCTTCATCCACTGCACCCTCGCAGCAGCTTACCGCTGACGCAGGAGATGTTCAGCAGCATCACGGTCGGGAACCCGTCCGGCGCGCCGCACTGCGCCTGCGCGCTGCCCGGCCACGTGACCCGCGCAACCAGGGCCCCGTCCAGGACGCACTGCTGCTCCCCGTGACATCTGAAACCAGGAGTACCGTGAGTCGTTTGTTGAGGTTTCCGGCGGTTCCAGCCCCCTTCAAATTAGTTTTCCCCCACACAAAGATCCCTCAGGGTAGGTCATCAACTGAGACCAAAGTTGGGGCCCCCAACCATCCCGCAGCAATTTGACGCGGTTTCTTTTCATTAGCGAGGTTTAGCAAGCACTTCATTTTCAAACGCGCGGTGCCCCAATTGCCAGATCGGTGGTCCAGAAAACTCAATTGTACACTGAAAGCCAATGACCAGTGACCAAATGTTATCTGTGTCACCGATCTGGCAATTGGGGCACGTCGGAAAGGGACCGGACGTATTTGCTAAACCTCCGTATTGAAGAAAGACATTTCCTCGCACACGCCTTGTCCGTGGTGTCTATGTTCGCCGAGGGCCCCTGTCTGGAGATGCGTCTGATAATTTTCAAGCCTCACCGTCTGAAGACCTCTCCCCGTGGACCTGGCTCCTTGGCGTCGAACCGACACGGTTCGCTGAGCCCCAGCACCAGAGGGACGAGTCTCTCCACATCGCAGGGTGTGGGATCCTGCACCACGCTCAGGGTGGCGGAGTTCACACTGATGATCTCGTTGTGGCCGCACTGCAGGGTGTCTGTGGCCGTCGAGTCCCTGCAGATGACCCTGCTCATCTCCTGCTGACCTGAAGGTACGAGGGAGTGCGGTGTTAGCCTGACATAAGGCTGGAATCGCAATCAGGTGAATTTGATTTGTGCGGCTGGTGGTTCTTTCGTGTTTCGCCAAAAGGGGTCGGAAGTTAGTTCCTGCTTGAGTCTTGAGCCTGACTCGCGCGGATGAGTCAAGCATTTCAACTCGACGTTTTGCGTCTGACAAAGAAAACATTCTTGGAAGATGTCCCCCGTTGTGTATTTCTGAAGGATCATTGGAGCAAACATGGGGGAATTCACCCAAGAAATGATCTATCATTTCCAATGTGCCGCGTACACAGATTTCTTTTTACCCGAAAAAATTTTTGAGGCGGAAATAGGCCCCCTCTCCCACCGCCTTGGTTTTGGCCTCGCTGATGTTGATTCGAGACTGGACTGCAAACGGGAGTTTTCAGGAAAATTTTACCTGCCGTAAGATGCAGCAGAAGGATCGCGCAGACAGTGACGGCTGTGAGCGACATGGTTCAGGTCGCGTCCGTCATGGCGTACATGTACTCCAGGATTTCTCTTGATTTTCAGTGGGACCCAAAAACATGCACGCATTTACGTGAACTTTCCATAAGTTGTTATTTTTCCGCGTCTTGCATGGCTTGGCTAATTATACCAGGGTGCACAAGTGTGGCGTGAAGCGAGAACAGACCTGCATCCTCACGCATCGTCGAAGCACTTTTGCCCCAGATGTGAACTGTTGCAGAGAAGGGAGGGAAGTTCAATCTGAAGTCATCGCAAACCACATGGGCTTCGATACAATCTTACCATTTGGCCTCATTTTTGGCTTGCAGTGATCAAAGATACCAGAGTTGCAGTCGCATGCCCGGAGAGCCTTTTTAGTCTCATTGGTGTTTCAAGGGGGTATGGCTGTGGCGTAAACTTCGTGCTGATGTGCGTTGGCTGATCGGGAGTTTGAATGAGCGGGAGACGATCTGCTTGAGTCGTCCTTGGGTCAGTTGAGCCTTTGGGGGTGCTGACGTATGTTCTGTCTCTTGCTCTTGTACAGCTTGTCACAAAGGTTTCGTTTGCCTGCACCAAAAATATTCAAACTCGGGATTTGGTCCCTGGGAATCGAGCAGTGTGTTGAGCGATCAGGCACACACTGCAATGTGATTCGGAGCCGGAGCAGGTGAAAAAGTCAGGGAGGTAGTTTTGTCTGAATCCAGCCAAAGTACGTCGAAGGGTGTTCAGACAAATGTGAAAAACTGGTCACAAGTGACGCGTTGTTCAACTGGTCTCTTGACAAGAGAGGGATCAAATGCTTCTTGGGAACTCAAAGCAGAGGTTCCTTGCTATTGGTGCACGAATTACAAGCGTAATTGTTGCCAAGGTGAGATTTTTGTGTCATCTGTTCAGCCGTTGGTCTTACTTTGATTTACATCACGCCAAAAGTCTCTAAATCACCACGCACAAGTCAAAAGGTGACAAAAGGTGCTATGAAACCAAGGGAAACAAATTTGAACAACTGCACATTTTCAAACAACCGTCGACTCGATATTTCACGAAAACTTCCATTCCATGCAGGTGAGCCTGATCACTGGTACCAGCTGCAGACTTCCTCAATGGCAGCTGTACCCAGAGCCTCATCCCAGAAGTACAACTCATCCACGGTCACATCTGCGTAATTCATATCACGTTCTGCCTGAAGTCTTCCAAGCACAACATCTCCATGTGTCTCATAAGGAGCAACGGTGGAGCCTGTGAGAGTAGAACCATCCAGGACACCATCGCGGTAGATGGAGATTCCCACAGCGGGTCCGTACAGTACGAGCGCGATGTGGAACCAGTCCGTGGAAATGGGTGGGGTCAGGTCCTGCTTGAAGAAGGACAATGGGCTTTTCACAAGGAATCTGCAATCAAAAACAACTTCAGAAATACACTGATTAGGCAAGCACGATGGCCAGTTTTGGTCTGGCTGGGACACTGAGTCCCACTGACTGATTCCAATGTTTAACCTGTAGATCCATATCAAAATAGAATTGGCATGAAACCTGAATTGCCCTGCATCTTCCCACACCAACAGCCATCTCTCCTGCTGCCAACTAACATCACTAGTAGTCAGAATTCCTTGGTCAGCCCCATCAGCTTTGTCCACTGTTTTCAGCCACATGGCAATGGTGGCACCGCTGGTGCAGTTTGACGGCTTCCACAGACATGGGGCTTGGTACAGCGCGGTAAGTTTTGCCCACTGACGAAGAGTTGACTCAAACTGAAGTGCTTTGCCCACCTGGAAAAACAATAGGAGTTTGAGGATGTTTGGAAGACTTGAGACTCATGATGAAAGTGAAACACATACAAAAATTGACTGTTGCAGTGATTTTGTGCTCTCAGCTGGGAACAGAGAGTTTCTTGGTCAGGAAATCAGACAAACCTTTCCCTGCACCTGGTTCGGGTTGTTGTGCAGCTCCATGTTTCCCAGATCTTCAAAATCCTCATGGTAAACGGGTTCAGGGACTGGCACCGGATCTATTGTGAAAAACACCTTTTGTTCAAAAAACAGCCCAAACGAAAAGCAAGAAACAAAATTTTGGCTGCTCATACCTTTGATGAAAAGGCTCCCATTCAGGGAAAGCACATCACTGCCTGTTGGTCCGTCTTGAAAAATCAAGTGGCATTTGTTGTGGAAGTAAAATGCCACACATGCTGTGTTCATTCTGCACCTGTGGGGTTTGTGGGAAAATAGTGTACAATGTAGAGTATTCCTTTGGGCTCATCAGGTTCATCTATTTTCTTGCGGTTTTGTCCTCACCTTCCAGCACATGTAATTTTGGATCTCGAGTTCTCTTCAACGAATTCCTGGTTGTATTTACGAATAACTCCAATTTGTTTCATTTTGCTTCTTGACAAAGATATCGATGAAAGCACAGACACCACACACGTTGCGAAAACCAAGCTGGTCCCAACCAGATTGACCATTGCTCTGACCCACGACCTTGACTGAGTTTTGGACACAGTTTCTGCTGTAGGAAACCAAACCCAAAATTTTGCCAACAATGATGCTGGTGACGTAACAGCAACTTGCTGTTCAAAGAGTGTGTTCACTCATCTTCGAGACAAAAGCAAAAGCCGGAACTCTTCAAAACCAAACAGCTTCGGGGTGCATCCAGATGGCTGAGGTGGGGGACGGGCCAGAACCCCCAGAGTAAAATATGTTGTCTGTTGATTTCATACCGTGAGGTGCGCACATCACGTTTGTTCTATCAGATTGTTCGGTTTCTTTTTTTTTGGGGGGGGGGGGGGAGACCAGAGCCCTTCGTGGGTTCGCACGTCGAAGTCGTTCTCCTGGATCAACCAAAGAACATTTAACAGTTTCCATGAAATCAATGTTTTTGTTCTCACCATTTCCCGTTTGAGATGGGGAGCTCACCAAGATGACTTCAAAATGTATCGTGCACACTGCAACGTGCTGGTATTCTTTTTCAAAGAAGGAAAATCATTTTATCGACAGTGCTTCACACACCACATGTGTAAGTGCGAACGCTCCCAGTACGAGTACATCCTCCATTCACCAGACGATACCGCACAAGTCAATGTTCATTTGGCGCTTGAGACGTCTCAAATCCATGCACCGCCTTGGTTTTGGGTTCACAAATCTCAATCTCACCCAATGTTTTCAAAGAAACAGCCTTCAACAATGTGTACATTTGTGTCCGATTTATATTTTGATCTTGTCCATTGTGTTCTGTGTGGCACTCAACATCACCGCTGTGATTTCACTACAAAGTCGGAATCAAAAATAATCACCCAAAGACAGATCTCAGAGACACGACACGCAGAGCAAGATGCTCTGCGTTCGCCCAGCTTTTGACTCATCGGTACCAGTTGTAGACTTCCTCAATGGCAGCTGTACCCAGAGCCTCGTCCCAGAAATACAACTCATCCACGGTCACGTCTGCATAATTTACGTCTTCGTCTGTGTACTCTCTGCCAAGAACCACCTGTCCGTCTGGTTGAGGCCTTTCAGTAGATGATCCCACAAGCTCAGAACCGTCCAGTTCTCCGTTGATGTACACAGAGACTCCATATGCGGGTCCGTAGAACACAAAAGCTGCATGGAACCAGTCAGTGGGAATGGGTGTGGTCACATCATAGACGTAGACATTGGGAGTACTTGCCAGGATAAGTCTGAAAAAAAAACAGCACAAACAGGTTAACTCGTACAACTGCAACTTTTGTGATGCCTTGTAAAAAAGGTCAACATGAAATCACCTGATTGTTGTGTGCGTGCGTGCGTGTGTGTGTACACATGTCTACACATGGCTGTCTCGTTGTTCAAAGAGTAATTGGAAAAAAAAGTATTTCACTTGAATGTATTTGTGTTGTGCCACATGATCAGCCATTTGTCCTCATTCCAGTGTTCGTTGTTTGTTGTCAGAATCCCTTGGTTGACACTTCCTCTGTTCATTGTTTTCAGCCACATGGCAATGGTGGCACCGCTGGTGCAGCCAGATGGTTTCCACAGGCATAACGTATGGTCCAGACCTGTCAGTTTTGCCCATTGATGGAAAGCTGAATCAAATTCAATAGCTTTTCCAACCTGCAATGCAAAAAAGTTTTCTCTGACAGGTAAAACCATATGAGAAAATGCCCTGATGCAGTCGGGAAATCAGACAAACCTTTCCCTGCACCTGGTTCGGGTTGTTGTGCAGCTCCATGTTTCCCAGATCTTCAAAATCCTCATGGTAAACGGGTTCAGGGACTGGTACTGGATCTTTTACATGCAAGGAATAGTATCATCCAGGACTGTTTGACCAAACCGGACACACAAAGAAGTTTCAATGTGTAAGAACATGTTTGGAAATTTCAAAAGTACCTTTTACGTAAAAGCGCCCATTTTCAGAAGAAGTCAGGTCACCAATTCCAGTCGGTCCGTTTTGAAAAACCAAGTGGCATTTGTTGTGGTAGTAAAATGCAACACATGCTGAGTTTATTCTGCACCTGCAAAGACAAGAGAAGGACGAGGTTGGTTGTCCTATTCTACCTTTTTCTTCGTGAAATGTGCGTGTCATTCTTTACCTTCCAGCACAAGTAACTTTGGACTTTGCATTTTGGTCAACAGTGTACTGGTTGTATCTGTTCAGCGCGTGAATTTGTTTCAGGAAACCTCTCTCCAAAGGTGGCAATGCAAACGCAGCAGTCAGACATCCTGCGAGCAGTGCACTGGCAAGAACCAGACCCCTCTGCATGTTGGTGTAACTGGAACCAACGCACAAGACGTTTCTGAGCAGATTGGCTGAACAAGTTTGAACAAAAGCTGTTGAGGTGACAGTGAACGTTGTTGCTGGAACGCTGCAGAAGTCAAAAAAGTCAAAAGCCTGTGGGCAGATCCAGGAAAGAAGGGAGGGGGCTCCACTCAGAAAGTCCTCTGCCTCGTGTGTACCAACAAGCCAACACGTTTTGCTTCCCGAATCTGAAATTCCCACTTTGAGATGGAGTACCCTTGTTCGGCTGCCCCTCGTCTCCATGTGGCCAGAATCCGCTATTTCTGTCGTGTTCAGAAAAGTACCTGCCCTAAAACAACCCTCGGGTGATTTGGCGCACGTGTCTTGGAGCATGCAACATTGGCCTTGGTGACGTGTCTGTTTTTCATAGGTGGTTTTGGAATTTATATTCTGCAACACACACGAAGGAACAATGGTGACGAGTTGTCAAAAAAAATCTTCATTGAGACAAAACAACACATGTTAGCATGTTTTTTGACTGGTGCTCACTGTCCTGACAGCAGCATACGGCATTATTCTTGTCCATTTGCCACCTTTTTTCCACCCTCCAAAGTCATACTAAAGGATCTGCACCCACTGAGGTTCTCTATGCAAATCAACAATGCTTGTGTTTGGTCATTGATAGTGAGTAAAGGGTTGCTTTTTGCTTGTATTCAAGTTGGGAAATTCCAAATTTTCAAATGAGGTGAGTGCATAACAGATGGTGAGTTTGTGTGGTACGTGACAGCATGTAGCATAGCATCAGCAGCCATCAAACCCTCTTTCTCTCCCGATTGAGGTATTGCTGTCAGTGTGATGAGTTTAATTACGGCATCTATTGACTGCGGTGCAACTGTTTTGCTGAGAAAATCGTTTTATGGACAAGTCTAGCATGATACGGAAGTGCAAACACTCTCAGTTCTTCCGGCTTGCCTTTTCACCTCGTGAAGGAAAATTGCACGGGAACTCCACTCAAGGGAGGGGTGCCTCTCACACTTCAGCGGAAGAAAATTTGGATTTGTTTGCAGCAAACGCAACACGAGAAAGTTTGATCCCATGCACTTTTGATGTCCATGGTTCGCGCCGCACCCCTTCAAATGAAGATGAAACAAAACACGTGTCTTGTGTGCTGGTAAACACTGCCAACAGATCAGGGGAGAAGGCAAGGATCTTCCTCAACATATTGTCTCTGTAATTTTCCGAAACTGGTGTGTCCACCCTCAAGAGACTTGAATCTTGCACGTAGTACAGCACAATTTGAATAAGCTTCATGCCAATGTCACCGTCCTTGTCTTTCTCTTCTGCTAATTCTGTGTCAACATCTTTTTAGGTCTTATCTTCAGAACATTGTTTTGCCATTTGGTTTGCTTGCTGAGGGATAACCTCAACTCTTGCAACGGAATTTGCATTTTTGTGGCCAAAAAGTCCCCGTGCTCACCTGTGTCAACAGTATCCAACACTTTCGGTTGAGAGCCTAAAGTTTCGGCTACATGCAGCTCTGGTGAGGATGAACACTCACCACCTGTGTTTTGACTGGGTGAACACAAGTTTTCTTTGGTGTGCCTGTTGAGCTTTCTCTGCCAAAAATGTTCTTCATCCTTGTTGTACCTTTTGGAAAACTAAACCAGCCATCTGCTGTTTGTTGTGCCAGAATACAGAAACAAAAACAGGCCTCTGTTTGCTTTCAAGAAAAGTCCAGGCCACACACATTTTCTTTTCTTTCAAACAGAGAGGAACCTTTTGCCAATTCAGATCCCCTTTCAACAGTTCAGCATTTGGGGACAAATGAAAGTGTTCATGATGAGGACAAAATGTTTCGTTTTCTGTCTTGACACAAAAAGGCAGCCCAACCACTCTGAGTCCCTTGGCCCAATCAATGTTTTTGCATGTTTTTCGCCCCATGTTGTTTTTGTAGTGGTCAAACTTGTGCTCTTTTTCAATTTGGACAGCAAACTCTGCGGAAATTTTGTGTTGGGGGAAAGAGAGAGGTCAAGTTCTCATTGGTGCACACAAGAGTGACACGAAGGCTCCGAAAGCCAGTGATGCGGGTAGAACAGCATTTAAGGTTCAGCTTGCTGTTTTCTTCACAAAGAAATGATGTCTTCTGCTGCTTTTTCAGCTTTTCACTGTTTTGAGGTGTTTTTGTTGATTTTAACCCGATAAGTTTGTGGTCAGTCAATGCTACGCCCGTTTTGTGGAAGTTGTGCTGGCCAGGTTGCAGCACAGCACACCAGTGCGTCAGGTGGCACTCCAGATTGCTGCATAAAACAGTAGACAAACGATGGCATTTGTGTGTTATCTTTGATTCCAGAGGTACATCATAACAATGCTGGCTGGAGGCCAATGAAAAGTCACATGTTTCAACAGAATGGAAAGGAGCCTTCCTGTCTTCTTTTCCTGTCAAGTCCTCAGCAATAAATCACATCGTACGATCAACTTCGTTCTTCAACATTTGTTTTGGCCTTGCCCAGGGCCCTACAGAACCCGTAAATGGAGACTTGATGGGTTTGGGTGACATTTTTGCCCCATTTGTTCTCTGAAACACAATGAAAGGATTGCCACAGCAAACCTCCAGCTCCAAATTTACTTTCTATTGCAACAACTTTCTGATTGTGGTTGCAACAAAGACAATAGGGTTCACAATTGAATAGAATGGGTAAATAACAGCTGTGGCCCACATTATCATTTGCAACGGATATTGATGCATAAACATAGATATCAAGTACAAAATGCTGCTGGGTATCCAACAGACAACATTGGAACATGTGATGACAATGATCTGAATAATTAACACAGTATTTGAGCGCTGCTTTGAAACAGAACTTGCAATTTGTTTCTTGGATGCTTTCAGAGAAAGAAACAAATTATGTAAACAGTTGCAATAAAAACTACTGCTACAATTTGTAAAGTGATTGCCAAGGCTGTTGTTACCTTTGCCAAAATCATTTTGTCACTGGGGTCAACGAATGGAAAACAGATGACCATCTGCATTTCTACATTCCTTTTCTGAACATCAATAAACCAAGAAAGAAGTGTCAGAGTTGTTGAAATTAATCCTGAGGCACAAAACAGTGGGAGCGAACATTTCAGAACAAACTGTGTTTCCTTGAACATTGTGTTCATTGGGAATTTTACAATTTGCAGCCTAGACAATGAAAATATGCTCAACAAAAGGGGAGACAAGAAACTGAAGAACGAAAACAGTGCCAGAATAGAAAAGCACAACACACTTGACCTCCACTGGCTTGCAATCAGAAAAAACTCACCCATAAATGTCAGATCAACTGCCCACAACACAATGAGTGGAAGACAACAGAAAATACCAGAGACGTTGACCAAAGCTACACTCACACTGAAAGCTCCAGTCTTCTCAAGACCTTTTCTGTGATTGATTCTGAAAGATATTCTCAGAACAATGACACACAGACAGTTGGCAATTAAAATAAAGAAACTGACACAGGAAAAGACCACATTCAAAACAATGTTTGTGAGCAAATCTGTGCAAGAGAAAAACCATGGTTTCACTGCAGTGCACACTGTTTCATTGGGTGCTAAACAGCACGTCAAATAATTGTTTGTTTCCAAAATTTTGAAGGAAAGTGTGTGGAACACATCTTTTTTTGCTCTCAACATGTTTGTTTCTCTCAAAGAAATCAGAAACAATTTTGAAACATTGTTGAATGTATTTGTGTGTAATGTTTTGATTGGATTTGAGGAAAGGTTGACAAGTTTCAATTGATTTAAGTTTTCAAACAGCCCTGATTGAATAAATACAATGGCATTTGTACTCAAATCCACAAATCGCAGATGATCACTTTGCTGGAAACAGTTGGAATTGATGTCAGATATGTTGTTAAATGCAACATTCAGTAATTTTATCTGACTGTTCATCTTAAGTGCTTGACAGAAATAGGTCAGATTGCAACTGACAATGTGACACTTCACACAGTTTGTCAAGTTAAATTGTTGCACCACTCTTGAATTTATGACAAACAACATCTGGAATGAAGCAATAGATCTCAGCTCGCCAGTCTTCAATAGTAACACTTTCACAATAGATGGCATATGTCAGGCATTCACAAAACAATGGGCACTTTGTATCTGACAATGAACACAGACTTTCATCTTCTCTCAAAGGGCAATCAAAATGCGTGTCACATACAGTTCCCAAATGCACACAAATCTGGGTACTTTTACACCTGTACATCAAAACACACTCTCTGTTTTGTTGGCAATGATAATGAATTAATTCATCATCACCAAAAGGACAATCCCATTTGCCATTACAAACCAATTTCCATGGTATACAATAAAAATCAGGACATTTGAACATCATGTTGCATTCAAATTCACTGCATTCTTCCATGTGTTCTCCAGCTCTACAAGGCACAAGCAAACCAGCTGAATTTAGTTGGTATTGACATATTTGTGAAATGTTGTAACATCGTGGGTGGCCTTCCCGACAAGGGAGTTGATTGTCAGAATCACAAAAATACAAAGCACCGGCAACAAAGTCCAACAGATAGGATTCATCTGCCCCATCAGCGAGACAATCTATCATCAAATCATTTTGTTGCATTTGAGATATTGACAATCCATCATTACAATGAAACTTTTGGAGCTCAGGAGTGTATCTCTTGTGGTCAAAAGATGTTTCATTGATTAATGCTTCACACTTTCCATTGAGTGTTTGATTGTACAGTGGTCCACATGTTGACTTTCCTTTCGGTGATGTGAAATATTTGCAAAACTAAGCTTTGCTGGATTGGTTGCACTGACATTGCTTTTCATCCCCAAAGCAATCCACCAGGTCATCACAAACATACTGTGGGGAAATGTGTGATGTGTTGTTGCACTTGAATAGATTGAGTGTTTGATGAAATGTCTGTTGCCTTGCTTTTTGTACACAAGTTGCACTATTCAGTTCATTGACAATTCTGTGTGAGGAAACATCAACAATGTTGAAGAATTTTTGTATTTTGATGTAGCTGTTCAAGGTGGTCAGCAGTGGAGGAATTTGAATATGACTCACAGCATTGAAAATATAATGGAACTGTTCAACATTTTGGTAGCATCCATATTTGGCAAATTGAAGGCTGCTAATCAGATGAAAAACAAAGCAACTTTTAATTCCTTTTCACAAAGCTACTCAAGCAATACTGAAGTTCAGACAAATGTGGCCCATTCGTTTATCCTTCTTCTGCGCTGCTTCTTTCACACAAATAATACTTGAGAAGATCTGTCTGTCACACCGAATAGTAAACCATATTGGCTGATTGAGATCAATGGTAGATAAAATTGTACAATTGTGATGTCTCTGTGTCATAAGACATTTTTTCCAAATTGGAAGGCTTGAACCAAATGTTTTGTTCGTCTCCAATGGCCTGTCATACTTGAACTTTTGGAGAAGGATCTCTGAGTGATAGTCAAGTTTGTTTGACACCCGAAATCCGTGGTATGCAATGGGACTCCCATCTTTCCATTTGCTGGAATCCTGCAAAAGTGAGAAATCACACACAAAGTCTCTGAAATTGGTAACATCAAAGTCAAGAAGAATATTTGACACAACCGTTTATTGTCTTTTTCACACTCAAAGTTTTGTGAAGGTCCGGAACCCAAAAAAGGAGTTTGTACAAAATAGATGATGCGCAAAGTTAAATCAAAAGTAACCCTCACCTCAGGATCACTCCCGATGAAGAGACCTTCTGTGGCAAGCTGCATGTGAACGAATAGCCTGAGAACACCATAAAAGTCAGTCAGTTCTTTTCTACTTTTGAATGTCGGGTAAAATGATCCAGCAGACTGACACAATTGAGACCCTTCAATCCATGATTTCTTGGTTTCACATTGGCAGTGTGTTGAAGAAAATTCTCTGAATACAGAAAAACTAACAGATTGAAGCTTTCGTTCACATGTTTCAAACAACATGTAGTCAGCAATGTGTTCTGGATAGGGTGAGCTGGCCAATTTGAACAGTGAAATATTGGAACACTTCTCAAAACTAGATCCAGGAAACATCCCTGAGCAATCGTGGTTTTCACTTCCAAAACTATCCAAAAACTTGTTGAAGAGATTATGTTGCCAAACTAGAAAAATATGAACTGAATCAATTGACACGTTGGGAGATAATCTATTCAGAGTTATGTCATTAATTTTTCCCCATGTAGAAGAAACAAGCTGTGGATTCTTCATTGCAAAACCAAGTAAGAATTTCTCACTCAGACTGCACCTTGATAATTTCAAAATGTCAACTTGCATGTAGAGATGTGGACGGCAGAAAATTCTGATGATTTCAAACTCTCGCAATTCGAAGCAATTGTGTTTCTCTCCCCGGGCTCGCAGTGATGTTCTCTGGATTTCTCACTCCGTTTGATTGAACTCGTGATACCGATCAACGCTGATTGATGTCTAGGGTTTTATGATTTAATTACGGCTCATGATTTGCCCGATACAAGAGAAACAACTGGATTCTGATTAAATAAACTCTCTCTCTCTTTGTTCCCCGAAGTGTAACATGTCGCTCCAGCAAAGCGATAATCTACGCATCTCGGATCATGACATCACATGAATCAATAATGTGACGTCCCTTCTCGGTGACAGACATAACAACATTGTTTGCAGAAAGCGTAAAGCAGCAACAAGAACTCGATTAGTCGATGAACCAATAAACATTGAAGAGATTCGGGCAATGTAAAGCGACTCGTGATGACAAAGGGAAACCATATTGAACACACACTTGGGTGT
>JAAUXT010020686.1_pt1 | contig 16128 bp, 19 predicted proteins | sample 7278171 | NCBI WGS metagenome assembly JAAUXT01 (sample SAMN14350112, study PRJNA611818) | marine sediment metagenome | isolation source: surface marine sediment (1.8m) | place: French Polynesia: Moorea | collected 2018-08 | reverse complement strand
CTAGCAACCAGATGCAAAACTCCCTAGCAACCAGATGCAAATGGCTAAATCCTGAAGATCAAAGGGGGACATCGCACCCGCAGTTGCCTTAGCACTGCTTCTCTTGTTTCCTGTGTGGCTACATCCATGGATTCCCCATTTCTCTTGTTGTTTGCAATCGTTGCTTGCAATCGATTGCACAACACCAACTGGCAGGCCCAGACCAGATCTACCACACCAACTGGAGGGACCAGATCCACCACACCAACTGGTGGGATTCACCAACTGGTGGGGTCATTCACCACACCAACTGGTGGAGCCAGATTCACCATACAAACTGGAGGGACCAGACCCACCACACTAACTGGAGGGACCAGATCCACCACACCAACCGGTGGAGCCAGATCAATACGAGTACCAACTGTTGTGACTGCAGCCAAATGTCACCCTTCAAAGATTGTCAATTGTTGTCTACCTCTCAGCAGTTGCCCAAAAAGACCCACGACTGCTCTGTGAAAGTTTTTCTTTTTCCTGAGTATTCTGTGCCATTCAGGTGTTGAAAATTAACGGGAAATTAATGAACAGACCTCGAACATCGCGTTCCCCAACACTGTTTAAAAACGCAGTTGAATGAAGGTTTTGACAACGAACTGAGCAACTGAGCACAATTCGGTCTGTTGAACCCAAGAAAACCCTCACACACAGACCGAGTTCCCTTCCCAGTTTGCTTGATCAAATGTGTTCTACACACGCAATTCTCCTTTGTTGTCGCGCACGCACAGCTAGCTTTACATCTGTTTGAATCGCGACAGATGTCGAAGATTGACAAAACTCAGATCGTACGATCGGGATGCAGCTTGGTCGGAAAAATATCCAGACATGGGTTTAGCCACAAGAGAATGTGGATGTCCACATACTCAACGAACAATTATGTTTTGCGGGGAAACTCTTCGTGTCATTCCGACGAGGAAACTGGGTGGGGCCTGCGACGTACAGCAACTGCAACTTCTTTGCAACAAGGTGAAAGTGCTCGAGAGAACGATCAATTGTCTCTTCTCGTTTCCAGGCATCTGTTCCTCGAAGATCTATCTGTGAGTGTCTGCACGCAACTCGTAACTTACCAGGGAAATCTGCAGACTATTTCCTGCACTTACTCGATAATGTTTTCAAAATTCGCCTTCATTGCACTGAAAGTTATCAAGAACTGCGAAAAGGTTCGGTGGCCTGGCAGGTATTCCTCGGTAAAATTGGGGTATAATAGTTTTCATGGCCAACAGATGACTGAGAAGCACTGCAGGCCGTCAGTAGCACTGCCAGCAGAAGGAAAACGCGCTCTCAGCTGCGCTTCACAACCTTTCCCAGGCGGCAACAACAAATCAAGAGCAACAAAAAAGAATTTTATTCTCTCTCTTCGCAGCTCGACTTAGACTTCATTCAAATGGGCCATCGAAGAAACTTGTGACGGAAAATATGTTCTGCACACACTGCAGTTCAAACAAAATGCGACAACACCCACTCAATGCACTCAACAGTTTCGAGTTCTGAACGAGCAACACTCGAAATCCCAATTACTTTCCATGAATTCTCACAGGGTAATGTTTGTTGTTCATTACATTTTCCTGTCAAAGTAATAACCAACACCCACACACTTCAAAAGAAAAAAGTCTTTCCACACTGCAAGAGAGGAAGCTGTCGACTGAAGTGACGGGTGAAATGGAAGCTTGCTCCAACGCACAGCAACTTTTCGAAGGGAACTTGCAGACTGACCAGTTGGAGAACATTCCACAACCATGTTCAGTCTCAGTTCCAGCTGCGCCGAATTTTCAACCTTTGTTGCGCGATAGTTCAATGGTAACGAGCTAAAGCAGCTTCAAAATCCTGTGAAATGGATTGTTCTTTTTCAACAAGAACCACCGAAGATCGACAACTTGCGGTCATTTGGAACAGCGACCACAATCTCAATGCGTTTGACCGAGTCATGCCCCGAGGCTTTGCGAGATTAGCAACAGCGATCTGTCCAAAACAAAGTTACATGTATTCATCTGATGCAAAGAATAAGGCAATTCTTGAAGGTTCCGAACAAGAACACCATTCAGTGCCTCTAGCACTGCAAAGGTGGAGAATGAAGGAGAGAAACACTTCACAGAGCGCACAACCGTTGGTTGTTGTCGGGAAAAGATTTCCAATGATTGATTTCCGAAAACATTTTGGGACCAGTGGTCTGTTGACCCAACTTGGGATTGACAGACCCCCCCCCCCCCAACTCCTCCTCCCTTCTGGTCCTGAAACCTTGGGACGGGTCCTGACCATTTTCAACCTCTACAGATATGTTGGCATTGGGGGACTCCTGTCCTTTGCCCACCTGTCTCGAAGTCCACACGCACACACACAAACACCACAGCGACTGCGTCAAGCGCACCGCCGACAAGGCTGTCGCGCGCTTGAAACATGAAGACCCCGTGGCCCCATCAGGCGCTCCCCTCCCGCCCTCCCTTTTCCAAGGACCATCCTCCCGGGTGCGTAAAATTCACCTTGAATGAAGAATTTCACGTTCCTGTTTCAACCAAACACAGAGGTTTACACGAGTGAACTCGATTGTGATGATCATTTGCTGGCACCCACCACAATCCGATACCTGGGTGATATCCTCTTGTGGTTGGTGCGTTTTTTCTTGTGCCAAACATGTTCAGGATCTGGCGATCACGACAGAAGACCAGTCCCAGTCTGGGTGACAACGAAAGTTGACGCGTCGCCACGTGCGTGTCCCGTGACGTCACAGTGGAGTGGTCACAGGGGAGGGGCGCTCACACACGCGTGTCACTTCAGTTGCAGGTGGCCACCAACAAACGGTTTGTCCAAAGCTTCGCCGAAATGTCCGAGTCAAAACACGTCGATCAGTCCAAATCCAAGAGTGAACTGCACTTGTCAACCGTTTGACATTCGGCTGAGGCACTTTGACCAGTCTCTGAATGATTGAAAAGTCTTTTGGTCATCAGAATACCTTCCCTCCAGCTTTGTGCTCGTCATTGGGACTTCTGGGTTGTCCCAAAATGCAGAATCACCCCAGATTGGAGGTCATGCCGATCGGATGACATGTGATTCTTCCCGAGAAGCACGCATCCTCTTTTGCAGGTGGACATCAAGACTGTCGCGGCATTTCAGTCACAAGCAGATCTGCTTGCTAATCACCCCCTTTCACGACCTTGGATATGCAACGATGTGCAACACACAATTTCTGACAAGTTTGCTGCACAAAAAGCGGTTGCATTTTCATGTTCGAACGTCAAAAAAGAATTGAATGTGAATGGAATGACTCACCTTCGTTTCTGTTCCTCGGGTTTGTACCTTGCTTTGGCCTTGTTGCGCTTTTTCTTCCTGGCCTGAATGGCCATTACTGCAACAAGAAACATCCCATAATTACTGAGGTTGAACAAATTCATGACATTGACTGTGGAACAAGGGTCAAATTTTGAAATTTTAACAACGAACCTTTCCTCGAACTCATCTCCGCGAGAATCGCTTCCGTGCGCATGTCTTGAGCACAACTTCCGCCTCGAGTCGCCAACCAATCTTTTTGAGAATACACCTGGTGTAGGCGATGTTGTCTCCGTCCAATATAGAGTAACTAGGCACTTTAAACACGTAGATTTGTTTACAGGTATTTTTCTTTCAATATTTTCTGTAGATTTCTGAAAATTTCTTGTTTATTATTTTGTATCAACTTGAACGTACTCAGGCAAACACCGACTCCAGCGAAAAGATACAGTGCACAACAGGCGCTACGGAGTCCGGTTGGGGTTCTTTTGATGCGCAAACTGAAACCCGCGGAGAAAATCTGACGAGTCTGTTTCCTACAGAAGGTAAGTTGCAGAAGACATTTAAGAGCTTGAATATTTTCATGTCATTTGTCAACAGCAAGCTTTCATTTGGCCCCTAACTGTTGTCATCACAGATCTAGTTGCCTTGTGATCACGAAGGTGGCTTCATTGTGAACGTCTGCAGTTGTTATGGCACGTTATGTTCACGATTTCTGTGTTTGTGTCAGCTTGATGCGCTTTGGGCTGACGTGTATTTGGCACAACGAAGTATTTGTGAGAACTTGTTGCTGACAAGCTGAAATTGAAGACGTTACATTGTCAAGTTTCAATACAGACATGTACGAATGAACCTGAGAGAAATGAATGATGCCCAATGTAGCCCACCCCCCCCCCCCCCCAATGAAAATGTTCAGATTGAGCAATAAATCACGATTGTGTTTGTTGATTGAGACAAATTTCACTCAAACCGACCACCTGAGTCTTACATCCACTGAATCCACTCGTCAGGCATCAAAACTGGGAGTGAGTTGTAGATCTAACACGGGCAGTGGTACACTCGTAGTCCCTCAATCGGGGTAATTTCGTACTTATGTGGTGACACACAAAGACCCTGGTCCCAGTTGGCGTTGGCGTGGTGGATCCAGCCTTTGGTGTGGTGCAAGATATGGCCCCAGCAGATCGTACAGTGAATTTAATCCCACCAGTTGGTGTAGCAGGTCTGAAAGCAAGTACCTGGTGTAAGATTCTCATGGACCTCAACATCAAAAAATCAAGGCTAAAGTTGAGGTGCGTCTTGCATTTATAAGTGCGACAGAGCAGTGGTGACCACTGCATTTATTTTCCATTGGGTACTTTTTCCAAGGGGAATTCTCTTTCTGGGTCAACCTTTCATAACCTTTCACAAGGTTGAGTCTGTGTGCAACAATGCTCCCAGAGTTTCACTCAGCATGCCCAGCACCTATTCATCCACAACATTGACTTCGTTTTTGTTTACTTGAATTCTGCCTCGTTTTCAGGGCGTGATCCTGTGAACTTTCTGGCACATCGTTGCGCGACCATGGGATTTGTGGCGGCTTTGGAGAATTTGTTGCTGATAGCAACGCTATTCGGGCATCTACTCATTTGCCCGTTCACAAAGGTGGAGGAAAGCTTCAATCTGCAAGCCATACACGATCTGCTTTACCACCGAGAAAATTTTACGGAGGTGGGTATTCACGATTCAACCAGCGAATAGTTGTGTGAAGACATCTTGCCGGTGCTTTTCTGCAAAGCGATCACCCTTGCCGTACGATTCGCGATCACCTCCGACAGCCTCGGCGAGATCCAGTGTTCTCCGTTTGGAAACACACACACACACACACACACACACACACACACACACACACACAATTCACTGCAAGTAGCACCGTCTCCTCCAACTCAGAGAAGAAATTTGTCAGATTCAACAAGAATGAAATGAAAATGTTTGCAGTATGACCACCATGAGTTCCCCGGTGTGGTTCCTCGGACCTTCGTTGGCCCGATCATCGTGTCGCTCATCTCGAGCCCGTTCGTGTTTCTGTCTGAGCACATGGAGATGCCAAAGATGATGAGTCAGTACATCGGTGAGTGGTTCTGTCACCTGACAGATTCAAGTCAGAGTTCTTCAGACGAGGCGTGTTTCAGATTCCATGTCCATGTCTGAGTTGGAAGAGTTAGAAAATTTTTCGTCTCATTCTTGCAGTGAGAGGGATGCTGGGACTGTTCGTTCTGCACTCCTTCCTGCACTTCAAACTGGCCGTCGGGAAAACGTTGGGAAAGAATGTTGCGACATGGCTGACTTTACTGACCATCACGCAGTTCCACTTCATGGTCTACATGTCCAGACCGCTGCCGAACACGTTTGCCTTGGGATTTGGTGAGTGAAAAACAGCGAAATTCTCGTGACGCTGCACTTGGTGAACTCTTCACAGGCACAGCCAGACACGTCCCAGCCTCATTTGAAGCAAACACGCTGACGATTTCTTTTGTTTCAGCTCTGCTGGCCTTCGAAGGGTGGCTGCTTGGGCGGCACGGTCGATTCATCTTCTTCTCAGCAGCAGCAATTGTGGTCTTCAGAATCGAGCTGTGCATGTTGATGGGCTTGATTCTGCTGCTGCAGTTGCTCACCCGCAAAGTGTCGCTCTGGACAGTCATCAAGTATGCTGTGCCATCAGGAATATTTTGGTTGGGTACGTGCAGACAGTTCTTTGAAAAATTGAACACCGATCAAACGTTGCACTGTATGAAGAACAGAGCCGATCAACAACTTTGTCTGTGTTATTCAGCCGTTTTGAATTGTGCACTGTTGCTCGGGTTGCAGGATTGACCGTCGCAGTCGACTCGTTCTTCTGGCAAAAGCAGCTGTGGCCGGAAGGAGAGGTGTTTTGGTTCAACACGATGTTGAATAAAAGTTCAGAATGGGGCGTATCCTTTTCGTACCAGCTGCACAACAAGCTGTCTGTTTCTGCCGGAAAACTACGACTGCTGAAGAAACGCACTTTGCTCCCAGTGATTCTCAACGTACAACGTGTGCATCGCGCGCACGCACAACTGTCATTTTGACCAAAGAGCCTTGACTGCCCTTCTCAGACGTCTCCATACGTGTGGTACATGCTCTCGGCACTGCCAAGGGGCCTGTCTTGCAGTGTCTTGTTCGTGCTCGTCGGCTTCTTCTTGGACAGAAGGGCGCGCGTCCTCCTCACACCGACCATCGCCTTCATCCTACTCTACTCCATCCTGCCTCACAAGGTGAGTGCGCCTGTACGGTGGAGGTGGGGATAAACAAGGGTTGTGTCACGTGCAGGTCTGCTTGACCTCCAGGCTTGAGAATTCATTTTCTGTTTGCAGGAGTTGAGATTCATCATCTACACGTTCCCACTTCTCAATACAGTCGTCGCTTTGGCGTGCAACAGAATGTAAGTGACGCGACACAGTCACTGTGACAGTGCTTCCGCTTTTCTGTATTTTTCGTTCGCTCTCGCAGATGACAATACTTTTATTGGCACCTTTTTGTACAGCTGGACGAACCGCAGCAAGTCGTGCTTTTGGCGCTTGGCGTCGATCTTCGCAGCGAGCCACTTGCTGATCAACTGCATCACGACGGGCATGTTTCTGTCCGCGGCGCACCACAACTACCCGGGCGGACACGCCATAAAACTTCTGCACGAGCTCGAGCCTCCTTCTGCAGGTGAGCAAACCTTGAGGGTCAGGTTTTTTGAATCGCATTGGATGGGAAAACATCCGTTTCCTCAAGAGACACAGGATTGCTCTTCTTTCTGCCTCCACGTGGTGTCACGTTGAACTTGAGTCGCGCAAGTTTTTCGAAACACATGCTGTTTATCACAATGTTTTCTTGCATTCGCTTCAGGTGTGCACGTTCACATCGACGTTCCCTCGGCTCAGACCGGAGTCTCCAGGTTCACCCAGCTCAACGACAACTGGAGGTGAGGATCACAAAGCTGAACGCTGGTCCGTTTGAGTAACACTTTGCAGACGCATATTTTGTGTGTGTTCTTGCAATTAATACGCTGTGTCATCACAAGAACTGTTGTCTAATCACCTCTATTTCTGACACAGGTACAGCAAGACGGAGAATTTGACTCCCGGCGGGACTGAAATGATGTCCTTCACCCATCTGCTTGTTGGTACGTATTATTTTATTCTGCCAAGAGAATCATGCTTTGGTGGACCAAGATGTATTTGTTGTTGGTGCTTGAACCACTGCATTGTAGCGTCAAGAAATCGTACGGCTGCAACAGGAGTAGAATTGTTCCGGTGGCAAAATAAATTTGATTGCTTCGTGGTTTGGGCAGGTGTACGTTTCAAGCTTGTGTACACCAGCACCAGTGTAGCTCTAAAACACTGAGGAACAAGTAGCGTCTTCTCTCGTTGGGAATCAAGGCAACTTCGTGGTCAGTGTGGTCGCACTGGCTTCGTTTGAAAACATGTCAGCGTAACGAAGTAACACAAACAATATCAAGCTTGGTACAAAAGGAAGTACCGGTAAGTACTGGCAAGGAGTGGTATTCACCCCGCCACGTTTCAGCTCAGATTCCGACGACTCAAGCAAAGCATTTTCCTCACAGGTGCTTCTGACGTCGCGGACAAGGCGCTGGCCCCGTACGCTAAGACTCACACGGTTCGCGGACAGATCACTGGCTTTGATACATTCAAGCAGATTCAGAAGCCGCCCTTCTTCAAAATAGAACTGAAACCCAAGATTTTTGTACTGAAGAAGAACGAACCAAAGTTCCGTGAGGCTGGCACACAAACCTAAGTGCTTGCCTTCTGTACTAACAAAGAACGAAGAGTACTGTCAAACATTTGTGCTATCGAGTAGGATTGTCCAGGGTGTGCTTTTTGGCTGTGGCCTGTTTCCACAGGTCTTCCTCGCTTCGTTTTGTGTTCAAACTGTGGAGTTGTGCCATGACTCGTTAGAAATAAGGTAGTCTAGTTCTGCGATTAGGTGCTTTCCTTCACGTAGACCTTGATTTCATGGACATCGAAAATTACACGTTTTAAAATTCTCTGAACCTGGTGCTTGTTTGTGCGTGAGGCTTTGTGCAGCTATTCAACCCTCCAGACCTGGTGCTTACTTGTGTGAGAGGCATTGTGTTTGCAAAGCAGCGTTTGTACTGCCGGAAGCTCAACTCTGAAAGAGTGGGCATGGTGCAAGAAAGGAAGATTTCAGTTTTGTCCCTGTTTATCTCTTGGCATATTTGTTAGCATCTCTTGATTCTGCAGTGACTTCTTGTCTTGCAACAGTTGTTCGTGTGTATTGTTTGTTTGTTTATTTTGTGTGTGTGTGTGTGTGGCGATCATGCGGCTGAAAATATAGTGAAATCATGTTTACTGGAACGTCCTTTTCAACGTAGGTTTTCAAGAAGAGCTCCACCATTACGAATCTTCTCACAGAATACTCAAGCAGGTGGACGGGTTCAAGAAAATACAGCCGGTGGAATTCCCTTTCGTCGCAGTTGTGTACGAGCCAAAGATTTTTATACTCAAGAAATTGTGACCCGCGGTTCTGTGCTTGAATTGAAGTTTCTTAATTAAGAAAAAGACTTTTGTTAGCTTTTGCTTTTGCCCTGAATAAATGCTAGTTTCTATCCAATCCCGTCCGCTCTGTTCATCAGTCACAAACGCGATTGTTCGTACCGCTGTTGGGAACTTTGTGCGAATTACAGGAACCAGACTGCAAGTAGACCAGTGGAACCGAACCAGTACAACTGGACCAGCACAACTTTACCAGTGCAACTACGAGATTGTGAGAACCAGACTGGTGCAACCAGACCAGCGGAACCACACTGACACAACCAGGTCTGGTTCTGCTGGTTTTGTTGCACTGGCCTGAGCGCACCAGTTTAGCTGCATTGATCTGGCTGTAATAGTCTGGTTGTGCTGGTCCAGTTGCACAGCCCTGTTGTGATGGTTTGTATGGTTGCAATGGTCCAGTTTTGCCAGTCTGGTTGTGCTGGTCTGGTTGTACTGGCCCTGTTGTGCTGGTCTATGTCTGCTGGTCTGGTTCTATTGGTCCCTTTGCACCAGTCTGGTTGTCAGCGGTACATTCGGCCTTCTTGGGACGACTTTGATTTCCAAAACTTCTTTGTGAAGTCAACAGAAGCGGTGGACCCAAGATTCAATTGTGCTTCGTTCAGCAAAATTTGATGCGTGTGGTTGTCACACCAAAGACGGTCAGAAACACATTGAGGAAAAGGGACATTTCTGTGGATCAGGACCGACGCATGAAAACGGGTCGAACAGAGCCTTGGACCGTTCAGTGTGTTCTCAGTCCAACGTGACACCACGGTTGTCAGCATATAACTGAGAAACAAGCTGCACCGAGGACGCGTACCCTCGTCTGTCCACCCATCCGTCCCTTGTTTTGTGGGGATATCAAGATCAAGTTGTTGTGAAAATTGTGGTTGAATTGATCAAAGAATCCAATTGGTGTGACATTGATTTCAATGTTCAAACAACAGTTGGATCCGTGTTGTGGCAAGTCATTTCGTTCGGCTTTGCCCACAAAAACTGGCCCCGGCCATGGCAGTGGTTTTGTTTGGACTCCGGATTTGGTCATCTGAGAGCAAAAAACGCGAGAATTTGAATTTGAATTTTGAAACGCTAAAATGCACCAAGTTCTGCTCGATCTGACTGAGCGCTGTTGTCGTTGTGTTGGCCCGGAAGCGAAGCGAAAATTTTGAATTATTAATTTCATGTGACAGTTGTAATGATTTTTTCGCCAAGTCAAACCGCGAAGTGATTACTGTGTCAGACCAGGCCTCAATGAACATTCTGCTATTTCCGTATTCGTGTTGTCTGAAATAGCCTCCTTCCCTCCCAGGGAGATTTATGTCTGGCAGTTCTCAATTAAATCCTTTGTGAAATTTGTCTCACGTGGTCATCATCATTTGGCAGATCTGTTTCTCAAATTTCTGAGGAAGGAAATGTCCCAGAAGCCTCCTTCACCACGAGACGGTATCTCAAGGACACAAAACCTTCAGGGCAAGCGTTCATGCGGTTTCTGTCGAATCCAACATTGCAAATCGAAAACTAAAAAATTTATTTCATGTCTGTTTTTTCTGAAACAATGTCATCTGTCAGTCTGACAATGATCATGCTCTTTGACTTACTCTTTCCACTTCCATCCATTTTGTACTCCTCAATATGCGAGTCGACTGAAAGTTATCTGTTACTGCTTTTGAAGTCCTCTGGTTTGGAGACTGAAGTGCTCAAGCGGCTTGGTCCAAAACTTCCAGCTGAAGCTTCTTTTTTGTACAAATGAGTCCTGTCTACAAGAGGACATGTACGCGCAAAATTTTCGTACGAAGACTCGTCCAGAACCTGTTTCCGTTTCACCATCGAATTGAAGTCTTTCCTCGCTGCCTCGACGGCGTCTCGCTTGGCGTCCTTGGGAATGGAGCACGGGCACCTCGCCACGTAGTTGGTCAGCAAGGCTCTCAGGCAGTACTTGTCCATGTAATCGTCATCGTCAAGCCGCACACTTGGGCTGAGGTCCACAGGCAAAAGAGAACTCGAGCACCCCAGACGTCGAAATCCAAACAGCATCGGCTCGTCCCTGAGTCTTCTGTGATCCCCTTTGGACTTTCTGCTGGGTTTCCAGGGTTTCTTCTTGGGTAGAGAATACGTTGCTTTGTCAGTTCTCGATTGCGCTGCACTGGTGTCCGTCTTCGGTCGCAAAGGGAAAATAGCGTGCATTGAATTTTCGGATTGTTCAGAAGGTTCAAAATTTGCTTCGAAGTTTGGAACTTGGAGAGAAGCACTCGCAAACGAATTCACAAAGTCAGACTCCGATAAACTATCTTCGTTGGCTCTTTGAACCATATCCAGTGCCATTGTTGTATTTCTGTCTCCTACCATACTGTCCCCAAGCTCCAGAGTTGCTGCGTGAGCCTTGATAAATTCTGTTTGCTCTTGAATTGACAGAGTGACGATGGTTGACATTGAGTCCTGGCCAACCGGAAGTCTGGGCAGTGAGAGCTCGACAGACTCACTCGCTGAGGTATCCTCCACCAAGATAGATTTTTGATCCTCATCGCTGGGGCCGTCCGTACTGTCAATGCTCGATTGAGGCACCAAACTCATTTCCTTCCCCACAACAGATGGTGTCACCAAGGGCAGGGTTTTGCGTCTGGGCATGAATTGTGCATTAATTTTGGGCAAAGCATGGGGCAGATCAAAGCCGTAGGATTTTCCTGGGTCCAACTTGGAGTTCATTTGAATCACCATTTTGTTCACTGGAGGCTGATGAGGAACTGCTCGATGTCGGTAAGGCACTGCTCCTTTGCTGGCACTTGTGTCCGCGAAGTTCTCACTGTCAACTGATGTAGGGCTCAGGTCCACACTGAATCCTGCAGTGTTCCTGCGGTGCTTGGATTGAAAGGTCCAGAAGGCATCGCGGTTTCCCTGAAAGACATCACAGGGCGCTGAGATGTGCACGGTCGGGAGGAAGTGAGGTCGATCATCCACTTTCTGTTGCGCGAAAGTCGGTTGTTCAGCCTGAGGTTCCGAGCTCATCACAATTCCTGACGTCCGGTTCCAAGTGTCGTTCTAACATCACTGAAAGCTTCAGTCCAAGAAACATTTCATGTCCAAGTTATTCTCACTGACAGCAAGGAAGATCGCAACAACATGCAATTCAGTCGCTGGGTGCAGCTTCACTCGTCCGGTGAGGTTTCCCGTTGCAGACTGCACACATACTGTCCACGCAGGTGATCATCACGTTTCTGTACAGGTTTTATTGCTTGTGATCCATATCACTATGAAATGTATCCTGCATGTGTGAGTCAAGATGTTGAATTATTCAATGCACAATTTGTTCTGAGAATTCGTGCTTGACAATACTGTAGTCTCACGTTTGCGTCACCACTGGATCTGTCGCATGCTTATCTATGGGAGGAAGTTTCTTCCAAAAAGATACTGTGAAAGTGTCATCAGGGTTTATGACCTGCAGTAAATACCACTGCAGAAGCTTAATATGTTTTTCTTCGTGCCATCAGTGATTCATTATCGGGCTGTACGGTTCTTGTTGAAAGGTCAATATTTCCACATCAAATAAATGAAAGATCGAAGCCAAAGTGCAAAACGTGACGTAACACATTGCGACAAGGTGCTGCAGGTTGAAACCAATCAACAGTGAAGCACAATGCACCTCGAAGGTAAAAACAACAACCGACAGAAAACAACAAAGGTTGTCGTTGACGTGAGTTGAAAAACTGTTGGTGACAATTGGTGGAAGACGCGATAACATCCTCAGCAGACCCATGACCGCATGGCGGGGATCCTGTGTGGGATGGTAGCAACACTCCAACTTGAAGAATTGCACAAACGAAAAAGCTCTGTCTGAGGGGCTCTTTGATTCCTTTTTGGTACTCGTTTGGATCGGTCTGTGAGAATTTAACTGAATATTAGAGTCTATATCTGATTGCTGGTTCAACAGGTGGGGTCAGATCAAACACACCAACCTGGCTCCACCAGTTGGTGTGGTCGATCTTGGAGAATCCTTCGATGATTGAGAAAGTTCGTGCGGTAAAAAGAGAGGCCTCAGTTTCAATGAACACACTGAATCAATTTTTACACACAACGACCCTCCCTGAATCTGACCAATAGGTGGGGCCAGAACAACCAAACCAACTGGTGAAGAAAGAAACACAACACCAGTTGGTGAGGTCAGATTCATCACACCAAGTTGACTGACGAGGCCAGACCTAACCTACTGGCCGTAAGACCAGTGGCGATGCAAGATCCAACACATGTGCACTGGTCGGGTCAGGTCCAGGTCCAACACACAAACTGGTGAGGCAGAATCGTTGTGTGTCGTTCACAAGCACTTTGTGTGCCCAGCCTTACGGTCATCATTAACGATGCATGATGTTGTCTGATTTCTGAACGCAGCACTTGCACGAATGTTCAAAGCAACCAACTTGTTCAGTTGAAAGCGTCAATTTCAACCTGGGATGGGGAGATCGATTTCACACTGGAGAATCCTTCGATGATTGAGAAAGTTCGTGCGGTAAAAAGAGAGGCGTCAGTTTCAATGAACATACTGAGTCAATTTTTACTGGATTTGTGTTGATGCGTGAAGTTTTTCCAAAAAAAAAAATAAAACAAAACTCGTGGTCCTGTGTCTCAAAGGATTCCATTGGAATGTCGATGTTGATTTTGGTCGAGTTCACATTCGTGGAGAACTTGACCTTGGCACCATGTTTCTTCTTTGCTGGAAAGGCAGGTCACAGTTCACTTTTTTCTTTATGGATTGTGTCTTTTGAATTTCGTTCGGTGGCAGAACTTGCTTCGTGGTATTCAATCACTCTGTCCCCTTGGACAATCACCATCAGTGTTGCGTTGGATTGATTTCTTTTGACAAACTGGACGTAGGGCCTGGGAGAGATGTTGTACCACAAATCCGTCAGGTATCTGGAAAACACAACAAGCTGCTGGGATGGTCGTGCTGAAGGTAAAGGCACCAGCTCAGTCACGAATCGTTGCGTGAAACGAAAACATGTACGGCATCCTCACATCTTCACGATTCGGTACATCAAGGTTTTCAAAACCCAATGGTGCGATCTTGAAACCAGCTCATCAGGGACGTTTTTGTGCACCTGCAGAGCGGTACGCTGCCGTGAAACTCACGTTGAATTCGACTCTGCAGACAGCCAGAGTCGGAAGCTGCATCGGTCCAGGTTTCCGTGCGGAGACATTCTGTTTGAAGTTATTTTGTATTCCGTTGCAAAGTCTTCGTCGTCCAGCTGTCCTTGCAGAATTTTGAATGTTTTTTCGTGGTCTTCGGGAAATGGCACCGAGGGCTGCACTTTGAGTCGTGGCGAAATATGAAACCTGAATCAAAAAGGCAATTTCCAACACTTGGTACGTTTGGATTTGTGCCCAAAATCCTGTTCTTGTGTGATAGGCACAACATCAGACACCCACCCAAACACCCAAATAGCGAAAGAGAGAGAGAGAGAGAGAGAGAGAGAGAGAGAGAGAGAGAGAGAGAAGGTGGTTTCCTATTTCCAGCGAATCTGACTTCTATTTCAGGCGAAATTTACTGTCAGACAATCTGTTCTCTGAAGCAGACATCTTTTCCGAGATTCAGACCAAATCGAAATTGTTCCGCTGTGTACCTGTATGGAAACAGAAATTCCAGCTGTGAGTCCTCAACCCAGCCGTACGCCGTTAGAATAGTCGAGATCAACTCCGTGACCAACTTGTCAGCAAACTCGTCAGTGCAGTCACCGTTAGTGATCACAATCATGCCATTTCCGCGTGTGTTTGCCAGAGCTTGCAGACAAAATCCTTTGTTTGATCCTGAAATTGAAAACAAGTCCTTTCGTGTTTTTGTTTTGCTCGTTGCGCAAAAGAAAGAGTACGAAAGAGCAACCATGAAGAATGTGACTGCATGAACCGACATACCTTCGTGTCCGAACCAGACGTCAGGTAGTTTGCCATGTCCATACAGCGTGGCCCCCAGACCGAACCTGCCTCCCTCGATCTGGGGCTGCAGCATCTGCCGCAGCGTCTCGGGGCGCAGGACGGAGCCGGGCTCCTCGCGCGCCGCCCCCGCCATGTGGATGAGGAACCTGGCCAGGTCCGGGGCCGTGGAGTACATACCCGCAGCCGCCTTCTCCGGATAGGTGTGCCAATAGCCTGAAGAAAATCAAGGATGCTGCACTTCGCAGGTCCGTGACAGACATGGCTGTTGTAAGCCTGTTTTTGATGGAACTCCACAGTGTGACCGTTTGAACTCTGTTGGGCTGCACACATTCTTTGGAACAGGAAAATCTTCTCAACAAACAAAAACACTTCAGAAGAGAAATTGTGAATTTATCGTTGCACAAAAGAGTTTGCCCAGGCCATGCTTTTTCCCACAATCGAGTATTCTCTTCACCTGGAACCTCGTGTGGCTTTTCCTCATGAGGGAACGCGGTGTTTCTTCTGCAAACGAATCCGTGCGCGACCGCTTCGTCCGTGCGCTGCTTTACTTCAAACGTACTGCTCGTCATTCCCATCGGACTCAACACCTGCAGAAAAATGAGCCAATTATTTTCGCACATTGAGATTTGAGAGGTTAGCCATTCATCGCACTGTCTTCAGCTCAAACTGTCTGTGAGTCTCACCTCGTCGTGAAGATATTCCTCAAAAGTTTTCCCGAACTCCCTCTCTGCGTACTCAGCCAGAATCTGATGTTCGACGGTGGTTCCTCCTCCAGAATAACTCTCCCTGGTTCCTGTTGAGACAGAGCCATTGTTTCCACGACTGTGTTGCGCAAATGGTGAAGAATCATGAAAGTAATCACAAAAGTGAATGTCATGCCTGGCAACCAGCCGACTTGCACGGGATCTGTGTTGGCTGGCTCGTGTCCACCCAGGATTTCAGGCACTGTGGGCACGGCGTCACTTGCCGCGTACCCCGGGAAGGTGGGGATGTTGAGACCGGCCGAATGACTCATGATTCCCCTGAGCGTCACCTTCAGCGACTCTGTAAATTTGTTCTCGGGCATCTGCGGTCAGAACCAAACAAACATGAGCAAAACAATCGTACTTTTCCCTTGACTTCACAGAACAGATCGCATTTTTTTGTTCAAACAACAAATTGGTAGCGGCATCTCTGAAGGGTTTCTCGTTCACAATTGACATGCTTACGAGGTTTGTCCCAAAATTTTCCTTCTTTTTGCGATGGCACACCCATCTGCTGTGATATTCCAACAAAATCTGATCCAAAAACATTGCTTGATACCATACTCTCAGGTGCCAAAGAAGCAGGCTTCCATTGTGTATAGGAAAAATAATCT
>JAAUXT010107553.1_pt1 | contig 16129 bp, 17 predicted proteins | sample 7278171 | NCBI WGS metagenome assembly JAAUXT01 (sample SAMN14350112, study PRJNA611818) | marine sediment metagenome | isolation source: surface marine sediment (1.8m) | place: French Polynesia: Moorea | collected 2018-08 | reverse complement strand
TAGAAAGTATTGGAACTGTTGGAGTTCAATAACTGAGAGAGTTCATTCCTGGATAAACTTGAACAGCAGATCAAAGGCCCCGGCGTTCAAGAAACTGCGAGCGTGGTATATTGCGTCTTCTCTGTCATTGGACTTTGGAATTGGCTGTCGAAAGCCTCCGTGTCACAGAGGTGTGATTGTGTGTGTGTGTGTGTGAACTATTGAGGTGAAACAGCCAAACAACAGAGTGGAGCAGTCCACACAACTTCCTTCCCCCAAGAGCAGTTTTCACATTGGTAACGTCGTTCCGCAGAATATTGACCTCAACGTCAAAATTTGACCTGACGCCCAATTGGTGGGTGTCAAAAAACGGTCCAGACCATTCTTTGACGTCGTCAAAAAAAGCTGTCGCTGTCACCAATGTGAAAATTGCTTTATTCACACCGCGTGCACCAGCGCATCACGTACAAGTTTTACGACAATCCCCATCTTGTTCCAGGCCACAGTTGGGGTTGGAACCCATCTATGATCACAGTAGTGCATCAGTGTCAGCAAGTACAGTGTGAACGCACCGACGCGGACCCCATTGCCATGTCCCTTCCCATAGCTGAAACCCGTGTGTGCTGTGACCTTGGCGTGCGCACGCGTTGGCGCATGCGCTGTGAACCAGGGATTCAGACGCCACGACCCAAACTTGCCCATACATTCAATAATTGATAGACTCTACTGTAAGGTTGAGACCGAGCATTGCGAAAATTTCATTCAAAATCACAAAAATTACATGTGTTGCAGGTTTCGCCTTGCCATCCAAACTGGCAATGACAGTCGAAGCGGTAGCCGTGGTCTCGCAGGGTGCAGGACCCGTCGTGCAGACACGGGTTGGACGCGCACGAGTTCACCTCTGCAGAAACAGGCAAAAAAGTCCTCAAACGTGTGCTTTGAAAATCAAGCACAAAAATGGTCTTCTAGCACAGATTCCCCTGGTGTGCATTTTCTTCTTATTTTGCACAGAATTAGGGTTTTCACACAGATGACGTGGCATCAACATTTTGATACCATGCCAAGAATGGACTGCACCATTATTATGATGCTCTCCATTGGGCATCCCAATTTTGATGCCCCCCAGCCTGTGTGTAAACCCCAAGGAACTTCACTTGTGTTGACCAAAGCAAAATACTGTATATACCGCAAAACTGGGAAGTCAGAAAGAATGTGCACAGAGTTGAGTACTTGCCTCTCTCGCAATTTCCTCCTTCCCAGCCGAATGCGCACGTGCAGATGAAGCTCTCGCCCTGATCGCGGAGGTTGCAGGTTCCACCGTTCTGACACGGGATGGACGCACACGCCATGCGTTCTGCACGGAGAAACAAACCACAATAGTTACAAGCAAAAAATTGAAAAAAAATTTGAATTTTTTTTTTCAAAGAGAATCTTTGGCAATTTTCACTGACTTTCCTCGCAGTGCTGCCCCGACCATCCGATTGGACATCGACACCAGTAGGTTCCGTCGTGTATGGGTTCGCAGGTGGACCCAGAGTGACACGGGTTGGAGTGGCACGCGTTGTCTACAGACGAACCAATGCCAAATTCAAACCCACTGGCCCACACAGACACAGGTATCTATCTGGCCGTTTCAGGCCCAACTCGGGGCCTGGTTGGATGTTTGGCCATTGCAGACGGAACTTGAAATGGCCAGGCACCCGTCCGTATGTGGTTTCGGGATCGGACCATTCCGTTACACTGACAGTGATTTTGAGGTTTTTGTGCCATTGGGTGCGTTTGATTTACGTGTGCGGCACGCCGGTGGTGAAGTGGCGCCACTTCGCCCCTGGGTTGGAGATTGGGCGAAGTGGGCGAGGTCAGCCATTTGGGCTCACCCGGCCAGCCGGCAGACGCAAATCGAACGCGCCCATTGACTGCCCATTGTACTTACAAACTTTACAGTTCGGGCCCATGAACTCGTTCTTGCAGCGACAGGCCGGGAGGGAGACCCCAGGCAACATGGACTTGAGGTAGCACGTCCCTCCGTTCAAACAGCTGTCCCGAACACACAGATCTGCCCACAAAACTGCAATGAAAGAGGACAGTCAGGCTCGTACACCGCTCTGTTCGTCTCCTGTGGCATGTCTTCAAAAATTCCTCTGGGTTGCAATTTGACCTGTGGGGTGAAGACCTTGTTGTTTCTACTCACCTGCTTCGCTCATGGTGGCCAGAAGTGCAAGACTCACAATCCAGGAAGTCTTCATGGTGCACAGCTCTCAGTGTAGCTCTGTGAATACACACTGGATCTTGAACCCAAGGTCCACATGACATCCACAAGAGTCTCCATGTCCGTAGCTTGGTCCAAACAAAGCAACAAACACGGAAACGCAAGTGGACGTGGGGTGCACTGGGGTCAAGAGGATTAAAGGTTTTCACGTTGGTGACGCGTGCGTCAAAAAATTGATGCCCATGTCAAAAAATGTGTGATCGGTCTGGACCGATAATTTGAAGCTCTCCATTGGGCGTCATGTTGAATTTTGATGCACGTGTCAAAAATTCTGACGCCGCCCAACCGCGCGTCACCAACGTGAAAACCCCTATTGTTGCTGTTTTAACAATTTTTTGTTCTCAAAATCTAAAAAATTCTGAAAAAAAGTTTTTGTTTACCGTTTCCACGAGGGACGCTCTCGAACCACTGAAACAAACTGAACTCGCTCCCTTTTCTGTTCGATCCCTTTTCTACCGACAAGATGAACAGTTCAGGACCAAGTTTGCACCTGGGTCTGAATTTCTCAATTCTACTTGGTACCCAGTTGCTCACTGTGGGATCAGACGCGGCGATGCGGGACGTCAGAGACACAGGCGTCGTTTCCAAAACCCTCGTGATTCGCTTGTCCATTTGGAAGACAGTGTGACGCCATGTTGTACCTTTGTGCGAAATGCGAGTTTGCACTTTTGACCATAGCAGTTTTGGATTTTCTCAACAACGACGAACGTGGAAAGCCAACAAGAAGTAGTGCGCGAGGTAATCTGCCCGTGTAACAAAATAGTCAGACACTCCAAAGCAAGGGGACTTGAAAGCAGGAGATACAGGGTGTTTGGCCATTTCAGGTTCGACCTGAAATGGCCAGACACATGTTCCACCAAACCAGCGAGTCGTCAGTGATTCTGCCAAGGCGAAAACCGATTTTCTTGTGCATGACAATCAAATTCAAAAGAACGGAACAAAGATAGCAGATGCATCTGAAGCCGTCATCATTTATTTTCAGAGTATCTTGGTAAAGACAAAAAATGAGCAAGAATCGTGTCTCTCGTCTGGCGTCCATCTTGTCGTCCGGCCGGAGGGATGCTTCCTCACCACGAGGCGTTCTCGTGCGCTGGCCTCCTGCAGTGACAAAGGAATGAAAAGTAGTGCTCAAGGCACTGTCAATGCGAAGTCCCTTGTTTCCTTTGCTGGAGCCTGCTGCATGGGGGGTACATACAAGGGTGGAGAGACATGGGCGGGAGGACAACACGGGACGGGAACCAAAGGACATCTGGCTTGCTTAGGTGTTTGTCCTTGGCTTCACACAACAAAGGCAAAAAGTGCTCGGCACACAGACTTTTGCGGGTAGATGGTCCTTGATCTGTCGACTGACGATGTTCATGGCAGTTGGACCTAAAACAGAGACACTTTCGGCAGGGGGTCTCCCACACGGAACGACGTTCTCGAGTTTCTTCTTTCTTTGCGTTTCTTTCTTCTTCTTCGCTCTGTCCCAGGGGGTGGTGAGTCTCACCTACAGATCGATCATTGTGCCCTCACTGAAATGGGACTGCAATCTTCCCCACAAAGGTTCCAGGACCATTTCTCGTTCGAGTTATGCGAAGGTGTGACGAGTGATGAAACTGAGATTCGCAGGCACAAGTGACTATGTACCCCTTCTCCAGAGCGGTGAGAATCTTACTCCTTCACCCGCAGTAAACTAACCCTTGACACTGGTAGCTCGTGTGGTCGTCCCTGACGTCACAGCTGGAGTCGCCACCGCCGCACGGGTTCGAGTCGCACGGGTTCGGAGCTGCAGAAACACAGTGACATTGCTAGAGAACCCATCCGGCTCTCACACAAGCACTCACACACGTACATAACACAGTAACACACGCACACTCACACACGCGCAAACACACACGCACTCACACATGATGTCACACACGCACTCACACACACTCACACATGCACTCTCACACACGCCCAGTCACACGTGTACACTGACACCCTCACGCACGCACACACTCCCACACGCACTCACACACGCTCTCCCACACACGCACCTCGATGGCAGTACTCACTGCAGGTCTCGCAGTACTGTCCCTGGCAGTGCATCAGGCACTCACAGAGGAGCTCCGCGCGGTCTCGCAGGTCTGCAACAAAAATACCCAACCTGTGAGAAGTTGACACAGACGCCACAGCGAATCTGATTGACACATTCGCACGAACATCGTTACGGACTCAAATTCAGAGGGTGGGGTACTGCGTGAAAAGCAAGGTTCACTTCAGAAGAAATATGTGCACAGCGAAAGCATCGGGTGGACGTCCCCATACGGGGTCGTTCCCTTGTTACCCCTACTTCACACTGTATGAGCCAGCGCACACACACACACCAAGGTCACAGCGCACCAAAATGGGTCTCATGCATGTGTATCCATGGTTGTGTTCACACTGACGTTAGAGATGTGTTGTGCTCCACCATTATTTCACATGGTTCCAACCCCCAAACCTGGGTCAGCGCAAGGTGCGCAATGTGGTAAAAACCGCACGTCATGCTCCTCATGCTATGGGGCACGCCGTATGAATTGGGGGTGAGGTCGGGGGGGGGGGGCAGACGGTGGTGGCAGCGACTCACACACTGGGAACTTGGGCGCCAGATCCTTCCTGCCCCACGTGCCGTCGGGGATGTCGCAGTTTCCCCAGTTGCACCCTTCGCACGGCACCAGCGCTGCAACGAGCGAACAAGATCAGTAGGTGCTGGGTTTGGGTGAGAAAAGCTCAACACGAAACATTCGGTGGACCTGAGAAAGGGGGGTGAAGGGTCCACGTGTGGGGAAGTCAAGTCAGCTGTGAAGTGAGTCAGGTCAAAAGTCAGTCAGCTGTGAAGTGAGTGAGGTCTAAAGTCAGTCAGCTGTGAAGTGAGTCAGGTCAAAAGTCAGTCAGCTGTGAAGTGAGTCAGGTCAAAAGTCAGTCAGCTGTGAAGTGAGTCAGGTCTAAAGTCAGTCAGCTGTGAAGTGAGTCAGGTCAAAAGTCAGCCAGCTGTGAAGTGAGTCAGGTTTGAAGTCAGTCAGCTGTGAAGTGAGTCAGGTTTGAAGTCAGTCAGGTGTGAAGTGAGTCAGGTTTAAAGTCAGTCAGGTGTGAAGCGATTTTCACGTGGGCTAAACCGCAACTGCGTGCGTGTTTGATCATGACCAGATGGATCTGCTTTTCCACAATTTCTGTCTTTCTTGGCTGTGAACACTTCATTCTGCAGCTGTGTCTTCGAACACCAACGTAACAACCGCAGCAGGGAGGGACTCACGCGTGTTGCAGGTTGGTCCGGACCACCTGACGGGACACACGCACGAGAAAGTGTACCGTTGGTACGTGTTGGTCAGCTCTTCCAGCACACACGTGGCGCCAGTCCGGCACGGTCTCGAGTGACACGGGTGCTCTGCGCGAAACACAATCGCGAGTTTTAGCAACCACCAAGGCGCCGTTCGGTTTGAGTGATCTGACAACCCGGGTTGCAACGGGTTGGTACAAATAGAACGGATTTTAGCCAATGTGGATCGATCCACAACAACATGTCAACGAGACGGGTTGCTGTTTGGGATGTTCGGGATCGATCGCTGCAACCTGGCTTGGCAAATCCAACAGGGCCTTACATTCACTCCGTGTGGTGCCCAAATTGCCAGATCAGTGGCACCGATGACCAAATTTGCACTTGAGACCAATGGCTTGTGACCAAACGAAAGGGAAGCGGCCGTTTTGCTTGAAGTCCAGCTTGGCCCTTTCTCTCTGCACAAAATCAGGTACACAATGCCGAGATATCTGTGTCACTGATCTGGCTTCTGGGGCACCTCTGAAAAGGACCAGGTACATTTGCAGTATCTCCGTGGTGTTATACTGACCGGTCTGGCAGAAGCGGCCGATCCAGGGCTCCACGCAGAGACAGGGGAGCCACGTGGACGTGAAGCAGGAGCCGCCGTTCAGACACGGGTTCGGGGAGCACGTGCCCGCTGTCCACAGGGAGAAAACACTCACACATTCTCCACGTACGAGGTCTGTATGGTTATTGTGTTCGAGTCAGCAAAACAGTTGGTGTGGTGGATCTGGCCCCACAAGTTGGTGTGGTGGACCTGACCTCACAAGTTGGTGTGGTGGATCTGACCCCACAAGTTGGTGTGGTGAATCTGGCACCACAAGTTGGTGTGGTGGACCTGACCTCACAAGTTGGTGTGGTGGATCTGACCCCACAAGTTGGTGTGGTGGACCTGACCTCACAAGTTGGTGTGGTGGATCTGACCCCACAAGTTGGTGTGGTGGTTCCGGACCCACCAGTTGGTGTGGTGAATCTGGTTACACCAGTTGGTACTGTATGGTGGATCTGGCCCAACCAGTTGGTGTGATGGATCACAGTCAAGTGTGCGAAAATTGAGAAACGGGAAATTTGTGGACGAACAAGATGCACCCAAGATGGTGTTTGTTGCACGCATTCTGACAAACTGTGCTGACAAGATTCATTGAGTGCGTGTGTGTGTGTGCGTATGTGTGTGTGTGGAGGGGGTAAGAATGCAACTGTCATGGTGGGTACTCACTGCGATTTCCACAGAACTCTCCATGAAACCCGTCCGGGCACTCGCAGTGCAGATCGAAGGGCCCGTCCAGGCTGTCCACGCGACAGGTGCCTCCGTTCTCGCACGGATCAAAGGCACAGGTTCGCGCTGCGAGAAATGAGAATAAAATCACATTCGTAGTGTTGACCGACTTTTACAGGGACATGTCTGACAGAAAATAAAGGTGTAAGGCGTGTGTGTCTTCAGCAGAAACAGACGTCCCTGACCTGACCCTCCCCCATCCCCCAAGGTCTGAGGAAGTGCAGAGATTCCTCAACGTTGCAAACTATCAGTATCAGTGTTGCAACTGTGTCGGTCGCTGTGTTAAATTGACACTGGTCAAGCTTTTGGTCGGTTTAACAGAGCGAGCAGCACAGTTGTATCACCAACACTGACACAGCGTGCAGGCGCTCTCAGACAGTTCAGGTGTCGTGATTTGATGGCCACGTGGATCGAGGGCGATAATGGGTGACTCACTCTGGTTGCAGTACGTGCCCATGTGGGTGACAGGGCAGTGGCACGAGACCGTCACCCCGTCCGTGGTGCAGTTCCCAGTGACGCATGGGCTCGACAGGCAAAGGTTCCCTGGAACGGAACCCAACAAACTGAATCATGCAGGGTTCGATCCGGGTGTCTCTGGCTGGAGAAGATTGAAAATGGAACGTGAGCCAGGGGCAAGTGTTTTGTGTTTTGTGGGTTCAAACGTCTGGTCAGCCTCCCTGCTCCAATCCTGATTGGACTCACCAATCTACGAATGCGGATCCAACTCCACGCGAGATTGGATCCTTCACTCACGTTGTTGGCAGGTTGATCCGACCCAGGCGGAGGGACAGCGGCAGGTGAAGGTCGTGTGGTCCGAGCTGCTGCTGCAGCGCCCCCTGTTGGTGCAGGGGCTGGACAAACACGGGTCCACCACTGGTGGAGCAAGAACAAAACTTGACATCCAAGGAAACCGTGAAGGCAAAATCATCGCTGGTTCACGTCCAAGGGTGGGTCCAGGGTCCAAGGGTGGGTCCAGGGTCCAAGGGTAGGTCCAGGGTCCAAGGGTGGGTCCAAGGGTGGGTCCAAGGGTGGGACCAAGGGTGGGTCCAGGGTCCATGGGTGGGTCCAGAGGTGGGTCCAAGAGTGGGTCTTGGTGTGGGTCCAAGGGTGGGTCCAAGGGTATGTCTTTGGGTCCAAGGGTGGGTCCAAGAGTGGGTCCAGGGGTGGGTCCAAGGGTGGGTCCAAGGGTGGGTCCAAGGGTGGGTCCAAGGGTGGGTCCAAGGGTGGGTCCAGGGATGGGTCCAGGGGTAGGTCCAGGGGTGAGTCCAAGAGTAAGTCTAGGGCAAAATACAAAAACACAACAAAAACACAAAGCCAACTGCAGGACGGGGCTGTCTCCTGGTCCGCGCCGAGTGTACATAACACCACAAAGGTTATTTCAGTAAGATTCACTCACGCATGTCGCACGTGGCGCCGGTGAAGCCCCCGGAACACGCGCAGCTGAAGGAGCTCAGTTTGTCGTCACTCTGGGTGCAGGTCGCCTCGTTCGCACACGGGTTCGAAGAGCAAGCTGATGCTACATAAGGAACAAAAAATGGGAAATATAGTTCTCTGCTTCCCTGTTTGCACCACCTCGAAAAAAACTGTTGCCTCTGTGCATAACAAGTTATGGGATCTTGGATCCTTGGATCATGACTGCATAACGGTTGTACTGACGTGTCTCACAGTTGTTCCCAGCCCACTCGTTGGGACAGAAGCAGAGATAGTGGAGCCCACTTTGAGAGACAACACAAGGCGTGTTGTGCTGACAGGGGTTTGACTCGCACGGGCTTTCTGAAGAAAGAAAACAGTCTGCAAACACAAAAACAACTGAAAGCAAAAACCTGGAATCTCATCCATTCTTGTCACACGCATGACAGACTAGTTTTCAGTGTCGCATGACAAGGTTGATTCTCACTGTGATTTCCTGCTCAAGTGAACAGGCAGGTGTTGAACGGAGATCTTCGCAGGGGTGTGGTTGGGGACAATGGAAGCGAGAGGAGACATACATGGTCTGAGTTGTCCATACAGATTAATGATCAGGGCTCAAACAAACATAACGTCAACAGGTGGGCTCATTGCCACAGAAAAATTTCAATAATTCCTCTGTATGCCATGTGCCTGCATGACAGGGATATCTGCAGCTGAACCTTTTGTTTTGCTTGACGCATAAATTAAATTGCTGGAAGTTAAAACCATTCCAATGTACTGGGCAACTCATACTCACTGCGATGCTCACACTTGTCTCCGTCGTAGAAATGCGAGCACTCACAGCGCTTCTCATGCTGAGTCGCATTGGAACTTTCCACGTGACAGGTGCCTCCGTTTTTACACGGATTCAGGTCCTCAGTGTTACAATCAACAACTGTTGGAAAACAATGATAGAAATGACAGGAGAGCCAGTTGTTGAAAGTGTGGGAGGTGAGTTGTGGGGTGAGGGTGGGGCAAGGAGACAGTCCAATTTGGTTGGTGCTGGTGAGGGTGAGGTGGGGGTTCAGGTTGGTGGCTGAGTCCTCAGAAGGAAGAGAGTTTTCCACAACAAGTACATGTTTGTCTCTTAATTTGGTGAACCAACCAAACGCCATGTGTGTGGTGTGGCAGACGGGACGGCAGACGTCATCCTAAAGAAACTTGTGTGCGTGTGTTTGTGTGAGTGTGAGCACAGTTACATGAAAAAGATACTACAGTGAAAAATGAAACAATGTGCAGAAAAAAGGGGTGTGAAAATAAAAGAAACATGACATGTTTGCATCCAACGAAAGAGTTTGAAGGACAATATGTTCAAGGTTTTAGAAATAGCAGTTCAAGTTCACCCCATGGTAAGTTCGGCTGTCAAGTCACTGCTACGCCAAAGACAGACAGACAGACAGACAGACAGACAGACAGACAGATAGACAGACAGACAGACAGACAGACAGACAGACAGACGTGTCCTAACTGCACTCATTTGACCGACCCCGGAAGGATAGCGGGCTGAGCGAACCCTCGCAGTCTGACAGGCACACACACCAAGAAGACACAGACCATCGCCACGCTGCGGTACACAAGTCCAGTTTTACACAGGATACAGGCAAGATGTCTCATATCGACCACACATCTTCAGAAGTTTCACTTGCTGACACATACCTCAACTTGGAATCAGTGTTTTTCGAATTCCATTCAGAAAGTCCGGCCGGGACAATCGTTTCCCGGACAGCAAGGGCACAGCTGTGCAGGAGAAAAGGCGCAAAGGAGACCGCAAAACAGGAGAACAAAGATTTCTGCACAAGCGCGAATTTTTTATTTGATCTTTACTTCACAATGAGAAGGCTTTCCCTGCAGTGATCGTGATCCTGAAACCAGTCGAGTAAAGCTTACCTGGACGACTTGACCAGAATGCCAGTGAAACGTGATCACCCAGTTCCGATGAATCCGACACTTATTTTTGCAAAAAAAAAAAAAAACAAAAAACAAACAAAACAACGACAAACAAACAAAAACTAAACTTTTGATGAAGACAGCCCATTTTTTTATTCATTTCTGTTGAAAACAACAGCAAGAACATGACCAGACAGAGCTTGACGAAAAATGCAAATCCAGCGTCCAGTACGAGTACGAGTTGATAAATCCAGCAAACCGTGATGCGGCCTCGGTCCGCTCAGGGCCAGACCAAGGTCTCTCAATTCTCCCCCCCCCCTCAAAAATTAATATATGAAAACACCAGCGCTCATTTAAAGTTTTTCTGAAGTGCTGGTTCTCTGACCAGACGCCCAGCGCAAAAACCAGCGGTCGCCGACACTCAACCTTCCAGAACAGACATGTATCGCGCACCATACACACACTTCTTGTATCCAAGGGTAACGGGTCCTATGCCTCCCGGACCTGCCTTGGATTCCTCTCCTGTCACACACGTGGTTTCTTCTTGAGGCGCGTGCGCATGAGACGCCTCTGCACCTGCAGGCTCCGAAAACCAGTCTGTAGGGTTCCAAAAGTACGATTGTGGCGTTCTGTACTTTGTGGATTCAAGAGTACTTTACTCAAAGCAGCTGGACGGAGCAGAATCCAATGCAGGAGGGTTGGGATCCCAGCCTCCTTTTTCCTCCGAAGAAATATTTCAGTCTCAATTTTTGCAGCGCAGGCACAATTTTTTTTCTCTTTTTGCGCGTTCTATTCTCACGTTCAAGAAGCCACGTCCGCTCCCCCCCCCCCTTCAGGAGTCACCACTGACCAGAATCCGGCTCCGCCCCCAAACGGACAAAATAACACCCCAGCTCAAATTAGCGCCAGTGGGTTGAGGTGTTGGCTCTCGTTAGACCCTCATCGTCAGCCGCGCCATGGGGACATAAAATTTACCAAATTGGATCTGAGATCCAATTTTATGATTGAGATGGTGCTGCCTCTGTTGGTGAGATCTCAGTTGTGGTGGACACAGGGAGGAAGCGGAGACGGCAGTACACGCGCGTTCATGAGTTTGACTCGTGGGATTTTGTCCGCATCTGAACGTGAAGAATTTCCAGACGCAGCTTCACCCATCTCGGGAAGGAAATGGACGCACCCCTACACACGAAACAGGTGCGTAGATCTGCGTTGTACTGGTGATGGCAGCTGTGAGGGATTTGTGAACAAGGCGTGTGCGCAAATGATCCGAGTGTGATGAAGGCCGTGCAGCAAACACGATGTGCGACGTGCGAGTACGAGGACTGTGAGGATTCTGTCGACGCTCTACATGCAAATACCAGGTTGTTTTCTGAGTGGACAAATCGGTGCACAAAAGGCCGTGGGCGCCAGTCCGTAGATTTGTTGCAGCCTGCACGTGTTTCGGACCAAAAGACTCCAGCCCGACCTCTCACAAGACGCTCACTGGAGGGGCAACGCACGCCTGAAACAACGAAGCATTCAAATTCTCGCGTCCTGCTTCCAATGGTGGTCCTCTCTGGCTCGCTCAGTTCGCGATTGATATGGTGGGGGTTTCTACTGATGGGTCACGCGTTCGAAGGCAATCCCACTGCTGTTGTGAGGTTTGTCAGAGTTCGCCTGTTCTGCAGAAAACAGTTGAAATCCTCCTGTGCCCGGTGATTCAACAAAGGGTGAGCACAGAGCGTATTCGCTTTGCGTGTGCGTCTACCCCCACGGTGAAAACGTGTAACGTCACCCATTTCTTGGAGATACGAATTGTACAAGTTACATTTTGGCTGACTGTTCACACATAAATTGAACATGATGACCTTTGCATCCGCTGATCAGTTGCCTTTTTCGAAGAAGACTGATCTCTGATATCCCGTATCACTGACGCATTGGTCTCATGGGACTTGTCTCCTGTCTGCTGTCCGTCGCGCCCCCCCCCCCTCATGATCCACACAGCGCGGTTCACTGTCGCGTCTCTCACTCAGAGACGGATGCGATTGCGGATCCTTTTGTGTTTGTGCAGACCAGAATTTCTGAAAGAGCCAAATCGGGAAAGTGACTTGTTTGTGGGGATGGGGTACTCACTCCATGGCAGGGGGTTGAGTCTGACAGATCCTTCTGGGTTTACAACGCCTGTTTCAAGGAAACGTGGGCACACAGAAGGAACCTTTAGTTGTAATACGTGAGACGTCAGTTGAAAAGAACACTTGTTCCCAGTTTTGGGAATGCGGTTCCTTCTGTCATAATTGTGATTCGTCCTCGTGACGCCAATGTTTTTTACGGTCCGTAGGATTACCTCTGGACCTCTGGACCCAAATGTGAGATTGTATGACTTTAGGCTTGGCTGTCCAGAGTCAAAGGACAATAGCCCGACAGACAGAAATGGATCTAGTTGCCCAAGCTGTGACCCGACAGTGGTTGTTTCCAAAAATCTCTGGATTCTTTCAAGCATTTCAAGCAACATTTTCAAACAATAACCTATGGGTTGCTGACCTTCAAGATGGATAGAACAGTGTGTTTTGTTAGTTGTGCTGCTGATACAGACCAAGATTGAGTCCAGGGAAGTTTTGACTGTGAGTGAGAATAGGGAAAGACAAGCTAAGGTCTGTTTCTGACTGACCTGGCCTCTGAACGACAACGCTTTGGCGACCTTCTCAAATCACCTGGAAACTTATTCTGTGTCAGAGGCTGAAACCTCTGTTTACTGAGGGTCCGTTCCACGAAAGACTAAAGGGGTTTTCACATTGGTGACGCATGGTCGTTTTCTGGGCTGACGTCAAAAATCTCACCATTGGGTTCAATGTTAAATTTTGACGCCGACGTCAAAAAAACGACCTCGCGTCACCAATGTGAAAACCCCCTAACTTGGGACGAAAGCGATGCCTGAGGCCCAAATGCGCGGACTCAAAAGTTCCTGCACCCAAAATGGCCAAGCAAATTTTGCCGGACATTTAATTTAAGCTGTAGTGTTTTTTTCCGTCACTCACCGGAAGCGGAGGAGACCGGAAAGTCACGTGAGGCGATCAACATTAGAATCATAAAGTTTCTCCTCAGAATTATCACAATGGAAGGCATGGAGGTTGTTCTTGGGCAAAACACTTGATTTTTTGAATGTTGACAAGTGATATGATCCTTGTCACACTCTGCTTCGGTGAACTCGTAAATCCACGTCCACAACAAGCAAAGGGTCTGGACAGTGTCCAACTGGGAGCTGGCGTCAAGCTGGGGAAAACAGAGATTTATCCACGTTAGACGACGCATATGGTCCGTTACGTCTTCTACAGCGACGTGGAATTCACGTCACGGACCACGGGGACTATCATCGACAAGGCTAAACGTGCCTACTGCCTGTTTGCTCGACGTGCCACGCAAACAATGTGAGGCTGCGGGTATTTGCGCAAAACAAAAAAATGGCTGTTGAGGTGAGTGACCCTGTGGTCGTGTTAGCAGCAAAACAAATTCAGTCACTTTCATTGAAAGAAGTCGTGCGACTCCGTTCTCTACCGGACAGTCGAATTTGCTTCTGAATAGATCTTCACTCTGGATATTCGTCCGTTTCCGTGCAGTCGTGATGGGATCACTGACGAAGTTGTGAACAAGTCTTGGATCTGTTGATTCGTTTTTTGTGGTGGACAATGTTTTCCTCTTGCTTGTTCCAAAAAAGGACATCTTCAATTCTTGCTGTGCATCACCAAGTGTTGGGCTTTTTGAGTGTTTGAGGAACTGAAGTGAGATCCAAGGGCATCCGAGGCGTCTGCGGCACAACCCGAAGCGCTGAAGCAGAAAGACAGAGGCGCAAACGGAGAGTGTGGCTCGGTCTTACTTGTGCTACTGAGCACTGTGGAATGAACTCATTCTGCTTCCTTTTGTTTGAGACAACTACATGTTGATCTTGTGTTGTCTCTTCATAAAACCTTTGTTGTGTCAAAACAGTTTCTTCTTGGTTGCGAAAGCCTTGATGTCATTTTACTCCACAGGTGTCTCTCTGGTGACGTCTTCATCTTGTCGTTAAGATGTTCAAACTGTCTGTTGAATTCTTTTCTTCTGAAGATTTTGCAAAGGAACGGAAATCACTTTCAGACAAAGCCTTTGTCCGTCAATTTTGTACACCAGAGAAAACGGCTCCATGTGTGTGAACCTGTACTGGTGGTTTTCAAGTGAGTACCTGCGTCATTTCTGTTGTAGGGAAGAGCGCATGTCATTCGAGTCCCTGTAAAAATGGAGGGATGTGCGAAGGGAGAGTAAATTCAACAGAGTTCACCTGCTCGTGCACAGAGGGTTGGTTTGGAGATACCTGTGCTGTGTGTAAGGTTCCTTCAGGTGTGGTTCTACTCACTGCTGTTCCTGTCCAGTTCTCAAACAATTTCATTGGATCTTCTGCTCTGTTTTCTACAGGGAAGCTACTTTGCGACCCAAACCCTTGTCACAGTGGAATTTGTTCTGCAAACACAACTCACTTTTCTTGCCAGTGTCAAGATGGCTGGGATGGACAGGAATGTTGATGGGGTGAGAGAAGTTCGGTGTTGCAAAAATGTCTGAGTTCAGCCGAAGATTGAAAGACTTTTTGAGAAAAAACCCCAAAGAAACTAGTAGCTCTTGTTTTGGTGCTCTGAATAGGCACCAAAAATGCCCTCACCATGTTGAGACACACTTCAGCCTTTTTCTTATCTTGTGCTCTTTTTCAGCACAGCACTGCAGAGACCAAGGGTACTGTGCGAATGGAGGAACATGTGAGATCCTCCAACAGACTTGAAATGAAACTCACATGTACATACAAGTGGATCAGGGAGGCAAAGTGACTCCAAAAGTACACTATAGCTGCCAGTGTCCACCGTTCATTCTGGGCAAGACATGTCAGATATGTAAGTATTCTGAACACAGACATAGAAAGTAATGTTTCATCATACTTGTGACATGTTCGCTGTGAATGTTGACAGGATCCGGGTGTGGCTCATTGACAAGTGTGTGTGGGAACCAGTGCTCATGATGCCCAGTTGTCATGTGTTTTCATGTGTTTTCTCTGTTTGGCAAAAAAGGTAGCAGGGTATATTTCCTGGTCTGCAAAACAAACACCTGACAAAATATTCAGTTTTAAAGTTGTGGTTCCTGTGTATGTGTGTATCAGCAGGGCATGGCTATTGCAAAGAAAGCAAGTTCCACAAACAAGACCACATTGTCATGGAGCTCCATGCATAGTTCCTTTGTGGTTGTTCCTGGAGACATTTCATGACCGTTTTCCTCATTCAGGCAGCTGTTTTTGCTTCAGAAACACCATGTGCATCCAACCCTTGTCAGAATGGAGGCTCCTGCATCAACATTGGAAACAAAGTTTTGAAAGTGACAAGAGAAAACATAGGGGCTGGTGGCTACAGGTGTGACTGTTTGTCTAGTTACACAGGGACTTGGTGTGAAAACAGTGAGTTGAGGCTTGATTTGAAGGTTTTGCAAAATTGCTCTTGTTTTTCATAGGACCTTAGTTTCTGGGCAATTCTCTCGAAGAACAAAGCAATGTTTCAGCTCAGTTTGATTTTCATGAGGTTTTGCTGATTGCAATGGAAGTTGCTTGTATTTCCAGCTGTGTTTCCTTGCATGAATATGTTGTGTGCTCACGGGTACTGCCTCAATACCACAATCAAGTTTGCAAAGTGTGAGTGCTTCCCTGGCTGGACAGGAACCTTTTGTTCAGAACGAAGTGAGTTCACATTCTCAAGATGACCAAATGCATGCAGCATTTGAAATGTTGTGTGCTACACAGAATCTCTGTTTGTTGGTAAGATTTAGACCCAAGTCTTCTTTTTCAGAAAAATATATTTGCATCTATTTTTCAGTTGGATGATCCAGCCCTGAGAGTTGCTGGAAATGAACAGGTTTGCTGGAGAATGGACAATATAACTTGCTTCTTGGCTTCTGAAAACACATC
>JAAUXT010104547.1_pt1 | contig 16130 bp, 9 predicted proteins | sample 7278171 | NCBI WGS metagenome assembly JAAUXT01 (sample SAMN14350112, study PRJNA611818) | marine sediment metagenome | isolation source: surface marine sediment (1.8m) | place: French Polynesia: Moorea | collected 2018-08 | reverse complement strand
GTATATTGTATGGGGGTCTGAGAGCTAGCATTTGATTTATGAACTGGTATTTTAGGTGGGGACAAAGATGGGCATTAAATATCAGATTTTATGAAAGTGTTCAAAATGGTTGTTCAGGAAAGAGTTGGGTTCATGTGTGTGTAAGTATGCATAAAATTATTAGATTTTTGTTTTTGTGAATTTTAGTAATTATTCAGGTGCTTTTTAAATGAATAGTAAGGTGTGTAAATTTGAGACTTTTTAAATCTGTTCAAAGTAAATATACAGAATTGAGTTAGGTTCATTTGTTTGTAATTGGGTGCAAGAATATTATACTTTTCATTTTTGTAACTTTCCATTCTTTTGGGTCTGTTAAAATGGAGTGCAATGGAGGCTCCTGAGAGCTTTAGTTTCAAATTACACAAGCCCAAACATTTTGACGTCATCGGGAAAGCCTGAAAATCACCACAATGCCATCTTGGCATAGTTTTGTAACCCTGCCTATAGGTGCTTTGATTTGGGTTGCTTTGATTTGGGTCGCTTTTTCAAGCGAGCCCATATCGCGTAACCCTCCTCCAATCACCTAAAAACAGCAGCATTGAGTGCGTCTGTCCACACTTTGACCACCTCCCCCCTCCCGACCAAGGTCATCTCAACCATCTGGAAAAGATCCATGCTATTTGCACCAGCAATGAAATCATGGAGGCAGATCTGAGCAGAACTCCTTCTGTTGCAGCTGCAGTTTTCATCTTCGTACTCTTCCTGTGGCAGTTTGGTCCTCATCAGGGTGAGAACAGAAAACGATTGTTTTGTTTTTGGCGGTGGACAAACACACACTCAAACTCGAAACGCGGATTCTTCAATATGGCTGATGTTCTTTTTGCTCCAGACCTGTCTGGATGAAGTTCCCTGAAAGTTGGAAACACTTTTTCCGACCACGATGACCAGTGCTGTGATTCGTCACGCAATACTTGATCCGGACGACGACTGTCCGTGAAGAATGCAGCTTGACAAAAATAACCACTCGCTGCTGAGTAAGGTGGAGAATGACTTTATTGTCGTTTGTCACACTGTCCACTTCCCTTCTCACCGTTCATGACAAAAGACACTCCAACACGACTACACTGAAGGCAGCTTCTCGGATCCGCTGCCAACTTCAAACAATCTTCTCTCAGTTTCAATCTCTACAATTGCAATCAAATTTGCGTCACTAAAATCGAATCCACAGTTTCACGACACAGATTATTTTTACATCACTTACAATACACATGTCAGACGGGTCACCATCAATATGGCCATAAATAGAAAAGGCTCTTGTACAGCTGAACTGTTTTTCACCATTTGTACAATCGTACGACTTCTCAAAAAGTTGGAAAGAGCAAGTGCTTTTTCGGTTTCCGCGGGTCACTTCGCAGTGATTTATCCTGTTTGTCGAGAAGCAAATTTTTATCACACCCGACCGTTGCGCACTTCACAGAAAACGTTTTGCGCAGAAAACTTTCGCAGCTTTGCCACTGTCATGACTGTGCAAACCATTCTGCACAGCACCAGAAGACACACACAAAATCAAGTTCATAATTTACTGCCCTTCACAAGACAAGGAACAATACACCAGTCCAAGACACTCATTGTCAGGTACATTATGACACAGCATTCTGTCTGCGGAACATGTACACTGAATGTGAGAATACTTGTGCAGCTGAGAGTAAATACGTAGATCAAAATAAAAACAAAAAATCAGAAGGCTGTGTCTTGCATATTTGTCTCACTCGAATCAGATCTGTCAGTTGTTCACGGCTCACACGGTGGTGACTAGACAGGACGAGCTCTTGTCCTTGTCATCGAGCTCTTCCTTGGACGAGGACGCCGCCTCCGCCTTCTGCTGCAGGCTGTTCAGGTAGGACCTGCGGCGCCGCTCGAGCAGCATCTCAGTCTTGGTCATGTGTTTGGTGGGCGGGGACGACGAGGCCGCGGGCGGCTGAGCGCTGGGCGCGGCTGTGCTGGGCGCCGCCGTGTACTGAGGCTTCAACGGCAGGTCCATGGGTGGCTTCGCTGGCGCCATTTCCGCCACTCCTGATCTCGGTTCTTCAAGTGGCTTCACGGTTTGCACGCCCTGTCCCTGCTGGGTCTGCGTCGTAGGAGACGGGGTGTAGTTGAAAGGCGCTACAATGGCCGCCGGGGCTCCAGAACTGGTGGGTGACTTGATGTCCAGTACCTGAGGTTTACCCGCCACCGGGAGCTGCACTGGTTTGCTGCTGCTGCTACTGCAGCCGCTCTCCACGTTCAATTGGGCGCCTTTCTTTTGTGGCACCTGTCCTTTTCCAGGAACTGGTAACTTGGTTGGAATCCCACTGCGGGGCGCTCCTGGCTTTCCCGCGGTCGGAATTCTGCTGTCATCTCTCCTCACCCACACCCCGTCGAACTGCACCATGGTCCTCTCCGAGTAGTCCGTGGGCGAGCTCTCGCTCGTGCTCGCCGTGCGCCGCCACTCGGCCACCTGCTCAGGCTGCTCGCCCAGGTTGGCGCTGCTCTCCGAGGCGTGACGCCGCCAGCGCACGGACGGCGGGGGGTGCCCCGCCGTGACGGCACCCGCTTCCACGCTGCCGTCCGCCAACACGTCCACGACGGCCGCCTCGTCCCGATCGTCGCTGATAGTGTAGGTGCGCCTCCACACGTGGTCCTTGGCAGTGGCGCCAGGAACGCCGTCTTCCTGCTCAGCAACGTCCAACTTCTCCGCTTCCGTCGGATTGGTCGGTAGCTTGTCGTACGTCCCACTGCGAGTCAATCGAGCTGAGGGCTCCTGCTTCGGTTGTTGCTGCTGCTTCTTCTCGTTCTTTGCTGAATTGTTCTTGTTTGATTTGAACGGCATAAGAGATCGCTTCCCAGCTTTTGGCGATTTGATACTGGATTTCACTGTTTTTGTTTTGTCTTCCGTCTTTGACGAGGACTTCGCAGTCTTGATGTCCATTTTGTCGCTTGCCTTTTGCGAGTTGTCACTTTTTTTCCACAGGCTGGCTATTCTGCTGACTGCAGCTGGTTTTTTCGCCGCTTTTTTATTCGGTGGAGGAATACTACTGCCGCCACTGGCGTTACTGCCTGAGGAAACCTTCCTTGGAGGAGTGGACGATCTGTCACTGCCACTTTTCCTCAAACTGCTCTGACTGTCCGACGTGTTGAGACTAGATTTACTGGAAGTTTTGATGCTGCTGCCGCTGCTTGTCTTGTTCAGACTCGCCGCACTGCTGGCACCAGATTTGTTCAAACTCGATCCACTCGAAGTCCTGCTGCCTCCACCTATTTTGTTCGGTCCAGTTTTCCCCGCCATTTTGCTGATGCTGCTGTTGCTTCCAGCTTTGGAAACCGCGAGCACAGCTTTGGGCTCCGTGTCCTCGGCGGGGACGGGCGAGGCGGCGCTCGAGCGTTTCTCGAGCAGCTTGACGGCGTCACTCAGCTTCTCCTGCGAGTCGTTCGAATACTTGAGTTCGGCAGAGCTGCGACTCGAGCTGCTCGACACGGCCGACAAGCGCTTCTTGCCGTTCTGCTGCTCCAGCTTGGACGACTGGATGTTCGTGTCGTGGCTCACACTCGGAATGTTCTCGTTCTGAGTCGGTGACTCCATTGTGAATGTTCCCTGCTTTATTGGAGGTTTGGGTCTCTCCACCACTTTGACTTCATCTTGGCTGCTCTTGGACTGATTGGTCTTCTTTTCAGAAGTTTTGCCCTTGTTGCCCGATGCTGGTCTGTAAATGGCCGTCTGCGTTCTCTGGCCAATGCCAGAACTGGCGGGTGAACTTTTGTTCTTGTCTGTGGAGGACGTACTGGCATTCGCGCTGGAACTTCTGCTCTTGACGGTGGTCAGCGGTTTGTTGGCCGAGTTCTGTCCAGCAGAAGAGGCCCTTGCTGGGCCCTTTGGAGGAGTCTTGCCAACAAGAGGCGAGACCCCGGGTTTCGTAGGGGTTGTGTTTCTGGCCTTGTGTTGTCCCGGGGTCACTGGTTTGGGTGGAGGCCTCGTGACCGGCCTGGGCGAAGTCGTCGAGTTCACTCCCGGCCGCTTGGGGGAGGCGGAGACGGACCTCGCACCAGGATACAGAGGCTTGCGCTTTCCCCTGACCGCCTTCGCAGCTTCTTCGTTGACCTGCGGCTTCACCGCGCTCTGATCGCCAGGTTTGAGGATGCGTGGTCGACCCTGCTTCCTCTGCGGTGTGCTGTGCGCACTGGACCCCGCGGACGGCGGGTTGGATGAGGAAATTTCACCGCGATCCGACATCGTCTTGGAACTGCAAGACAAGCTGACTGACACCTCAGAAGCCGTGTCTGAGTTGTAGTCAGTGTTGGAAAGCAGTGAAATTGTCTCTTGCTCAAGCAGATCGTCGCTGATCGTGCTTGCCGAAAGATCCATGGAAAGATTAGAAATCTCGGCCAGGATTAGATTGGCGTTTTCTTCCAGTGCTCTTTCTTCCTCCACAGAGAAGTTACACTCATCCTCCACAGGTTCTTCATTCTGTTCATCTTCAAGCTCTTGTCCTGGTACAATGTCCTTGACTTCGTCGGCGGGAGTTTTGACGCAGCCGTGAGCACCAGTGATCAGGTCCTCCAGCTGCTGCTGGCCGCTCTCACCGTCTGGGGTGCTCACTGTGGAATTGGTGGAGATGATGGAAATCCCCATGTCGGGCAAAGTCTCCTGGGTAATGTCCAGCTCTTCATCTTGTTCACTTGCTTCTTCCGGCACAAACTCCTCTTCAAACACGTCTTCTTTCGTCGCTTCAACATCTTCCTTCCCAATGACAGGCTCATCGCTCTCGGAACTCTCACAGTTCTCCAGTATACCGCAGATTCCCTGCGCTTCATTGCTGATGTTTCTTTCGAACATGCTGTCTGTCATTTCACTGCTGGTGCTCATCGAGAGGTGTCCCTCAGCCAAGCTGACGGCGGTGGGGGGAGGCGGCGGCTGCGCGCTGCAGCTGCGGTCGTTGAACTCTGCGGGCGGCGACAGGAACTCGTCCGGCGGCTCGATCACTTCGTCGTCAGTGGCGCCCGATGCGCCTTGATCACTGCTGCTCAGAACCTGCAAAATGACAGAAACGAACCTCAGTGCAAACACCCGACAGGATGATTTTGCACCACTCCGTGGAGTTGGCAGTTCCTCACTTTGTCTCTGAAGAGGGAGACGAACCTTTTCGGTGTTGGACGCGTTCTTCATCTGTTTGAGCATGCCGTCGGACACGTCGCTGTCCGGGGAGTCGCCCGGCTCGCCCGCTCCGTCCGCCTCGTCTCCTCCTCCGTCATCAGTTGCTGCCTGCGAAACGCGCATCGCGACATTCATTGTCTTGTGCCGTGTGTGTGTGTGTGTGTGTGTGTGTGTGTGTGTGTGTGTGTGATTCACTCACCGACAAGTTCACTTTTGTCTGACCAACTTTGTCGCAAACACTTTGCTTGCATTTTGTCCAGCATTCGAACAAACAAACGTTTTGAGAATCAGCCAACTCACCTTCTCTGTTTTGGCGCTTGGCTGAGGGACTTTCACGTTTTTTGGCTGCTGACTGCTGTGTTCGCCCCGGCTCGCCCCTGCAGGGCTCTTGCGAGCCGCCCGCGCCCCTTTCTTGCCCTTGGGCTTGCTCTTGGGCATGGCTGCGCTGATGCACTGCTCGAGCAGCGCGGCGTCTGACTCCTCGTCATCGATCTCGGAGTCGACACTGAGCTCGCTCAGCGAGCTGTTGTTGCCCGACAGGACGGCCGGCGTGTCCTCCACCAGGTACGAGTGGTTCTGGTCGAGCGGAATCGCAGACGCCTCCGCCTCGCACAACTCCGTCGACTCCGTTGACTCGTCCGACTGGTTGGCGGCAGCCACGGTTGCCTCGTCTATCTGGTGGTTGAGGGAGCTCAGCGAGGAATTTCTTGAGAAGACCATGGGAGTGTCTTCCACAGCATATGTTTGGGAGAGGTCTTCCTCGTGAAGCTTCTCTGCTTGCCCCACGTCCGGGTACTGAAGGCTTCTCTGCACACGCTGATGGGAGGGTTTGTGGGCGCTGCCCGGTGAGGACAGCCCGCTGCCCGGCTTCCTGCTGGAGATGCTCGGTGGTCTGCTGTGCGTGTTGGAGCCAGAGGGTAGACCACTGCCCGGCAGCTGCATACCCGGGGTACCCGTCGAATGGGAAGCAGGGCTTTCAGGGTTGAATTCGAATTCACTCATATTCATGTGACTCAGCGGAGACTCAGCTCTTGAGAAATTCATTGGTGTGCCCTCGACTCCGTAGACCCTGGGTGAGTCGGTTTCCTCGCTGAAGCGATCGTGGTACTCGCGCAGGGAGCGCACGTCGCCCCTGAACGCGGCCGGCTCGAGCTCCGACTCGGCGCTCACGAGTCCGCTCAGCTGACTGACCGGGGAATCTGCGCGCGAGAAGTTGATCGGAGTTCCCTCGACCGCGTAGCTCTTCACGGTGTCGGAGGAGGTGCTGGGGTGCGAGTGTCTCGCTTTCTGCTTCACGGGCTGCACTGGAGGCGGCATGCGCGGCGAGGCGTCCTGCCCAGCCGCCGCCGGTCTGGTGTGCGCTCTGAAGTTGGGGCTGTCGAACCTGTGTTTATCCTTGGTGGTCGATCCTTCAGCCTGTCTGTCCATCAACATTTGCTGTCTCTTGGTGCTTTTGGACGCTGTCTTTGGCATCGCTGCTTCGATGGCCTCTGACAACAGATCTTCACAGTCACCCGACACTGAGCTGACGTCCGAGCTCACGTCGTCCAGAGAGTCCTTCTCCGCGCTCCGGGGAGGCGTGTTCAGGTGGTGCTGTTGCTTTTTGGGAGTCTTTCCTGGCTCCGTGCCAAAGCTGATGTCACTCAACGGCGACTCAGCTCGCGAGAACTCGCGAGGCGTGTCCTCAGTTGCAAACTTCCTGGGAGAATCAGTGCCGTCGTGAAACTCGTCATCCAGCACAACAGGGCCGTGGAAACTGGCGTGCATCTTGCTGGCAATGGGACTTGGTTTCGGAGAGAACCTCATGCTGGGATGGCCAATTCTGGAAGCGAAGTTTGAAGTCTTGGGCGTTGATGCATTGTTGGCAGCGCTGGAGGATGGTTTTGGCAGTTGGGATCTCTTCTTGATGTGACCGTCCGAAGAGCTTTTCTTCATCCTCTTCTTGGAGCTGGTGGTCGGCATCGCCATGTTGATGCACTCCGCCAGCAGCTTGTCGTCCTCCTCCCCCTCTGACAGGTTCTCCACCTCCAGATGCAGGGCTGTCTCCGCTTCACCTGTGTTTTCAATGACCGTGACGTCAGTTGAGTGAGCGAAGTCCTGGAAGAGGGACCTGGCCGGCGGCGGGTGCTCCTCGCCCAGCGGGATTCTGCGCAACTCAGGCTCCTTCTCAACCTTCGGCTCGTCATCAATCGTCAGCGCGCTCAAGCTCGTGGCGGACGACATGCCGGGCGGGGAGTCCTCCGCGGCGAAAGGAACCGTCACGTCGGCGGAGAATCCGCGCGATGCGCCAGTGCCGCTGGTGCGAGGACTGATGTCCCTCGTCGGGTCCTCCTCCTCCGGTCGTTTCACAACTGCCGCCACTGCCGTCGGTTTTTCTAACTTTCTCTGCGAGTCGCTGGATGTTGGGTTGGATGGCTGTCCCCCTGGTCCGAACTTGACTGGAGGACCTGGAGACTTGCAGTGGGTCGGGCTGGAAGGCATCGAGTCGCTCGGAGAGTCGGGTAGATCACTGGGGGAAACCACCTCACTCGCGCGCCGGCTGTACTCAGACACGACGGAGCTGTGCACAGAGTGCGCGTCGAAGCTGCTCAGCGACCCGAGCGAACTGCAGCGAGAGAACATGAGCGGCGTCTCCTGCACCTGGTTGTTCTCGTCGAATGTGACGCTTTTCGGGTGGCCGCTGCTTGTGTTGCCGTCAGTGCAGCTGGAGCCGTGGCTCGTGTTCTGGGACTGGTTGAAGCTGTCGTCTCGCGGCTCCCGCAGCGTCGCGTCCTCGCTCCTGTGCACGACCGTGATCTCCAGGCTGCTGTTCTCGTCGATGCTCTTGAGCTTCGAGTTGTTGTTGCCGCCCTCGTGGTCCGCGTCCGAGCTGTGCAGGCTGCTCAGCGAACTCGCCCGCGAGAAGCACGTCGGAGTGCCCTCGACGCAGTACTCCTTGAGGCGGTCACTCGGCGTGCCCGTCCCGCTGCTGTCGTTGTACGAGTACATGGACGGCGGGTGACTGTTGGGCCCGCTCGAGGTCTGCGTCTGCTGCTGCGGGTCCGATGAGGACTCTGTGTGAACGATGTTGTTGTTCTGAATGTTGGCCACTTCACCTGGTGCTCTCGTGTTCTTCACACTTCCCTGAGGTTGGCTGACGACGGTGGACGAGGTTCTCTGCTCTGTGCTCTGACTCGATTCGCTGAACGCTTTCTGCGCATCGTTCGCCTCTTTGACCTTGCGTTGCGCCGTGTCCTCGAGAGCCGCCTTGGTGAGGTCGTCCATCGACGTGGCGGTGGACAGGAAGGGCGTGCCCTCCGTGCAGAAGACACGCATCGTGTCCTCGGCGACGCCCGGGTCGGGGATGTCGCGCGCGCGCCGCGCCTCCGCCTCCGACTCCTGGAAGCGCCGGCTGTAGTTGATGGTCTGATCCGCGTAGTGACCGTCGTCCACCTGCTCCGCGAAGCGGATGCTGAAGTTGGTCGGCTGATCGTCATTGTGATCCAGATCCGTTTCAGCGTAGCCGGTGTTCGTTGTGAACTGAGGCATGTCCAGGTGCACCGCCTCTCCGCTGAAGTTTTGCGACTGAGGCTGCGGCTTCTCGGGACTGGCTGCGGCGGCGCCCATCTTGGTTTGTTTGGGCGGCGGCTGTTGCTGACCCTGATACCTCATTCCGCCGACGTAGTTCCCAACTTTGGGCGCCGGTTTGCCCGCGGCGCTCCCTGCAGCTGTGGAGCCGTGGGTGTCTGAGTACTTGGCGCTGTAGTCGACGGCTTCGTCCTCGGACTGATCCACCTCCTCCGCCAGGTGCAGGTTTCCCATGCGGTGCGCGAGGTTCACCAGCTGCACTGAATCCCGCTGCTGCTGCTGCTGCTGTTGTTGTTGTCTCTGGCTGAACGCGTTCATCTCTTCGGCGGCAGCGCGCCCGTTCTGACCCTTGTAGTTGCCCCTGCGCGGGTCGCGCGGGACGCTGCGGTGTCCGCGCCTCGAGCTCGGAGGCGTGTTCTCCGCAGAGTGAGATTCTCGCAGAAACGCGCTGTTGAGCACGTCGCCCTGCGCTTGATAGTCCGAGTCGAGTCCGGCGTGTTTCGCCACCTCCTGCATCACCTGAACAATACGACTCCCGCCGCTGCGCTCTTCGGGACTCCTCTGGAGAGGCACGTCCCTCCGGTTGCGCTCAACGTTCATGTTCTGCCGTTCCTGGAGCAGCTTGGAGCTTTTGGCGAGGACATTGTGCGTGCGGGAGCGGTCGTGAGAGATGTCGGAGTGGACGCTGCCGACGCTGTCCTGACTCGCGGAGCGGGACACGGTGCGCGACGGGGAGCGAACCTTCTCGCTGAGCGGCGTGCCGTCCACGCTCGCGTTCCTCCCGCCGTGCACGTGGTAGCCGCGCAGCAGCGGGCGTCGGTGCTCGTGCTCACTCACTGGGTACACGCCCACATTGTCTCCGTTATAAATGTACTTCAAGCCGTCGTGCGGTATGTGCTTTCTGTTTTCCGTCGGACTGCCCTGCGGGCTCTCTACGTTATCACAGGTTTCTGCAAGGTTCTGATCGATTACGGCTTCCATCGCCTTTTGTTTTCTCACGTGTAAACTGGGCATGTTCGACTTGTTCCTCGTATCAGTTCCGTCGAAGTTGACCATCGGCGGTTTGGCAGCGAGAAGGTTTTTCAGGGCAGCGGCACTTCCCATCGAGATCATTTTGTGCTTCGAGTGCACCAAGTTTCTGAGCATGCTCACTGCACCCATCTCCCACAAAGTCTTCTGGTCCTCCGGGCACCGGGCTGACAGGTTCCACAGCGTCCCGCACGCGTTGCTCACAATCGTCAAGCTGGGAGATCTCAAATGTTTCAACAGAATGTGAAGGCAATCGTGCTGACGCAGCACAATCCTGTAGTCCTCGCGCACTGCAATGTGGCTCGAGATGTTGCGCAAGATGCCACCTCCGTTCTCGATAATGGCCAGAGTCTTGGAGGGGCTCTTGTACATGAGGGTGCTGACTAGAAATGCGAGCGAGTCTTCCACACTGCAGATGTCCGCCTTGTTCTCGCTACAATGCGCCGACAAGTTCCACAGGGCACTGAGGATGCTTTTCAACGTCGATTCCTTCTTCACTTCCATCGCCGCCTCCATCAAGGCCACAACTGCGCCGACCTCCCTTAAAGTCTTTTTGCTGGCCAGGTCAGCTCTCCAGGACAGGTTCCTCAACACACTGGCCGCCACTTGCCTCAAGTCCTCATTGTACGATTTGAGCTGCGCAACGAGCGCGAGCATGCACGTTTTCATGGAGCAGAGCAGCGCCTTGTTGGTGCCGTCACCGAAGGTGAGGTTGGTGAGCGCCATGCAGGCGTAGCGCCGCATGGTGATGTTGTACTGCTCCGTGGTGGCGCCGTGCACCTCGTGGTCCACCTCGAGCAGCTCCGCGATCGCCTGCAGCCCACCTGTTGGGAACAAAGGATACAATTGAGCGCAAAATCACACACGCACACACACAGAGAGCTGGGTTGCTCACAAACTGAACACTCTTCGCCACGCGTTTGTTGAATGAGTTTGACTGGTGCATTTGGAGAGCTCTGGACATGCAGCGACAGATGGCGACACTCGCGGCACTCTTCAGATGAGCGGAGTGGCCCATCCTGTCCACGACAACCGACGGAACACACAGTGAGGGTTGAGACTGACCGAGCGTGCAGATGGCGTGGCGGTGCTCCTCGTCGAACGACAGTTTCATGAGCGCAGCGATCGCTGGGCCGGGGTGGTGGTCAATGTCCGCGGCGGACGGGTCTGAAACACGAACACACACGTCCCAATGAAACGACAAGTTTCTGCAGGTTTCCAATGTTTGTGAGACGCTGACGGAGGGTGAAATATCAGGCGGACCTCAAAGCAAACCGCCACCAAGATTCGGCAGCGTCGGTTACACAGGTTGAAAAGAGACACCGCATCTCGGATGATTCGGACACTCGATTCGAGATGCCCTGAGGGTTTGTTGTGTCGAGGTGTTTACTGCGGGTCAGAGGTCACGAGGAAAGCGAACAGTGTCCACACACTGCAGGAACATCTTGCCGATCAAGTGAAAGATTGAGAGAAAGAAGCTTTCGGAAAAATCTGCCAAATTCATCATTGTCAACAGTATCTCACACGGAAACTTCCCAACACAAAGCGAAAACAGACTTGGACTGGGTGAAGTTGCGGGACTCCACTCACTGAGGAGGTGTTTCTTCTCCTCGTCGTCCTCGTCGCTGCAGCCGGCGCCGCCTCCGGCCGCGTCGCGCAGCTGGTCGCAGTGCGCGCGAATCTGCTCGAGCAGCCGCAGCACCCGCGCCTCGCGCCGCCCGCGCTTGTCGTCCGGGTGCGAGTGCACGAGGTTGTGGAGCGCGGCGGCGGCGCGCGCACGCGCCTGCTTGCTGCCGCGCGTGTTGCCGAGCAGCCCCGAGTCCTTGTCGTTGCCGTGTAACAGCTGGATCAGCAGTGGCAGGCAACCTGAAACGCGAAACACATTTCTTTCTCATCGAATTTTGTGACAACAGATGCGCGAATGTGATTTCACAAAAAAGCAGTTATGTGCTCTTTTTCATTGCATTGGAGAAACGGCATTCGCAGTGCTAAGCCTTTTCGAGTACTCACCGGACTGGCGCATGGCGATGCACGAATCCTGCGAGGACGACATGGCGAGCAGCGTGCGCGACATGTCGTCCTTGTCGTGCGTCCCGAGCATCGACAGCAGCGAGTACACCATCTCCACCTGCAGCAGGACGCGCAGTGACCAACACGAGTCAACAATGGTGACAAGCGCAACAATTTTGCATGCAAATCAGACATTTTTTTGGGCGCAACAAGTGCAAACGATTCACGATGCCAAAACAACTCGTCTCTCATAAGTTCGATATTTGCCAGATGACGCAAGCATCTGTCAGTGACAAACTGCGCGACAAACTCTGTTTCTCTGATGTCGTTTGTTGACCACGTTTCTATTCCCCACTCACTTTGGTTCCGAGGTGCTGGTTGGAGGCGTGCTGGCGCGACGTCGAGTTGTTGCACGAGTTGAAGCTCATGACACTCGCCGTGTCCTGCGCCGCGATGCGCTGTAGACTCTCATCGCTCACCGACCCTGCGACACACAACCCACAAACTCCTGTCAAGAACTTCTCTTGTTTGTTTTTTCTCAACCTCATAGAACAGCACCGAGCTGTTCAGTTAGCACAATCCATCAGATGAGACCAGAAGTATCCATCAATTGGCTCGTTAGAGCGATGTCTGTCAGTGAGCAAGCACTGCGGCCTGCACCCAATTGCAGTGCAACGGTGCAGGTTTGGTCCGATTCTCCGACTGCCGTCGGTCGCACTGATCTGTTCCCAGACCATTCCAGTCCACTCGCTCGTTCAGGTCTGAGTCATGCCCACGCATGCAAACCCAACTTGAGGTGTCTTGCCATCAGCTGGGACTTTTTACCGAAGATATAAAACTGACGCTTCTTTGTGAGAAATCGGCTTCCAAAATAACTTTTATCTGTGGTGGGCGGAGGCCCTTGACTGCAGGTAGCGTGCGTACAGATCAAACAAGAACCATCGAAAACGCCTCAAGCCTCGTTGACTCGCTTCTAACGCTGGTATTTCAGCCATTTAACTCGCACTGCAGTGATAGTCTGAGGTACTTCCCAACCATCAACAAGTCCTTCAACACTCTTGTTATCAGACAAAATCACAACAAAGAAATACTCAAGACATGGAGATAACGAAGCCAAGCTTTCCACTTTCTTTCTCTCCAGTCGCGAAGAAAACACCCGAGAACAACCAACTTACTTCTCACCAACTCCGCGACTGAATCTCCACAGCCGTGCAGCCAATAAAGGAAATTCACCAAACAGTGCGCCTCGTACACAAACTGGCTTCAATATCAGCGACCTGGGCAAAGTCAAATACGGTGAGGTTGACAATGAAATACATCCTGCCACTCGTGAAGCCTGAACAAACACACCCTGCGATCGGCCCCGGTCCCCATTCACTCGAGCCCATTTCCAGCAACCAAAAGTGCCTCGAACCCCGGACATTTCATCGCTCGTGTTAAAATTGGGGATTTCAAAAAGTAAATACCTTTATTCATTTGGCAAACAAACCACAAAATGGGAGTCTTGTGAAGAGTTCCACGGGCGGCGTTTGAAGTTGAGGAGAAAGGAATCGTCGCTAAGGAGTGTTGCCCGGTGAATGAAGCAGCAAAAGACGAATTAGAACCAGCAAAGCAACGCAAAGAACACGAGACAGAAACACAAGTTTGATCAAATCCTTTGACATCAGGACACCGAAACTTGAACCGGATGTGCCAGAAATCGGCATTCTGATCCCGATTGGATTTTGTTGTTCAGTCCGCCCTTGGTCCAAGTCATTTTGTGCTGAACGACGCCTGTTGCACACTCCGCATTGCTCCGACAAAACGCTCGCAACCAAACGAAAAGCACGCAACAGGCCTGTTTCACAGTGGAAAAGCACTCCGGTCAGCAGAACACCCGACACAAAGACCAACGACAGGTTCAAAACTGGATCCACTCGCAACAAGCCCCTCGAATCACTCAACACCGCTCAATTCGACTCACCTTTTCACTTTGCCAGAAACATCTCTGCAAAACTTTCAACCAGATGCTGGCAGTGTTCTGGTCTGTCTGAAGATCGCTGCTCGATTGCCTGGCTACGAGGCTCCAACACACTCGTGTTTTGACAGTCTGTCCAAGTTGCAAACGTTTTGCTTCCATGCGAGCTCAGAAAGGACCTCTTTTTATCTCAGATCTCTTACAATGCAAATCTTTTGAGAAGAGATGCAAACAAAATTCAACAGGCCATGCTGCACAACGCGTGTTTGATTTGCTCTGAATCGGCGCAGGGTCCTGTTTCACAAACAAGTCTCTCTCCAGTCAGACAAAAACAACATCGGTGCTCACTTTTCTCCGGAACGACAGCCTTTTGTATTCACAACTGTCATACCACTATCTGATCGGAATGCCAGATCGTCTCGTTGAACATAAGTCAAACATCATAGCATTTAAATCTGACATCAACTTGAAAGCAACCGATGTTGAAGTTGGCGAGTTTACCTCGCGTCCAGTCAGATCTGTTTGCACAATTGTACCTTGTGCGGCTGTAAACACTGGCACTCGAGGGCAGTGCAACTTGGCAGAGGACAGCGCTGACCTCTCAGCAATTACAACAGGTATTAGCTGTTCGCTGTTCGTCCTCGAGGTGCAAAGCTTCGTCACAATCGACTCGGACTTGTTTGTCTGACCAGCCTGGGCAGAGGACGACACATCACCCATGGACCCCCGACCCGACCCTTGCTCGCAAACCACACTTATCTCCGAATCAAACACTTTGGCACACAGTCTGCGCTGATCAAACTCATTGATTTCTGATCAACAAACTTCAGCTGTTGAGAACGGGAACTGGTCAACGTACCATTGTGCTGGATGGGCCAGCCTCCATGGTAGAGCGCCGAGAAGTTGTGGTTGTTCTGCACCTGCTCCTCGGGTCCGCCCACTAAGTCGTTTCCCGTCTGCAAAACACAAGTCAAAAACCTTGTCACGGAATGTGTCAATCTTTCCACGTTGCAAGTCACTCGAATGATTTTCAATTCAAGAAAACTTGAGTAACTGCTCTCTCAAACATGAATGCATTGAAAAATTTTCACCCAACAGTACAAATACAAAACTCAAACCCCAGACAGAACCAAAACACAAGTGCAGACTATCTCTCAAAACATACGAAGTACCGAAGGGGTTTTACACGCGGGATGACGGTACGTTTCTGACGAGGGCAGAAATGAACTGTTCGACAGCAGCACACAGTGCTTGTGATTTTTACCCCCAACGTTCCAGTCAAAACTGTCAGTGCATTCCACATGGTAAATCGGTTTTGCATCTTTCCAAGTTCGAAAATTGGATTTTCCTGCAACGAAGTGACAAATTTTCTGAGGATTTTGTTTGAACTTTTGTGTGAACGTTTGAACGATGTCCTGTCCAGATTTCTCCGTGTCAATCAAAGCAATGACAGCAAAAGTACAAATAGAAAACAAGACTTCTGATTGAGCATCGCGCACCGCACTTTCCATACAGAAGCACCGCCTGTTATCTCCACTGCTTTTTATCTGAGGCGTTTGGCTGAGTGTTGGTCTTCAGGCAGATAAAAACCACGACCAGTGAGTCTTTCGTCAATAAAAACGAGATCAAACAGATGGAAAATAGTATCACTTCGACGACTGAGTTGATAAAGCAAATCACAAGTGTTCTAGAAATGCATACTTCCAGGATACTCCTCAATCTTTCTTTGAACCTTGCAACAAAAGACATTCTTTCAAAAAGCAGAAACGCTGCAAAAAACAGAAGTGAAAACTGCAAATGCAAGTCTGCAAATTAAGAAAAATTATATTGAAATGTCATGAAAATGGATCAAAAGAAGCCAAATGTCTACAAATGAAGAAATCAAGCGAACTTTAAAAACAAAAAAGGCTGTTGCTAAACGTCGCCTCTTGCAAAAGGTCAAAACAAAACACTCCGCTGTAGCTGCTGTTGCCACGGTTACCTCGCCGGTGACGACCGTGTTGCAGGCGACGTCGACGACGACGACTCCGTCGTGGTCCGCCTCGAGGTGATCGCACGTGCCCGAGTCGCGCTTCTCCTGCTGCTCGAGCAGCTGCTGCACAGCGAGAAACAGTCTCCGTCAAACACGACAAGCAGAGCGCCGCCTCACTGTCACAGGGCTTCACAACGACCCACGTCTGAGAGTGAGTCTCTGTAAATGTGAAGTTACAGGCAGATCCCCTGAGCACGACAGGTTGCAGGTATAGGTTCACACACGCGAAGTGAAGTGAGACTGGGAGATCGCATCACAAGAGGCAAAGCCTCGAGTGATGCGAACTGCCAGTTGAACTTCACTTCAAGTGTATGAACAGACTTCAATAACAGTTGACCTCATTACTTTCACAAGACTACTGTGTTGTG
>JAAUXT010074534.1_pt1 | contig 16132 bp, 15 predicted proteins | sample 7278171 | NCBI WGS metagenome assembly JAAUXT01 (sample SAMN14350112, study PRJNA611818) | marine sediment metagenome | isolation source: surface marine sediment (1.8m) | place: French Polynesia: Moorea | collected 2018-08 | reverse complement strand
CTGAGTACTGATGAAGCCGTTTCAGCGGAGCTGCGCGAAGCTGAAGCTGCGCACCAGACTCGCAGCTCATGCCACCTACTTAAAGCTGTGACCACGACACCCTGGGTCTGTTGAAAGCTACCTTGCTTGAGACAGGAGTGTAATAAATGTTTGAAGCATACGCTTGAGTTTGACTCCACTGCAGCAGTCCGGCCGAGCCGAGGCTGCTCCTTACTGCGGTGCCGCAAGCAGCAGGGGTTGTGAGGACGGGTTCTCCCGGGACCCGAACCGCACACAACAGAAAAGCCTCCGCTCTAAAAACGAGATGATTGCAGTTGAGCTGCTCCTCCCGTGGAAGGTCCCTGGTCAACCACAGACAACATTCTTGACCCAAATCAACGAGATGCCAAGTTCCTTCTCCTTCAGTTTGTGGGTGAAGAGACTGGTGATCAAACAATGTTCAAAAGAAAAACAAGCGACTTTTCTGCAGTCGATGATAATCCTCTTGAATGTCCAACCCACGCAATCACGTGGGCAGCTTCCGAGCCTCGCCAAGGATTTCATGCACACTTTGGTCTGACGAAATTGAGGCAATTTTTTTCACAATCATCGTCATCTCCTCCAGGATCTGAATTGGAGCAATCACGCACGAGTTCACTGTTGCTCGGGGTAGTTGCGAGGACTCGTACACATGTCTGGTATTTTCTCACAGGTTTCAGGTGGAGCGATGGCCCGGAAGGGTCTGCCTGTCTCGGGCGGGGGGGGGGGTGTCTGTTGATTTTGAAACTCTTTGCAACCAGAGAGAGCAACATGTGCATGGGGTCATTGTGTTCGGGGGTCGGAAGGCAGGTAACTGGGACTTTCGTCTGAATCGCTTCATCAGAAAGCACCACAAATTGTTTCACTGTCCATTTTCCCAAAAGTGCGGGTCAAATTCAAGAAAAAATTGCTCAACCACTTGGATCGAGTCAACTGATCAAAACAGCAGAAATTTGTCAGATCTATTTTGAGAAAACTTTGTCTGAGACTTCGGCGGAAAACATTTACCTGGCATGATCCATCCCCTGATATCTTGATACATGGGCGACAGAATCCACCAACACCCGTGGTACGACACTTGATCTGGATCTGTTGGTAACACCATCCCAGCGAAACACACCTCCCACAAACCTGCAGTGATGCGTGAACAAGATAATGAAACGACAACATCACACAACCTCACCCAAAGAAAATCACGAAAGACGTCTCTGAACAAAAACGAATGAAAATGTACAAACCCATCTTCTTGAATGGTGTGTACACCCTGGGCCATGATATGATCCAGTACGGAGTCACAAAAGCCACCACCAAGGTTGCCTTTCAAAAATATCATGACAGCATTGATTTGTTCTCAAAGAAAGCCTTTACCAAAGCACGCGAACATTGGCAACACTGATGAAGCACAAGGGAAAATTTCTCACCAGAGCAATGCACACGCACACGAATCCGGTCATAAAGACAACCCGTTTTCCAGGATTCCTCTTCATGTAGGAATCTCTGGATTCCATCGACATGTTCTTACTCGACCCCATTGTTCTTGAAGTTTTCTCAGAAGACGAACCAAACTGAAGCTCTTCACATATTCTTTTGTTGTCCAAAATGAGGAATTCAGGTGAATGTTTGAGTCGACTGGAAGTAGGTTGCGACAGATAAGGCTTGATGAGTCCGAAGTTCTGAGGATTTTACCACAACCACACTGAATCTTATCGGGGAGGTCAGCACAGTTTCGCCGGGAAGAAAATGCTCCCTGGTCTTCTTGACAAAATCGTTCCAGGTCCACTGATTGTCCGAGAGGCCGTCCGAACACCTGGTCCAAACTTGTTGTGTCCGTAAAATTATTGAAAACAAAGCCACACGCGACGTCTACAACGCCTGGGTTCATTTTTGTGATGAGCTATTGTTCTCATAATTTCACTCTGCACTGCAAGAAAATGCCGCGAATTTATCGGTCCGATCCAGAGCAAGAAGCACCGGAGCCGCCGCTTGACCTTTCACGAGACATTGACGAATTATTCTCAGACTCTTTCCTCATTTCCTGATACGCACCCACAAGAAAGCGGTTTCTCATTTTGGGGTTAATCAAACCTGAACACAAAATGAAGCAGGTGAAGAGTTGGCACCAGTTCTTTCTTTGTCTTGGCACGAAAGGATTCTTACGCACAGCGTGGGACTTCTGCTCGTGCAAGTTGTGTCGCTCGCAAGACCTTCGCTGAATCGTGTTGTCACAACTTGCAGAGAGCTCCGGCTCTTGAGGTGAGTGCTCGTCCACCCACTGTGAAAATAACGCACAAGGATTCTATTTTCATGAGAAGGTATTTCAGAAGTTACAGTGCTGCTTGTGAAAGAGAAAAGTCGTTTTGTTTGGTAGTTGTTGTTACGAGGCTGTTTTCATAAGTGTTGATTCCTTGACCTTGAAACTGACGCAAATGACTGCAAACTGACTGGAACATTTTCACTGCTTTACCAAATATACAAGGAAGTTTTCCAACAGCAAAATAGTAAGAAGTAAGCAATCTCTTATTTTTGAAAAATGATCACTGAGATTTGAACACATTTTATAGAATGCTACAACTTAAAAAATGATCTAAGAATGATAACAGTCAGGAAAATTTCAAGAAAAAAATATTTGAGAATAACTTCATAAAAATACCTTGAATATTGTATAATTTTTAGTGACAGATGTTTATTTACTATTTTTCAGACCTCAAGTATCATCAGTCATGATTTTGCAATAATATTGCCGTGAGTACACCAGCCGAGGAATCAATACTTCTGAAAACTGCCTCGTACGTAGACGTCCGTGACGCAGATGACGACGGTTGCCTTTTCTCTGTGTAGAGGAATGCTCCAGTAGCCGACCACCCTCCATTTCAACAAGTTCTGTCTCTCTCAGAGAGAAGCTGCTTATACCAAAAGAGAGGCCAGAAAAAGGGCTCTCTTCTGGTATAGGCAACTTCTCTCTGAGAGATACAGAACTTGTTGAAATTTCAGGTGGTTAGCAGATTTGCTCCAATGTCAGACCACCCTGAATTTCTCAGCCCCTGTCTCTCTCAGAGAGAAGCTGCTAATACCAAAAGAGAGCCCAGAAAAAGGGCTCTCTTCTGGTGCAAGCACTTCTCTCTGAGAGAGACAGAACTGGTTGAAATTGAGGGTGGTCGGCTACTGGAGCAAATCTGAAGTTTGCTCCAGTAGCCGACCACCTTCAGTTTTTTTCCCATTGGGAATACACTGGGAGGTGGTCGGCTACTGGAGCTGGTCGGCTACTGGAGCTGGTCGGCTACTGGAGCTGGTCGGCTACTGGAGCATTCCTCTAATCATCTGCATCATGCATGTCGCGGAAAGAAACTCTTTGCTCAAGACAATTCGTTTCGCTTTCTCTTGGGGAGACAGATCCTGGAGGTGTTTGTCTGTTCGAGTGACAGGCGCGTAAACAGGCTGGAATATGACAATGTCAGCTTTCCGCTTTTATTCCACCGTGAACCATGACACACCTGACACAAATAAGGAAAAGAGCAACAAGAAGCGATTTCACTTCATATACCCTGTGAACGAGTTGAACATGACAACAAACAGGTGTTGCGGATCCAGGGGCCTGACTCGACAAAATATTTTGAGGAGTTTGAGCCCGATTGGTCCCCAGAACATTCTTGCGCTACTTATTTCTTCTGTCCTGTGACACATGTTGTGCTTGTTGTTGTCAAACTTGTGTCTCATCAAATTCATTGTGGTCATCAACATGACCCAGAAACAAACCAAATTGCGTTTTCTTCGTATTGCCAACATGATGACATTTACGACATACAAATGTTCCAAGCCAACAAAAATTCCATTCCGGACACTAAAGTGAATTTGACAATTCCACCTCGTGCATGCAGAACGCTGCATGCAAAACAACGGGAATTTTGATGTGTTTTCGACCTTGCCTTGCCCAGAGTCTGACTTCAGGCAAAACAAAACAACCCAAACTCCGGTGAAAAGAGTGCGCAAAATAGTTCCGTTTCATTTGGCGTAAAAAGTTCTGAATGACTGAATGCAGCAATTGAGTTTGAGCAGAAAAAATGTGTGAAACAAATACCAGAATGAACTCAATTGTGCTCCTCTCTTGCTTCTCTTCTGTTCTCTTCCCTTGCTCAAAGTGCATGCACTTTTCTGTGACAGCCCCATATTTGTGTCTGCAAAAATGTGTCAACAGATGTGTGCACACCATGCACCTGACAAGTTTGCAAAAATGTCTTCACAAGGTTTTACAACAACACAAAACAATCTCCACCAACAAGGAATCTTCGGCACCGCATTCCTGCAGCTTGGACATTTGCTTCCCCATTTGGCACAAGGAAGCCACAAGGACCACAACAGTGTGCACGCATGTGGTTTCTCCCTCGATCTGCATGTTCACAACATGCATTGAAACCAACAGAGTAGATCTACGTGGGTGGTTCTGTGTTATTTCTCTTGTCAGTTGCGCTCACTTTCCTCGAGCGGGTGTTTGGCAACACAAGTTCAGGTTTGTTTTCCCATGTGCGCGGCCCCGTTGCAGCCTATTCCATCTGAACCAGCCTGTGGCTGATGTAGCGCGGTGAAATGACACGACCACAACGTCTCCAGGCGCAATGTGTTCGAAACACGATACAACGTTGTCTTCATCAAATTGGAAAATCAGTTGACATGGCATCCAAGCTCATTCATTCCAAGCTGCCGACCTTGTTTCAACAATGACTAGTGGTCTTCGAACCACGGGCAAGCATGCATAATTCACACGCTGTCCGCGCTATGCGTCCTGAACGATGTTTCCTCGACTGCCTGGATGTCAGTAAGCACCCATATCTGAGTGTACAGTAGCCATATTAATTCTCTTTCCACTTGCTTCAGTGCATATATGTCACCACTGTATTTGCTCAAGTTGCCATATATTAATTAGTGACCAGATGTTCACGATATTCGTTCACCAAAAGCGATCCATTCACGCGGTCCGGTTCCAGGAACTCGTCTGGCTCTGCCCGGCACGCGGCACCTCATTGTTCTCACAAGTCCTTCGGATGAGACTTCTTGCAAAGCAGTTGCACGTTTGATTTGTCAGTCGTTGATTTGCAGTTTTCTCCCGAGTTGGTGTCGAACTTGACGGAAGTACGCGTTGTGTACGTGTTAGCGTAGGCGGAGCGCGGGTGCGCCGAGCCGCGGAACCGGCAGATACAGCGCCGCAGCTCCTTGCGGAACGTTTGTCCGGTGAGACAGAAGAGGAGGAATGAAATGGAATACGTCAGCGTGGACAACACAAACGTGAAGGAGTAAGCGATGTAAATTTGAAATTTTGACTTCAATGTGATGTCCTTCCACAGTTCCACCTTGTACTCATTGATATAATAAGCCACGATGTAGGGCAGACGAAGCAACACAAAGGTGATGGCGATGGAAAGAAGAGCCATTGTCGGTTGAGACTCTTTTGACGCTCTGGAGGCCCTCGTTTGATGGCCAATTGTTTTGGAGCGTTCTTTTGCAGCAACAGAAAGTTTCCAAATAATAATTCCCGTGAAAAAGGCAACAGCGATACTTGGTATGAGCAGTTCTCCCAGGCCAAAGAAAATGGCCAGCCAGTCCCTGTAGAACCGCCTACTCTCACGGTAGATCAAGCACCGCACGTCGGTGACGTTCACGTTGTTCTTGTTGACGTTTTGCACCGTTCCAATAGTTGCGAAGGAGAACGAAGACACTGCCGAACACACGAAGAACATGCATGCCAGGGTGACTTTTGCCTTCTTTCTCGTGCAAAGAACCTGTAAAGGGAGACGGTAATAAAGAGTGAAAGCCACGAATGAATGTCCATTTTCGTTACAGGCCGAAGGATAACCTGCCGTTCCTGAAAAGGTTGCATGAACTCTCCAGAACAAGATTGTTTGGCCACTCCCATCAAGAAGAATGTTCTTTTGCAGAATCAGCACATTCTGCACTCTTGAAGAACTTTTAGGTTCAATACAAAGCTTGTCAGGAATTGCATTTTTACAAAGGGACCTCTGTGCGTGAAAAGACCAGACTAATGAGGGCGAAAGCCGAGAATACTGGTGAGGTCGCCTTTCAAGGCGTTCTCCAGACCAATCGTTCTCTCTCACGTATTGAACAGAATGAAAGCTCCTCTTTTGCCAAAGGGTCTGTCTGCAGGCTGACGGACCAGGAATTTCTTGACACACTTTGGTGGGAAGGCTCGATTTATTTGAGCCTCAGGATACGCACAGTAATGTTTCTTATTTCAGACAAGGGCATGCACCTTTGAGTTGCCAATTTGTTGACTTGCTCAGCAATTACTTCACAGTGTTCCACCTTTCATCTTTATGTAATGGAATGGAATCGAATGACATTTGTCTCTTCCTTGGTGAAGCAAAATTGAGAACACACGTTTGAAACGACGGCGGTTTTGTCCAAACACGGCACCAACCTGGACTTTTAACGGAAATGAGACAGTGATGAATCGCTCTATGGTGATTGCCACCGTAATCCAAGAAGACCACAGCCTCCCCATGTACCTGAAACACAAGAAGCCTCCACTATTAACACCATCCTGCGGGCGGATGGAAGGCCGCGAGCATTTGCACTTGCCGGAAAAAGACGAAGCGCACTTGAAAACACTTCCTGCCACGGGCTGCCAGTGGCGGAAGGAAAACGACGCCGGAAACGCATAACATTTCATTCCTCGCCTCGACTCAATTCAACGGTGTAAGCGAGAATCAGACAGACACACTTTCCGATCAAGAAGGACTTTTTGAGTCTCTGGTGCCCTCAGAATGCCTGCCCCAGACTATGAACGCGGCAAACAGCAATTGCGTTTGAAAATGTGGTGCAGGTGGACCTCGTGGCAAAAACGGCTGGTTGTGGACTCGAAACAGGACCCCGGTGTCTCGCAATGCTCCATTGTCGTGAAGATCTCCATCGGTGGTAAACGGGACGGGTTTTTTTGCGACCTGGATCGCGGGGACACAGTCTCTTGTATCTCCGCGGAAAGAGCAAATGTGCAGCTTCGGTGCGTAAAAGGCGACCTGACCGCACCTTCAAGGCTTTTGAGCAGAAAGCAGGATCTCGTACCCATGTTCTCGCACCTTGCTCACATTCAGGCCACTTGGTGTTTTCGGGGCTCTTTCCACTGGTCACACTCGGAGAAAAGCTGCCCAAGAAGCTGATGACTGGTTTGAGAAAGATTTTAGAAAATGTCGCTCCCCAGCCTTCGCCACGAAAGTTCACTCGAGACTCGTTCATTGACTCAGAGCAAACGTGATGTGCTGTGGGGATCTCATCAGACTCATCCGTTCTCGCGCTACTGACTCGACTTCAGATCTGAAGTCGGATTCAACATGGGATTCCTTTACACAAGTGCTCAAACTGTTTTGCCTGGCCGGAAATGTAGAGAATGGACACGCTTTGACGAAAAGTCCGATGTCCTCAAACTATTCCTCGCTTGCAATTAATTTTCCGCACACGGGCAGTAAGACTCGTACGAGTGTACAGTGTCTCAAACGCAAAAAGACGCCCTCATAACGCAGTTTCTGAATCGAAAACTACTTTTCCTGCGGACTGTCCTTCCATGTCGTCAGAAGACGACTGCTCGACCTTCCCTGACGTGGAAGTGACACTGGCTCAGGGCCCCTTGTCTTCACTGAAGTCCTGATCCGTCTCTAACAAACAGCGCAGCAATCTGCCATGCAGAATTCTCTTTTCTTCAGTTTACGGACTGCGAAGATTTGGAAGATCCACTTGCCTTAGAAAGTGGACCGATTTACAGACGAAGTCCACCTCCAGGTATCCGAGGCCGAGCTTGGTCCCCGTGTCCATGTAGCTCTCGAGCACAAGCAGCAGTTCTCCGACGAGGAACACGTTGTCGCTCACGGCCTTCGTGATGAAGTAAACCGCCGGCACCGTGTTGCGTAACCACGAACATCTGCATCGCGAGTGGAGAGAACGTTTAGATCTAGGTGGCGAACTGGAGAGATCAAGATGCCTCATGGAGAATTGAGAAGCGTTTTTCTGTCATTGAGGTATTGAGATTCGGTCGCTGGGAGTTCGAGATCAAAATCAAGAAACACGAACACAAGTGTGGAGGAAGAGCATCACCAAATTCCCGGTGCCCGGTGCCCTCAACTCGCTTGTGTAGAACGTGACCAAAAGGGCTTGGAATTTCTGTGAGAGTGAAATGCCGACTGGATTGGGCATGGCACTTCCAGTGGGTGCAAGAAAGTGAACCCCAGCCAGCAGGCATTCTCTCTCTCTCTCTCTCTCTCTCTCTCTCTCTCTCTCTCTCACACACACACACACACACACACACATCCTGTATTCACATCTCTCACTGACCACACATTAGATCTATGGTTTTTGGACTTGTGCTGCGACAAACGGAGTAGCTATTTCGTAACTGTATCCACGTCTGTGCTTTGGAGCAGTTTGCTCCATTCTTCTGTTGATGTCTAAAATGCCAACACTACAAACAGGGAAGGTATTTGAGCAGTAGATAAGCACCAGACAAGAGCTGCTTTGGTGACAGAACAATGTTTTCTTCACTTTTGGTGTTCCCAAAAAGTTTCTGTCATTTGCACCGCTCAGAACCTGCTTTTTCGAGACCAAAGCCTTTGTCTTTGGGACTTCCTTCGCAGACACATTTGTACGCGAAAACGATATGTTTCCGGAATCAACGAGTCTTTGGAAGTATGATTCCATCCAACACAGGCGAGTTTATGGAAAAGAGCTGAAGAGAACTCTGCAGCCAGAAAAGTTTTCAGCACTTCAGGAAGCCATTGAAGTTCTGCAATCTCTTCAGCAGTCCAGTCACATTTCACAACAGGAGCGACTTACCCGTAAACACCGATGGAGAAGCAATTGAAAACTAATCCAAACGGCAAAATGATGATCAGAATGTGAAATCGTATGTTTCGAACATAGTCAAAATCTACGTCTGATGCCTTGGCTGTTTCCTTCGTGATGTTGGATGCCAGAACTATTTCTGTTGCGTTTTGCATCGAGCTTGAATTGTACACAAAAGGGTCGTCACCATCCATAGTTCAGGCATGTGCTTGTATATCCTCGGGTTTCAAAACGAGATTGAGTGTACGAGTGTTTGTTCATTGTCATTACGAGACATGATCATTTGGCGCAATGAAGCGAAAGACTTCTTTTCTTGTAAACCGTTCAAAGAAAGGCGCACACAGACGTTAACAAGCTCCGAGTTGTTTCCAAAAGTTGTGTTCCAGTTGCTTTCCACAGATCCAGCTCCGTCCAAAAGCAGCTTCGCAGCCACGTCGGTGCGCGTGCTGCACAGTTTCCATGAACGACATTCTCTGTCTGCACGTAGTCAACTTCCATTTGCTCGTTTTCTCTCACAGAAACAACTTATAGACTATCCATAAAATATGAGAGAATGTTCTTGTACGAATCAATCCAAGCGGCTTGTGTTTGTCGAAAAGGGAAAGAGAAAAGAGAAACGTCGATCTCAGGTACAAAGCCGGTACTTTGAATCCGAACTCTTCAGCCAGATTTTCAAACGGACAAATCAATAAGAGTCAAGTTGCAGTCGGAAGGTAGACGACTTTGCAAGAGCGGTAACTTCTTTTGATCAGACCAACTTCGCAGGATGAGCTGTGAAGTTCTGTGAAGTTCTGCTGTCGCCTTTGCTCAACTTCAGCGCACATTAATTGGACAGAACGATGAGCTGTGTGTGTCGGGCATTCAAAATATACCCTATCTGAAGAGAACCTGGTGAGGGCACACTTGTTCGGCACCCGCCCATTTCTCACCAGTTGTGCTGTGAGTCACTGTCAATTTTCTCATTGAATTGAATGCAGCGAGTGACACCACATGCGAGTTATGGGTGATCTTGTGGGCCGATTTCCAGCTTAAGTACCTTTCTCAAGCAGCATCCGGTGGAAAAAAAACTGAGGGGCGGTTGCACTCAACACACACGCACGTGATCATTCTGTTCTCATTCACAAATGAACACAGAGTCTTGTCTGATTTCTCACACACCAATGCTCCTTCCAGTTGACTCCCCTTTATACTCTGGTAGTTTCCATGAGTGGGTAGTCCACTTTTAGTTGTGTATCCTGCGGTGAATTCGCATGTACCTTTGATGGGGTCATAAAGAATGCAAGTGCAAATCTGTTTCCCTAACACGATATTCTGAGCTCAGGAGCAACTGCCTGACGTTAAGGTCAATGTTCCTCACCAAATCACTGTGAACTTCGCACCAGCTCTCCACCACTTCTACACATGCATGCCTGTGAAGTGACCCTGAATGTGCAGGGACTATCCCGGGGGACCTGTGCCCAAAGCCGCAGCAGCATCCACGAAAAATACACTTGCATGGTGCAGTCCACAACGTGGATGTCATTTGACGCCGGGGTTGGTTCTCCAGCAGTTCTCTGAACGTAACAAGTCCCAACAAGTACACCATGCACTTTTAAGAAAGCCTTTCCACAACATACGGACGCGTAACGAGGTTTCACCAAGCACCGTCATTCAATTTGGTGAAAAGCACACACAGATGGGAGTTTCTGCTGCTTACACATCCGAAGTTACAGGGCGTGCATTTTCTCGGAACATGTTCCAGTGTGGTGGCATGATCTTCAATGCAAGTTTACCAACGTCTCCCAGGCTCACAGGTAACTAATTATCTTTACCACGAAGACCGACGACGGCAAAGGGTTACGCTCGAAACAGAGAGCGATTATCTCTTTGAAGCTACGTTGTGACTTTGTAGTTCACCAAGTTTGGTTGTGATCTGCTTGCGGAAAGATGAAGCTTATGTTCCGCAGCGACGGCGGGCATCACGTCATAGACAAGTAGCTCTGGTGAACCAAAAAGGACCGAGATAAACATCTACAACCCTTTCTTCCGTCGGTCTCGCTCAAAGGCAAGGATGAGCTGTGACTGCCTCTGCATGGGCATTGGTGTCCCCCTTTTCTCCGGTTCGCAGATTTGTATGGACAGCTTGGAGCCAAACATTGATGATTCGAGTGCCAGAAAGACTCAATTCGTAGTTCTGCAAAACAGTTGCAAAGACGAAGCCCGTGCGTGCGTGGTCCCTCACGCACGTCTGCAGAGGGATGTGGTCAAATTACTTTCCCCTCTCCGGACACAGGAGGGCAACAGACTAGATCCACCGGGCAGCAACGAACTGTCTCCAGATTCAATTACGGCCATTTCATTGAACATCTGCATGTGAACGAATTAACGTTTGCAGTTCCATTCGAATCGTCTCGTAATTACAAAGTACAGCCTCAGTGCACAAAACAGACAAGAACGGAATCAGAAGTAATTCTTGCCTGAGCTTGTCAGAAACAGAACCTATCCGAGGGCTGAATGAAATGGTCGCAGAAACATCCAGGGACTTTGTCAACATCCGGACAAGCAAAACTTTGGATGAAAAATAAATGTTCCCAATCGTTCTTCTGTTTATGTACACATTCAAGCTAAATTTCCCAAGACAGCACCAATCATGATGGCCATGATGACATTTGTTGATGGAACTGCACAATTTCTTGGAAACTTCTCTACCAAGTTGTCTTTCACTTTTTCCCCAAACACGCTTTTGACTTCTCTTCCTCACCATTGAAGATCAAAGCTTCCAGTTTGAACGGACACCTGACTTCCGCCGGGCAATGTGGACCTGGAGAAGCAGGTGATTTTCCTTGTATCGAAGCAACAGCAAACTTTGGAGGAAAATATGCTATTTTTGGAAAAAAAAAGAACAGGTGACTGAATTGCACGTCTCGTCTCATCACGATGCTCTGGACGCCGAACACATGACTTGAGGTTTTCAGGTTGCCAAGGTGAGTCTTCAGTTGTCCACGATTACTTGTTTCTTCAGAACACCAAACTATGTGTGGTCAAAGAGTTGCGAACTCCACTGTGAGAGTTATCTCCTCCCAACAGCTGTGAAAACTTGCCAAGTTGCAAATGAAGTTCTACATCATTAATTGGGTGGGGCCTTCTCTGCTCAAGTTCATTGAGGCGCATTCCTTCCGCGCAGGAGCATTTCACCGGTGTCATTGACAAGTTGTCCTCCTTTCTCATGAATTTCGTGAAAATGTCTGTGATCAAGCTCATTTTCTCGAAGGGAATTTAAAGGAAATGTTTCTGGCCGGGAACATACCAGATCATTCTCTCAGAAACGACGATTTTGTCAGCTCTTCTTGGCTGTCAATAAATTCGAGGCATTTTGTTCAACCGATCCCAATCAATATTTCGTGTGGTTCAACACACCAACTTCACATTTTTTGTACAAAGTTGTACAATAATCGTGTACAAATAAACTTACGTGTAAAACAACAAAGCATTCAATCCACGTGAGAGTATCAGCCTTGCTTCCCATCATTTCTTTCTTCTCAATAGTTTGACCAACCAAGGATCAGAGGAAATGGCATTGCAAACCTTTTTCAAAGAATACACGTAATTTATTCGAATGGCTCAAATCTGCTCGAGAAATTGGTCCTGATCGACAGCGTTTCTTCAAACCACACAAACTTTCTCGATGTTCACACGATTCCACATCTCCTGTCTTTGTAGTCTGCTGTACCCAACTGGAACTGGCTCAGTGCTCACTTTGATCTCTGATTGGTTGCTTGTTCACTTTAGTTGGTTGAATCAAAAGTATCCTGAGGTGTTTTGGTGCGCTCGTGAACATTGGGGACCACAACGGAAAAAATAATCCCTCCAAATTGAAGACGTCAACAACTGTTTCGTCCACAACATGTTTTCGGCAGCTGAAACTCAAATTGAGCAAGTCTTGAATTGAAAGCAACGTGGAAATCACATTTAATTTCGCCTGCTTTATACACTCTGTGACAAACGGATGTCGTTATGTGTGGGTTTACTCCTTGAAAAGGAGATTTGATGGTTGTAAAGAAGATTGATGAGACAAGAAGGATTCAATCAGAGTCACACAAATCCGTGTGGTGACATTAGGTGTGCTCCTCAGCAAACGATTGAGTGGTCGGAACAGGATGGGAGTAATTGAGTCCCCGTGGTCCATGTTGTCAGTTGAACTCCTTCACTGGTGAAAGAAAATATGGATGGAATGAAACCGGAAACAAGGTGGAAAAATATTCTCATGCACCAAGTATCGACACAAGCTTCTTGCAACCTTCACCTCCCGAGGCCAAAGTACCTCAGGTTTCTGTCCAGAAACCTGCTGAGGTTACTGCTGAATGTTGTATCATGCAAGTTTCCAGTCGTTGGTGCAAATAAAATTGCCCTCATTACTTTGCACAGCACGAAGGACTTGAAGCAAAGCGAACGCATTTTTATGTAGGAATTATTTCAGAACCAAAATGGGTGGAGTTGTCTCAATGTGGTGCAAATTCGTTCTTCTGTCAAATTTTCAAATTGGATCTCTTAGAAAAGGAACACCAAAATCCCCCGTGTCTCCTCCCGGCTTTGTTCTGTCAGATTGTATTTTTGATGTTCGACTTGACACGAAAGCAAAGTTCCAAATAAACCCAAGCTCTTCCAAAGCCGGCACAACGATTGCCAGAAAAAAGCCTGCTCAAGATCTGTGCATGAATCAAGAGCTTAAAACTCCAAGGGGTTGTTGTGGGAGGTGGGAGAAGACCACCCGCCTGAGTCGTGGTTGCGCGGAGCATGCCGTGCATGCTTTGTTTGACGTGCCCATTTTGAATTGAGTACCTGTCGTCTCATTTGGCACCCAATTTTTGGTGACACTCGTAGCTTTTCCTGGACGCCTGTGTCGTCAGAAGCAAGCCGGTTGAACCTGTGTTTGTCCTATTCTTGTTCTATGTTTCCAAAAAATGTTGAGATTTTTATCCCTGCACAGCTACACGCACACATGTTTTTTCGCCAGCCCAGATCATTTCACCACTGCATGGTTAAGCTGACATTTGATTTCATGCCGGGCCTTGTGTGACAATTTCACCCAGGACACGTGCAAGCTGGGTCAATGCGGAGCCCTGATGCACTGGATTTGATCGTGTTGTCATTTCACAGGACCACCCCTGTTTGATTGAATCCCAAGGGACAGGAGGACTTCCCTGTGAACCCACCACGGGCGGAGCCTTGAAACGACTTGCAGGGGAGAGCAAAGGCAGAACCAACGATTCTTGTTTTCTGTCAGTTCTGTCTTGGAGATGAGAGTGTGAGTTTCAAGACCACTGATGCGAAAAAATTGAACTTTTGCTTTTGTTTTTGTGTTGTTGCCATTTTTTTCAGTTCCAGGGAATCCTCGTTCTTCTCTCACATGTGGCCATGTACTCACTTCACATGCATCATTTTGAGGACAAAGACCATGGACGAAACAATCTGGAGATCGTGCCTTGTCCAAAAAGATGAAAAGGAAAAATAAATCTGTGGACTTGCCATGAGAGCCATTTCAAAAAGCAGGAAGCCTTTAGTCACAGGAAACGAAACATTTTCTGAAAGGACAAGCTGACTCTAGCCCGCGGACCCTATGGTTCCACCGGAAATTGAAGAGCGCGGTCGCTATGGTTGGGATTGTTGGAAGCTGCATGCCTCACAAGTCACGCATTTTCTGGTGTTTGTGTGTGAAATGTACGATGTTGGTACAGGCACGTATCAAGGCAAAAGAAACGGTGGTGCTGGTCTCTGTGCTCGAAGCACACAAAAAGGTCTGCAGCAAATCAAACTCAGATAACATTGATTTCAACAGAAGAACTCAGGTCAGTTTTCATTCGTAGCGGGGAACAGTAAAGCGGGGCCGATTCAAAGATCTCAGGGCTCGGACCCTCCGAGACTCAACGAAAGATTCGTTCTGCTCTTCCAGATTTCACGTCTTCCCGGAGCCGCAGTCGAGACAGCGCAAACAAAGGAAGGCCCTCAGATACGAGTGCAGATTCGAGTGTTTTGGAGCGGGGCTGAGGGACTTCGAAGCGTGCAGCCAGGCTGCTCAAACTGGTGAGGAAATAATTCTCCCCAATGAAACATACTCGTGAAAGAAGAAGCTCTGCATATATAGCAATATATGAATGCACCTGTTGTGCTGGTGTGAGTCATGCATTCCTTCGAATTGCAATTGCAATGTTCCTGAAACTGAAAAGCGGATTGTGGACAGAGCTGAGGACACCCACATGCAGCCCCGCTTCATAATCGCAACACAGTTTCTCTGTGTGTATATTGAGAATTTTTTGTCGTGAACAAGGGTTGCTCAAGATCAACACAACACTCATGCATCTGCGAGTCTGACTGGGAGTCTGACTTGGAATTCAGTGATAAAACGTCTTTTTTTCTGACGTCAAAAAAGAAGAAACTGTGTCAGACATATCAATATCCCTTCCATCACTGAATCTCAATCAATTGCACGTCATTGCAGGGGTTTTGTTCAATAAAATCAGTGAGGGAGTAATTTTTGAGTGAGTGAGTGAGTGACAACTGTGATATTGTGTAACTTTTCATCATGACAACTTTGTTAGGTGTTAGTTTCCTCTCACAAATCCTCCTTTGCATCACAATTTGCAATTCGGTGATCTTGGCTCACTGTATTTTCATCCCAACAACAGACTTCAATCAAGAATATACTTGGGTAATTTTGCTTGCTTTCCTCCTCCTGCTGTACTGTCTGAGTGTTCCCTGGTTGTCCTCAGCTTAGCTTGAATCACCATTCACATTTGTACGTCCTGGTTGAAAATCGGACAATCTCACGCACAAAATGGTCTCGGGTTGCTCGATTTCCCCTGAGATCCTATTTGCTGAAGCTGGTGGTTCTGTTGTGCGCTGAGAAAATATATCCTGTATGATGACAGACAGGGATACTTGATCTTCAAAAAAGTCATTCGTTTTCCGTTCTGTTTTGAAGGGAGGCCAGAGCAGAGCTGCACGTTCAGATTTTGATTCTGAAACGCGTTCGCCCAATTGCCAATTCAGAGTACTCGTACACAAACTCGGGTTCCCGCCTGGTGCAAGTCAGCATCTCCCGTTACATCGGTCTCCGTTGGATTTGGCTTTCGAGAGTTTCGATGCGGTCAGATTTTGATCTCCCTGCAATGAAAACATCATCAAGCACCAGAGAATCTTCACAAAAAAATCGGGCAAGTTGACAACACAATGAACAAGAAGTTCCGAGGCGGGAACCCTGATGGTCGCGGAAGCGGAAACTGTCCTTGGGTGGGGGGTG
>JAAUXT010074199.1_pt1 | contig 16135 bp, 18 predicted proteins | sample 7278171 | NCBI WGS metagenome assembly JAAUXT01 (sample SAMN14350112, study PRJNA611818) | marine sediment metagenome | isolation source: surface marine sediment (1.8m) | place: French Polynesia: Moorea | collected 2018-08 | reverse complement strand
CAACATTGAGGGGAATCTGCACCCTCATCGTTGTGCTCACTGGACCCATCAATGAGTGCATAAAGGTCATGAAATGTTTGATATCCAGGAAATAACACCTATCAGCGACATCAATTTTTTGATGCTGAGAGGCAACGAAATGAGACAGGATAATAAACTTCTCGTGGTAAATGGGCGGGGCACCCCCCCACCCTGTCATTGTAGCAAGAACAGACAACGAGGAGTTTCCTGGTTGCTATGGCAACAAAACCAGTTTGCAGCCTTTCGTGAGACACCCCCATATTTGTGAGCACTCTTAAAGTATGTGCCGACAAACAAATATTTCTCGTTGAGAATATTTTTTGAACTCTTGATTGAGGAAAAGCCTTGTTCATTGGAACAACTGGTCAGCTTGGGGTAGGTGGGGTTCATGTTTTCTCATTTGAGAAATTCGTCGTAATTCGGTGGAGTCACGTGGTCGTGGAGTGCTCGTTGAAGTACAAATCTCACATGGATCAAGAAAGGCAGCTCTCACCTGTCTGCGAAATGAAACACAACAAAGATGTTTACATTAACGATACGTAAGTTATTGTGGCAAGGTGAGACGAAATGGCAGTGAAGGCCATTTCAAGCCTTTGTTGTGCTACTTTTTATGCACGGTGAAACTATTACACAATGTACGAGAAATCTGGTCTACTACTTTGCTACTTGTGCGGCGTACATCAAGAATGTAGAGGAGATATGAACAGTGTATGACAAGTTGGCCGCCGAGGAATGGCAGTAGATCTCAGCAGAGGGGGTGTTGCAAAAACCCCAGGTGCTTTAATTACACGCAGGGAGCCGCGTCCGTAGAATTCTAATAAGAATACTCTCAACTGCTGGGTTGATACGAGCCACGAGACGGTATTGTTTTGGCTCTGAAATAATTGCGCGGAAATGTCAGTGATCAGTATCACCTGAAAATGTTAACAGATTTTGTTTTGTTTGTTCGACAGCTGCGTCCAAAAAATAAAGCCATTGATCAATCAGAATCTTGTGATGCGCAGGAGGAAATCGAAAGGTTCGACTTTTTGTCCGGTCAGAAAAAACTGGGGCGGACTTCGGCGTGTCACTCCTACAACACGAACGGCCAAAGAGACTTTTTCTTGCAGTGACATTCAGCCGTTGGCTGCGGAAGATTTTGCTGTGCTGTTGATGTCGATGATTGTGGAGCAAGCACAGCCTTGCGCTGCTGCCAAAACAACACGACAGTTGCTGTCAGTTCGGGTGCCGAGCTGTCAAGAAGCAACAATAATTTCCTGACTGCGTCCCCGCTCAAATCAGCCGCCTTCGTGCGACTCGATGTTAGGAGATGCATTGGAAATATTCCCCCAGCTTTGAGTGTTTTCTGAGAAAGTGAAGAAGAGGCGAGAAGAGGTGGGTGCGAGACGGCGCAGCGCCGATCTCATCTTGAAGAGTTACAAATCACTCAATGAGAACCACCCCGTCGTACAGCAGCTTGTGATTAACACGAGACGACCCCTTCCACGAGCCTCCAATCGCCTTCAATTTCGATATAAACTCGTTAGATGTGTTTGATCTGTCGTATGTATCGTTGCATCTTCATGTATCACGTCGGGAGCTCGATGAGGATACTGGCAGGTACCGGTGCCGACCCTGCCCCTGCCTCTCTGCCTCCCCGATTTATATCCACTTCAAAGTCAAGATGATGACCACCATTCATACAGCATCCGTACTGTTCCGAACCACAGACGAATGTGGTCTTGGTTCGCTTTGGGGGCGGCCGTTGTTGTGCTTCCTTGAATGTTTTGGCGCGACGCGGGCGGAGCGCGGGTGTCGTCGCGGTGCGTCCTGCAGCTCCGTGGCTCCGGCTCGCGGCCACTCGACGCCCCAGCGAGAAGCCTGTCAAACGCAACGCCGCATCAGGTGTCACAGCTTCGTGTTTTGGGCTTCGTTGTGCGTCGACACTGCGTGTATTGCACAAATGCACGTGCAACACATCCCACCCCGAAGAGATGAGCGCCTTGCGTTGCTACATGTGAAGGAACGATCTTGTGATAAAACACTGGCTGCGGCAACCTGGGGTAGATTCGATGTGAAGTGCAACGTCGGTGATGGTGCCAGCGCATCGACGAGCGTTTGATGTATGCCACGCTCGTGTGACGACCCCGCCCGCTCCGCTGCTCCGCCACATTGAACCCAAATCGTTTAGTCTGCGGATTGCTTTCATATGAGGTGTGAAGAACCCCCGCCGAGAGCTGCGGGTGCGAGAAATATTGAAGATGGCAGGCAGCTTTTAAATGTGCGATCTGAATTGCGAGCTGGATGGATGATCTCTCCTGTGTTGTAGATCTGGTGGGTCGTGGGAGGTTCTCCCACAAACTTCTGCCCAAAGCAGCATGTCCGCAACCTCTTCATTCCTCGGTTGTGCCCGAAAGATTCGGTTGCATTTATTTACTGTTTTTCTCCCTGCATCCGAGCTCTCGAGTGTGGACGTTTTTTCTTTCAGTAAAGCTGACCAACCTTTGGAATCGGGCAACCTTGTGACTGTCAGTGCCACTGTAATGCATGTCTCGAAAATCTGAGCAATTGGAGAAATAATATTTCAATGAACAATGAATGGCCTGGTCACCGACCTTTCAGTAATTCCAGTGCCTTGACAAAAATTCGTTGTGATTGGCAGCCGAACGACGCGACGCTGGCGGTCGGCATGTCGGACGGACTCGTGTCGATCCAGCACAGGAAGCTGGACGTGCAGCGCGGCGCGGCGCCGGAGCGGCCGCGCCACAAGAAGGCTTCCTACAAGTACTCGCTCAAACAACACGTGCCCAGCAAGGTACGGCCGAGCAAACGCATTTTTATCTTCTGGGAAACTTTCATTTTTCTCACACAAACGTTTTCGAACACGAAAGCAAGTCCATGCTTGCTCTCTTGTGGTCAAAAAGACAGTGAGGAGGAACTGATACCTATTGAACGTTGTGATGAGTTCATTGAGTTTGTCCACGTTCTATTTTCAGGACGATTATGTTGTTGAGCACAAAAGAAAAGAAATCCTCGAACCGTACGACAAATTCTTCAAAAAGTTTGAGCACAGCAAGGCGTTGGATGCTTCGCTGAACGTAAGTCACCTGCAAGAAAATCGCGCAGTTTCATTCGTTCAAACAAGAGAAAGACTCTGAACAGCGATGATTCGTGGCTTTCAGCTGAAAATTCGGTGTCGCTCGCCCGAGGTGACGGTCAGCGTGCTGCAGGAGCTGATGCGCAGAGCGACGCTGCGCCCCGCGCTCGCCGGACGCAACGAAGGCTCCGTCACCACCATCATCAAGTTCATCCAGAGGTAAACGCGAGAAGTTTTCGTTGGCGTGTCCCTGTACCCGTGTACGTTATTGTTTGGCCTCAGATTTTAATTTTCAATGACATTTTGTGTGCGCTCATGCGTCTAAAATTTTTGTTTCGCCTTTTCAGGAACATCAGCAATCCCAATTTCATGAACATCTTGATTGATGTCTCGAACATTTTGCTGGGTGAGTATCGTGTCCATGATACATTTTGTTGTCGTGTATCCGCTGCCTGGCGCAGCATTTTTTCCGTTGGGTTGCTTCACGATTCTTTTGTGAGGAGAATGCGTTCTTGAAGGCTGACTGACCATTCTGTCTTCTCTGTTACAGACCTTTACGCGGAGCAGGTGGGTCAGTCTCATCAGATCAGTGAATTATTGCGCAGATTAAAGAGCACGGTGGAGGAGGAGCTGGCCTATATGCGCTCCTTGATGGGACTCATAGGCACCATGGAAACATTATTCTCTGTGGCCGAATCGGCCTCGCGGACTGACAGTGTAAGCACCAGCACCAGTGGCGCAGACTCCACACACATCGCACAGAACGGCAGCGCTGCGGCGCTGCAGCCTTCCACAACCGCCGTCGCGGAAGTCTCCTGATAGGAACTTGCTTTTCGCAGTGTAGTCAATAAAGAGTTGCACAAGTTTCGTTCAGTTGTGTCGAGCTTCTTGTGAGTCACGTGTCGGGTTGTTTGTCAGTGTCACGCGGCTGCATGAGACGAGAGATCTGCATCACACGCTGGTGCGATGGTAGACGTCAAGTTGTCAGTGAATAAAGTTACCGTGCATACGAGTCACTCGATTCCTTGGAGCTTGGGAACCACGTTGAGACAACAAAGACAAAAAGATCCAACTGGGAATATGCTGTGAGCGTTCACCCACTTTTTTCCCCCCGAATTTGAGCGTCATCGTGCGGGATTGGTGGGGGTGGGTTGGCATTTGGAAGAGCAAGAAAAGCCTTTGCATCACTGCATAATCTGGGGAAGCATGTAGTGGACTTCGTGGTCGGTCTTCCTCGCTTGTTTACACCTTTTGCCCTTTTTGGGGGTCTTACCGGTAAGTTTGCAGTGGCTCACACAAGGACATGTCGATAAGAGCTTCTGTGTGTGTTGGAATACCATCTATCTCAGAAGTTTGTGCAAGATGGAAGAAAACTGGTGTTTCTCTCAGAGACAAAGGTGTGTCAGAACTTGATTTTCTGTCCATAAGTTGGGGTGAACATGGTGCTGAGATTTCATGCTCAAGGGAAAGTTTCGAAACCAGAAACTTCGGCGATATCAGTGAGCAAGAACGAAATACCTTATGTAACGCACGTCCAAGGCCTCATGATAACGGGGGCCGTTCCAGAGTCAGCCGGGAAGGTGGGGGGCTGACCTGAAAATAGTTATCACCCGGCATAATTTGGGCCAAAGGTGCAAAGTGTTCTCTCCTTGTGTGTAAAATTGTTGTTCGAAGTCGGAATCCTTGGACCAAAATCGGGATCCGCCCCTACACCAAATACTCTACATCCAAGTGCCGATGTGTTGCCTCATTCCTTTTGTTGCTCTCACTGGAGTCTGAACAAACATGGAGAAGTACATTCACTTGTTTGATGTCGACCAGAAATGGAGCAAACACGCTTTCGGTGACCTGTGGACACAAAATTTCTTGCCAGCGAAAGCTGCTGAATCTGTACTTCGTTTCCCTCTGCGGGACACTGATGTTCTCTCCGCCACATATCCCAAAACAGGTAAATCGAGAGCGATGATGCCTTTGAGTTGATCTGCTTTTGTCGCTTGGATCCCGTGGCGTGTGCAAAAATATGTGTCAAGAGACACAGTATTTGTGAACAACTCAAATGTTCTGCCTGGAACCCTTTCTTCGCAAGGTGTTATTCTTCGCAACATTGTTCACATTGCAGGACAAACATGGCTCTTCACCATCATGAACTTCATGGACAACTGGGAAAAACTGGACAAAGGAGAAGTAATTGAGAAACCTGGGATGTACTACACACCGTTCATGGAGTTTTTCGAGTACCCTGACGGAAACTACCACTTTGAAGTCGCTGCACGCCAACAAGGTCCCCGGATCCTGAAGACTCATCTGCCATTGTCCTACTGGAAAGATGCTCTCGAGAAAAGTCCCAAAACAAAGGTTATCACCACGATCAGGAATCCCAAAGACACTTTGGTTTCTTTTTTTCATTTCTATCGAATGAATAGAATGATTGGTGGCTTTCATGGAACATGGGATCAATTTTTTGGAATGGTGAAAGACAACTGCGTTCTCTACGGGAACTATTTCAAACATACCTCCGAATGGTATTCCTTCAATCGATCAAGAGAAAACTCTCTCGTACTTGTGTACGAGGAGCTGAAAAACGATTTGCGAACGAACGTTCAGAAACTGGCAGAATTCTTGGGAAGAAAATTTCCCGACGAGATAATTGACAAAATTGCTGAAAGATCTACATTTGAAAGTGTGGTCAAGAATCCCAACCTGACGAAACGTGGACCCCACATCATGACTGAGAGGGGGACATTTTTCAGGAAGGGTCAAGTCGGAGATTGGAAAAATTACTTCAATGAAGAACAAAATGCATTTGTTGACAACAAAACAAAAGAGTACTTTGGTCCAATAGGTCTCAAGTTCCAGTATGAGTAAGCAAACTTTGGGCGACGCACACTGCAGCGGCACTGCGGTTTTGTCCGATTTTTGCAAGTTTTCTTGATCGTGCACTTCCGCAAAAAATAGGAGTGAACAAATAATTGTCGGAGTTGTGGTTGTTTCCAAACAAGAAGCAAGGTGTGGCCAGGATTTATTGTCCTTCCGTAGGTTGCAGGAACGGCACGCAAAATCCCGGAGTACATTTGATTCGCCCTCTTAGGTGTCACAAAAATGATCATGTTGCCAAACTTTTGTGGAAAATGTTCATTTTGTTGCTGTTCACGTTTCTCGTTTGTGAAAATCTGTGATTTGTGAAACTTCTCATTGCAATACACGGGAAGGACCGAGAAGTGTAGATGTGCGAGTCCTGTTTGATGTGCGTGTGGCACAAGCCCACGAAAATTTATTGATATCAATCTGTTCGCATTTGCAGTTTTTTTTTTCAGGGACAAAAGGAAGGAGTCTGATAAGAACGTGACATTTGATTGTCTACACACAGTACGGTACGTGTGCGAGTGGAAAGGTACGATCGTCTCAAGTGGAAAGGTGCGATCGTCTCAAATGGAAAAGTGCGATCGTCCCTTCGATCTCTTTTGTCAGAAATCAATGTCGAAGGTTCCACCCAAGAACCTTTCGAATTCTACCTTCCTGGTGGACCACTTCAAATGAAAGGTGCCAAATCCACCTGTTACACACTGTTTCCAAAATCCTGCCCGCTGTCTATACGTAGATTTGTGCCGGATCACATGAAAACATCGCATAGCAGTGAATCACATCAAGTTGCAAGGAATTTCATTCAATCAAATGGAATCCCATCCAGTTCTGTCCTCAGATACTTTTGCACCAAATACCATTTAATCACATTGAGTTGTGTTCATCACACACATGGGATCTCATTAAATGCTCACGAAGGCCCGGTGTAACAGGACCAGACAACGACCAGGACCAGACAACGACCACACTATTTGGTTGTTCTGTGGTCCTGAAATTTCAGGACCAGGCAATGACTGCCTAGGACTAGAGAACAACCAGTCATTGTCTAGTCCTAGATAACAGGACCAGAGAATGACCTTCCCCATTGGTTGTCCCCCAGTCCTAGGACTACAGCACAACCATTGAATTAATATTGGAAGCTGACAAATGTTTTTCAAGGTGATGGTGATTTTTATACTTGTTGGCAGACTTGTGATTTCAATACTACATCAGCCAATTTTATGAATGATTTGATTGCAGGGAGAAAAATCCCCAAATGGTCCAAATCCTCCTGACACAAATGAGAAATATTCTATGATGCATTCCAAGCCTGTCTGTACCAAATCACTCAACCATCATCGAACAGGTTTCACAGCTTCAAAGTACTTTGAATGCATGAAACATCTTCAAAGAATATAATCTATCTGGTGGTATTTGTATTTTATTTCTTAAAAGACCAAATTGAAGCCAAAGAGCCCAAAAGACCTACAATTGATCCTTATCTTGACCATGCAATAGGTGTACACATACTTTTCATGAACCCTGCCTTTAGGTGCTCTGATTTGGCTTGCTCCGATTTGGCTCGCTTGAGCCCAAATCATGTAACCCTCCTCAAATCACCCCAAAACATGAAAATGCCCATATCTCAACAACCGTAAGTCTGATTTACACATGGTTTTTTTCCCTGGAAGCTGAGATCAAGGGTTTTCATCTCAGCCATAGAACACACATCTGTCATCAAAGGTTTCTTGCCCCTTTGAAGTACTTCAAAGGTATCAAACCCCTGTGGAACCTCTTCGGTGACAGATGGATCTGTGTGTGTGGCAGCCCCCTCTCTGAGTACTGAACTTGTTATAACAGCTCCCACATCCCCCCCACACATTAATTTATGAGCCTTTTTGTATGATTTTACTTCAAAGGTGTTTTGCCCCTTTGAAGTACTTTGAAGGGCCCTAACCCCTCTGATGACTGATTCATGTGTGTGTAACAGGTGCCACATGCCACCCCCTACCAACCCCCCCCCCCCACACACACACACACACACACAGTTCTGTATCAGCCTTATGTACGAGTTTACTTTGAAGGTTTCTTGCCCCTTCAAATACTTCGAAGGGCCCAAACCCCTCTGATGACTGATGATACATTTTGTACACAGGGGCTTGTGATTCATAGTATAATCAATCTTGTGTATTTCAGGAGGTGCCCAACCATCAAATGCTGGATTTTATGGCTGCCAAGTTCCATGGGATTGACAACCCAGAGATGGCATGGCAAATGTGAGTCTTGACTGCTTGGCACCCCATTGACGCAGTCATCACCTGGTCCTAGGACCACATGCCAACTTGCTAATCTGGTCATTACCCAGTCCTAAAAAAGCAACAAAAATTCATCTAGGACCATACAATGACTAATCATTCATCAGTCCTAGGCAGTTATTGTGTAAACCTGAAAATTTTTTAGGACCAGACAACAATGTTGTTCTCTGGTCCTGAAATTTTAGGACCACACAATGACGTCGGAAAAATAGTACGGTCGTTGTCTGGTCCTGAGACACCGGACACACCAAATCGTTCTCGAGATTGAAACGGCATCGTTCCTGAGAACCATCGTCACGACGCTGCAGAGTGTGATGTGGTACATTTGAGGTTGTACGGAAGTCAACAGTAGTCTACTAGAATACTGAACATGCTGAATTGTGCTCTGGAGCATCATGATGCAGCAGGCAAAAATTGTTTGCTCTACCTCATTTTTGGTGGGATGTACTGATTCTGTTTTGTGGATTCTAGTTTCAAATATCATTTCTGACAGGGTGCACTCGTTATTTTTTTCACGGGATGCACCAACATTCTGTTTTGATGGGATGTACCAACATTGTTTTGTGGATTCAGCTTTCAAATTTTGCTTCAGATGGGATGTGCAAATATGTTTTTGATAAGATGTGCCAACAATTGATATTTTGTGGATTCAGATTTCACATTTGTTTTTGATAGGATTGTTCCCTTTGTTTTCTTTTTGTCATGAGTACAAAAATTTCCAAACAGAAATAACAGGTTTGCGCAGAATCAATGATGCTCTTCAACACCATTACACTGCAGAGCATGCTCCAGTGGGTACATCATTCTCTGGAGGACAAATGTACCAGCACCATGACAATCGAGAGCTCGACACGTGAGAACGAAACAATTTAGTGTGTCCGGCCCTGGCCATCAACACCTCAAAATAGAGGGGTTTTGACCCTCTCGAGAACACATTTTCCTGATGTCAGAGGGACTGATTTTCGCGCCATTGCCTGCATGCATGGTTGTGCCGGTTGCACGTGAGGTCGCTTCCAGAACTTCTTGCCAAACAAACACAAACACAAAGCAAGTGTTGTTTCTTTCTTGACACAAACACAGAAAATGTCAATAGCACCAAACTGTCACAATTAAGTATGCGTGGAACGGACGTGAAAACCGTTTTCGCTGCCAGACAACAACCGATCGATACGCTCGAAGTCACTGCATTGTGTCTTTGGCTTGTGTTTTGGGGCTGAAATTTGCCGAATCTGTAGTCGATGATCCCTCGTGTTTTTTTGTGCGTCATCACTCTCATCGTCACACGAGTCTCTGTCGTCAGTGCAGTTCAAATCATTGTGGTCAGATGAACGTGATTCTGCGTTTGCAGTGGAGGACAGTCGTTTCGGTCTTACCGTTGAAGTCAAGTTTGTGTAAGCAGTTTTGCCAGCTGACAACGTTCCCGAATCATGAGCACGACCTGCAGCCGAGAATTCTGCAACACGAATCCCATCTCCTTTCCAACCTCTACGCAATCGTAGCCTCTCCTCGACGACTGTCGTGCTTATCTCTTCATCAGAATCAAGTCTGCTTGGTTCACCCGTCGTGTCGAACACCGCCATCTCACCTTGGCTTGATCCGCGTCTCGCAAGAAGACTCCGCTGTTCCTCAATTTTGCGTTCAAGAATTTGTATTTGAGTGTCTTGCTCAGACACTTTGTGTGACAATTCCACAATAATCTTCTTCCTACTGTCCCAGGATTCCGTCAAAGAATTGCCTGTCAGCTCACTGTCTCTACGTGATTGGTTTTCTTCTGAAACAAGGAAAACCACAATTAGAAAGGCACTTGGTTTCGACCAATGTGACATTCATGTTTCATACAGAATGAACACAACGACTGCAGTTGCAACTTTCAATTCGGTGAAACATTTTCGTCGTGCAAAAATGGTTGAGCCAAGCAATCAACTCTGATTAAATGTTGTTCACTTCAACAAGTCATGTAATCTTTATCATACACACCCAACAATTTTGAATTGGCATCCTGTAGCTCTGCATTTTCCCTTTTCAGCTCTAATATCTGAAGGGAGCATTCGTACTTGGCCTCGGCCAGTCGTGCGTGAGCAGCCTTCAATTTGCGTCGATGTTTCACTTTCTGCAACATTTGGTTTTTGTACTTGAAGAAATTTTCTTTGGCTGCAAAGGTGCAAGGGCATGCTCTCCAAAATGTCCCGCCCTCCGGACAGTCAAAACGCAGTTTTTAACCCTCAAGAAAGAAGAATGCACACCAACGAGTTCAACTGCTGTTGAGCCAACTTTAGGTCATTTTGCTGCTTGTCGACTGGGTGATCCGTGGCCCCCGTGGTGTGTGAAAAATCCCAGTTTTGTTCCCTGGATTTTGTCTCTGCTGCGATCTGCTCAAGCTTCAGCGTTAAAGCCCGTACGTTCCCTTCCAAATCCAAGTTCCTGCTCTTCAGTGCGTCCACCTGCAATGTTGACTGCCACAAGTTTGGATGGAATTCACGCGCACTTGAGATGCTGATTTCCACGTGGCTTCGAACGTAACTTTTCTGACTGCAGTGATCCTCACCTTGGCTTCCAGCTCAACAACTCGAGTCGTTGACGATCTTCTACTCTCAGTTTCAGTGGCAAGTTGGTCGGACTGATCGTGTTTGTCTTCACAGGGCGATGTCTGAAACATATCACAGCAATTTTACCTTGCAGGGCAGACGGGCCAAAAAAATTGGCACCTGAAGAGAGGTGACTGCGAGCAAGGGTGCGCACCCGCGCCCGCCCCCCCTCCCGTGTGTGTGTGTGTGTGTGTGTGTGTGTCTGTCTGTCTGTCTGTCTGTCTGTCTGTTCGATGTGAATTTGTTTGCCAGACCCCTCACATGTACTTCTTGAACACTGTTGTCACCGGGTTCCTGCTGTTCTTGGTGTCTCCTGAAACGAAAACAGGTTCTCTGGTTTCCTTTGGAGTCTAGTGGCTCGGTATGTTCCAGGATCGGTTCCATGGGGCCCCAGACTAGACTTTACATGTCATCCGTGCCTTCGCTGACATCGGAAAAATCTTCTGCACCCCAAATTTTCCATTAGATTCTACAAATGGTGCAATTCACATGTCAAAAGCCAGACAAAAACCTGGAATCAATTGTTCGACAAGTGAAAAAGTTGTGTGTCCCTCGTGTTTCAAGTGACTCTTCAGATGTGTCTGTCTTTGACGATTCCAATGTCAAGTCGGTCAGATCTAGAGTCGAGATCGAGACTAGAATCTACTCACCCATTTTCACTGGTGTTGCGTTTTGTTGGTCGCACGCTGCTCACTTTGCTTGTTCCAGATCCCATCCTGCAGAAAAGAAAGAACGTTCTTTCTTCACCCGAGGCATGAGCTTCCCTGGTTACGCCGTAGCAACTGCAAGTTTCCAGCAATACAACAACTGTTTGCTTCACAAACTCAACTTAGATCTATCAGAACATAGAGACAAAGAGACGGTCAAGACATGCGACATGGCTCAAATAAAGCTTGCAACTTGCAATTTCAAGAATGACAGAAAACTGGCTCCAGAAGCAGGTGTCGTCTGTTTGTTTACTTGTGATCATGGCCCCCTGGCGGCAGCAGGTGCTCGACCAATTGCGGTGCTGGAGTCAGCTGTGATGAGGACCCGACACACTTTGCTGACACACAACACGCCAAATATAGACTTTCTACATGAGTTCTACTTTTCGTGCAGAATCTCAGAATCCACACATAACGTTGGCAAAATAACATCAACATGGAACTGCTGCAGATCGTGGAGATAATATGCCTTGTCACAACCCTGGGATTCTTCGCTGTGGGGTTGTGAGTTGAATTTTGTCGTTCTCATCAATTGGTGGTCTGTTTTTTCGATCAATAACCAACGACATGTGCAGCACTGATCAGTTGTCGTGCGAGCAAACATATTGGTACGAGTATTTGTGAGGACTGTGTTCAGTGGAGTCGTCGTTACGAGTATTACTGTATCCCGACCGTTGATGCAGCTGCGGTTCCACCCTTTCGAGTGACAAACGATGGTTTTATTGGGTACTCTGTCTCTGACACGTTTTCTTCTGCTGAAACTGCCTTGTGTTTCCTTTTCAGGCATCCTTGCCTTGAAATGTACAAAACTGGCAACACCAAAGACGTGCCCTACGTCATGTTCCTGCTCAGTGTTCTCAGGTAAAATGTGCTCATCACCTCACCACCCACCCCAGCTGTGGGTCCGGATTGAACTTATCCCGAGCAAGAGCCGCTTTGTCCCGTGAGAACCTGGATGAATTTTTTGATGGGGTTCGCCCCCTGCGTGAGCAATGAACTTTGCGTCAAATATTTAATTGTTGTGCTTGCTCTCTGTGTTTCCAGCTGCTCCACATTCACACATTACGCGTATTTGCTCGATATCACATCACTCGTCTTCCTCAACGTGGTTGGAACTGCTTTGAATGTGTTGTACGTTTACATGTACTTGGCTGTTGTTCGCCAAAAGGTCAGAGCCCATTATTTTCTTTACACCTGAATCTGGGGAATTGTCTGACCTGTTCCATTCTGATGGTGTGACGAGTTGAAACTTCAGACAAATCCTAGTGAGGGCGTTGGCCTGTGATTTTGCACAGAAGGACTCTGGACGAACTGGGGGGAGGGGGTTCTTTGGGGCGGCGATTTTCCATTTTGGCAAATACAACGTGTGACAGTAGCAACCATACTTTTCTTGAGTGTGACCACCTTCCATTTTGAAGTATTGGTGTGCGTGCACGTGTGTGTGTGTGTGTGTGTGTGTGTGTGTGAGAGAGAGAGAGAGAGAGAGAGAGAGAGAGAGAGATATAAAGCACGCAGTCATTCAGGTGGCTGAACACAAGAGCAATCAGTGATCAAGAGGTTCAGTTCAAAGGAAATGATGAGCTGCTTGCAGTCAGTTTGAATCTCAAGTGTACAGCATTTTGAGGGTCAAAGAGTCATCTGAGAGGCAGAGACAAGTTTAGTGTGAGATGTCCCTTAATGGAAGAGCACATGGTGGTGTGTGAGAAAATTTTTTTGGGTAGACAAGCCATCTCGAGTAGGGTGTCCCTCTTGTAAGGTTAGACCCTCCCTGTGGATGATCCCCCTCCCCTGTTGCAAATTTGATCAGACAAATACCAGTGCTGGTTTGCGAGATCAACAGAAGACAATGGGACTTTGTTCTCACAAGATTTGTGTCTGGACCTCACCTTTGAAGTGTAGTGTGGTTCATGCAGTTGAAATTACCACACGAAAATGGACATTTTTCTGGTGTTTTCTGACACCAAAAAGACCATAAAAAAGAAGCTTGTGATACAACCCAATTTGTCTTGCCAAAAGGAAAATTCCTGATTGTAAAATTGCGTGTTCCCTTTTGATGCTTCATTTATTTCTGGCTGTGAACAAGGTTTTTGAAAGGCAGGTCCCCCAGGTACCTTTAGTCACACTTTTTGGGCTACTGTAAAAACAATTGGTTTCTAACCTGTTATAAATCAGACACAGAGCTTTCACAAAGTTTCTTGATGATTTGTTTTTTTCTGGGGCAGAGACTCTGATGAGATAAATTATTCTAAAAATAGCATTCCTGACTTATTCAGAACATCTCTGGCCATTCTTAATGGAGGGTATCCAAGTGTGAAAAACACACCCATTTCCAACAAATATAATTTGAGGCTTGTTTGATATATTCTGATTTCAATAGACATTTTACAATAAGAAAAAATCCAAAAATAAAGGAGGTCGGCATTTACCTTACCAACGGGTAGGAATTTATGCTTGGGAAGAGTGTCAATCTCAACTATTTTCAAATCGTGATCCGTCATCGCCTGAGGAAGAGTGTCATTCAGAGCCTGTGTCCAAGTTGTTTGTGACCAGAGGTTTCTTGACCACCCAAGGGGTACTTTCAAGCCAACAAGTTGTAAAAAGAGGGACGTTCAACCAAACGTTCAGGGGTTGGTTGCCTGATTGTTTTCGCTCCTTGCACCTGCAATGCTCTTGGAGAGTGGCTGTTCAAAGCTTTGCTTTCTTTATTTTCAGGCAACATCAATTGCATATTTGAGCGCGGCCGTCGCGTACCTGGCGGTGCTGTACAGTTACCTGTACCAAGTGGTGCAAGACGAGGAGACGAGAATCAGCATCTTGGGAAGTTCGTCCAGCGCCATCACCACATTCCTCTTCACTTTCCTCCCTGGTGTCGAACTGGTTGGTTACCTGGACAACATCTGTTCATTTTGCCTTCCCTCCAGATTTCAAAAATTTGATGGGTGACGACAAAGTTCAAGTCGACGTCTGTTGGCCGAAATTGTTTTGATGAGAATTGACAAAGTAGCTTGGGTCCTTCTGTTTGCTCATATCTTTTCCTGTGTCACTCGTGATTCTCTTCAGATATAGTGTCGTGCGACCATTTCCATGTTTGTGTGAGGGTTCACCCACGCTGCAAAAATGGTTCCTGTGAAATCATAGAACGACTTTTCGAGACCTTTGAATAGGAGCCTTTTTTGCAGTGGGTAAACTCCCATCTACCACAATGAGGTCACGTACAAGAGCCTTTGTGACTGCAGCGTGGTAGAAATGTTCCTGATGCAGCGTTTTGTGTCGAACCGGGACAATGGTATCTCGAAGTCGTGTCGGTCAGAGAGTGTTGTCATCAACACTGTAACTGCAGTTTTGGTTTTGGATCCTTGAGCATTGTTGTTCCTTTTTGCAGATCGACAACATTCGGCACAAAAACGCAGACGGAATGCCTTTTGTTATGTTGGTCGGAGGTTTTGTTTGTGGCGTCGCTTGGCTCGTTTACGGAATTCTTCTGGAAGATCCCAACGTTTACGTACGTGTTTTACATGTGGTCGGAGGCCTGGCAAAAGGAGGGGAAGGGGAGGGCGGCAACCCCTCAGTGACTCGACTTCAATTTTGGATTTTGGGGTGAACATCCTGGGGACCAGGTGCATGGTCAGGTGCACATGCCGCAGTATCCGCCCCTCGGACAATCGTGCAGAAGGGGCTGGGTGTGACACATTTTCAAATTCAAATCAGTTCCTCCGATGGTTTGGACAAGTCGTGCCTGGAAAAATGGTCTTTTCTTGCCTGTCTCTTGTTGGGTTTTATCTCGGGGGAGAAATATAAACAACATTCAATTTGAAATTAAAATTTTGCGTGGTGCTTTGTTTTCGTGTTGCCGAAATCACTGTATTTTAACTCCTTCACCCATAACTTGACCATTTTCAGGTTCCGAACCTGCCGGGCTTGACCATCACCATTGCTAAGCTTGCGGTGGTGCAGATGTACGGTGGCGGAAAAGCGAAATCAGAATAGACAGTGACGTCTTCCAACCACCAACAATCATGAAGTGTGCACGCGTGCGCCTTCCATTGCAACAGTTCTGTTTCCAATGCACTTCAGGGTTGACTTTTCTGCGCAGCAGCATCAAGCTAATTTTATGCAAGTTCAGAGTTCAGTGCACTGTGTACGCATGTATGTTTTGAGTCCAATAAAATGTTGGTCCTTTGGTGGTGTCCGCACCAACAAGGTGGATTCTACCACACATTCATGAGACCTGTTACGTTCTGCAGGGTTCCAGGTCACCTCCAAGACATGCAAAATTGTGAAATCTCGCAAGTGCACTCAACATGTGACGAGTCCACGCCCCAAAGAAACTGGCCAAACTCACTTGTGTGAACCAACAAAAAGCTCTGACACCCCTCTCATACCGTACGTTGTTGCCATGGATGCCGGAAACTTGTTATTGTGCGATGTGTTATGTACGCTCAAAACCATGTATTTTCATCTGTAATGCATCAGTATGAGGTTAGACTTCCATACCCTGCCACTGTGTACAGGCAATAAAACTCTGTCCCTGAATAGAAACTGTCACATGCTTGGTTGGATCTACACAGGATATGGCCCCAACTACTATAT
>JAAUXT010092561.1_pt1 | contig 16139 bp, 18 predicted proteins | sample 7278171 | NCBI WGS metagenome assembly JAAUXT01 (sample SAMN14350112, study PRJNA611818) | marine sediment metagenome | isolation source: surface marine sediment (1.8m) | place: French Polynesia: Moorea | collected 2018-08 | reverse complement strand
CCCCCCCCACCCCCCCGTCCCCGGGAGCCCCGGGGTCCCCCCTGCCCCGCTCTCTTGGGGAGTAGCCGGGTTGGATAATTCATGTACTATTGGGGAGGTGGGGGGTAGGATACGGGTAGTACTCACGGGGAGGAGACGGGGAGGAGGCGGGGAGGAGACGGGCAGTACTCACGGGGAGGAGCAGGATAGGAGACTGGCTGCGCGACTGCCATTGGAACAAAATGAGGAGACACCCCTAAATTTTGACACGGGTGTTTGGCTATTTCAGGTGGGAGCCTAAAATAGCCAGACATATGTCTCCCAATTTCAGTTTGGGGAGTAAAATAGCCAAGCACCTTTGCTTTGTGCACTCAGAGATTGTTCACCTCATGTCTGGCCATTTCAAGTCAACTAAAATGGATAGATACCCGTGCCTCCTCATTTGAGGTATTTAGCCATTTCGTTACACCGCGTGCGTCCTGCGCGGTGGCCTACGTCAGGGGGCGCCACGGCCAAAATGACAGTTGAACACAATGCGCGACGCATCCAATGTAAACTGGCCTCAAGACTGCGAGTGGCCTGTGCCACAGTGCCATTTTGTGCTGGCTGCGTTGTGCGTTGAGTACCAATGGAGAGCCGCAAGAAGCAGGCGTTCCGCTCTGATGTTGCGTCGCCCTCCATTTGCCTGCAGGCTTTGATCACGTGGTGGTTCCTGATTTTCGCGAACGCGTCAACGCACGACAAAAGTTGCAGAAGTTTTGAGACTTGTATTTCCACGCCCTCCCCCCCGAAAAAACAACACGCAACATTGCTTTTGGGGCGTTGACCAATACCCAGGCCCTGACCTTGGGACGAGAGAAACCAAACAGCAATTGCACCCACCTCGTTGTCAGGGTGTCAAAACCAAACAGAATCCTGGAGCGTGTTCGATTTCGATCTACAAAGCGAACCAGGACGATCTAAACGCATGTTCCACAAGAAATGAGACGAAATTAGCCGTTTTAATTTCGGAACTATCGCGGCGGAAGAAGATTGACTGAGTCGTGTAATTTTGAAGTCCCGAACTGTAATTGAAAACTGCGGAGGAAATTGTTGCCTGAGTCGCTCTCGCCTCCCAATTGTTTTTGCCAAATTGGGTGGAAATTGCGGAATTTCTGCCGTTTTTGCGTGCGAAATTTATTGACTGTGAAATTGTTTTCAGTGATGACGGCGTTTTTCCTTCGTGAGACTTGAGGCAGGAGATATGAGAGTTTTCTTTCCCCCTCTTCTTTGCTGGAAATTTCGGTTTTGAGAAGTTCTTCAGAGGAAGTGTCCTCGTCTGGAGAGTTTGCTGTGCGAAGCGACTCGAGTGCGTTGTTAGGCAGCCTGATTCGAGCTGTGCTTCTTCGCAGCTGCAGACGGTGTTGCAGCAGCGTTCACTGTTCGCCATATGGACGCACTCGACAACGTCATTTCTTTCTGTGCTCTCGCCCAGGGTCAAGCCCCAGAGCCAGGACAGCGAAGAACCAACGCACACGACTATCTGTCACAGAGGGGAAATGACACTTTTTGATGCAGAACTTGGCAAAAGACTTTTTCCTGTTCAAGTCTGCCAAATCAAAGCTGTTCATGGCCTAGAGGCAATTTAAATCTTGTCAAGTCTCCTGCTGTGACCTGAATCTGCTCATCACCGCGTATTTCTGCAATTTCTTGCCTTGCCAGGGTTCAGTGAGCAAAAAAATTGGCCACCAGAGCTCACAAGACTGGACGGTTCCCTGACAGTAGGTTGAGTCCAGTTGCAGCGGAGACCCAGACTCACCGCCCGCAGACTAGATCTCTCCCTCAGGACTCGTTGCTTCATTCCACGAACAGATCCGATGGGACTACAGCGAGCATGACGCCATATCTCTCGTCTGACTGGCTCAGTTTGAATCTGTTTCACAGTGGATGCGTCCTGCGCTGTGTCCCTGTGCCAGTGAGTGAGGATTTGCAACGATGCGAAGTTTGATTCAGCGTGAAACAGGCACGAGCAAGTTCACTTTGCGTTCTTTGAAAGCTTCTTGATTCAAAGGTAAAAGCTCGCAGTCGGGTTTTCTCTTTCAGTCTCGCGGCTTCCTGGATTTCTGAACGTACGAGGGAGGTCCAAATAAAGGGGTCTCGTGTCCCGAAAGTCAGGTTCGCTTTTGACCAAATGGACAAATTCCTGTGCACAGTTCCTCCTGGCCATGTGGGCAATCTTGTCCACCAGAAAACTCGCTGGTGGAAGATCGAGGATCAGTGTAATTGGGTCAAGAGATCAGCACGACCTGTTCGATCGGCGATGTTACATGTTTGGCTGCTGTTATGGGTGTCAACTTTTTACTTGCTGCATTTTACATCTGTTTCTGCGTGTTTTGGAGCATGGCTGAACTCAATCAAGAACAGAGAAGTGTCATCAAGTTTTTTGTGAGTACCGGGGCCATGCCCATCAAATGTTGGCGACACCTCCAACAAGGTTTCCAAGGGACTACAGTCAGTCAGAAGACAGTCCGAAAGTGGCACAAGAGATTCAGACAAGGGGATGGCAGTGTGAAGGACAGACCATGTTCTGGACGCCCACACACAGCCCGCACCCCCGAGATGATCCAGAGCATGCAGAGATGCATTGAGACTGACAGGAGGACCACTGTGCATGACATTGCAGAGACACTGAACATTGGCAAGAGCTCCGCACATTCAATCCTCAAGAAAGATCTCAAGCAGTCAAAACTTTGTCCGAAATTCATCCCCAAAGTGCTCACCCCGGAGCAGAAGCTGTTCAGAGTCAGAATGTGTGAGCTCAACATGCAGGCCCTCAAGGATGATGACTACTACCTCAACAAAATCATCACTGGTGACGAGTCCTGGGTGTCTGTCTTCGAAATGGAAACCAAAAGATCGTCTTGTGAGTGGCACCCGAAAGGGACAATAGCTGCACGACCCACCAAAGCTCTCCGTCAGCGCTCTGAAAGGAAGAGCATGCTCACGGTTTTCTTCGATGAATCAGGAGAAGTTTTAGTGGATTTCAAAGACCCAAAAGTGACTGTGGATTCTGACAACTACTGTGACATTCTGAGGAAGCTGAAAGAGCAGCTGCGCCGACGTCGACCAGACAAGTGGGCTGGCAGGAACTTTTTCCTGCATCATGATAACGCGCCAGCTCACACCGCTGCAATCACCTTGGCTCTGATTGGATCCAGTGGCATTGAGATGATTCCCCACCCACCGTACAGTCCCGACCTTGCCCCCTGTGATTACTACCTCTTCCCCCGTCTGAAGAACCAGCTGTGAGGTCACAGGCACCGGAATTTGGCCGATCTTCAAACAGCTGTGAGGAGGACTTTTGAGATCTCTGCCCCAGCAGGAGTACCACGACGCAATTCACATGTTACCCTTGCGCTGGATGAAGTGCATAAAGGCAGAGGGCGAGTACTTTGAGGGGGTCCATGTGGAGGTGGATCCAGGAGACTTTGGACTTGAGATTGTGATTGACAATGAAGAAGACTCAGAAGATGAGGAGGAAACTGTGTCGGACACTTGAACAAATTTTTGTGACTGTTTCGCCATGGTTTTGGCATTGTGTTCAGTTTTGAGTACCGTTGGCTCTTTTACATTGAGTTTTGGACACTTTTGTTCAGTGCATGTCTTCTTTTTGAAAGTCTTCTTGTTGCAATAAAGTTTGAGTCTTTGATCGCAAAAAGCATACCTGACTTTCGGGACACGAGACCCCTTTATTTGGACCTCCCTCGTAAGAACCTGATGCTGGTAATTCTCGGATTTTACGCCGTGGAATCTCGCGCTTTTGTCACATGATCCTCGACGGTTGAATCTCCAGTGAAGCCCGTGGAAGATAATGAAGGAAAGATCCATCACGCCCGTTGTTTGGCCTATCTGTGGAACTCGCCAACGCAAACGAGGATTTGATGCCGTCGTGTTCGTGCGGCGGGTCCCGACGCGAACGTTGCCGTATCTTGACGGCATTTTCTCACAGTGCGCCCGCCCGTACTCTCGGCTTATGAGTTTTCCTCCCTCGTTCTGTGTGGTTTCCCTTATTCCGTCTGACAGGCGGCTTTTATGCTGCGTTGTCTTATGAACACAAGCGCTGGCTTCGAGAGTTGTTGAACTGGCAAGTGCTGAGGGAAAATGTCGGTCTCCCCCACGACGTGAACTCGGCTCCGGCGGGAAGTGGCGAACAATTTTCACGCAGAAAAGCAGAGACCACGCGTCTGTTTTACAACGGGTTGGTTTTGCGATGATTCGGGGCCCACGGCTACAACAGGGCTGCGGTGTTTTTACGCACACTGTGTGAAATGAGGCTCAAAACACCAGAGACAAGGGAAATACCCCAGTTACAGAGGGAGTCCACAGAAATGAGAGGGAAAATTTCTCTCGTTCTGGTGAGGACTTGAGACAAAGGGAAGGTGCAGAATTTCTGCATTTTGTACTGGAGTTGGGGTCTGTGCCAGATGTGCCTGTCGAAGAAGGGCAGAAACAGAGATCATGTCCTTGAGATGTGGAGTAATCAATGGCAGAGCGTACGATGTGCTGACAGAGGCGGTCTGCAGCAGCTCCTCAGATCAATGGACAGGGCAGCGGTTCCAGCCGAGGGTGCCGTCCGTGGCTTCCCAGCGAGATCTGGCAGGTGAACCTGCTCTTCTCTACCTTTCGATCTATGCGGTTTGCATGTCAGGTTTAGTCCAGATCAAGAAGCCTGAGATAGTTCAGCGGGCAAACAGAAGGGAATGGTACGGAGCTTTCTGGGGACCTCGGGGGCTCTTTGACCCCCTTCCTGCCTCTGCAGGGGCATCTGCTCCTCACTCGAGAGGCCTGGCTCATGCTGGAGAGATCCCAGACGCACCAGATGCAGACCCATGTGCGCGAACCAAATCTCGCGAGAGTTGGGATCAGCTGCGGGATCACAGGAGGGGGAGGTTGCGATGTGCTCTGGGTTGGGTCCCTTTGGAAACAATGCTCATACTCGGTTTCAGATCAATTGAGTGGGGCATTCGGCTGAACAGCAAACGAGAAGAGCCCGACAGGAACGGCGTGTTGTGTGATTGGACGCAGTTGAGAGTGTGGCTGAAAAACAGACAGAGGCGCTCTCTCTCTCTCTCTCTCTCTCTCTCTCTCTCTCTCTCTCTCTCTCTCAGACAGACAGACAGACAGACAGACACACACACACACACACACACACACATACACACAGATCACCCAAAGTTCAGATGTCACGCCCAAAGTCAACCGACCAAGAGCTGGGCGCGAAGTTACGGTAAAGGAGAGGGGCGTCTGGGCTCCCACCTACTGCACTCTGTTGAGATGCACGAATCCTGCAATTCAATGTGAACCAGACCTCAGGTAGCGCGACGTGATCCACGAACATCTGTCGCAGAGTCCCGTGTCCGTACGAGCCGCGGTCATCACTGAGAGATTGCCGTCCTCCGCAGAGAGACACTCCTGCCGGACCAGTGGCTCCGGAATATCCTTTTGATGAGATCGCCAATGGTCAGCGAGATGATGGGCACAGATACAGGCCGAGTGGGTGTGGGCGTGAGTGCGCGTGGGTGGTGGTGTGAGTGGCCTTTGTGTGGGTGTGCATGTGCGCGTGGGTGTGAGGGTGAGTGGACACCGCGTCCACCAAGTTCTTGCAAGATTCCCAAATCTCTCACTTTCGGATTTGACTCTCCCTTTGCCAATTGCCATTTTCTTTTGACGTTTTGCCTCCATCGAACAAACATTTGTCTGTCGTCCTGGCGTGTTTTTCTTGATGTTGATTCTTGACAGCTTCAGAGAAATGGAGCTGGAGTCAAAGACGACGGCACCAATGTTGATTCGCCACTGTGACCCCGCAGAGTCTTTGTCGGATGTATCTTTGCTCGAGTGTTATCGACTCCGCGTCTCTGTTCTTGACTCAGGCATCGTCTGGTGATGTTGGTTTCCCTGCAGTGAAAACTGTCCCGACGCAGATAAGGCATTTTGCATTGAGCTCGAGGCGGGCAACGCTGCTGTGTTTTCTGAGACAACGCCTGCATCGGACTGGATGCGATGTGAGGTGCAACTGCGCTTGCGCCGAATCCACGTGTTCACTGCAGGTACCGGTCACTGGACGCTGCGTCACAATGGACGCCACATGACCCTTTGACCCCACACATGATGCACCCGTCGTGAAGGTCCCTGTGTTTTTGCCCAGGTTTCAGTCACTGAGGCCTTCTTTGCCGGGGACGACACGTCGCCCTTTGCTATCACAGGACGCCACACGTGACGCTTCCGGTATGAATGACCCTGGGCGACAGTGGCGCCCGCAGCTCAGATAGCGCATTGCAATGACATCGTTTGCCACGAGCCTCCCATGACTTTTCCCAGGCTTTGGCATCAGACATTGAGAAATGGTCATTGCAGGCCTCTGGCCTTGAATGAATAGACACGAGTGTTTGAGGCCGGATTGTGACGGAAGGGGGAAGAAGCATTGTTGTTAGTCTGGTCTATGTTCTTTGGATGGATCTCGAATTCTCAGTGGAAAATTGCAGAAATTCTGAAATCGTGGCGCGGAATTGATTTGATACGTGAGTTGATTTGTTCGTCACAATCTTTGCATCTGTTTGCATTGACGCTGCAAAGAAAGACGCGACAAGAAAACGGAACCGTCTTCGCTCCCCGTGGGGCATTTTGAGCAGCTCTTGGCAGAGCAGTTCGAATTGCACAGGAAAAACTCGACTCAGCGTAGATGATCGCAGCTCCAACAGGCACCAAGGGCCCCGGGGTTTTCCCGCGCGTTTCGCTCAGTGCGCGTGTGAACTGGGCGTGCGCGCTGCACCCGGATTCCACGGAATTCCTCCGCATTGTCAAAGTCTGGTTTCACCCTGGATGCGTCATGCGCTGCACACCTGCGCAAATCAACGGCTGCTACGTCGCAAGAAACGACGCGGCTCCCTTTGGCTTGAACGGGGACGATGCAATGAGTGTAAAACAGCCTTCAGTTTCCCCTTCACTGAGTCCATCTCCAGAGATGGGGGAAGCGTGGGAAGTGACAGGAACCAACCCTGCGGGCTGCTCACCCCGGGGGCGTGTAGGCCGCGTTCACACGGGGCGCGCCATGCGTTGCGTCCGTCTCTTCCCCGAGTCAGCACGCACACAGTCTCTCACTCCACTTCCACAATAGGGCCTTCGCGTAGGCGACGCGCGCGTCAACTTTTTTGACGTCGACGGCAGCTTTGTTGACGTCAGCATCATGTGTGACGTTGACGTCAATTGCAAGAACTGCAATTTTACAGTTGACGTCCAAATCACCCACGTTATTGGCCTGTCTCAAGCGGTTATCACATTGGTCGTTTTTTGACGTCGGCGTCAAAAATTTGCATTGGACCCAATGGTATAATTTTTGACGTCAGCCCTTGAACTTACCATTCATTGCATCACTGCGGAGGTCAATAGGCGCCGCGTTGCTGGGTTGTCCGTTGGTTAGTACAGCGACGCAACGCAGTGCACGTCGTTGGACCTTGCGATGCAGCGCGCATTGAAGAGAACGTGCACGCCTCGCGCGCCGTCGATCCAGCGCGCAAGGACGTGAATACAGCGCACGACGCGCGCAGCGTGCACCCGTCCCTGGGCACGAGATGGAATCGATTGATTAGTGAGTGACATGCCGGCTCCATGACCCACATTCATCCCGGGGCTCCCTGCAGAACGGAACGGATCCGGCTCCAGCATAAGTGACGTAATTTCAGGTCCATATGGAGCATCATCCACTTTGATAACGCGATACGAGGCAATCTGGCTTCCTGGAAGGACGTGGTGGGGCCGACGGGTCACGAGTCCTTTGTGAGGAGGTTCCCTGGAGAGTTCTGCTCCTGCTCCAATCGCAGGATGTCGCCACAGACATGAATCCCAAGGGAGGGTCGAAGTGGGCCCAGCTCAACCCGCAGGGGAGGCGACCTACATTTTTTGTTTCACCAAAAACGAACACCTTTGCATGAAAAAGGGATATTCACCCGGCGATGCAGTGCCCAATGCGTACAGTGCGAGAACACTGAATCACAGCAAGGACGTGCCACTCTGCGCGCAGATTTGTGGGTAAATTTCGGGCACTAGTGTGCGGCCGTACCTCAGGGATCCCTCTTCTGTCCGTCACCTCAGAAGCGGACACCTCGCTTTTGAAGTCAGCGTGCACTGCAGCTGTTGTGTAGATTGCTTTTTAGTGAAGCAAATGAGACGAGGGGCAACCGAGCAGTGTTCAGCGCATCCATCTTCGGCTCTTGACCGTATTCGTCGTCGATCACTCGGGTACGGTGGGCTCGGTTTACGTCGGTTGCGTCGCGCGTTCCGACCCTGCGCGGGTCAGTTGGGCGTTGCGTCTCGCCGAGTGAACGTGACACCAACAGTGGATTTGTATGGAGGCGCGAGCCGATACATTCCCTGGAACCAAAATTGCTTTCTCCTGCTTGTTCTTGACTGGGTCTTTGCTTCTCTGTTTTGGTGCCCGGATGCTGTGCCAAGCCTGACGCAACGCCCACAAACGCAACCCATGCACTTTATGCGCCTGGAACACAACTCACCAAGCACACTGGACATACCCAATGTGAAACAGGCCTTTTATGCACATCAGTTCTGATCAATGGCCCTCAATGATATTTCCATCTCTGTCGTGAAGCAGGCATCAGGGCTGCTCCATCAGGGCAGCTCCGCCGAGACTGACCCACATTCGTTCTCCCGTCCGCGGTGCCAGCAACAATATTATTGTTTTCTCGTGGATGTTGTGATTGCGGTGTGAATGGAGTGGAAATGACCCGCACTCGAATAAATCCGCCCAAGTATTTCTTCTTCGCACGCGATGAGTGGGGAACTGCGCTGCCTTCAGAAAGGGACCAGTTCGGGGTCAATATTTTGATTCCTGAGAAGATTGCAGGGAAAATAGAGCAATGTTCCTGTGAGCAAGAAAAGACCACGAATCTCAAGAATGTTAATTTTCCCTTTCCACTGAAGCACCAACCTGAAGGCTGGGTCTGTTCTGAGACTTTGGAGGAACACTGCTGCATGACGCTTTCTTATCTGGCACTTCAACTTATGGGTTGACCAATGTCGTTCTCTTGGTCACAGACTGTCGAGGTTGGTCTCTGTCCCTGTACTCTTTGCAGTGAGTGACATCTGGTCAGTGTTGGTATGCACGCCATTTGTTGCCCGTCGTCCGCAGGTCAGTTGGAGAAAGCGACGGTGCTACGAGCTCACGCGCGCGGGCCTCGCATTAGCCACTCGCCCGCTGAACCTCCGACACCTCGGGCGGCCCTCACGCCCCGTCAACTCGCCTGATTTACCGGCGCAATTTGTTCCCGTTGACCGCGCTCCTGGTGCGCGGCTGTCCCCGCTCTCACGTCCCACTCCCTCTTATCCCTTCGACCCTGTGCAGGTCGGTGTGCACTGGATGTGTCGTGCGTTGCGTGCCTGAGGAGCAGGTCGAGGTGCTACGTCGCTAGGAACGACGTCGGGTCGGTTGCCAACGTCTGTTTGCATCCTCTGGCCTTTCTGTGCTGGTGTTACTCAGTGCGCGTTGTGTATTGCGTTCCACACAAATCACCGTACTGCGTCTGCGAACCTGCACGAGGGTGCAGGGTGCACGACGCATTTGCTGTGAAACGGGTTTCTGGAGGGCCTCCCTTCCTCCCCCCATGGAAGACACCCGTCCCTCTCTCCGTATTGGCTGACGTGTCCTGGACGTGCCCTGACCCCACTGGCCCATCTGTTTCTGCCAGCTCTGCCTCATTTGCAGGTGTTTTACATTCCAGCATTACACGGACCTTTGCACTGATGCGACTACATCTTGCGCGCGTAGGTGTGTCGTTTCTCTTGTGCCTGTCTGTTTTATGCCCAGGGGCCAAGTGCATTTGGCCCGCAGGGGCTTCGAGCAATTGTGAGTACTGCGAGCCTGGGCTGTGTGAACTATTGGGCAGTCCGCAGGGGGAACACACGGTGGTTGGCTGAGCAGGAGTGAATCCAGAGAAGGTGCGGCCGACACCCCTGGGTGCACAAGCCACGGTGACACGGAATGTCACAGGGCCACCGCGCACCGCTTGTGAAATGCATGTACACGCACAACTCGAGACTTTGACAAATGTTAAGAATTGCAATGAACAATCAGTGATCACATCAGTGACGGAACCTGCGCATCTGACCACGGAAAACATGCAAACGCCCTCCTGAAAAGGCGTGTGGCACTTCCAGTGTTGCTGTGTTCACCGTGACAGTTCATCCCCATCGGCGCCCCGGGCACCACCTCAGCTCGGAGTAGCTGGTGAAGGTGTCGGTGTCTGCTGGACGGTGCAAATTGGATCAGACCTGAAGCTGGAGTGTCGCTAATCTGGAGTTCTGCCAAGGCGCGCGTCTTGGGACCACCAGGACGAATCTGTTGTTCCAGACTGATTGATACAAGAGTAAAATGGCGCGTTGAATGTTCCATGTGGAGTTGAAGCCCTTGTTCCGCATCTGGATGGCCTCACTGATTCTGACTGTTTCTAGTGAGAATTGTCAAGTCCTTTTGGGAGAATATAGGCACATTCAGCACGACGTTTGATATCACCTGTTGGAGCCCCGTCGCATCAATGTCGCGTCAAAATTGCTATTTTGATGTTCAAGCATCGCGTCGGCAATGCAGCAACGTTGGCGCGACGTTCAGCGCTTTCAAACGTCATGCTTAATCTGCCTAATGACTGGATCTTCTCGTGACAAAGTCAGACCTTGCTGGCAGGTCTCTCAGTTGTTCCATTTGTTCGTATCACCACAAGTACACAGACTGTCAGTGTCTTCACGTGGTCTATCTGATGCCCACAAGTTTCCACAGCAGCTGCCCCGGCGTCGTGTGTGGAGTGGAGTGCAATCGAGTTAGCGAGACCCGGAGCCCGCGGAGTACGGGCCGGGCACCTTGTTCCCCTGACGTCCATTGGGATGAATGTGACAGCGCAGCGGATGAGGAGCCACTCCTCAAAACGGACGAGGTGTCCGAGGCTGTGTGCTGCTCCACGGTGGGGAGGGAAGAGCGGGTCGGGAACATGAAGGTTAGATGTCAGCAGATCCACGGTACAGAAAATCCATCTTTGACTCTGGCAGTTTGGCTCTTCAAGGTGCCTTGTTTCACACATACCTCGTATTCAGTATTTGCGAAGGTGCCACCCTTCCCGACGAACAAACGCTGGATCTTGGGTGACGCTGAATGCATTGCGGTGCTCAAAACAACTGGTACGGAGTCGAAAGAATGTCAGTGCTTCTGACCACATGATGAGGCATTGCGATGTTTGAAGGGACCTCCGCTCAGTGAGTTACGTTGAGGCCAGAGAACGCGAATCGTGTCCTTGTGGACGTCGTGTGAATCCGAGTCCTCCTGTCAGATGGGCGGATTCTACATGGATGAATCCCTCACATAGACTCGTGTGGAATGGACGAGTGTTTTTGGCTGTGTGGACACGTGGACTCTCGCAGTGAGAGACATGTCTGATGCGTCCGGACACTAAGTGACAGGACGCGATGCCTGCCTGTCTGGGTGGTTTCTGCGTTGTCTGGCAGGTAATGTATTGAAGAGTCCCATCTCCTGATGCTACATCTTAATTGCCTGGTTTTCTGCAGGGAATTGGCTTGAGATGTGTGAGTGTGTCATTGTACCTAAGTTTTCTTAGACGGGGAGTTGCTGTTGTTGCGATGGAGGAAATGCTGACAGAAGCACAGCTACGAAGAGAGCCCTGTGCTGCAGAGTCCTCCAAATGCGCATGAACACAGATGCATCTGCGTGCCATTTTTGGAGGGAATCTGGTTGGTGAGGCCCAGACAGAACTGATAGTAGCTGTGGGTTGTGGATGGTGCTCACACGCAGCAGCCCTGTTTTTGTGTGAGAATTGTACTGCAGAGAAATGTCGGGAAGAACACGGCTAATTTCACGCTTGGTCCCCTCAAGCCTGTCTTCATTGAGTCACGCGTTGCTTTTCTGTGCGAGTTCAGAAAGGACCCACCCAGTGTCAAACGGACACTTTGGACATCACGGCAATGTCAATGGAGAAATGTTCATCTGGTGGACAGAATCAACAGGCAACAGCTTGAAGCTGGTGAATGCCTCGCAATTGCAGTGGAGGCAAAGTAAGGCAAATTTTCTCTCATGCAGGCCTTCAGTGCCTCAGTCTCTTCATCAGAAACCTTCATCTTCTGCAGGATTAGGCACCAAATTTCCAATATTGGACTCGGCCCACACGGACCTTTTCTCTCTGGCAGTCAAATTTGCCATTTGTATTCGCCCCCACCTCCCTTCTGCACGCTTTATGTTCCGCAGTGTTTCCTTCAGAAACTGCCGACTCGACCTTCTCAGATCCACCTGTTCAGCGCTGGATGCGTGGCGTCCTCATGCACGTCTGTTGGCGCTGCGTCGACGCAGCGAAAGGACGTTGCACAGGGATGGGACGAATGACGCACCCTGCGTGAAATTGGCTTCATTAAAGGCAAGGTCCCCTTGGTTGATCAAGGTTTTTGTATTCACGCCGTGTCTGAGAATACCGTCACCTTCAACGCACACGCTGCACAAGCCGGACACTTCTGAAATTCATTTTCTTGAAGTGGTGCTTTCACACTGATTGCGTCATGCGTTGAGTCCCTGTATACGTACATCAATGGCGCAGCAACCAATAAATTGTGCAGGGACGCAACACGTGAGACATCCTTTTCGATCCCCTTCGATTCTGTCTCAACAAATATGGGAACGAGACATGGACACGTGTTGTCATGGCAGCGTGTCTGGAGCATTGACCTTCAGGGGCGTCACCTCGGACGGTGTCTGGGGCGATTTCCGTGAAACGTCAATGGAAATGGAAACAGTTTGTATGCAGCGACACCGGTCCAGATTATACAGCAGCTGCATTTCAGCCAGAGGTTTCTCCCGTCCATCCACCGACCGATGTCATGCGTACAAAACTTGTACATCAGGCCAGTGCTCACAGGGTGCGCATCACATTGGGGCCAAGTGTGTGTGTGTGTGTGTGTGTGTGTGTGTGTGTGTGTGTGTGTGTGTGTGTGTGTGTGTGTGTGTATGTGTGTGTGTGTGAAAACGGCGTCAGTGTGAGCTGCTCTGCAAAGGGCAATCTGAGGCTCGCTGACTGACTCATGTACAGGTGGCGCCACCTCTGCGAAGAAACATTGAGTCTTGGTTCTGCCCCAAACTTGTGGTCAAAAGCGGCTGAACTTGTCCCTCGTCCATCATAGTCTCAACAGCGGCCTGTGATCCAGGCGAAGAACATTCCTTCCCCCTTCGATGTTCGTGCATTGATTTTGTGTTGAAACCTTGCAGCCATGATGATGAAAAGATCTACTGTCGAAAAATAGCCTTTCCTTGGGATTGAGCTCAAAAGCGAGCAGTGTGATATCAATCCCTCAAAGCTTTTCGCTTGTGGTCTCTGTTGTGGGCAGCCTTTGTGTGTGTGTGTGTGTGTGTGTGTGTGTGTGTGTGTGAAGCGAGCCATCTGTGGTCTTTGTATCTGGCTCCCCCTCCCGATGCCAAATTTTCCTTGTCCATGCTCTTCACAGTTGACGCCCCCCCCCCCTGAATCACACTCCTTGGCCAACCCCTGAGACCCCTGGATCTCTTCCACAGATCATCAGTCACACGACGATCCCACCTGTCTCGCCTGGGACCTGCCCCGCCCCCTCGGGGACAGTTACATCACAGCTTTACCCGCTGAATGGGCCAAACACAAGGGAGTCTGTGGGATCAGCGCCACCGGCTTGACGAGTTACGGCTCGAAGCCGAGACATTTAGTGTGGCCACTGTGAGCCTCGGGTAAATGGAGTGGAATAATGTGAGTCTGCAGCCCCGTCGTCTCCTGCGGAATGTCTCGGACTCACGTGGCCTGTTTCAAGCTGGATGCGTCACGCGTTGTGGCTCTGTGCACGTGAATGGGCGCTGCGTCACCAAGTGCGCATTTGGCTGCAAAGCGTTTGACGCGACCAACATCAGCGGTTTTCACATTGGTGACGCACGGTCAAATTTTTGACGTCGGCGTCAAACATTGAACCCAATGGTGAAAATTTTGACGCCAGGCCCAAAAACGCCCGTGCGTCACCAATGTGAAAACCCTCATTCTCGTGTCGCATCACACCAGATGCGCCAAGCGTTGCGTCGTAGCAAGAGATATGAATGCACTCACAGACGCAACACCTATTGATGATTGATTTGCAAAAAAGAAACATAACGAGAAATTTCCAATTGTGGTCGTCCACCCATTGGCGTGTGGGAAGACTCATTGCGGAACGTTCCCAGAATCAGCTCTCACAATCTTCGATTCTATGTGCCGGCTGGTTTCCACCAAAAGAGGCGAACAGAGCCTTCAGCATGTGGAACGAAATTACGTCTCCACTGCCTCCTACGGGTCAAGCCACCTCAGAACCTCATGCCGTCTGGTCCGAAAAAGAAACCGATGCTAACCGTGTAAAAAGAATCCTGAGCGCTGCGAAGACTTTCAACACCAGACAGGCCCACAGGTGTTCAAATGGAGCAATGGAGGGCGCCTCTCCATGACTGGACGCTTGGTAGCTTGCGTCTCTGAGCGCTTGGACTGGCTCCCTTGTGCGGTGGGCCTCGCGCGGTCATCGTGTTCTCACTGATTGACGTGCGTGCCGCAACAAGTGAAGCCATCAATGTTTCCATCGATCAGAAAAGTTGGGCACCCTGCCTCTTTCACCCGTTTCTGTCGAAAACCAGGCTGGTTTGTTGGTGCACAATCTAAATCTTGTTCCTTGGTGACAGGGCCGGTTCTTGTGTTGTGTTCACGTGTCTCGCTGAATGTGAACAGCCAAGGACAGTTCTTTGCAAGTCCAAATCTTCTGGTGGCAATGACCTTGAGGAAACTAACAGTTGACCTCGACTGACATTGTCTTGTATGGGCAAGGCTGAGTCAGCTAACTGTGAAGCTAGCGTAGGACAGCACTGATTTTGGTCTGTCTTCTGTTGCACCCACCACGTGTTGTATCCTGCATCAGCAATTGGGTTTTGTGTTGCCGCTTGTGACGCAATATCTATTGACTTTTGCAGGGACACAACGCATCTGGGGACGCAATGCATCGGGCGTCCCATAGGACCAGGCTTTATTGAGTCTGTCACATTGCCACATGATGCACCCATTGTTTCGTACACATCCACCCAGCATGTCGTGTCCCCGTGGAGATGGCTCCGTGCGTGGGTGGTGCTGAGTGGAACACAGTGTCTTCGCGTGGAGCTGCGGTGTAACCCAGGATTACAGTGGAAGTAGCCATGTCGTTTCCTGTGCCCCTCCCCGAGCATGGAATCCTCTACTTTCCTTGTGGTTTGCGTGAGGAAGACATCGCGTGATCCACTTGCGGAGGATTCGGTCACTTCTGACTGAGGCAGGCTTTTCTGCAAGGCCACTTCGCAGTGAGACACCAGTGGAGAAGCGGCAGGGAACCAAGGAGAAAATGATATCCCCGCAGAAAAATTGTTTTACTTGAGTTCTGAGAATACAAAACACACTGGGTGGCTGGAAGGGACAAAGTTCTCTCCGAAAAAGGTGGGATGCTGCCAGCCTCTATGGTACTCCGTGCAAGGAATACTGGAGACTGGTTGGTTTCCAACGTTCGGACAATGCTCGGATCCAGGTGCTGACAGAATATGATAGTTTTCCGTGTCTGTGTATTCAAACGGTTTTGCCGCTGATCATGGAAACAAGACCCTTGATCTATTTTTGAGTGGCACTCAAGCTGCACCACCCTTGTGGTGTTGCTTGTTTCTATTCTGCTCACGTGTGACCCTGGCATTGTGGACCTCTGTGAAACATACAACGCTTGTCAAGTTGAATCCAGACACAAAAGACGCATCTGCTGCATTAGGTTCGCTGTATCTCGACACAACGCGATTGATGGATCGGTCGATTCGAACCGATTCGCCATAAAGTTCCGAAACTAATGGAGATGAATCGGTGAATAGAGCGATGGAGAATGAATGACGTCGCCGCACACAGGAGGAGGAGGAGGAGGAGGAGGAGGAGGAGGAGGAGGAGGAGGAGAGCATGCATTCTGAGAGAGAGATCTTGTGCAGATAAGAACCTCTGGACGACAAGGGAGGCGACAACTGAACTCCCCAGGGAGTTTCCTCTTATCTAGGAGAGTTCTTTCATCTCCGTTACAAGCCGCCT
>JAAUXT010067672.1_pt1 | contig 16139 bp, 13 predicted proteins | sample 7278171 | NCBI WGS metagenome assembly JAAUXT01 (sample SAMN14350112, study PRJNA611818) | marine sediment metagenome | isolation source: surface marine sediment (1.8m) | place: French Polynesia: Moorea | collected 2018-08 | reverse complement strand
CGACAAGGGGGTGTCCCGGCGTCGGGGGGGGGTTTTGGGGTCAAAGGCCCCCCAGGTTAAGCACCCCCCCCCCCCCCCCCCCCGACGCAGTCGTCTGTTCATAGAAGTGTCAGTTCAACAAGACAGTCGTTCAAATGATCATTTTTCTCTGTGCCAGAACACCCCAGGGACAGCGCTCCTTTCTCCATCGCATGTTTGCCACAAGAGTCTGCTCACCCACAGGATCAGTTTGTTCCTGGAGTCAATTCAGCGTCTCACCCTCAGAGAGTCTCAAAATTCCGCAGACAATTTCTCATTTTTGGAGTTGTCTTTGTGATTCTGAACATGAACTTCACACACCATTTCCCCAGTTTTCAAGCAAAACAGAAAATGAAAACAAAAAGTTGTACAGTGCAGAAGCATCTCCTCGTTCACATTGTTGTCTGGTCTTGAAGCAGACCTCACCCCAAAAGTGGTTTCGCCTCCGGAGTGAGATTCGTTGTTCGCATCAACACCAACACGCAGGCACGTGGTAGATTCAGCACTGCCAATATGATCGAACAACTGATACACGCCGAGAGAAGAAACTGTTCCATTTGAGTCTCTCATATTTGAAGGTGCACAGTCCATGCAACAAAGGCCGATGCAGGATTTAGTCAAGAGTAAGGAGTCACTTCAACTTTGAAACAATGCTTGTTCTTGCAGCCGAAAATAGAGGTGTGTGTGTGTGTCTATCTGTGTGTCTCTGTGTGTCTGTGTGTGTGTGTGTCTATCTGTGTGTGTGTGTGTGTGTTGTTAAAGGTCGGTGTCCCAGATGAAGAACTTCCAAAACCGCAATCAAAAGCTTGGACCAAATTTCCCGCAGCACAGGCCTGTCTTGCGGAGAAATAACAACAGGAGATGCGCCCGTGAACAAGCGTTACAACACCTACACAAGCACCTGGTTCGGATCCGATCCTTTTCTTGATGTACAAAAACAACTTTTTTCGTGTTTGCGACAAAATCCCCAGGTCATAAATGTCCACACAATGTCATCGTTTCCTCTGTCTTTTTGCGGTGTTTTTCCTTTACGTTCCTCTGATACGCATCTCAACAACGTTGCACCTGCCATGAAAGACGTTGAGAAAAAACGACTCCAAGCGACGTCGGCGTGCACGTCGGAGACGTTCAGTCTGGAGGCATTGATCGTCTGTTTCGAGTGTCTGTACATGTACAGAATTTGTAAAATTGGGCAAAATTTGAGGGAGAATCGAGTTGGGTCCATTGCGCGTGGTGTGAAATAAGAAGGAGAACGAGACAAGAAGATGAGAACAATGTTTGGATTGCTTCGCCAAGGTAGGTCCCTTTTTGTTGGCAGGGTTTACGGAAGAAAATGTGAGGGAAAATACGTGTTGTGTTTCGTGTGGAGAGGAGAAGTCTGCCAATTTGAGTTGTGATCTCCTATTAAGGGTTTTCACATTGGTGACGCAGTGACAAAAAATTGATGCCCGCATCAAAAGTTTGTGTGATCAATCAATAATTTGACGCTCTCCATTGGGTGTCATGTTGACTTTGACGCCCACGCGTCAAAATTTTGATGCGTGTGTCAAAAAGTCTGACGCCGCCCAGCCAATGTGAAAACCCTTATTTGGCCAACATCTGAATCCACCTGTTGAGACGTCACCACTGCCTTTCGTGTGTTCGTGTTGCGAACTGCCTGTCGTGGGGAAAACGCTTCAAGCGGTTTTCACACTGGTGACGAGCAGTCGTTATCTTGACGTCAGCGTTGAAAATTTGACATTGAACTCAATGGTGTGGTGGAATTTTTGACGTCAGCCGAAAAAAAACAATCAGGCGTCATCCAATGTGAAAACCCTGTCATTCGTCAGTGTGCATCTGATTTTTCAATTTGCAGCGCTGGTCTTCTCCCTGGTTGTGGACGGTTCCTGGTGCTCCACCTACGACATGTCGCACAAGGGTCTGACTGACATCCCGACAGACATCCCCGACAACGTGACAGAAGTCAACCTCTTCTCCAACCGTATCACCAAAGTTCCTCCCAACATTTTCAGTCACCTCGGGCTGTGCAGGAACCTGTATCTTTTGTGGAACTCCATCACTACAATAGAAAAAGGAGCTTTCAACGGTCTGGTCCAACTGACGTATTTGTCTTTGCGTCAGAACCTGATGAAAAGCCTAGAGTCTGGCGTGTTGTCCCCCTTGGAGTCACTCAGGACTCTAGTACTCACTGAGAATCATATTTCTACCATTGAGAAAGGAGCGTTGGTGGGTCCCATGCTGCTCACTGGCCTGAAGCTCACAGGGAACCTGCTGACTGAGTTGCCGGACCACGGCCACAATGAGACTGCCAACATCATTGGACTGGATATTGAAAACAATGCATTGCGGTTTTATCCGAGAATGTTCAAGAATTTCACAGAATTGATGCATCTGCGCTTTGGGAACCGTGCTTTGACTGAGTTGGACGGGGAATTGTTTGAAGGCCTTTCAAAGCTCGGAACTTTGGAAGTCGTAGGGTGCAGTTTTGCAAGGCTACAATCCAAGGTCTTCAAGCATATCCCCCATTTATGGAGCCTATCTCTGTCCCAAAACAAAATCTCCCTCATTGATCCCGAGGCATTCGAGGGCCTCAATAACTTGGCTCGCTTGAACCTGGAAAACAACCCCTTGACCACCCTGGATGCCTCTGTCCTGGAAGTCGTGCCCAGGCCCCTGTTCCTGACCATCAGCGGAGCTGGGCTGAAGAACAGCGAGAAGCTACGGTGCGACCAGCGGCTGTGCTGGCTGAAGCACGAGGTGGTGTCGGGGAGCGTCACGTGGAACGGACCCTGGGACTCGTGGAGAAACCCCCCGGTGTGCGCGGACGGAGAAGACTTCGATGAGATCCTGTGTGGAGGTAAGGTCTGCAGGTTGGAAGTTGACATGCGAGACCTCGCAGCATACAAGCGCAGACCTCACTCAGGGACATCAAGCTGAGGCAATGAACGTTTCGTCCGGAGGGGGGGAGGCGCTGTATTAGCACCGGTGCGTTTGACTCCCAGAGTTTACCATTGCAGTTTCTCATTTGACCCCCACTCGGGAAGGTAAACGGGGGGAACAAAGAGCCTGACAATGCATGGACAGTGTGTGACACAAAAGGAATAATTTCTGTCGTCACCTTATAATTTCTGGACAATACAAGGACCACTTGCCTGACATCACCTTTCAACAAACCAAAAATTAACTTGCGCTGTATCGTGACGGAAACCCGTGACGCAACCACTTCCGTTTCCGGTTTCAGACGAGGGATTCTGCGCGCCGCCGCACCACGTGAACAACGCGCACGTGACGCCGGAAGCGCTAGAGCGGGACGCGTTTCCGGTCGGGTCGCGCGTGCAGTACGTGTGCGATGACGGGAACACCGGCGGAGGGACGACGATGTGCCGGGAGGGAGACGTGTGGGCAGAGGTGCCACCGTGCACGCGTAGGTATCGTGTGTGTGTGTGTGTGTGTGTGTGTGTGTGTGTGTGTGTGTGTGTGTGTGCCTGAGTGTGTTGTGCGTGGAAATGCGTGCACGGGTCCATCTCTAGAGAGGGGTGGGGACTGTACGTGTGCGTGTGTGGTGTCATCTGTGCGACCGATTGAGAATGTGTGTGAGAGAGAGAGAGAGAGAGAGAGAGAGAGAGAGAGAGAGAGAGAGAGAGAGAGAGTGCGCGCGAGTGTGTATGCCTGCAAGGGAACGAAGAATTCAGCGCAAAGACACCAATGCTCATAATTTCCTTTTTGCACTTTGATGATTTCACGCCAGTCTGACACCTTTTCCAACTTCGAATTGGCATGGTTCCAATTTGTGGTACAATTTGACACAGTTGGCACGTGTCTACGGCACACGGATCCAAATTCAAAACACACACTGCGTTTCTCCGACCAGTGCACCTCCTCCAACATTTCAATGGATCTTTGACCGTCATGAGCTCCCACACTGTGTACTTCAGCTGTGGTGGTCTGGGCGCACGCAGGGAGGCTCACCCTGGCGGGCGCCGTGTTGGTTGGCGTCACCGTCACCGTCGGAATCAGCGTCGTCGCGACCGTCGTCTTCGTCTGTCTCAGGAGGTACGTACAGCACGGGAAGTATGTACTGTACGGAGAGGTACATACTGCACGGGGAGGTACGTACAGCACGGGGAGGTACGAAGAACACACTGGCGAGGTACAGAGGAGGTACGTTCGACTGTGGCCTTGTTCGATTCAGGCGTGCGGCTGGCCGGCGGCGTTGTCGCGCGACTTCGCCTCTGAGTTGGAGATAGGGCGAAGTGGGTCAAAACACACACACGCACACACACCCACCCGTAGTTCGTGCATAAAAAACTTGTTTTTCGGAACGAACGCCACCATGCCGAATGGTAAACGGCGAGCAAAGCTTCAATTTTCGAAAAAGTTGGCTGTGTGTGTACACTTGTGTGTGTGTGTGTGTGTGTGTGTGTGTGTCTGTCTGTCTGTCTGTCTGTCTGTCTGCCTGTGTGTGTGTCTGTGTGTGTGCGTGTGTGCGTGAAACGACATGTGAATGTAACTTGAACCCAGCACACAACGACGACGAACTCTCCAAAAGCTTCAACACGTTTCAGGAACCGCGCCCGCAGTTACCGTCTCCTGCAGCGGCGCGGGTCGCCGGGCGGCTCGCCGGCGCAGCTGCTCCCCCGTCCGCGGAGCCGCGGCGCCTCCGGCCGGGGCACGAGGGGCGACACCCCGGGGGCGAGGAGCGACGTCCGCGTGGATCTGGAGGTGCACCCGCCGGTGTACTGCGCCACGACGGGCTGAGCGAGGAGAGTCGTGATCGGGTCCAACGGGGGGGGGGCGTTCCCCGACCCCTGGCCTATTGCATGGGGAAGGGGCAATGTATGTTTTGTCCAGTCAAATTGTTCAAAGTAAAGTCGCTTCCCCTGAGGACACCGAGTGTTGGGCCCAAGGGGGCATTCCCGGAATCTTGAAAAAATTGTGTGCAGAGAGGGGAACGCTTCTTTTGTTCAAACTATATTCAAAGAAAAAACGCCCCCCAAGGAGTCTGCCCCTGCTGACCAAAATTGGATCCAGCCCCGATTTCGTTCGGCTGGGCGCTCACAAAAATTGACCATCAATGATGTGTCATTATGATTGCCGTTGACACTCAATGATATTCGACTGGGACAAAGAAATTAAATTCATCAAAACAAAGAAAACATTCAATTTTCATTTGATCTTTCCTGTCTCTCTCTTTTACTACTAACCTTTCAGTTCTATTTCTGAAAGAGTAGTTTGGAATGAAGCAAGTGTCAATCCTAACAGCACGTCCTTGAGGGTCAGTGACGCGTCTTGTGACGCTCTGTGTGCGCCCAGCCTTTGTGTTGGCTTGGTGTTGGGAGCCTGAGCCTTTAAATCTGCAGTAAACTGCATCACAGTTGCAGTACTCTTGTGAGTTGGTTTGAGCCATTTGGGTATCAGCAGGCAGGACTGTTGGACGGTTCTCACGGCTCCTAGAGATCAGTAGGCCACAGCCACAAAGAGAACGAGCGTTCCTCGTGGTCTGTTCTACCAGCGCAATCTGATCACTCAGCGATCGGCGAGGAGGGATCGGCATGGAGGATTGTTGCATGTACCATACATAACTGTCTATTTTGGGCTCAGTCCAGTTTGGTCGGACGCAAGTCAAGTCAAGACAAAATCAAGCTGAACTTGGAGAAAACGGCGACAGCGATACGTATTTTGTTGGCATTTTTCCACCGTGACTTTGAATTAAAATTGTCGTTTCACAAACATGAACCATCGTTTTATTTCCGCACCAGATGAGAAGACAGCAACACAAACATGTGCACCACCAGAACCCAACCTGACAGAACAAACCAGCCACCATGGCTATCCCCCAATCCACAACAGAACAAGCGCAGATGAGTTGTCCCTGTCACTACAGTCTCTTGAACACAGGTAGCACTGCGGTGCTCTTCCTTGATGTCATTGATCGCAGCAACTTGTTCAGGCGGATCGAGGATGCAGTTGTGTCCTTACGGCGACTCTTCTGTGCTGGTGCCTTGGCCTTCTTGAACAGTTTCTTTGCAGCGTCCATGTCCATATCGTGATGCTTTCCTCTAGATACTCCACTGTCTCGTTTTGAACCATGAGGGAGGTTTTTCCGTGTTGTAGATGCGTCTTTAGTTTCATCTTCAGATTGCGTTGTTGTTGCTTCCAAGTTCACGGGATGTTCCTTGTTTGCTTTGGTTGTGTCTTCAAGTTTTTCCTTGTTGCTAGACACTGGTTCTTCCGTCTGGGCTGTGGACTCCTTGTTCTTGTCCCCATCCGCAGACTCTTGCATATCACGTTCCGCTTCCGTGGCACGTTCTTTGCTGGTTGTAGCTGAGTCCTTCACTTCGTTGTGAGTCGTGGCATCATTGTCCGTTGGATTCGTTTTCCCATCAGGTTTTGTCGTCAAACTCACATCCTTCTGAACATTTTGAGTCTCAACGTAATATGCTGGTCTCACCTTCTCACTTCGTCCAAACAGGACATTTCTGTAACGTGTCCGAATCAGCAAAACGATGACAGACGCCGTAAGAATTACGCTGAGAGCTGAGCGTATTCTCGACCTGATCATTCTGGCTCCACTGCTTCCAGGTTGAGTCTTCATTCATGCAGAAGATTCTCGTTCTGGAGCAGTTTGCACGTGCACGGGGCAAGAAACGAATTTTTTGCGCATAATCTATGAGAGTGGACGAAAACTGCGCATTGCGACGTGGCGTTTATTTCGCATTCGTCCCTTGGGGATTCAGGGGGCGGCTGCACCCCCCCACCACAAAAAAATTTCACCTGATCCAAAATTGTTCTTCCCTCCATTATCAGCAAGAGTCCTGAGCATTGTTCTTTTCGTCCTTGTTTGAAGTCACCACCGCCCAGCGGGACTTCTTGACAGCTAAATCCTCGATCCGCCCCGAACCAAACAGAGATCGGTCATGATTTCGTGTGGTTGTGGTCAAGCCAACGCAAATACAAGCATCACATCTCTCATGTCACAGAAACTCGCATGAAGAATCAAGCATTTTGGCAACGACGTGTGCTTCATGTTTTGATGATCGTTGAGTTCAGAAATACAGAAAAATAATTGGAACAATCGTTCCTCCTTTGCTTGAATCTGACCGTGAAAACAAGAAACAATTTGACGAACAAAGATGTGGCGAGGCCCGTACTAACTGTCATGGATTGGACACGAATGTGTGTGTGTGTGAGTGTGTGTGCGTGTGTGTATGCGTGTGTGTGCGTGTGTGCGTGTGTGCATGCGTGTGTGTGTATGTGGTGAGTGTGTGTGTGTCTCTGTGTGTGTGTGTCTGTGTGTGTGTGCACGTGTGTGTGTGTGTGTGTCTGCCTGTCTGTCTGCCTGTCTGTCTGTCTGTCTGTCTGTCTGTCTGTCTGCCTGTCTGTGTGCGTGCGTTTGTGTGCTTTCGTGTGTGTGGTGTTTGTCGTACGCTGGCGATTTGCCACGCGAGATAGAGGAGCACATTAGATCGAGTGAGCAAACTGCATGGAACAGAAACATTCGGCCTGGCCCAAAGTTTCGATACATTGCGTTTCATTTTTTTTTTCTTTGGAGTTTCTGAGTCGAAAACGACTGTCACCGCCGAGAGCCAGATTTACGTGTGGGGGAGAGGGGAGGCTGAGGGTCCAACACACCCACCCCCAACCAAATAAAACCTGTGGTAGCTCATGAATGTTGGGTCCCTCCTGAACCAAACCCTGGATCTGCTCCAAGCACCAGGGAAAAATGTTCAGCTTTTCGGAAAAAATGGGTTCAGGTCTTATTCTTGGGTCAAAGGTTTTGTTTTCAAGAGACTTGTTTTGTCACAAAGGGGAACCATCTGAACATTTTATTGTGCCCCTGTTCTTCCCCTTCTGCACAGTGCACAGTACATTGAGTACATTGTTGCTTTTGAGGTTGATTGCCCTCCCCTTGGGACCAAGCCTGCCTTCTGAAAAATTATTTGAACCCCCCCCCTGATTTTGTGTTGCACGAGCCATTGGTGTCGCGCTCCATCACCAGATCCTGGGAACCTCCCCTGGATCTTTGGTCCTGCGTGTGAGATGTTTCTAGAACTTTGGTCACAAGAACCTGAGGAGATACCTAACGAATAGGGGTTTTCACGTTGGTGACGCGCGGTTGGGCGGCGTCAGAATTTTTGACGCGCGCGTCAAAATTCAACATGACGCCCAATGGAGCATTTTGACGTGGGCATCAATTTTTTGATGCGTGCATCACCAATGTGAAAACCCTCTATATGTGTTGGGTTTCCCCTGAGGTGAAAGTGATAAAAGTTGCGTTTTTGTCTCACGTAGCACCAGAGAAAATGCAGCAATTTCCATTGTAGATATGTGTACGTTTGCATTTACGTCAATAGGGAGTTTGAGCAAACAGCACGCAACCCTGGAAACACAAACGCAAACGTAACTTTTGGCTTGCTGTGATAGTCAAAAGTTACGTTTGCGTCTGCATTTCTAGGTTGCGGGCTGTTGCTCAAAGTCGCCAGTCAAAACTGCTGAACCTCCGTAGCATCTTGCGGATAACGCTATAGGGGTTTTCACGTTGGTGACGCGAGGTTGGGTGGCGTCAGAATTTTTGACGCGCGCGTCAAAATTCAACATGCCGCCCAATGGAGCGTTTTGACGCGGGCGTCAATTTTTTGACGCGCGCGTCACCAACGTGAAAATCCTTAATGAAGACCGTCCACGTCGACCCACGGTTGTTTCCACATGTTTGGTCGAGTGCCTGCATGAGCAAGTGCTGTGCGACTACAAAAGCGTCGGCGCAGCCCCCGTCTCGTCCTTTTTAGACGCCGCCTTCGATGGAGATGGCAACAACATCCAGCTAAACCAGGTGCGTCCTCATGTGCTCACATTTTTGCCTCAGCTGCATCGTGTTTTTTCAAGTGTTACATGCCAGGTACTTGAATATCTTACATCTTGTGATCAAACTGCAGTGGTTCTCTGTTTTGGATGACAGTCTTTCGATGCCAAGCGTCATTCTAATCTGTTTGGTGAGAAAGATGACGCGTATGTTGTTGTGTAGCAAACCGTGGCCAGCAGAATCTTGCCAAAAGCAGAACCAAGGCCCGATCCAGAGAACCCTTGATCTCGGAATTCTTTGTTGCCCTGAAATTTTGTCCTACAGGTACAAAAAGTTTCTGTTTGAGTGGGCTCACAACTTTAACAAAACGAATGCGAAGGTGTCACGTCCAGTGCCATTCCTTGTGGAATCACTACAGATCTAAATGAAATTCCTCATGTGGAAAATCAACTCACCATGGCACAATATCTGTGACAGTCTCACAAACCACTGAATCGCGCACCTGACGTGTCTTCCGCAAAAAAACACCAACTCCCACGTTTGTCCCCACGTCCTTTGCCACGAAACGTAAGACACAAACCGATGAGGAGAAGACCCCAACGTGTTGCATCTGTGGATTTATTTTGCTCTGTTATTGTTTCAGTTCGAGGCAGGCTCCCGGCGACACGGACATCGTCCCGTATCTGGAGAACAAAGGCCCAGGGCCTTGACCTTTGTCTCTCCGTGCGGCGAGGGCGGGGTGCTGAGCAGGTAAGAAATTACAGTTTTCTCAATTGTCTTGCAATGGATCTTTTCAGCTGGATTCAGCGTCTCAGATTTGGTCAGAAGGCGATCCCAGCGACAGCAAATTTGGGGAAGATTGCGTGTTTCCCGTGAGGAATCAGGGGATCAAATTTACTTCAAAGCGATCAGAGGGTGGTTGCTCCAACCCCTGTTCTGCGTGGATCCGTGAATGAAATCTTGAAACACACTGCAGAATTGCTCTATTTTTGGTCTGTGCAATGACAAAGTAGTTTTGCTTCAAAACAGACACCGATAAACTTCACAGTCTGCTTTCAAGAGGAAACGTTGCTCTTTCTTGTCTATTTTTTGCACACTTGCCCGCTTATTTCCCTCAAAAACGCTGCCATCACATGAACGAAACACTGTCTGTGAGCCTGCATGTTGTGAGATGTTTCAATCAGTCAGTCAGACGTTCAATCAATCAGTCAATCAATCAATCAATCGACCAACCAATAAGGCAATCAAGGTCAGTGAACGAGGCTCCAACCTGGTTGAGATGCCGGATACTTCACACAATTGGGTTTTTTTCGGAAAATACCTGGCACAAGTACACACGTCACTGGTGGATTTCTCATGACTGAGGCTTGCTCACCTGAGGTGCCTGTGGTTCTGTCCTCCACCTCACAGCCCGCTGACGCGCGTGATGTGAAACTCGTATGCAGGACCAGTGCCAAGTTCCTCGTTCTTGCGGAATGACACCTGATGGGCAAAACTGTACACGCACTCGACCTCAATGTGTTGTTTCCTGCACCAAGAAAAGTTTTCATTCGAGCAAAGTTTGCAGTTTCAATCTTTGTGAGGAGTTGGTCCTCAGTCAGTCTTTTCATGAACGTGCAGCCCCTGTGTTCTGAAATCAGTTCAACTTCAAAAGCGTCAATCGCTGTTTCTGTCATGCCTCAATCTGAAATGTACACCACACGCGCATGAACGCACACACGCACACCACACACGCAACGACTTGAATTTCCTTTCAATGTGAAGCAAAAAAAAGCAACAACAGAGAGATTAATTTTTGCAGGAGCAGGTGTCAACCTTTTTCTGTTCAACACCCTGCACCCCGCCAACGGCATGGCCCGTTGGAAGCCACGAGATGAAGCTGGCTTCAACCAACGGGCCAAGGGAAATCGACCCAGCAAAGGCCCATAGGCCTATAACAAAGGAACTGTTGCTTGTTCAAAGTTGTTTTTTTGTGTGAGATGCGAATGGGCACCGCTGTTTATGTTGCTGCCATTGTCTCGTGTTGCATTGTGTTTTTGCATTGAACCTGTGGTACGAGGTGTATATCAGTGCTCACTTTTCACTTTCCCCTTGTATCACAATACCTTCAGTGTGTATTTACAAGTACAAGGTTTGTTCTTTTAATTTTGCGCGACCAATGAAAAATAGAACTGCAGGTTTTGGTTTGTCAAACGTAATGAAAATTTAATGCCTTTTGGAATTATTAACAAGGAATATCCAAAGTAGTTTTTGAGTTTTTGCAATGGAAGGAACACATTTGTTTCACCAGTCATTCAACATATCATGCCCTTCGATCAGTCTGGAATGAAAAAATAGTTCCACCCAACTCGCGTGATTTGCACCTCAATAGCTCAAGTTCAACCAACAGACCCCATTTTACCTAAAGGTCAAAAGTCTCAGGTAAGAACAAAATTGGAACAAAGCCAAATCACAGAGAGGCTATTTTGATCAATTTCCTTCCTGGCACCTTATCCTTGACCAAGAACAAATCTACAGACCAAATATGAACACAATTGAGGGCCATTTTCATGGAGAAACTGCTGTACACAACTTTTGGAAGAGGATGCCTATTGTGTTCGCGCTCAACCGGTACCCGGCTGGCGCAAATCACCAAAAAACTTTCAAGTCCAAATTTTAGCATGACATCCATCAGTTTCTGAAGCAAGTGCTCACTTCTCACTGCCTTTCAAAATTGTGTCGTCTTGCATGGCAATGTGCCAGTCGCGGATGGACATTTGTCCAAAGGAAGTTTGCCTTGTGCAGAATTTGCATGTCGGTGAACATTTCTCCATGAATTTTCCTTTACAAAATGCCGAAGAGCCTTTTTTGTGCTCTCGATCTGTTAAACTTGGTCATTGGTATTGATTTTACAAAAGTCACAGAGTGCAAGTGGAATTGATTGACAAGGAGGCCAAAACATCAGCGTCATTCAAAAATTGTAACAAATTGACATTGTATGATCCATTGGACGCGAACTTTAATGAACAAACTACACACAATGACAGGGTTGGTAAATTCGTGGTCCTGCATGAAGGCCCTGTAACCCTCGCTGCGTCAGGCTATTCGTGTTGGGGTCGCATGAGACAACCACTTCTGGCACAACTGGGGCATATCACCTTGTGCACCCAAGAAAAAGGATGGACTTTTCGTTGGAATCCCAACCCGGTGTCTCAGGACCAGAGCACGACCAGGACCAGAGCACGACCACACCATGAGGTCATTCTCTGGTTCTGAAATTTCAGGACCACAGCATGACTGCCTATGATTGAGCTCCAACCAGTCATATTATGGTCCCAGATATGAATTTTTAGGACCAAACAGCTTCGAGATATGCTGAACAAAATGTGGGTGATAAAAGGGAACCTGTAGTGTCATGCAGTGTCAGAAGTACTTGTCCACCAAGAAGTATGAAATACAGCATCAATTATAAGAATATTCAACCATTTCCAAAGTGGTTGGGCTATAGTCCTTGGACCATATTCCGACCCAGAAAGGCAGTTATTGTTAGGTCCCAAAAATTCATTTAGGACCATAGAATGACTGAATGTTTTGAGGAAATGGCGGAAACGCAGTGACGTTTGATTTGAGTCAGGTCAAATTTCTGGATTTATTTACACTACAGTTGATTTGCAATACTGCAATTTTGACGGTTTGTGACTGATGTTTCGGGGAGCAAATTGATAAGTAATTTGTTTTCAATTTCCAAACGGAAAGTCTTTTTCCTGAGACTGTCTGAGAAATATCTTATATCGCTCATTGACTTTGTTCTGACCTTGTGACCTTGTGACCTCATGGCGACGAAAAGGACTCTGTCTCAAGTTTCTCCCAGTGCGTCTGCTTCTGCCCAATTGTCGAAGAAACCTGAAATGGAAGGAAATTCTGCAACTGTGAAACAGATACAGGAGATGATGACTGAGATGAGGGAGATGAAGGAGGACATTTTACGTGGTCAGAGTATTGCAGTCACATCGATATGTGAAGAATTCAAGTCAATTCTACAAGACGAAACAGGAAAATTGAAATCTGAAATTGATGGGGAATTGACGGAGATTCGAACAAGTCTATCAACAGTGTCAGACATGTCTGAGAACAACAAATTGCTGCTGGATGCTTTGACACAACGGATCGCTTTTCTGGAAGAAGGGAATGATGTCTTGAAGAAATGTCAAATTGACTCTGAGAATCAAAACAAACTTTCAAATTTGGTGTTGCTTGGTGTACCAGAAACAGTGAAAGATGAGGATTTGAAGGATTATTTTCTTCAAACTGTGTGCCGTGAAAAACTGAATCTGACCAAGGACATCCTGATCAAAAGAATACATCGTGTTGGAGTCAAAGGGGACATGAAGGTTCGCAATGTCGTGGTGAAATTCTTGTGCTTTCCTGACTGTGAACTGGTGTGGAACAACCAAAGAATGCTGAAAGGATCCAAACTATTTCTTGATGAACACTTTGCAATTGAAGTTCAGATGCAGAGGAAACTACTGTTGCCCTTTCTGATGGCCGCCAGAAAACGAGGAGAGAAATGTTTCCTTCAAGGTGGCACATTGGTGATTTCTGGAAGGAGGTATTCGACTTCGACCATGGACTTACAATCACTGCAACTGCGGTATGAGGACAATCTTCGAGCATCAAGTCAACATGAAACTGCGGACAATCATGGAAATACTGTCTTGGGCTTCTATGGAAAAGGATCCATGCTCTCGAATTTTGCTCCAGTTGAATTTGAGGTGAATGGACAGAAATTTCAGTCGGTGGAACAATTTTATTCCTACAAGAAGTGTGAGCTGAACAATCGACGGGATTTGGCGTTCCGGGTGATGAAGGCAGACCAACCACTACAAACAACAATCATCCCCAAAAATTAGAAGTTGGAAGATGATCTTCGTGTGGAAGTGGTTCGAACAGGACTTAATGCAAAGTTTCATCAGAACAAGGAGTTCCATGACTATCTGCTCGAAACGGGGGACAAAGTTTTGGCTGAAGCAAACCCATTTGACAATTTCTGGGGAACTGGATGTGCACTATGTTCTGACAAACTTTCCAAACCAGCAGAGTGGAGTGGACAAAACAAGCTTGGAGTACTTTTGATGGATTTGCGCAGTGAATTTCGAGGATAAATGAGTTAAACCGGACTGACCTGACTTTCCGCTGATCCACCGGATAAATCGAAAATTCTGTGTTTCCGTTTCTTGTTTTAAGTTCAAACTTTGTACAAAGATTCTTTAAGTTGGTATGAATGTTACTAACATAGAATGGGTGGATAATTTCTTGATTAACATACATTTTTTTCTTTTTTCTCAAATTTGGAGAGAAATTTGGAACAACCGCTGAAAATTTTACGATCAAAGGTACCGACTTATGATGTCAGAGAAACTATGCAAATTAGATGCATTGCCGGGCTGGTGATCAGCACAAGTTTGAGTAAATTAATTATTCAGAAAATGTTTTTGAAAACTGCACATGGCATGCCAAACAAGGTGCCAAAGGAAAAATATTTATATACCTCAGAGCCGTTGAAATGTGTCAGAAATACCTTAAATTTGGGTGCAAAGGTTATGTCAAAGTTCAGAACGAGGCTTATACCTCAGAATGAGGCTACTGTTGCCAGGGGCAAATATTTTGCACGATTGAAGATATTTTCAATATTTTCAATGTTAATCAAACTTAAATTTAAAGTTAGATTTTAGATGCCAGTATCATATATACAACACAGAATTAAATCCCAACTTTTATATGGGATAATACATAAAAAGGATATTGGTTGGTATTCCAATAATAATTATTATTATGACATTTAATTATTACTTCATGATATACAACCTAATCCAGGACCAAAATATTCTTTGAATATAGGTTGTACTAATATTAGATCATTATTTTCAGATACCAATAATACTTTGTTAATTGAAGTACAAGACTGTAAATTTAATGGTTAAACAATGAAGAAATGGATAAATATCAATTACATATAGATGGTTATAGGCACCCAATTTATAAAAATAGAAATACTATTGGTGGAGGTTTATCCACTTGTACTTTGTCATCCAAACAACATTGAAATTCCACATGCTCTGAGAACCATTGTTCAGTTGAGAGGTACCATTGTATCCTTCTGTGAAGAGCATCTTGAGAGAGATGTGAAGTGGTTTTGTGAAGATCTAGCACAAGGTGTAATCAAGGCCCAAACAGAAAGGCACAGCCTGCCAAAACTCAACTCAATGGCTGTGGACACCAAGTTTAGGCATGAGGTGTACCTCATTCATGATCCAAAAGATGACTGGGTACCCAGAAATGTTCTCCTATACCTAGAACACCAGGGCCTCAGAAACATCATACCCAGTTCAGGTGTCCCTCTGGGCAGGTACCTCTGTCTGTGCCACCTGGAAGCAGCCCAAGAAAGTCAGTATATCTACATTATGCTGACACCCAACCTGCTGAAAAATCCTCTGTTTGAGTTCCACCTCTCTTTGGCAATGGCATTCAAAGAAGCAGATTCCATTGTGTTTCTCATAGACCAGAATGTACCAACCGAAGGGCTGCTTCCCCAAAACAGGGCCTTTGATTACGCCTTCGCTGTCTGCAAGAAGATCCGAATTGGGCAAGAACTGATGGCTTGAAGTGTTGAGAGAAAAACGCGCTGATTCCCTCCTGTTGATTTTGTTCTGTAAAATCTGGTGTTTTTTGCTTGTAGCTTTGACTCTGAGATCAATACAATTTGTCATGGAAAACATTTGTTTTTGTGTGGTAAAATTTTGGAAACGGACATTTGACAGGCTTTCGGAAATTGCAATATCATCTTCCCGCAGCGTCAAACTCGCGCACAATGGCGTGCATTGTTGCATTTGTGTGTGCTCCTCTGGAGCACCGCGTGCTCAGAAGACGTAAGTTTTGCAAATCTAGTTTCTGCTGGAATTCACTTGGCTTGCAGAAGACTGCAAGATCGCAACATCCCGTCCATGTTTTCGTGGTGGTGACAAGGATTGTTTTTTTTGTTTTTCTGCCAATTTTCATCACCCTTCGAATGGAGATGAATAAAAATACACCCCCCCCCCGCGCCCAGCGTCGAGGTAACGCCAAAAACCACGTCCGTCGACGCGCAACACAAGACGCGCTCACGTGTAGGCTGGGAGCACACTCCCGGCGACGCGGCAGCAGCGCCGCGGCAGCAGCGACGCGGCAGCAGCGACGCGGCAGCAGCGACGCGGCAGCAGCGACGTGACCATCGCGTCGCCCCATTGGGTCAGCATAGGGCTGCTTTTGCGTCACCCCAACTGCTCCTGGAGCGGTTGGGGTGATG
>JAAUXT010070241.1_pt1 | contig 16146 bp, 10 predicted proteins | sample 7278171 | NCBI WGS metagenome assembly JAAUXT01 (sample SAMN14350112, study PRJNA611818) | marine sediment metagenome | isolation source: surface marine sediment (1.8m) | place: French Polynesia: Moorea | collected 2018-08 | reverse complement strand
GACAGACAGACAGACAGACAGACAGACAGACAGACAGACAGACAGACAGACAGACAGACAGACAGACAGACAGACAGACAGACAGACAGACAGACAGACAGACAGAAACTGATGTCTCCCTTTCTCGATGGTTCTCCCAAACTTTGAACACAAAAGATTCATTTGCATCAGAACATTCAGAGAGGCGTCAACGAATCAGTTTCATACATCTGGAAAATAGGGAAAAATTGCGAAAAGAGCCACGCACCCAACAACGATCTCCTGCACAGACTTGTCCTGGTTTTTTTTGACGGAAACTGTCAAGTTTGTTTCGAAGATGCAGATGGGAAAGGTCGAGCTGTTTGAGGCCCTTTGATGAGAAGAAAAATGAAAAAGAAGAGTCTGTTTACAAGAAGTTTGCCTTTCTGACACACCCAATGCCCGCTGTTCCTGTGCTTCACGAAAGAAGCTGACTCGACTCAAGGTGCGGAGCCTGCTGGTCTCGAGCAGATCAGTGAGGCTTTCGTCGTCCTTCAGGTTCTCAAAATGTGGAACAATATCCTGCCGGCCGTGGGCTCCGACACACAACACATGCATCACTGCGCGCGCAGCGTCTGCAGCTGAACATTTCTTTTCCTTCGGCAGCAATACGGTTGAAATGTGATGCCGCGAACACGTACTCGAACATCCTTTGATGTTCTAACGACAACTTTTTGGCGAATATTTTTTCTTCCGAATTCCCCTCGAAACTGGGGAACAAAAGAAACTCACATCAAACGCTCTTCAGAACCAACACGGTCGTCGCAGGGGCGGATGTGGGGCGGTCGGGACGAGTCCTGGCCACCAACTTCCCGTAAACTCGGTGTGTCATGCACGCTCTTGCATCCCACAATGTTCACATGTGGCATTGCGTCTGCCCCTTGGGGTCGGGGAGCCACCCGACTCTGGGTCTGCCCTCGGTACCCCCGAAACGTGTCCACAGATCGGTTGACGCACCCGTGTGGAGACGGCGGGCGGCGCTGCAAGGAGCGGAACTGAACCCGTCAGCGCCCCCGGAAACCAGCATTTCAATGGCGTCCCACAAAGGCGTTCACAGAGCACGAAATGCCAGATGCCACACGATACAGGTTTTGTTTGCAACAGGTAGACTTTTCCCGTAAGTCCATGCAGTTCGGTTAACGATGACACAAGAAGAACGTTTGTGGCTTGGAGCCGGTCGACGCCCACCTACATGTGGCAGTGAATTGAGACACAGCTCGTTGTGGCTGCGTGCGAGAAAAGCAAAATAGAAAAAGAAAACAGCTGTGAGATTTCAACACGGGCGAAGACCCAAGTTTAGTCGGCACACCTGTGCACCTCTGAATCTACCTAAAGGCATGCCCAGTGCCAAACGTAAACACGTCTTTGACATAGATCAGGAGGATTTCTGCGAGTGTTGATCAGCGCAACATGCAGTGCGCACTTGTTTGTTCTTCGCGACGTTGCTTGTCCAGCTGCAACAAAAGACTTGTTCTCCCTGGCGAACGTTGCTCCTGACGTGCAAAGTGACCAGAACGAGTTTGTGGACCGAAATAGGGTTCAACTTTCACCTCACGTTTGGGCATTTTGCCTAATTTGGTAACTTTATCCACCAGTATCGAAACCGCTCCAAATCAAAACGTGTCATGTGCAACTTTTTCTGCATATCAGTTACGACTTGGTTGAGAAAACCGTCGTACAGGTGCATTTGTGAATCGATATGGGTTTATCTCTCACTCAAAACACGCACTGCAGTCGGAGAACATCTTGGTCACTTCCTGCCAACAGAACTTCAACAACATCGTTGGTGACTGCAATTTTTGAAGAACAGGCGCCATGACAGCGTGCACACAGAACCCGGCACTTCCTCAGATTTCCTGACTTCCTACGGCGGAATGGGCAGCGGAGCTTCCCACCAGAACCAGTACAAACAGTCCAACAACAGGACGGTGCGCAGACACAGCAAGGAGTACCACAGCGTGATGGCGCGCGTGCGCGCTGCCGGCGTCGGCTCCAGGAAGAGCTGCCGCGACGGCTACCAGTACGTGACCGGGGACTCGGTCGACTCCATCGAGCCGCAGATCCTCGAGGAGAAGGAGTCTGGGGAGTCTCAGGAGAACCTGGGGAGCCTGTTGAGTGACGGCAGCGACTTCCTGTTCGCAGACGCGGACGGCGCCGCGGCGGAGAGCGCGCGCAGTGACGGCGGCTCCGAGGCGCAGCGCCTCGTGCACGTCGAGGTGGACGCCAAGCACACGCGTTTCCGTGGTGACGACGACAAATACTCCTTTGTGAATGCCAAGAATTGACCTGGACAGAATGAAACCTGTGTCCGCACTGAGAGTTCTGGTGTGTGTGCGTGTGTGTGTGTGCGAGAGGATAAAAGCTTGGGTAACTGGGCTTCCTTGTGCAGGCATTGAGCTGCATGGACGTCAGCTTTATTGCAAGCGCTTCCTCGGGAAAAAAACAGATCTATTGCAAGCAAGTATGTTTTCCTGTGCGTGTGTGTGCAGGTTGCAGGTATGTGTGACATGATCACTGCAAGCGTGCTGTTGGTGGGTGGAAGGATGGGTGGTTGAGGGCTTGGTCCGATTGCAACGAAATCCCTTCTTGCTTTGTGTCCCGTGCGTCAATCTCAAGATCTACAAGTTTGTTCTTACAGTTGTTCATGCAGAAACAAGCACCAAACCTGCATTTTTTCAGAGGGCTCGTTTTGGCAAACGAAAACATTTATTCACGCTTCTCTAAAGCTTGTGTGTACACAAGTATTCGTATCATTTTGCGAACTTTCGTCCAACAAGTATCGTTTTGTACGCTAACAATGCCCAATAAATTATGGAAATTGCGAATATTATTCTGCACCTGAATCAAGGGCAAAACACCAACCAAATGTTCAGTCGATTCTTGTCGCGGTTTTCTCGAGGCCTGCACGTTTCGGAGAAAGTTTGATGTACCGCGCATTGCGTCCGTGCCTGTGTTGACCTGGACGGATTCGCACACGCAGCACATGAATACAGCCTGCAGGCAGGCCGTGTGATAAAGCAACACGGCGCCAACCCTTACAGAGACACGAAGCGAACCTGAGTGGTCCTGAAGGCTGCTGCGCCCGCCCAGTCTCCTTGTGGGGACATTTGACAAGTTGTCTTCTTCCACGCACCCAGTCTTTCGGAGCAAATCCACTCTTTTGTAACCAACCCAAACAGGGAAATTGACTAGAGTTTGTATCATTCAACAGTGTCCTGCAAATCTCTTGTGCGGGTGACGAGGAGGCCAGACTGTCGCATTGAACTGCCGTGGCCGAAGCACATTCAGTTCGTACCCAGGCACCTGTGTGTCGTTCTCTCTTTCCAAAATCTTCAAAAGCCGGTTTCTTGAACGCCTGTATCCCTCACCAGGGGAGGATTCAGTCCCGCTTGGGACCTAAACACCCAGGGGGTGGAGCGCAAAAGTTTGTCTTTTGCACGTGCGTGGCAGTACAGAACTCAGGATGGCTCAAGCATAGGTTACTCCAGGAGTCAGTTGATTCGAGCCTCTGGATGCGGCCCTGGCGAAGAAACTTTGAGGCGCTTCGCATGAGAAACATCCGTCTCTTTCTGGATCTCACATCGCATTCCACACCACAACTCGTCCAGTCTTCGCGAGCGTCCCTATCACAGTGTATTCCGTCCAACTGACAACAGCCAGCAGTTGCAGCCAGTTTCAGCAAAATGGTGCAGACGTGTCTGTGTCACGTGTCTGTAAGTCGAGTCCTGTGGGGAAAGCACACCACATCGGAACACATCAACACAGGTCGAGCCAAACTCCGTGCGCTGACATTTTGCACAGCAATGAGAAAGCAACGAGTCTTGCTGAACCCGACTATTTCGCAGTTGAACGTCTCCGTCCCGGTGTGCGCGCGCCGCGTGCGTCACGTGTGCTCCTCGACGTAGGGCAGCGGGTGCAGCTTCTTGGTCTCGGCCTCCGTGCCCTGCTTGCGCTTCTGGAAGCGGTACTTGGCCCAGACGCGCGGAGGCACGTAGATCTTGAGCAGCAGCAGCAGGATCACCACGCACAGGAAGAGGCAGATCGCTGAGAAATGAGAAAACGGGTTGAACACGAATTGTTGCAGAAAAGATTTCCGAAATGATGAATTGAACTAAAATACTTTGTTCCTTGGCGCAAAACAGAAACGAACATCCTTCGCACTCAGGATTGCGTTCCGCGTGAATCGTCGATTTTTTCCCAGCAATCTGATACACTTTCACACAGGACCCAAGCTGTGTGCGTTAAGGAGGATCAAGTGATTGAATTGTGTTTATCGGCGGAAGCTGGTGAGATGTTTTTCAGGTGTCAGCGGCAGGAGTTGGCACCCCTGGCTCCACCCGTGGTGTCTCACAGCAGTGAGTGGTACGTACCGAGCAGGACCCAGAGCGCCGTGGTGGCCTGCGCCCGCTTCTCCTGCAGCGGAGCCGTCTGCTTCTCACAGTGATCTGAAACAGTCAGAGTTCCCGTCAGGCAACTGGCATCAGAGTGGCAGAGTGGTTCATTTTTACAAACCTCGTCGACTTGGGCGACATTCTCTCTCAGCGTACATGCGGAAAGCCACAACAGCGACAGACACGAGACTCACTCCGGTCGCGCGCGCACGGCTGGTTCTGCAGCAGCAGCGGCAGGTAGTCGTTCCACAGAGCCATCTGCTGCGCGCGGAAGTGCGCGCGACTCGAGCGCGCGTCGAGCGTCGTGGAGACGCGCAGGAAGCGACGCTCGTCCTCGGAGTAGCGGCCCCACTTGACGCCGCCGTCCTGCAGCAGCGGGTTCGGGTCCCTGCAGAGACAAAACATTTCATCAATTGCTGACGAACACCGAGTGCTGTGTGTCCTCTACAATAGCCTTTGTCTCCGCACAGAACAAAAACATTTTGATAACGTTGAGGTGGAGGGAGTTTCCACAGGACGCGTCAGTCGTCGCCTCCCAACAGAAGCCGACGAGCGGCGCTCTCCAACTGTAGCGTCAGGAACGTGTGCAGAGACGTGAGATTAAGTGTGAACCCAGCATTTTCCGTGGTATTGTGAGGGGACAAACGTGAGCAACAAACACCGGCGCACTGGTTCGTGGCGTGTCTGTGAGTCAATGCAGCGAGGCGTCGGAATGTTCATCCTTCTCACGGGAGAAAGTGGACAGGTTCCCACGGAGGTCACAGCGCGCGGCGTGGGAACACTCCGACGTGGGCGCGCGTCCAGACCTGGGTCCGAGTCCCCAGGGAAACTGCAGAAAGTGTGGCTGGCCTCCCAAAGGAGTTCGCCCAATGAGGTTCTTTTACAGACAGCGAAACGAGACGGTGCAAGACCAGACATTATGGGAACTGTGGCGCGGTGATCTTCGCTCTTTTTGGTTCAGGTTGAATCGTTTGTATCCTGCTTTTCGTCTCTCATTGTTTCAGTCATTCAGTCTTTCTGAAACGTTTAGTCTGTGTTCTGTCAGAAAGGCTGTGCACCATGGCGTCCCTGTCCAGGTCAGTGTCGTTGATGCGACGCGGCGCCCTTTCCCTTGTGCCGGAACACGCTTCGCAACACGTATGAAGGGACATGCGGAACCACACAAAGAGCGACTGCCGAGGTGCAAACCGCACACCACCTGAATTCAAATGACCCACGGAAGAGTGCTTTTCCTCACAAATTGTAAAAACGCAACCAATTCCACAGGTTGCGTGGGTCCATTTCATGCGAGACTTGACAACGCGCTGCACGCACGTATCACAACGCGCAGATCTGCGCTCACGAAGGAGCCCTGACCGTCAAGTGCCGGTCGTCAACCCATCATTATCAACAGAAGGAATTTGTTAAGTGCCTCCTTCAAACCTCGATTGCAGTCGTCGACCTGAATGCACCCAGATCGTTGAGATAAGCGCGTGAAGAAGACTGTCCCTGTGATCGCGCACACTGCGGCGAGGAGACCGGGGAGCCACTCGTGGGAAGAAGTGCACGGAACTCCTTTGAGGGAGGGGCCTTTCTTATGTGTTCAGTGCCGAGTTGATCCGCCCGAGAGAAAAGAACAAGGCTACTTGTTGTAACAGCGTGGAAGAGGACTCAGAGACCGATCCGCGATTCGGCCAGAGGGGGCCTGCATTACCCTCGTGGGGGGAGGGGGCGTGCACCGAAATTCTGACCTTTTTTACACGTGGAAATGAAAGTTGCACCCAAGAGTGCGAAAAATTACAGCACTCTTGAGGAATTTTTGACAAACAATTTCAGCCTCTTTCTTGTTTGCTGCGTTTTTGCTCCAAACAAAGTGTGCCACTCTCCCCAGCCGAACTGTTCCCTGTGATCCGCAGGTGGGTCGAGAACAGCGACAAGGGATCCACCAAAGAAACAACAAGAATGCTACGCATAAAAAGCGTGTGGTCCATACAAGTGTTCGCAGTTCCTAAATGCCCTGACTGATCATTTTTGAAGTCATTTGGCTGACTTTTGAAAAAGTGCTTGGTTTCTGAGATATGGGCCAAAAATGAACATCTTTTCTATTGATTTGATAGAGAAATGAACTTTTCCAGTGGCCACAGCACACTCAATACTCTGCACAAGGCTCCGAATCCAGGTGAGAAGTAAGATATGGCAATTTGGAAAATTTTTCAAAAAATGGTCCTAACCTGGGGGGGTTGGGGGGTTGGGGGGACCACATTTTCAAAAATGGCCAGGGATGATCACTGATCATTTTGCACCCATTTTCTGAAAATGTAGTCTTGAGGTCAGGACCACATTTGAAAAGTGCTTGGTTTCTGAGATATGGGCCAAAAACAAAAAATTTTTCTATTGATTTGATAGACAAATGAACTTTCCCAACAGCCACAGCATGCTAAGTACTCTGCACATGGCTCTGAATCTTGGTGAGAAGCAAGATATGCCCGTTTTCTGAAAATGTGGTCCCCCCAGTTAGGACCACATTTGTGCATACACACACACACACACACACACACGCACACACACACACACACACACATACAGACTGATGGTGATTACACTAAGCGTGTGGTCGACACCCTTCGGGACCACACGCTTAAAAAGTCACTTTCCTTCAGTTTTACCTTCTCCAGACTTTCATTTTCATTGGGATTTGGGAACAACCAAACGCTCGCACCGTGTGAAAACAGAACCGACAGTTAGTCGGATTTCATTTCTCGTTGACATGTGATCACTTTCTTTCTTCCTCGGAGGTCCACATCTGAGTGCCCACACCGTTTGTCAGACACCGTTTCCAATCTGCGTCTGGCTTCGCGCCACCCCCTGCGGTGCGTGTCAGCCGACTTTTCAAACCTGCTGATGGAGGCGACGTGGGAGACGTGGAGCACACCACATGGTTTGACGATTCGATGAGAGTCGTCTCTGAGAATTTCCGCACAAACCAAAGAGTGTGCAGCGCCCAGACATCACCTGCTCTCAATGACTGTTTTGCCTTTCACGGAAATCTGATTCACTCATTGCCTGACGTTTCCTGACGGCAAAAAAGTGACACGCACTTGAGTGTGAATGTGCACCTGTCCTGAAGGCACAACAGCGCTGGGTTTCGTTTGCGCAACTTCCAGGGCCATTAGAGGCGGAAGGAAGAAGGCAATCTGCGCTGCCAACTGTATCCAACTCAACACATGGGAAAATGCATTTCCATCCAAGAACCCAAACAGAGAAATTCACGCTGGATTGGCTGCCTGTGTACGCTTTTGCCAGGAGCGACATTAACCATTTCAATAAAACTCCCAATTATGACGGTTGTGCGGGGAGCATGAAAGCGTCGATTGCGCGAAAGCGCGCGACACAAAACGCGTTCTGCCTGAACCATCTAATTGCGGCAATACTCGATGTGATCCAGCCTGAGGCGGATTCAGGGGTCGGCCCGGCACAAAATTTGAGTTTTGCTCTTTGTTTGTGCTGCATCACGCGCAATTTCCGAAGTCGGTATCTGGACCGGCGGTCAGGCCCCCGGATACTGCGCTGGATCTGCCCCTGAAAGTAGTGCCGAGAGGTTCTATCCTGTGATTGCTGCGCTGAAAACTTCAAACCGCACTGCGCTCGAGAATCCTGCATTTTCTGCGGCCCTTGGCATCCCACAGACACAACAGTCTTTGCCCTTTTCAAGTTTGCCCTGGTGTGTCGGAGACTGACTGGAGTGGTCAGGCATCCGTCAGCCTGTGGTTCCTCCACCGGATCCAGGATTGCAATCAGGTGGGGCCCACTGTGAGGTCCGACTCCAGGACCCTCCAACTGCCAAAGATATGACAAGTGACACCCTTGGATTTAGGGGTGCATTGAACGACACAGGAGGTGTTTTTGCGTGACTTGGTGCAGCATGTTTCGGTGGCAGCCCCTGACTCTGGCCCTCACGGACCCCAAGAGATTGTGAACTGCTCGCGCGCGGTGCTCGCGCCGACTCGGACAGACGCAATCAATTCCTGCCGAGATGAAGTGCACCTGCACAGAAGGTCAGCACCTGCAGGCGATAAATCCGAGATTTCGGTGTTGCTCAGGCGAGAAGGTCACAACATCCATCAGTCGCCAAGCAGAAATTTGTCACATTCACGCACGTCCAGATTCAGGTCTGAAGGGGAGTTCTGTTCATCTGGTTGACTGTGATGTCCGTGGAATCTGACGGGAAATATGGACGGGGAGGGGATTTGGTGCACACGCAAAGAGCTCAGTGTGCGTACGAGAAAACAACCTGTTGCGCTCGAAGATCGAAAAGCAGGTTTGAGTTTGCAGACTGTGTGCAGGAAGTAAGTTCAACAGGTTGCGAAGACGCAAAGGCAATTGAAAATAGATCACTGCACAGCAAAACATTTGCGGCATCTGGGGAGGAGTTGTGTTCCGTATCTCTTCCACCTGACGAATAATGGCAATTGTGAATGTCAGGCGCAGGGAAACCCAGTCTACTATCTCCTGTCGGCTTCATAGGTGGTCGCGCAAAGCTTTTCTCTTTCCACCGTGGCTTTCAAAAAGTCAGTTAACGTGCGTCATTCTGGTTTGTTGTGAAAGAGGTGAACCTTGTTGATTGTTATCTGGCCTTTTTGCAACAGTCAAGCCAGATTTTCTTTTTCTTTTCCTGTGTCGGCTGTAATTGCAGCAACGCCCCCGGGCGCGCTGGGTGCTGCGCAGGTCTCGGGGACGACGCTCCCCATTGAAACGCTCCGTCGAGATGTATTACTGTACAAACACGGCCAAGATGTACGGCGAGACACGACAAAAGTCCTCTCACCAAGATACAACTTGTGTGCATGCACACGTTTTGCTTTGGCATGCTCGTCTCTGCATGGGGAGATGCTGGGACGAACTCTTCAAGGGAGCTGGCTTTCTTCCTCCCAAAGATACTCGCTCAGATATGAAGGACGTTCTGCTGAAGGGATGCGTATCTGGTGGCATGTGCAGAAACAGAAAATCAGCTGTTGAAAGCATCCTTCTGACTGCAGTTGCCAAACCCCCTGCAACATGCACGCGTGCAGATCAGCAGATAAAATGTAATCCATCATACAGCGTCATATCGGAGCGAGCCTTCTGATCCCGGATCCCCGCTGTGAGGGCGCAGGGGCCGAGCTGCGCAGGGATTCAAACTGTGGCGTTGGAGCGGTGGATCCTGCATGAAAAGGTGTGCACCTCCACTGCAGCGATACCCACAAAACTCAACCCACCGTTTCATATAACAAATATTGTGAAAATTTATCCACGCTTGTTGTTGAAGTTGGGTTCACACTGGATGCAGCAGGTGTTGGGACTCCACAGCTTCAAGCCAGTGAGTGCAGAATGCCACGTACCCTGACGCAACCAAGGTGGACCCAGCGAAACAAAACCCGGCGAATAGCTGGCATTCTTCGCAGCGAATCTCGCAACAATCATATTGCTTCTTTTTCACTCGAGAGCGCACAAAAGAGCACTTCTGGTGAAATACAGGTGGTGCAAGTGTTTCATGCCCATTTTTCTGAAGATTTGTGTGAGATGTTCATCTCTCGCACTGAATTGCGGCGCGTTTTTGTGAGCGAGCATACATCTTCCTCATTCACTTCAAAGCGGGTATTTCGGTCAGAGTCTTGTCAAACAGAATTGCTTCATTTTCTAAATATCTCCATCACGTTCTGAAGAGCAACCTGTGCGTATGTGCTCTGCTTGTCAGTGGTCACGAACCAGGGGCGGATCCAGGAGGCTTGGGTGCTGCAACCAGCATCGTGTCCAAAGTTTGAACGCTTGCAGGTGAACTTCCAGAGAACTTTGAGACCAACGCCCCCCATGAGGTCTGCCGCTTTTCAACCAATCCCAGATCCGCCCCTGCGAATGGAAATCCATAGGATGTTTTGCCTTTCGAAGAGATTGAGTTTGACGTTGGTGAAAGTCCCCTTCGCTAAAAGCGAACAAGATAGTTTGAAGAAAAGTCGCTGAGGAATGGGGTCAAAGCAATTCGGGAGTTGAACTTCTCTTCTCTCCTCTTCCACACTCTGATGTGAGCACTCAACTTGTCTTCACAAATATTTGAAAATATAAGATTTTCCTTGCTTCGAGGAGCGAATTCTTGAAGATACGTTGCGAATTCTACCTGCCATGCTCTGTATGATGTCAGATACAATTGCACTCTGGTGCGCACATGTTTTCAAGGAGAAATATTTCTTCTCACTTTGACTCTGCCAGTCAAACCACGCAAAAAGGAATCTGCACCTCAGACGGCAAATTCCACCTTCAAAATTGAGATTTTGAAAGTAAATTTAGGGTGGTATCACATCATACGCTTTGTGACTTTTTGCCAGGTTCTGTCTGCCAAGTTCCTTTGTTCCACCCGACCGCAAGACACACAGAAAACTCACAATTTGAGCCAAAACGTGCACAAAATGGAGCAGGCATCGAATTGTAAATATTAATATTTGTTCTGCCCTGAACTGTTACATCTGTGCAAATCTTACCTGTCTCAAATTTTGTGCACATAGAGACACCTTTTTCTCGAGAAGATCTCAGAAGTGGGAATAAGCCGTGGATCCTTTGAATGTGGCATGCCACAAATGTGTGCGCTCATGTCGCGCCTTTCAGATGGGTCTTCAACGCAAGCAAGTACGTTTTGTGTTTCTGTCAAAAAGGTCTGCAAGGAAAGCATCCGTCGCTTGAAACCTTCATTTTCGTTTGTTGTTTTCGGCTCTGTTATCCCCAGAAATGAATTCCGTTCGTCAGAAACTTGTGCAGGGGCAAAACTCCCACCTACTTGAAAATGTTGGACTTGTAACATTTGCGCAATTTGCTGAATGAAGAGCCAGGATTTCCCCAACATTCGTCATACAGACGAGTTATCTGCTGATTTGTCTGCAGGAGCCGCACTACTGCAGGTGAGGCTGCAGACCGCGCGCCCCGCCGCGACGTGACATTCAGCCGCGGGGCAGGCGCCCGCCAATCCCTCTATCTGTTCGGACTGATTTAGCAGTCCAAACATCAGATGGTCGTGGGGCATAAACCGCTTCCAGATGCGGCCTGCGCGTCGGCGGATCCAGGGGGCGCGAAGCCCCTTGACCCGTGCATTTCAATTCTCTACAAATGTTCCCCTGAAGGGAAAGGCACTTTCGCACGTCGACTGTTGGAAGCTGGTATCTGGGCCTCCGTACAGTCTGGCCTTTGTCGGGGTCGAGCCGCCCCACGTCGACCCTGGATCCACTGCAGCCGTGCATGAGGTGATCGCTGCATTGAGCGTTGCGCAGAACAAACTTTGCGGAGAAAGTCGTTTGACTCGCCACATTCCAAAGCTGTAACACTTTGTTTTGGTCGAGTGCGTTTTGGATTTGCAGGTTTGCAACAAGAGAAACTCAAAGAAACCAAGACCTGTGCGTTTGTTGGCTCAACTTAGAATTGCCTGTTTGATGAAAATACAGCCTGACAGTTGAATAAGAAAATTGTACGAGCAGTCCCATTCTACCCTCAGAAAGAGGTATACTATTACCAACTGCCTTCGGCTCAGACCGTTTCTGCACCAGGGAGCCACAACAAAGCTCGAGTCGACGACTGGGCCGGAGAATGCGGTGTCCCTGTCGAGGCAGCGCTCCAAACTGTTTTCCAAGACGAATGACGAAGTGAGTCAGGCTTGAAGATGTCACAGACAAATTTCCACAAGCGGACAAAGAGGCACCTGATTGAAAACCCCAATGCTGATATATACTCGTAAATCAGTGGGAAATTGTTGAAAAAGGCCACGGCCTGCCACGGTGGGTGAACAATAAGAAAACTGCACGATTACAATCTGTGTCGATGCAACTTGGGGACTTCACTTCATTGACTTTTCGTGTCGTGAGGGATATTTCAAATCCAACAATTTCCCTCTCCCTGGTTCGAGGGGAACAACGACCTGGAACTGAGTAGCAGAACCGAAGAACAAAGACGCCTCAACTTCAAGTGTGTTGGTGAGATGTGTCCAGATACATGTGAACGAAACATTCAGATTCAAAGCAACAAGACTTGGAGTGCGCAAGTCGCGTGCTTCCCAAGTCTTGGGGACTGCATCAACGCAGCACTCAGTGCAGAAGAGGCTCTCCCTCTCTCTCTCTCCCTCTCTCTCTCTCTCTCTCTCTCTCTCTCTCTCTCTCTTTCTCACTCACCCGGTCCTGGCGAAGTTGGTCCAGGCGGACATGAGGGCGTGGCTGAGGCGGCGCTCCGGGAGCGTCGCGCCGCGGATCACGTCGCGCACCGCGCCGAACACGTAGTCCACGTCGTCCGCGTGCGACGCCAACACGTAGTCGGGCCTGAAACGGGAACGCGCAGCTCAAAACCTGGGGCGGGGCTGGAATCTGACAACGCGAAAGTGACATTCGACATCTCAGGAGATTTAACCCAAGACTGCACTGACCACCCGGAGGTCCACCCTGAGCGTACTTCCCCTGACCCCAGAAAATTGATGTGTTCCCCTCTGTGTGCCACGCAGTGCCAATGTCGCTTTGTTGGAGATCCAAGTGTTTGACTCGGACTCTCACCATGGGCCAGACCCCTGTCATCCGCGCCACCTGCTCGGGAGACCTGCGGGAGCCTCACCTCTCCTCCTCGAGGTACGACGACCGGTGCGAGAACTCGTAGAAGTAGATGAAGCGGCCGGTGCGGCGGGAGAGGAGGCGCGCGACGCGGTCCGCCGGCGCGTTGTACTGCAGGTCCCCGGCGAACTGCACCAGCGTCTCGCTGTTGCGACTCGAGTTGCCCCAGCAGAAGTGGTACTCGAGCTCGAACGCCTTCCGCACCTGCACCGACACGACAAACAAGCTGCACTGACCAAACATGAGCGACGCCAAGTGGAATTGTGCGCGACGTTGTTCAGCCCGCGCGCCGTGAGTAGAGTACTCTGAAGTTCAGAAGCATGCACCGTGACAGGTTTCGCCTTTGCATTTCCACAACAGAACCCACACCCAGAACCCCTTCCCAGCGCCACGGAGAGACCCAGACCTGCGACCCTCCACGAGCTAATTGTTGGTCTTGGGGTGTCGTTGACAAGTCTTCCGCGCGGTATGGCTTGTGTGGACAGTGGTGGTTGTGGGCAGTGGGGCGGGGCGGGAGATGAGGGTGTTGGATCCAAATTGTTAGCATGGACAGAGTCAACGTGAGGTGGGTCCAGGACCTGGAGACCCGACTCAAGGTGCCCTGATGTCAAAGGGAAGGGGCCTGGTGCCCAGGTCCACCCACGGGTCCGATGCTCATCGCTCACTTTTCACCATGACTTACCTGAGGATAGTTTTTGGCGTAATATTCGCGGGTGTAGAAGGAGAGCAGCTCGTCCAGCTCCGCCGAGGAGAGCCCCGCGTCGATGTCGTACTCGGGCGGCAGGGCGCGCCCGCTGCGGTAGCCCTCGTGACTCGCCACCCCGAGGATGTAGTCCACGTGGTTCATCTCCCCCGCCAGCAGCAGCTGCAGCGGGTCCTTGGTGATGAAGTTTCCGTCCACCACGGGGAGCCACTGCCGGGTGAGCGTGTTCGCGGAGGACAGCAGCTTGTCAATAGGGACCTTCCTCAGGCATTTCAGCATCTTCCTGTAGGACAGGGTCGGGCAGTCGAGGGACTGGGAGAGCAGCACCACCTTCTCCTGCGGGGTGGGGTCGAGGACGGACGGGTCGAGCATGGTCCCGCTCTGTGAGATGGCGCGCACGAAGAGGCCCCGGCTCAGCGGCGAGATCACGTGGTACCCGACGCTGATGGCGCCCGACGACTCCCCGAAGATGGTGATCTGCTCGGGGTCGCCTCCGAACTCGCGGATGTTGTCCCAGATCCAGTGGATCCCGAGCCTCTGGTCCATGAGGCCGAAGTTTCCCGGCGCGTCATCCGCGAGCATACTCAGGAACCCCAGCACCCCCAACCGGAAGTTAATCCCGGCGACGATGACGTCACCGTGCGACGCGAGGCGGTGGCCCCCGCGCCACATGGCTGAGCCCTGCTGGAAGTCGCCGCCGTGGATATAGATCATGACGGGCAGGGACAGCGTGTTGATGTGCTCCACCCCGGTCAGGTTCCGAGGGATGTACAGGTCCAGGTAGAGGCAATCCTCGCTCGTCCGATCCAGCGCCACTCGGTCCTTGAAAACATCCGGATGCAGAGTGGATTTCCAGCTGGAGGTATCTTGAGGACACGCCGGGCGGTAATAGGTGGCGTTCCACGTCTGTCCCATGGCATAGCCCGGATGCTTCTCTGGATCCCGGAACCGCCGGGCCCCGGTCGGGGGCAGCGCGTAGGGAATCCCGAGGAACCTGCTCGTAATAGCTCCGTTTCCTGAGTCAACAACGCTGCCCCTGTAACGAGCAGAGAAACACAGCGTGAGAAAGATACTCGCTGCCTGATACGCACTGGATGCGGCTGCGAAGTTTCAAGGAACTTTCCACTCTACAGCTTCAAGCCTGTGCCACACCGGATGCGCCGTGCGTGGTTTCTATGAACACGTCAGCGGGAGCTGCGTCGTGATCGGTGACGCAGCTCCTTCAGAGCTGTGCGGGCGCAATTCACGTGACGCGTCCGATGTGAAACAGCCTGACAGATTTGTCATAACACAAGCACGCACCGCCAGAATAACACCTGGATCGAAACACATGTCTTCATTCACATCTGGGAGGCTCGCCGTGTCAGGCGAGCACACGCGTTTCTTTGTAGCTTCGAATTTACGGTTTGTTGACACGCAGTGAAAAACAACAGACGTTTTGCTGTTTCGTCAGAGCTGATTCACGGCCTGGGTCGAAGCACGTGAATCTTGATCACTTTGGAAAATCGAATGCTTCCCCTTGTCGAACAACCCAATCCAGAAGGTCAAAAAGTTCTGTCAAAGTGCGGATGAAAGGGGGGGGGGCACCTCACACCCCCACCACTCGAAAATTTACGACCAAAAGTTTGCGCCGGTGGCCATTTTGTTCTCAAAATCATGCTACCCATCTCGACCAGACCCTGGGTTCGTTCGGGGCCTCGTGTTGTGCACTGACCTGATGAAGCCGGCCTTGGTCTCGACGACGACGGGCGTGGTCCGCGGCTGGATGACGGCCTCCGTCGGGTGCACGTCGTTCTCCCGCGGGTAGAACTTGGTGGACGGGGAGGGCACGGCCGCCCCCGCCCCCGCCGAGGAGGACGAGTACCCCCAGAAGACGCACGCGATCAGCGCGTACAAACTCTGCACCTCCATCTCCGCCCGATCGCTCCGATCCGCGCCCAGTTGTTCCCGGTGTGTAGAAGCTGATCGTCCCCCGCGGCGGACTTGGCTCGCTGCTGCAGTGGCAGCGCGGTGTGGTTCTTCTCACGCGCGCCTCACGTCAGGCGCGTCTGGCGTGCGATCGCGCCCCGGTGCCTCGGGTGGGTGCTAAACAAAAGATGAACGAGGTCGTTTACAAGATTACCGTGTTTACTGGAATTCACTGGCCACAGGTCAATATTGACCCCAACCTGCGGATAGAATTTCACACGACTAGTAAACATGCGTAGCCGAGGGTCATGCAAATACTTGAGTACTTAAAATTCCTTTGATTGTTCGGGACGGAGTCTTGAGAACACGCAGCAGGTTACGAGTGAGTTATGGCGGAGTTCACTGGCGCTGAAAATCGCAATGACTCTGTCGGAGTGTCAGAAGGGTAGGGTAGTCAAAACTACCTATCAGCACTTTCCACTCGACGGTCGTCCGTGCCAAAATGCTCGATGGGTGGTTCTGACCCCGTGTGAAAACT
>JAAUXT010120632.1_pt1 | contig 16148 bp, 20 predicted proteins | sample 7278171 | NCBI WGS metagenome assembly JAAUXT01 (sample SAMN14350112, study PRJNA611818) | marine sediment metagenome | isolation source: surface marine sediment (1.8m) | place: French Polynesia: Moorea | collected 2018-08 | reverse complement strand
GAAGGAAGATTGTGTCCTACTCTTTGTTATTCCCTTAGGATTTGAAAAAAATCACACCGGAACTACCAGAAATGCCACCCGATCGGGTACTTAAATTTCTTGCCTCGTACATTGTTGCTTTGCTTGTGAACGTAAACTTCGGCACCTCGCGTCATTCGGACGAGCTGTGCAGGTGAAGGAATCTTAAGTCACGATGACGATGAGAATTGAGCAGCGAGGAGGATGGTTCACTGATGTTGCAGTGGTCAGGAATGCTCCGATCATCAGAAACACCGCCAGAAACTCAAGAATTGCCAGGTTTTATGCTTCTTGGTCAACGGGGAGTTTCAGCAGGGGCTGTTCACGTTCGGTGCAATGCGTGCTGTTGAACAAGCAGATATTTGGATCACTTCAAGTCACCTTGACCCTTTGTGTTTTGCTTTCCTTGTTGATCAATGGCTCTGTCGTTGAGATTTGTGCCCATTTAGTCAACATTGCACCGCACGTTTTCGGGGTCAGATTCTGCTGAATCCTCCCAATCCTGACTGGTTGGTGGAAGCGTCGCACTGGGGGTGTGGATGTGCGAAAATAGCGTCTCCAACTGTGCCTCAGGTGGGAAGTAAATAATTCAGCAGTTGGCCCAGCAAAAATCAACAGACAGATCAACAGACAGACAGACAGACAGACAGACAGACAGACAGACAGACAGACTCTCTTCTCCCACACCTCGACGAATCCCTCCAATCAACGATGCTGGACGAGATATTTTTCAACGGTTTGGTCGTTTCAGGTTTGGGACGTATGATGGAGCAAAGAGCAATTGGTCGTCCATAGCCAGCAAGAAGAAGAAGAAAAAGAAGCAAGAATTCACACCCGGAGGATCCGTTGGTCACAACAGATCGTACAGGTTCGTAAAGTTTCCTTCAGACAGAAAGGGTTCCTGAGGTCGAGGAGACTTTTATGACAAATCAGTTCACGGGATGTGCACAAGTCTCGAGCCAGAGGTTGGGGCTGACTGAACTCAGATTTGGCGGTGAGGGGGTCTCATAATTTCAATGTCTTGCACAATGAAACAAAGAACTGCGTTTGTCAAAGAGCCCAGCAAAAATGGTATGACTGGTTTTGACCAGACAAAAAAAGAAAAGTTCTGAGCGAGGTTGATCCCAATTTCAGGTCATTGGACTTGCAAGCCATGAGGAAGTACCAGAAACAGAAGCGAAAGTTCGACAAACGAGGCAGCTTTCAGGAAATCTACGGGATATCAAACGGCAGACTCCCAGGAGACTCCAGCCATGGAGGAGTGAAGGAGCAAAGGAAAATGATTCATCACGAAAAACTACCTGGAATACTGTTCATCATCACAGGATCGTTAATTTTCCTGCTCGGAGTCGGAAAGCTGTTGACGTGTTGGTGGCATCAATACTTCTACGGGCTGTGGGCTGGACTTCTTGTAAGTTCAAGTCTTACAGTTAAACGTGGTTTGTGAAGTACGAGTATACACAGGCATCATGGAAGCCAGACTAAAGAATCAAGCGGGAAAGCCTGGTTTGGCGTGCATGTCAGCACGTTCTCGTGCAATTGAGAAACGGACAGACATTCAAAAGTTTGCAAGAACATTGGTGCCAATTGTTTGGAATCTGGTCTCGCATACGGTGAGAATGGGGGGACGCTAAGATGTGCAATTTCTGGTTGTTCAAAATCGCCCTGTACACGAGTATTAGGAAAGTTACAGTCCGGAACCTCATCAAGTCGTTGCTGTTGTGGTCCTCAACATTCCTATGTGTGAGCTGGGACACAACTCAGCCACTCACAGCTGATGATTTTCCGAGGAAAACTTTTTGTGACTTTCTGATGCGTAACAACCATTTCGTGACACCTTGCAAAGAAGTAACGCGTCAGAGAATTCTGCGAACGTTCATCCAGAGGCCCTGCAGGAAGGCGATTTTCTGCAGCACTTCTCCCGTGGTTGGATTTTGTTTCGGATGTTCCTGGCAAAGAAAAGGGCAACAAAAGGACAAGAACTCGTCAGAGATGAAGCAAAGGCAAAGAGTCTGGGAAAGAAGCTCAGCCGTCTCCAATCGAATTGCTGCATGGTCATCAGAAAACAAAGAAAATTGCCAAAGTTTCGTGTCAGTCTGTGTCCCCTTCCACAAACACTGGCGTCTGATGCCGCAAGATAAGCTTTCTGCAGTTTACAGCTCCGAATGAAACGTTTGGCTGCAGAGTTTTTCTTCCACGGTGGTTCTGGACGCCCGCTTCAAGAGTGGGCCAGGGTCACACGACCTCTGACAGAATTGTGATCCAAAACTTTGATCCTGGATTCGTCAGGGCCCCGATCCCCGTTCAAGCTACCCTTACGCTTTCACCTTCCAAAATGTGCGTGGGGTTTCTACTTGTACCCCTGAGTGTCGGGACCCTTCAACCAAATTCTGAGTTGGATCCCAGAAAATGATGCGGCTCCACAAATCGCAGCTTCTGGCAAAAGGGGTTTCGACATTGTGCATGAAATGGAATATTTCCCGTATTTCAACACTCAACACTCAATCTTGGTTGCCGAGCCAGTACAGCAAACACGGGCGATTCAGGTTTTTCTGTGAGGACAGCTACACAAAAGGAATGAAACTGCAAATAGAATGACTGTGAAACCGAAATATTGTGTCACCAACGAGAATGATCTTCGTGCTCTTTCATCCGCATGCAGGAAGGTTCTGAGAGTGTGCTCCTCTCAACACCACATATTCGGGGAAATTTTGTGCCATTCGAGGGGTTTGATGTCCAATGTCTTTTTGTGCTTGCAAAAAAATCAAACACTCACTGGCCTTTTTTCCCACTTCTTTCAGATCTTACTTCAAGGTGTCCTTGGTGCTTACCACAGAGGAGACTACCTCACCGAGTGGCTGGTGTGTACACGATATTTCTCAATTGCTTTGTCAGCGCAACAAATCTGACTCCATGCTTGTCCTTGAGGTTCTTGTTGTTTGCGTTTCATGACCTTTTCGTGTTGCACTGGCAATAGTTAGAAGGTTTGAGAAACGAATTAAAGTTCACCACCTGCGCAAGGCCAGTTTTCCCTTCCAAGGCAGCAACACCAACCAGAAACTTCAGCAAATCTCCAGGAGACCTGGAGAAATGCAATGGCCCGAACCATGACGGGTGTCCGGTGAGGCTCAACCTGAAATGGCCAGACACTCATCAAGGCTCTGAGGGGCATTTGTGGGGGGGGGGGGGATTGGGTGCTTTGTCATGTCAAGTTTAACCTAACACCTGAAGACACAGGTGTCTGGTCATTTCAGGTTCAACCTGAAAGAAGCCAGACACCAACAGGTACTCATGAAGGTTCTGAGTAGCCCGTGTCTGGAAAAAAATCTGTTTCACTTACCAGGTCCTCTGGTCCAGAAATACAAAGAAAGGCCTCCATTTTTCCCTGTCACGTAGATCTACCAAAGCTGCAGCAGAGTTTCTTCGAGGTCAAACGTTGAAGGCAAAGAAAGTCACCCGTTCAGAATTTTGTTCAGCGCTTTCGGACCCAAAGGCAGGATTCGACAGCAACCACAGACACATTGCATTTACAAATTCGACAAGAGAAAAGCCGGCAGTCGTCATTGATTTTGCCAGAAATTGCATCCAATTTGGTCCAAAAACGTGCATGGAGATGCACACCTCCGTCCGAGCTCATGGATACTGCAAGATTTGCCACTTCACCCACAGTAACAACATGCCACTTGAACCACTGTGAAACAGACTTTGGGAAGGCTTTTTTTCCAGTGGCACTTTACGGAAGACAAAAAAGGTTTTGTCGGAACATTTATTTTTGTGCGTATGTTCAGTTTTCCTCAATTTCAGAACGGAACGTACGTGGTGCTGGGCATCGCGAGCTCCGCGGCCACGCTCGCTGCCACGTTCCTCCCTCTGCACGTCCTCATCCCCACCATCATCAGAATTGCCATGGACCAGGACCCAGAGTTCATCGCACAGAACCTCAACACTACCAACCGGCACACAAGGTCTGTTGAGCGAGATAAAAGCACCGAAAGCCACTCCTCGTGCACTCCCATATTACGCACACTCAACATGTCGGCTTATGGACCTCAGCACGTGGGCGGGGTGTTCTGCAGATCTTGCTGCGTATTGTCGAGTTCAGCGCCGTGATGGTCTTCGTGTCTCAAAGAAGTGAAACCCCACAGGCATGCGTTCAATGGAATTTTGTTGACAGCGGAAATAAAGGACTGTCTTCTGCCCTTCTGTTTCAGCATAGCGTTTGACGTGAAGGAAGATGCCATGGTGTTTTTGAACATGGGCTTCGACCTCAGCTCTTTCGTCCTCACTCTAGTCAGCTACTTTGTCGTCACGGCGACAATGGCGTGCGCCGGCAACCACTGGGACGCCCTCTACACCTGCACCGGCCAGGTCAGTCGCGCGCGAGCTGCTCAGGAGGAGCTCAACAACGGGACATTCTTCCGTTTGGCGGTGGACACGAGACTTTGTGGTGGACCGTTTACCTTGTACGGACGACATAACGTCCTCTGCCATCCAAGCCTGTGGCGCCAGATGTCTGGACAGGGAATCGCATGAAATGAATGTGGTTTTGATGATACGCGACCGCACCCATCTTTTTTCAGATCGGAGCGTGCGTGCTTTTGCGTGAGTGCAACTCTTGTATCTTTCAGTGCGACTACAGGGGCAACCCTCGATTTTTCAATCCTCTGGAACAAATCAGTGTGGGGCAGGCAACTTTTGTGTTCGGCTGTGTTGTGTACAAACTGAAGCAGACGGACGAGAACACGTTTTTGTCCCCTCTGTGGGTTGGTGTTGTGGTAAGTACCTGTACATGTGTGTGAAACACTTTCTGCAGATTTTCAAGTGTTTAAAAGCACCAAATTTGCTCGACTGTTTTGTATGTCTACTTTTTCTTTTGCAGGTGATTGTTGCTGGTGTTTTTGCCTTTTGTTCACTGAGAAGAATAGACTCAGTCACCGTGGTAAGTTTTCGGTGCAATCGCAAGGAACGGTCACCTGTCAGTAGCTCTTTTTCTCAAGTTTGGTGTTTTTGATTTCAGACAAAGAATTTGATTGACCTTTCTCTTTCTTGCAGGCAATCTTGTCCATGGTGGGAGAGTTGATAGCTGTGATAGCCTGTAGCATGACCACCGTCTTCACTATATTAGCCATGTCGGACGAATCAAACCTTGCAAACGCTGGTGAGTGCAGCTGCTCGTTGCATGCATGTCAAGGAGCTGGAAGGAAACCAGCGCCCCTTGCACTCATGACGCATCCCCAACGTTCAGAGCAACCGCTTGCCCTCTGATGGCGCACAACACTGAAAGAAGGATGAACAATTTACACACACACGCACACACACGCACACACACACGCACACATGCGCACACACACGCACACACACACACACACACACACACACACACACACACAGACCACACACACTCACACAACCTTGCTCTGAGACAATCTGCAATTATCTCAAGAAAGAAAAAAATTAATTCGCCCAACTCAAGCTGGGAATCTGGACAGTTTTGCAGTTTTGTTTTCAGCAGCTTTTGCACTTTCTTTGCAGTGAAAAACACAAACGAAGACCAGTGGGCTCTGCACATCGCCGCGGCTGTGTTCGACGGCCTTTTCCTGTTCTTCATGTTGCTCAATGTGGTTTACTGCGTCGGCATCGCCTTCAGAACTGTGAGGAAATTCTTCTGCTACGAGTGCTGGCATGGACTACCACCCGAGCCGCCCGACCACACGTTCGCTTAGAACGTTTCTTTGTGAGGCTGCAAAACGAGCGCCCCGCGAATGACGAAACCTGCGAAGTGCAGTACCGCGGAGTGACTTTGTTTCCACCACAAACCATGTCATTTCATTCCGCCACGCTATTTGTTTCATGAACTGTTATTTAATGGCAGAACGAAACCTTCCTGTAGATTCTGGTTTGACAGTGTACAATATCGAGAAGAGACATCTTTTGTTACTTTCATCAAGAGCATCACCAGAAAATGTGACACAAAGAGACTACCTTCGGTGCTTTTATTGTGCTCTCCCAGAAAAAAACAAAACAAGACACGTATCCGTTTGTTTTTGCTGAAAGCCTACATGTGCAGGCAGGGGTAACTGTGGTCGTTTCGTGTCTGACAATCTGCAAAGCACAGGGTGTCCAACGATGTGTTACAGAGCAAGAGCACTGTTTGACAGAACATGCATGCCAAAATTTAGCAAAGTCTTTTCTTGTTTTTGCGAAGGTCTGTGTCTGCTTCAAATATGGTACAACTGTGAACTTTTGACCATGTACCGTACCTATATTCTTTGTTGCTGAATAACAGAGCTTGTTTATTTTTGAAACTTTTGGCAGTTCTCTTTTGTTTCAAACATTTTGGCGATGAATTTTTTCTCGGGTTTCCGGGCCGGGTCCTGGATCTTCCCATGTTTTCGGAATCATTGCTTGCTCAGCCGTTGTTGTTTCGCACAAAGAATAACAAAACAAATCATCACGGTTGGTTTCCCATCTTGCGCCCTTTGCATGAAGAACGGCAACTTGGCTTTTTCCGTGGCCTGCTCCGTGGCAAAACGCAAAAACGGTGTTCTGACGTGCACACGAGATATACATTTTTGCATCATTGGGACCCTTGTCCCGCGAAAAATTGTTTACCTTTCCAAAAAGGAAGACAAAAGAACCTTCAGGATGTCAGTGTTCATTTCCTGAATTTTCTTGCGTGGGATCGGCCACCGCAGGAGGGTCGCCGCTGACCAGCTCCAATTCGTTCGCGATCGATCCTGAAGGACCATATCACACAACTTACAGACAAAACGACACAAACGTTGCTGAAAACAATTCGTTTTCAGACCACAAAGATAACTATGTCTTCCTATCGACAGTGAGATAAGACATGGTCTCGATTTTTTTGATTCGTCATTCTGGAATTCAGACGTACAGAAAATAGGACCTTTGTGGGAGCGAGACTGTGAGCAAATCACATTCTCTCAATCAGGATGGATTTCAGTTGTGAGGACGTCCACACGATGCCAAGTTCACAGGCGGATGCACAGAGTGGACGAGAAGTAGCTGTGATGCGCGCTGTGGACCCAGTCGACGACAACATCGACTTTTGCGAAACGTCGTTCTTGTCTTTTCTCGAACTCGATCAGTCTCCGAGCTCTGACCGGGCAGACAACGTTCCGATGGGGCAAGGATTTGGCTGGACTTCCTCGTTCTCTAGCAAGTTCAGTCCACAACTGTGGGAGCGGAGCCTGACTCCCCAGGGGCCTGATGCACTGTTTGTTGAGATTCCGCCCAAAAACCCATCATTTGTCGACAATGGCCTGCCGAAGTGTTCGACAGAGGAATGCTGCGTTCTACCAGTGAAATTGGAAGCACACTTTGGGGTTTCAACTGCCATTGAGGACGACAAATTTGAAACAGATACCAGCGACTGCACTTTGAGCGCAAGGTGTTGTCCTGAAAACGAATCTTCTGTTGACCTGACAAAGGAATGGAACGAATGTGTTGGCTTGACTGGTGGAAACAAATCCGTTGAGGAAATCTCAGTCATTGTTGGTGCCGAAGAAAACCAAACGCTTCAGCGACAAAGCAACTTCTCAGCGGAAAGTACAGAGCTTTCAAGCATGCAAGTCGAAACGGAAGAAAAGGAAACAGAGACCGTAAGACAGCGCAGGAAATACAAACGAAGGAGGGATTTGAATTACGAAAGCGTTGCTCTGGCAAGTTTCTCCTTCCACATTTGACGGATTGTCACAACAGGAATTTGCTCTTCTTCAACGTGTATCTGTTGAATGTTTCTTGTTTCCACCAAAGTGGTCTTACTCAGGCAGAATAGACAGGAAATGGGTTGAGCAAAGTGAACAACTGTGCTGTCAAGCCGTCTGTTGTTTTCTCAGGAACCTTGTTTTCGTATCCAGGACATGCTGGGACAGCGGAACATCTGCTTGCAGTGCTTAGTCTGTGGCGGCGTCGCCTCCGGGTTTCACTACGGGGCGGAGACATGCGGGGCCTGCAAGGTCGTCATGTCAATTTGAGCTCAGAAAGACTTCAGGAGATTTCTATAGCCACACAGTGACAGTCGCAAACAAATTATCTTTTGTAACACGTCCCAGTGGTCTCTCAACTCCCATGGACAGGACAGGACGGTGTGGTTCTGCAAAACAGTCAACGCTTTGTGCCTGGCCCGGATGAACAGCTTGATCGCTCAGACCCTGGACGGAATGTTCCATCAGACGTAGTTTTCTTCGTCCTTCATTGTTTTTCGTTTCTTGTCTCAGATTTTCTTCAGAAGGAACGCGGACAAGTCTCCTCGGCACAGCTGCGGCGGACGGCGCGACCAGAGCTGCGTCTCGTGCCCCGGCTGCCGCCTCGAGAAGTCCCTGCAGATCGGCATGAACATCGCCGGTGAGTGGAGTCGCGATTCGAGCACGATCCCTTCATTTGGACTGACTGAAAAACGAATTTGCAGAAACCACAAGTACACTCCAGACTCATCATTTGTGTGAAAGCATTTACTTGCTCCCTGGTGTTTATTGCTCTTGCGTTGTTTTCTGGTTGTCTTGTTCGATATATCTGCTTGACTTTGACCACAATCTCAAAATTATCTGTGTTGTTGTTGAAGTTCTGCAATCACTTTGTCTAAACTCCCAAAATGAAGAACAATCCCATGTTTTTGAAAGCAATTGAGCGTTTCCGACAAACAACAGATGAAGTATTTGGTCTTGGTGCACGTTTCAGGAGCGCAGTACTTTGTTGCCAATTTGCATCTCAGAAAATGCCGAGCCTCATTTCAGTGTGAGTCGCACCCGTACTTGCAGAAGACATGCACAGTTTCTTGCACTGCCAAAACCCACCTCCTTATCAAGAAGCCTCTGTTTCAGCAAGTAAGAAAGGCAGATATTCGTACCAGAGGCGGCACGAATACCACCGCAGGTCTCTGCTGCAGCTACAGGAAGTGCAGAGGCGCCGCGACTGTCGGCAGCAGCAACAGGTGGTCGTCTTCAGCCCAGTCTCCTCCACCGACCAAGTGATCCAACTCGCAGACAGGATCTCTGAACTGTTCCTCTCCTGCCGAACCTACGCACCCGACTTCTTCCAAAGACTCCCGGACATCGAGAGGAGGTTCCACGTAAGCTAGTGCACGGAACCACTGAAGGATGCGGCTCACTTTGACAAAGACAAGATTCAAAACACTCTGAACTCCTGTTCAACAGACGCGTTGTGACTGAAACATGCATCCTAATGAGGTTTTCTGGAAACACGGGCTGACAGCAGTTTTGCTGGGCTGTTGTGTCGTGACTTGCGTTCACCCTCGTTGTTTCAGGAAAACAAGATTGTGGACGTCGCCACATTCGCCATTCGTGAACCACATCTTGGTGACGAGAAGAACGCAGACATCCTTGGAGGAACAGGCAGGGATCAATTCAACCTACGTTTTTGTTCACAACAACTCGTTCCGTACCCATGTGTACTGTACGCACACGATGTCTGGACCAAGACAAAATGAAGGGAAGCACAAACCCCTTGTGTTTGGTTTTGCTGCTTCACACAGATGACGAGCGTTTGACTTTATTTTCCAAGAATTGTAGATATTGTTGTTTTTTGGTGTCAGGACTAATTTCTTCTACAGGAGTAGACATTGACAGCAGGCAGAAGGCCTACGGACAACGATTTCGGTCATTCGACAGAAGAATACGGAGTTACATCAAATTTGCCAAAAAGTTGCACGGATTCAACGAGCTCTCCAAGGAGGACCAAGAATATGTGTTCAAATGTGAGTGTTTTGCAATATTTGTACAGGTCGTTTCTCAGGTCGCAGGTGCAAACTTTTGGTACCTGTTTGCATAAACGCCCAGGGTCGGCCCTTGGTCAGAACCTGGTTCCTGCCCACCTGGACTCGATTGAGGGACTGTCACCACAACGTTGTTTGACACATTTTTCTCTTTGCACACAACTGTTTGAACCACCAAGTACATTCGGTCATGGCCTTTGACCACTGAAAATACATTGGTTGTAGATTCCAGTGTCGAGCTGGCGATCCTCACTGAGGCGCGGGCATACAATGTGGACAGAGGAATGAGAACCTTACCGGAGGGCATCGTGGAGGACAAGGAAGACCTCGTCCAGCAATTCAGGTTCCTATTGATTTTGTTGTATTTCTTGGTTGTTCCTTGCAGAGCGAGTTAAGAGACTTGATGAGAACCACCAGACACTTGTGTGTCTCATAAATTACAACAAAGAAACAAGGGGCTCGAGAAGTTCAGCATTGGTCATCAGTGCTTCTGATCGAATGTCAGGCAGCGGTGTTCGATGATGCCAGACGGTGGCACGTGTGGAATATCCGTTCGAGTTTCGGTAATTTCAGCAAAGAGTATGTGGAGGTGCTCTTCAAGGTGGCGAGAAAGATACAAGAGATCAACTTCACTGAGAACGAGAGGAACCTGTTGAAGCTCGTGGGACTGTTTACTGACGGTCAGTGTTCGTCAGTGTGTGTGTGTGTGTGTGTGTGTGTGTGTGTGTGTGTGTGTGTGTGTGTGTGTGTGTGACATTGAAGTCTTTGTCTCAGTGTTCCACAATCCACAAGGAGGTAAATCAATTTTCACTTGTTGAGATCCAGACCTGATCGTACGCGTCGAAGTGAACACGTGCTGCAGCCGTCCCCTCTACATTGCAGAGCACTGTGTGACAGCAGAAGGCCGTCGGATTGCTGCCAAGCACCAAGACTACTTCATCAAACTCTTCGACAAGTTCATCCGAGTGACCAGAAAAACAGAAGACTGTGCAAAAGTCATCGGGAAATCCATGATGATCCTCTCTGATGTCAGAGACATCCAAAAACAGGCATCCATTACATTTTGTGACGTCCTTTCCAAATTTCCCTTCTTGTCGCCACCTCAGCTTGTGAAGGAAATTGTGGACGTCAATGACATCATGTGAAGGCGACGTCTCCGGCTGTTGAATTCTGCAGGAAGCCAAGCAAATACGTATCTTTTTTCGAAGATTGACAAGCGATTGACTGGAAGCTTCACGTGGGAAGTGTGGCAACAGGCCAAGCTCACCAAAAAGTTTATTTGCATCATGGGAAGACACTTTCGTGGCTCGGTTTTACACAAGGATCGTACGCTTGATTCCCGACAAAAGTTTTTGAACGACAGATCCGGCACGTGCAGAGTGAAACAGAAGAACAAACGAACAAAGAAATGAGCACCAAACACTTTCAAAGGGGTCGCAAGATTTTGCTTTGGAACGAATCCGAACTTTCATTCTTCAGCAGTCGTTATTTCACACACACACTGCAGGGTTTGAAAACGACTATATGTTGCACGCGACATGTTCGATGATGACCACGCTTCACCTCTGTGCTTCTGAGCGAAAAATCCGTTTTTGTCTTCTGCTTCTACTGTGTGGCGTTGTTTTGTTGCAGTCACACACACTGACAAACGGTTCCTTCGTGAACCATTCTTTTCAAAGACAACACGTCCCACGATAAAAGCTGCGAACTGATTGCAGATCTTTGTTGCCTCGACCAAAAAAAAATATATGTCGTCGTTTCATGTCGGTACCACGAGTAAACCGGTTTCAAACTGAATCTGTCCGAATTTGCGTTCCTTTCCCTGTTTTTCGTGTTGTGTTGTCCATCATTTTGCACTGCGTCCGATTGTTCGTGCAGGGCGAGTCACTTGCACTTGAAGAAGTCGAGCTTGTCACAGATGAAGTCGCGCGCCTCGTCTGGGTAGACCATGAGCGCCACCAGCGCGCCCGCCACGAGCAGCATGAAGACGGCGACGCCCGTCAGGGCGCAGCAACACGCCGCGTTCCGCTTGCGAGCCGCCTTGCCGTACTCCACCGCGCGGTAGTCGGCGTAGGCGGCAAGCGAGCACACGAGCCCCGTGACGCCGCACCACAGCATGCCGACCATCAGACTTATCATCGACCACACCGTCGAGCACCAAGACCTGAAGCCAAAATGCGACATCAAGACTTCATGATGCAACCGAGGCAGATGCGGCACAGGTTCAGAGGCAAGAAATACGAGGAGACTTGCAATTCTAACGTTCGATTGCATGTTGTACGAGGTTCTATCAACTCAAAGTGTCTCTGACCATGGTTTGCGTGCTGCTCACGGTCATCACGGCAAACCATGGCAAGAGAAACTGAGTTGATAGAACCTCGTATCACCTTTGGTTTGTGTCCTTTCTGCCCAAAAATTGGTATGAGTTGACACAGTTATGAGTGCAACAATGCCGACGCAAAAGTGATACAACATGTTCACTCGAACGTTAGAATTGCAAGTACCCTCGTACGGAGGACAAACTACTGTGGAATCCTCTTCAGTCATGTACTCCCAATGTTCTGAAGAGTGATCTCTGTTCAAAATGTTCTGCGAACAAGAGGTGATTCTGTGAACCGCAGGATTTGGGTTGAATTCGAGGCGATCTTACCACTTCGTTTTTGGAAGAACATCTGTGTGGTGAAAATTGCCGTGGTCCACTTGTTTGGCCTGCTTCGCGACGACCGAGTTGAGCGCTGGGCTGAACGTGTCCGAGTGCAGGTACGACGCCATGCTGCGGATGGGAGACCAGGTTTCAGACGATTTGGGGTGAACCAGCTCCCTCAAACTCAAGCTGTACACCGGACTTTCCAATAAATTTGTTCGCCCCATCAAGAATATATGCGATAGAAGGCCTGACAATGAGGCCTGACAATGTTAGAAAGGACCAGGCAAAAGGAAAAAAACCCTTGAGCAACGCAGGAGGAGAGGGAATTTGTTCGGGATGGGGTACGAGAGCTGGCCTGCAGTCCCGGTGTATGCGGAGTCCAGCACAAACTCTTCTTTTTTCGTTGAGGATAGACAGATCAAGGAACCAGTTGCCGGGAATCACGTTGTTTTCCATGGCCCAAGCACTCACTCTTGTTCTGCTGACCCCAGTGAAACTTCGCTGAGCAAATCGACCAGAAAAACAGCAAAAATTGACCAACCTTTGAATATTTATCTTCCTGTTGTCGATTTTCCTCGTCTGTCAAATTTCAAAAAGCTCGCTTTTAATTTTTGACGCAAGGGCTGCAGAACACGATCACGCGCATTGAATGACCCACTTTCGCGTGACCGCTTCCTGTGGTGCAGCCGACGAAAGGCGAACTCGCAGAAACCGAATAATCTTCAATCCCGAAACGGTTGGTCACGAGTCGTTGCTTCCTGTGAGATCTGAATGAAGAGTCAGATGTTTATGGCAGCGAATGATAATCAAGTGATCAAGAACAGTTTTGTATGAGTTCATGGTCCTGGCTGAAAGAGTCAAAATACCGATTTCCGTCGTTCACTTCCACTTTGGTGGGAGAAAAAAAGGAAAAGCAGGTTTCTATGATTGCCATGGCACCTGTGTGTAAATTCAATTTCATTCGACATTCAAAGTGTCATCATGAAAGGAAATCGCACAACAGGAAAGATCAACTTGAACAATCTGCACAACAACAAAATCAACGCGTGGCTTGTGTTTTGCCACACTACCAATGCAGTGATTGCTTGCGTTGTCTCACAAAAGTGATGACGAACCTCCTCGTCCACATATTCGCAGCAGTTTTGCGCTTTGGACATTTAGCAGTCTGCCATGGTTTTGGTGATGGTGTTGAAAAGTTGTGCGCAAAAAGCGAGGTCTGCTTTCCTTGTAAAGGGTTGGGATGGGCCTTGAGGTTTCTCACCTGGATTTTCTTTGGTGTTTTTTGTGCGTGGTTCTGCTTTCTTCAAAAACAAAACTTGGCACACACGGTAGATTCTAGATTTGGAGCTGAGTTTCTCACCAGGTCAAAACATTGCGTCCTCACATGAGCAGTGCGCGAATGTCTCTGAACAAATACCCCTGTGAAGGTGGTGTGTAGGATCAGAGGAATTTTGCGATTCGAAACCTCTGGATGCATCGCCAGGAAGTATTAGTCTCACAGTCTGGCCTCTGCCTGATTTTGCTTTGGCAGGTTGTTTTCGAAACATTTGTTTTCAACGTTGAATGGAGGTGATATGAGGTTCTCTGGTGGGTGATAAATCCCGTTTATGAACCAAACCTTGCTTCTCCAGAACAGTTATAAATATTCGGTTTGGTTCCTAGTCTTCTGCTTGTCGGAGTTATGACCACAATATTGACCTATGTTTCAGCTCTGTGTAAGGTTCCAGGAACTCTTCACAAGGTTGCATTTGGAGTGATGAATGTAAGAGAACGAACAGGACAGAAGACCATAAAGGTTGTGTGCCCAGAAAAGACAGTGTCTGGTGAATTGCTGCGCCAAAGTGACCAGATGAATTTTACCACACAAAATTGCAGTTGTTGGCAACTTGGTGTGGAAGACTTACGATCCAAACTCAACAGAACGAGAAGTGAAATATTTCAATTGGCTCTGAGGAAGAAAACGAAAACGAAACGTCCATCCTTTTGAAGACTGTGGTACCTGAGACCCAGAAAACGCAGACATAGCGGTGAGAAGTGAGTGGTTGGTTCACTCGTGGCATCAATTTATCGATTGAAAAAGCTGTTAGTTCCAGCTATACGAACTGTAGGATCAACACAGGGGTCTCGCCGCCGCAGTTTTTTCGTGTACCAAACCTGGGGAGGGGCCCGGACCCTTGACTGCCAAATTGTATACTACCAGACGTCAAATGTGATCTTCAGTTTTTCGAAGGAGTTCATCCCTGAGATCAGACGCAACTGCACACTCTGACCTGATCTGGATGCGCTTGATCTCTCTGTGTCTGCAACTATTTACCAAAGCAATTCACATCAACAAACTGCAGCCAATTTTGTTTGGATGCTGGAACACACAGGAAACAACAATTTTTGTGCAGTTTTGTGACGTGAAAATGGAAAAACCATGCCAAAAAACCCAGGTCCTTGAAGATGCACGATGTACAGTCACAAGGCAACCAACAGACAAATGGGCAAGAGGATCGTTGCGTTGGAAAAAATACCTTTCCAAGTCCGTATTCGTGCAAGTATGAGAATTCTTTCAGCAGACGGGACTCAAGTCTGAAACTTGCCATGTTCTAAGATTCCGGCAGACAGCACTTAGCTGCTGGTGCTGTGTTGGTGGCAGTCTTGACAGAGTTGAAAGCTCGTTCACTTCAGGAGCAATGACGGAAGTAACAAAACCCAAAATGGCTCAGTAAGTGCTTGGAGTCAAATATCAATCACCTTTAGGTTGTGTGGCAAATCTGATTTCAATTTCGTCGCTTTTGCGCAGAGTTCCCCAAGCTCAACGGAATCGATGTGTCGCACGTCCTTGCTGGCGTTTTGTTCTCTGCTTGGCTTTGCAATGCTGTTACCTCGCTTTGATTTGGGGCTGTTGTAAGAAAGGTCTGTGGTTTTGGTGCTTTGTGGTGCAACACAACACCATTTCACAAATTGAAAAAGAAAACTATCAGAGTGTCAGAGTGCTGTTTTCATTCAGAAAATGGTTTGCACCAATCTCCTTTCAGGAAAATCAAAACAAGCATGAACGAATTCATGGATGTGCGTTGCAAGACTGTCTCAATTCCTGTCTGTTTGTGGGCGTCTCACGATGAAACTCGCAAAGTGTACTTGGCAGAAAAAAACCCACACGGCAGTCAAATGTTTACTCTAACATTCGCACGCATTAGGATAACCCCAGACGGCAGATAGATCAATTGCATCTTCACCAGAATTCATTTGAAGCGTCTTTGGGGTTTCAGAAAGCCAACAAGTGTTGAATATTTTTCACCTGAAAGCACTTTCCAGGCTTTGCTGGACGTGTCTTCGAACTCGTTGTATGCAAATCATTTCCTTCATTAGACACGAACTGCTTGGTCGTCTCGTGAGGCCGTTGGGGAAGTACGAGGCCTGTCAATTATGATGCCGCTTTTCCGCAAATAAGAAGCCGTTCCTTCGCTGATAAAAATGTGCCAACTTTAATGCCAACAGAGCAACTACATGCCAACATAATGGGCAAACAAAACGCCAACAATTCATGCATCAAAAGTAATAAAAAAGAGTTCAAAGAGGTGAACGAAAAGGGCATTTGGCGGAACGACATGAGGTAATTCTCCGCCTTACACAATGAGTGTTTCTAAGAGTCCTGAGAGCTGTCAGAGGAGCTGCCACTGTCATCCAATTGCTCTGGGGGAACAGAGACATGGGTGCCTTCAAAGTAATCACCGTTCAAAG
>JAAUXT010106235.1_pt1 | contig 16149 bp, 10 predicted proteins | sample 7278171 | NCBI WGS metagenome assembly JAAUXT01 (sample SAMN14350112, study PRJNA611818) | marine sediment metagenome | isolation source: surface marine sediment (1.8m) | place: French Polynesia: Moorea | collected 2018-08 | reverse complement strand
TAGGTGAGCGGACCCACTGTGTAGATGCTAGGTCAGATTTTGCTTTTGGTCAACAAATTTAGAGCTCAATAATTTTGCGCGATTTTTATGCACTGCCTCGGGAATGAATGCCGTTGGTGTGGGAACCAATGTAGTGGCATCACAAACACACTGGTTGGTATCTCGGGTGAGACTGGCTCGGTGGTGCGAATCTCTTGCTTTATTGAATGCACAGTGCTGCCACCTGGCGAGTGGTGGTTCTAAATTCACAGCTGGTGTGTCACACCACAGCGAGTCAGTCCGCCCCCACTGGCGCGCAAAGGGCCGCCATGCCCTGGGCGCACAAATCGAACAGAGCCGTTCTGTTTCACACAACGTTCGGGTGTTGCAGGTTGGTGCACGTGACGGTGAAGGTTGAGAAGGACGGAGAGACGCTGACGTACGAGTACAAGAAGCCGCTGCCGGAAGACATCGAGCCCGAGCGCTGCACGCACAAGGTGACACAGTCTGTCTGGGATACAGTTCTCAAACAGTGAGAAATTCAACAAGCATCACGCCCTTTGAACAACAATCGCCAACTTGCACTGCCGTGCATTGTCAACTGTGCACAATGCCCATTGCCATATCCTGTACAGTTCAACTTGAAGACAGTGTGTGGTGAAGACGGACACATATGATCTCATAGTCTCAACTGACCGTCACACACTCAAGCAAGCACTTCCGCTGTCAGACCAAGTCAGCACTGCTAACTGACACTGTTGGTGGCGAAAACAATAAAAGCTGCTTGACAGTGACAGTATCCAATCTCTTTGCAGGTCAAGAATGGAATGGTTGTGGTTTCACTCTGCAAGAAGTCTGGGTTGTCATGGCAGCAGCATTCGAAGTACTTGTTGAAGAAAGATGCGCAAGCGTAACGAACGTGGTCATCGAAGAAACATCGTCATCGTTCTTCATTCGCATTCTTGCATGTTCGTAAAAGAATTTTTGCGTCACATATTTTGCAAAGTTTGAGATTTTTTTGACAATTGTAGATCCAGATCTGATGAGTATGTAGAAATCTATGTTTTGACTAAACCGGCGTACGTTACTGCCGATAGTTGTACCTGACAAAAGTGAATTAGATAAGGACACAGGGAAACACATAATTTTGGGGTCATGAAGCATTCCGATGCCTACATTGCCTTGTTACCTTTTATCACTGCTTTTGCTGAATTCCTTTCACAGTAGGAGTTTTGAGTGACTGACTGATTTGCTTCCCTGCGCAACTTTTACGAATGAAAAGTTTTTTCCTTTTTGTCAAATACTCAACAGCAAAGAACCTCACACTTTTAAGGAATTGGCTTGAAAAAATCTTTGCCAAATCGAACTAGTCACACGGTTGTCACAAATGAAGTTGCACTGTTTGGAAGACGCCTGCTTTTCGTTTCTTTCTGTGCGATCGTGCGACATCCGCAGATCTGTGTAGCCAACGCTCGGCTTTTCTGCAATTTTATCTTGACCCCCGAATATTACGGGTGCCGTAAAATTTTCCGAACACTGCCGGGTTCGTTGTAGTTTTTCTGGTGTATTGACTGCTTGTTGAATTGTCAGAAATTGAGAACTTTAAACCTGAGTAAATGTCCAGTTGAAACCCATGAAATTCTTGCTTATTTTTGGACGGTTGTGTACACGTGAGGATCATTGAACAGAAGAAATTTGACAAAAGAGACTTCTCTGAAAGGATTCTCCACCGACACACGTTTGGTTCGTCTCAACTTGTTCACAACTCGTCATGCTGTCCTCAGCACAACCCAACGGAAGAAAGACCAACCACTTGAAACTTGCGTTCTGACGTACACTCGTTTGTTGTTGAAACCAACGAAAACAAGCGCCAAGCATATTTTCAATTTGACAAAAATAGATCAGATCTACCGGTATCCACGTTTGAGTGGAGTTCTCAGACACTCGAACGGTACAAAAGCGGCAGTTGTGAATAATCGAGCGAACCCCAGCTTTTCAACAGTTGAACAACGCCCCAGCGGATCCAGGATTGGGGGTTGAGGGGCCTCAAACTGACCTTGAAAAGCACCCGTACTCTTGTGCTTGAAAATGCGCGTGCGCATGCTCTGACAGTTCGGCGCAATGAGTTGGGGGTCGGGGTTAGGAGGGGTGGGGGTGGGGCCCTCCCTGGATTCGCTGAAGCAACAATGAACCCAACAATCTGGACAATCTATAGCACTGGAAAAATTCGCCTCGCTGTTTTTCTGTGAGCTGCACCGGGAGGGAGAGGGTTGGTGCGACAGAAAGAAGGAAGCAACTTGTCCCTGCAACCCACCAACAGATCTAGTTTACGCGTTCAGCTTTTGCACACTGACCTTTCACACAAGTTCCTTTTGAATTTTTCATAAAATGTCCATTTCATTTCTTTCATGCCCACTGCTGGATAAAAGCGTACGGTATCACAAGTTTGTGACATTTTCTGAGGGCGTGTTCGATTTGCGCGTCGAACGCAACAAGCGTTTCCTTCGAGCTCATGCGCGAAACTGACATACGATGCGTTCGGCATGAAAAGCGAACACGAAACCACGTGGATGAAAGACCCTGTTTGTTTATCTTTTGCCGTTCAGCGGAATCTGGTTGACGACCACCTCTTGTTTGATTCCGAATCTGAACTGGCAGCGTCCCTGTGTTCGGATGACCACCGTGTCCCCCTGCACCTCCACATACTCGACCCCCTCCCCGATCCGCCTCTGCATCTGCAGGAACTCCTTGACGATCTCAGCGACGTCGTGACTCGTCGCTTTCACCAGGGAGTTATTGTCCTTGATGTTCGTGAAGTTGACGAAAATTTCTCCCTTGATTCTCGTGATGACGGTGAAGTCTCCGTTGTATTTCTTCTCGTTGACGACGAGCTGGGCCTCGGCGATGTGTTGGGCCTTGACCTTGATCAGACTTTCGACACCCCACGTCAACTCTTCCTCCAGCGTCTCTCCGGAGTTGTTCGTCAGCGTCAGCTCTCTGGAGTACCCAGCGTTCGCCTCGAAGATCTCCCCTGGCGTCTTGAGGTTGAGGCTCATCTGGATCCCTCTGGTGTAGGACGTCTCGATCTCGGTGGAGCAGGAGGAGCGTGTTGTCTTCTCCGTCTTCAGGGTATATTCTTGGCCGTCTTGGGTATTGTTGGTAAACTTGGTTTGGAAGAGGATGTTTGCGTGGGCGTTGCCCATGGCAGCGGCCTGTTGCGATGACGCCTCGTTTTCATTGTCATCCGCCGCGGGTTTTTCCACGGCCAGCTTGGGCCAGTCCGTCGTGTCTACGAACTTAACGTCGGACCAGTCGAGCACGACGTTGAGGTACCTGGACGCGTTCTTTTTCTCCTTCTCGCGGAGGCGTCGCTGTTTGCGCGTCGCGGTGCGGTCGTATTCCCGCCACGCCCAGTCCTTCACAATCTGGTCGATGTCGATGCTTCTTTGCTTCGACATGTCGGTTCAGAATCTGCCAAAAGCAAAATGATGAGAAAACAGTCAAGTTTTTGATGAGCTGAATTCGACCATTGTGCATCTGGCAGTGATTCATGCAATGTTTTTCAGTGGTCCACATGGTCTTCTGGTCCTCCCACATCGTCAGAAAATCAGCATTACAGGACATGAACACGTAATTCAAACTGCCAAGGGTGGATCCAGGAGGCTCGAGGCCATGACCACCACTCACGATGCAACTTGAATTCACCCTCCCAAATTTGCGGCAAAATTTTCTGAACCCTGGTGCTGGAACCGTGTCTTGAGAACATTTGTCTCATCCCATTCAAATCAACATTGCTTTGCACGAGATTTGAAACATTTCACGCGAAGGGTCAATGAGTTCAGATATCTTTTTCTCAAATGGTTTTGAATTCGGCAGGATTTCTTGCAAGTTGAGTCCGGACAAGGTGGAAAGGAAACGCGGAGGCGGGGCGAGTGTAGAAATCTATCTGCGTGCAGCATGTTTGCAATCTACCTACAAACTCGTTGTCACGGGGCTGAGGATCTCTGGACTAGTCTCGGATCATCTCGGATCAGGGTTGTCACAAACAAAAAGGGGTTTTCTTTTCCGAGCAAATTCCGAAAGTCCATTGTGAGATCAGAGATTTGTGCACCTGCATGGAGCCATTTTTGTGGAGCCGGGAGACACACGAGTTGTTGAAACGTGTTTGAAAGCGATTTCTGCCATTGTTGAAATTCCAAAAATGAGAAATTGTCCTCGTTCAGAGAAGCTTCTTTCAAGAGAACAGGTGGCTAGGAATGTTTGAGGGCGAGATCTGTCCGCCATGATGGAATTTGAGCGTGCGCCTGGCTCCGGCTGCTGTGGCGCGATTTTGAGGCAAGATGCGACGGGAGCACGCGGGCGAGAAAAATTTCAGTCCGGCTGAATCAAACTTTCCGTAAATTTGAGAAATTGGAAGATTTGAGGGTTTCTTGGGGTCATTTCGCCATGAAACTGGCCAAACCGGAAATGATGGTGCGTTTGAGACACAGCAAGCCGTGGCGTAGCCATCTTTGAAAAGTCTCTCGCCACGGCAACCAACGCTGCACAAGTTTCTGAATCCTCTAACAATGTGTCAAAAAGGGACCAAAGAGATCCAATTCTTTCAAATAAAGAAAGATCTGTTGCCAAATGGGATGAAATGTCTGAAATTATGACTTCTGTACAGCGGTTTTGTCTGCATGTGTCTGTGCGACGTGGCTCAATCTTTCACACTTGGATGTTGGGCAAACTGTGTTGGTCAATGTCTTTCCTTTCTCTGGACCAGAAAATCTTTCTTTGGAATTCGCAGATGAAATTCATGAACAAGACAAGGTCCTTGCAGGTTTATTGCAGACAGACGAGGACCTGCAGTCCAGCCTCCCACAAACATTGCAGGACTGCAGAAACCCAAACAAGAAGTTGAGATGCACCCTTACCTCTCACACAGGTCCCAGGAATGAGTTTCAGCTCCAGCAGTCTCTTCTCTCCGGACTTTCCTGTGGAAATATCCGCAGTTCTCAGTCTCTACTGACCTGTCTCCGAACCCACGCTATATTTTTACAAAGGAAATGCCAACTCCTTTCTTCCTGGGGACGCTTGGATCATTACCATTTCAGTTTTATTGGCACTCCTATTGGACGGATCTGGTCATGTGACCCGAATTATGCACAGAACTCAAGCTTTGCTGAGGTGGAAAGCGTGCTCTTCTCTCCAAGGTGTTGGTGTTCTGCAGTCCCACCGAAATTTTCTTGCCAAACCGCGCAAACTATCTTCTTAAGGCCCTTTTCCCCCTTCTGAAACAACCTGATACATTCCGGAACTTATTGCGCTTTCAAAGGATTATAAGCCAAGCATGTGCACCATCTTGCGCTTGTTTTTGTGCACTTTTGCGCAGCCGACCCGGGGATGAGAGGCGCCGGGATCCACCAGCGGAAACTGGGCGGAAAACACCCGCGCGCGCATGTCCAGGCGCCACTTTTCAAATACTTCCTACCGCTGCTCCTTTTGGCTGAAAACTGCTGTAAATTTTGAGGATTTGTGGCAACTCAAGGCATGGAATGTACGCAGAAAGACAGGATTTGTTGCGCGCGTTGGGTTGGAGCGCGCGCGGCCGGTTGTGCCAGGCCCTGCGCGGTGGAACCACCGCGGTAACGGAACAAGACCCTCCGTGAAGAAAGGACATTTTCTGCAACGTTTTACCTATATCTGTGGCATTATTTGCTTGCTACTGTTCGGGAATTGCCTAGAAAAAGAATGTGTAAATTGTGCAGCGTATTTGGGGATCATACAGCTGCAAAATTCGAGTTTTGTTGCAAAAACGGAATGACAGTTTTGCGGTATGTGAAAGAAAGATTCACTGCCGAGGAATGGCGATGAATCAATTAGGTCGGAATCGCTCGATCTGGACATTTCACGTTTACAGCGCGAGGTTGAAGAGTCGAGTTTCGACGAGAAGAGCTCAATGGTGTGAAAAGAAGCTGCTTTTGGTCCCAAAGAAGAATGGAAGAATTTGTGCTTTGAGCTTGTTTTGTTAAATTTGTGAGAAAATCTGGAAAACAGCGGAAATTACATGGGCGCCCAAGTGTACGTATGGGCCCACACGTATTTCCCGACTCATCCCACAACGGAATGGCAAGGACATTCGAACTTTAGGAGTTGGCACTACAAGCGCGAAGAATTTTTGCCAGCATAGCAGAAAGACGAGACTGGAAATCTGGCTGGTTGTACAAGATGTGCTGCATAGAGTGTGTGTGTGTGTGTGTGTGTGTGTGTGTGTGTGTGTGTGTATGTGTGTGTGCGTGCGTGCGTGTGTGTGAGTGGAGAACTTTTTAGATGACAGAGCAATGAAATCTGAGGTTTTTGCTCAGTCATGGCAGACATGTGCTTAATTTCGAGCCATCATGAGTCTCTTGGTGCCCAAATGTTTTTCACTGGCGTTTCATTACTTGAAGGATTGTGTCATACACTGGCAATAGTGGAGGCTGTGGACATCAGACAGAGGGTGATGACACCTTCTTCTGTTCAATCACATTTTCTGTCAACAAGTCTTGTCCACATTCTATCTGGTGTGAAGTGCCTCCAGAGTTGTCTATTTTCATCCATCTCACTCCCTTCTTTGCTGATGTTCAGTTCTATGAGTGAGGTATTTTCAAATTCTCTTCAACGAAGCCTGTCTTTGTCCTCCTTGAGTTTTCTTGAATTGAAGGTGGTGACCACAAGTCATTGGCCTTGTCACATTTTCACAACCCAGAAAGAGAATAACAATTACATTTTTCTTCCCTTTTCTCTCACACATTGTCTCCACTGCTGTTTGACAAGTCACTGCTGGTTGACTTGTTGTAGCTCCTTCAACCCCTTGTGTCCTTGAGATTGTAGCGCCACAGGGCATTATGCTGAACCAGTGAATTCAAAAAGTTTGAAAACAGAACTTGTCAGCCAAGTTGAGTTGGTTCCGCTGTCCAGAACGAGGAAGAAACATGACAACGAACACTTTTTGGACAAAAAGCCTGGATTTTCAAGAATTTGCACGAATAGCTCAGGCACATCTGCATTGAAAATCTCCAACAAATTCAAATTCGAATTCAAATTGATTTTTCCTGGTGTCTCGCGGAACCAGAATCAGGCCAAAGGGAAGGCTTGAGCCTCATCCTGTGTCTGACTCAATGGTAGAGACTCACTATATTTTGGAGACAGTGTGATGCTGTATTGGGGACGCCCAACTTCAACAAGAGCAGAAAAGGAATAAAATGTTCCTTTGGTGCAAAAATAGGGGGAGAGGGTACATTTGTCTTTCAGGTGGAGATCCATCCCTGGATTTTCAGAAGTGGTGTTGCAGGTGTTGCACCGCAGTGCTCAGCAACGTGCTCTTCTTTTGGCACAGAGATTCTGGAAAGATTCCCATTCCAGCTCTTCAGGAATTGAAACGAAAGGACCGAATGGCAAATTCAACCCTGCCAAAATTGACACAAGTTGGGTGGGTTGGACCAGTCCGAGCTGGAACCAGAAACAGTCTCACATTTCCACACCAAACACTGACACTGACAGTCTGACACACACTACACGGAGACTCAAATGGATTTCAATCTACAACGGCGCGAAAGGTGAATTGGACAGGTGCTGCCATCTGCTGTTGACGAATCCGCGACCAAAATTCTCTATTATCGCCCACTTCCGGTTAATGGTTGCAAAGATGACTTGAAGCACTTTCATCGCGAATTCCGGTCTTCTGTGTGTGCTGGACGGTGTAAAAACAATGACGGAGTCCAGCAAGAAGACGGAGGATGATGTGGAGCCAAAGTTTCCGGGGCCGAGTGAGTGAGATCACTGAGAATGAAAATCTTTCCTGTTTGCTTTGTTTTCACAGCTCGCAAATCTCACCGCCTCTCAACAATTTTCATCGTAGATCCACTTGCATTTGTCAACAGTTGACACAAAGGGTAAAATTGCGCATGCAATAGACGCAAAAAATTGTACGTTGCAGTCACTTTCAAAGAAGACACACCGCGAAAGGGCTTCTTCTCGCTGCACCTCGGGATGAAGGAACTGACGGTCAACAAGTCCATGTTCGGGCTGGGCAAGTCCACACCGAGAAACGCAGTCATCAAACCGCCGAACATCACCTCAGAGTGAGTTTATCTGCCACAGACAACATGGAACCTTCTTTCTCCAGCGGATCCAGGATTGTGGTGTCGACAGCCCCGGGGTTGGACCCATGGTTTGGGGGGGGGGGGAGGGATCTCAACTTGACCAGTTTTCCGGGGAAGCATTTACAAGAAACAATTTCGTGTTTGCTGCGAAGAAATATTTTTCGGGGCTGAGGTAGGGGTACGAGCTCGTAGGGCGGGATACAACCCTGTCTCACACTGCCGAGCAGTTTCGCAACTTTGCACGTTGTCAGCTTCACAACTGTACATTTCATCAGAAGCCCAATTGCCTTGCAGGGCTGTCCACTTCAAAGTGATCGTAGGAGAAGCGGACGATCGCCCCGTCATCTACGAGTACAAGAAACAGATGCCGGAAGATATAGATCCGGACAGGTGTACATACAAGGTGCGAGACGTGTGTGAACACCTCCAACCACAAGTGTTATCTTGAATCTTATCAGTGAAGTTTCAAGTGCCAATCAGACAAGTATTATTTGCGCTCAAACATGCACTTGTTTGGACTTACAATATTGAAGGACCCACTTTGTCGGACTCAGTTGTACATTTTATTGGAACGGAAACAGTTGTGAATTTCCAGCGTATTTTTACCCTTTCTGCACAGTGAAAGATCTGCCCATGGCACGCGCGTAATATCACTGCAAAGCGTTCTTGTTTTTTTTCCGCAGGTGAAGGACGGGAGATTCATCGCGATCATTGCAAAGAAGAAAAGCGTTTCCTGGGAGATGCACGGGTCGTATCTGTGCAAACCCAACTGACAACACAGTGCTTTTTGGCGGGAGTTTTGCGTCGCCTCTTGCACGTGAAAACAACGAGACAAATTGTTTTCTCAGATCAACAACGGCGTTGCCAGGGGCGACACAAGACCACAGCGTGTTTGTGTTTTATGAGTGGATTACAGTGTTGGTACTTAACTCCAGCTAGAAACCAAACCTTATTCTGCAGAATTAGACTGATATAGGTTGTCAGGAAACAAACGCTTTCTTCACTGCCACAGATGCTCGGACCATACAGTGTCAACACACCTGCATCTGAAACCTTATTTTTCACCCTGTGTTTTGTACTTGTGACGCGTCTGTGTCGGGGCACACGCAGACATTCCTTCGGTTGTAGCAGGTTGAAACTTTGAATGAAATGAGGTGAAAGTTTTGGTTTGGCTCGTACAAAAAGTCTGTTTTGTTCATATCGCAGTCTTAGCCATGAATCTCTAGTCGCACAGCGCAGAGCATCACAAGTACAAAACAGTAGATTGAATGATGGAGACTTGAGGCAGATCCAGGCGGGGGGGGGGGTCCTGGGGACCAGACTCCCCACCCGACCCAAAAAATGTGTTTTTCTTCGCCCTTGCAAATTTCTGCATTGGAATCAGTCCCCCCCCGAGGGGTCACGCCCCCTGACCTCTGTCCCGCCCCCCTGACCTCTGTCCCGCCCCCCTGACCTCTGGATCCGCCCCTGGAGGCTGCAGACCACACCAAGAGAATCATGTTTCCATTGCATTCGTTCATTCTGCGTTTCCTTTTCCAGTGTTCTGCCGCAGTGAGTTTCTTGCAGCTTGTTGAATTCACAAGAGAAATACAACTTTTCCATTGCTTATCTTTGTGTTCACATGTTGCGAACATTGACAGAAAGCGTACAGTTTGCAAGTTCCTGGACCCTGTGTTTCACAAGAATGACACTGGAGAAACGCCAGCCACAGGCTGTGGGGACGACTTTTGATGTACATGGGAAGTTTGGTTCACGTAAATGCGAGGAATCGTTCGGAATCAAAGAATCTGCTCGATAAGGTCAACAAAACGAAGCCGCTCACAGAGCTGGAAAAGTGCCGCCATTTGGCGCGTTCGTTTTTTGCGCGGAACGCCTCGCGACCCGTCCACCCTCCCCCCCCCCGTCCTTGGGATGAAGACGTCGCGCGTTTGGCGTCAAAAACTGACGCGCAAAATGATACAGGGCGATTGGTCGACTCAGCGGAAACCGACCTGAAGCACTCGGTTTTCTCAAGCTGACATATTGAACGAATGGCACCGCGAAGCAACGTTGGTTTGCAGATCGCATTGCGCCCGCACTGTTTCACCGGGTTTGGAGGACAATCTCACACTCTATCACATCGAGGGTCCACCCGGTTGTGCCGCCGCGCTACGGCACCACCCTGCGCCTCGAAGCGTCTACGTAGAAAGCGACGGTCAATGCAAAAATAGAAATTCTGTCTCTGTACATCTACATCAAAGATCTCTGCGTGGACTGTAGGGGGAGATCCAGGATTTGTCAAGTCGGAGGAGGGTCCAAGCTGAACAATAAAAAAAATTTCGCGCCTGATGCTGCCAATGCGAGGAGTAAGGGGTTCGTTTTCTTTCGGTTGGGGGACGAGAGGAGCGGGCACCCTGGATCCACCCCTGGTGAGGTCAGACGTGCATCCGCCCACGAACGATGACGTCACACGTCGCGCGGTTCCGCTACTTCTTTCCGTTGAGCGGAACTTGGTTGACGACGACCTCCTGGCGGATCCCGAAGCGGAACTGACAGACTCCCCGCGTCGAGATGACGACGACGCCGTCCTTGACCTCGACGAACTCGAGCGGCGTCTTCTTGCGCGTCTGCATCGTCAGGTACTCGGTGACGATGTCGGCGACGTTGTGCACGGTGATGGTGGTGGGGACTTCCCCCTTGACGTCACGGAACTCCACGGCGACGTAGCCTCGGATTCGCGACACGACGGTGAACTCGCCCGAGTACTTCTTCTCGTTCACGACGAGCTGTGCGAACGCGATGTGTTCCGGTTTGACCTTGATGAGGCTCTCCACGCCCCACGTGAGTTCCTCCTCCAGGGTCTCACCGTCGTTATTGGTGAGGGTCAGTTCCCTGGTGTAGCCTGCATTGCATTCAAAGATCTCGCCTGGGGTCTTCAGATTCACGCTCATTTCAATGCCCTTCGTGTAAGAAGTTTCTATCTCAGTCGTGCAGGAAGATCTGGTGGTTTTCTCCGTCTTGAGCGTATACTCCTGTCCATCTTTTGTGTTATTCGTGAATTTTGTCTGGAACAAGATACTCGCTGACGCCTTTCCGAAATCCGCCATCTGGGCCCCGTGCTCTTCGTTGGCGTTCGCGTCGCCCTGGTTCCCGTCCACTTTTTCCTCCGTCAGAGCGCGCCACTCGGTGACGTCCTTGAACTTGACGTCGCTCCAGTCGATGTGGACGCTGATGTACTTGCGTCCCGGGTTCTTCTTCTGTTTCTCCCGCAGGCGGCGCTGGCGTCGGCTCGCGGTGGCGTCGTACTCGCGCCACGCCCAGTCCGTCACGATCTGCTCCAGATCGAGGCTCCGTTGCGCCGACATCACGTGACCGTTTCTTCTGAATGTAAGAAGGGAAAATGAAACACGTTCAGAGATGTTGGATACAGGTGGTGGACCCGTCGTGTGCGTTCTGCCCTGAAATTTTGCGATGCCAGGAAAAAAAGTTCCCGTGCACACAGAGTGAATTTCCATTCGACTAAATTTATGTGAAATGAAGACAACTTCAATCCTTGGTCGGTCAGCTCCAACGCCCATCCCCAGAATCCGCACCCAGGTGGGCAGAACCCCCGCCCCCTACTCTCCATGGGTGGGGTGGCAACAGGACGACATTTCTGCCCTTCCCTCGCGGCGTTTCAAAGAGAGGCCAGTAAAATAGAATTGCACACAGGTGCACTGAACAAACGCTCATTTAGTGCGATTCACAGAATTGGAATGTTGCTGTGCAACGAAGGGATTGTCACGCTCATTTTCAGATGAACTTTTGACACTCTTTCCACCCACGCATTTTCAATTTCTTACCAAACAAAATTTGGCCATTTTTTTCCGCACATTTTGCAGTGAAGCACATTCTCGTGGATCTGGACCATTATGAGTGGAGCGCACAGAAAACGAGATAAGATTCAGCGTGGAAATATTTCTGAATTTTCAGAGGCAATTTTACTGGCAGGTGCGCGGCCATATTGCATGGCGTGGTGATCACCTCGTGGTTTCTGTCATCCATGAACAAGATTTTTGCCTTTCTTGATTTCAAAAATGTATTCCCGTGATATTACTGTCCCTAACAGATGAAATCCTGAGCAATTTTGCCGAAAAGGATCTGAAATGTCAGTTTCCGAGTTGTGCCATGGTGATTCGCTCCACGAACGCGGAAATGCATCACGGAGTCTTTCAGACTCTGGCACAAGAGGTGCGCTCAGGACACTTTTTAGACAATTTTTGGGGACGAAAATGTGCAAAAGCAATCTCCAAAATACATTTTTGCGTATTTCAGTTACTTTGACCCGCAACAGAGGCGTTTGCAGCGGGACCATGGCGTCTGGATGAATCCCCTCGATCGAGTAGCGTCTCTGACCCCATTTTCAGATCTGATTTGGTATTCACAGGATCAATGCAAGACAAAGAAACCAACAAAAACCGACTCTTACTTCACTGATGAATTGTCAGAACACTCCAAGATCCACTGGAACTCCTTATCCTGAAACTTTTGGACCACAAATCCTTGGAAAGCTGGTTGTGAGAGGCCAAACTTCAACTGAACGCCCCCATGCTTTTTCTCTGTCTCCCAAGCTTGGGATGCAAAATAATCGCAGCCGAGGCTTTCTGATTGGTTCTCAGTGATCACATGGTCCCCAGGAATGCGTGTCTCACTCGCTTGTCTGGGTAGAACTGCTGGCTGTGGCAGTTTTTGGCCGGTAGCCCCTGGAAGGCCTGCGTTAAAACCTCTATTTCTCGGCCTTATACCCCTCCTCGCTCTTTCAAACTTCTACCACGCCCTGAAAACTTTTTTCTCAGTGTTGCGTGAGTGGAACAAAGCGTCACAAGTCGCTTTGTGTTTGTTTTTGGCTGTCGCGGCGGGGTCGGAACCGGAGGAAGCGCGCGCCTCGCTGGATCAGCAGCTCCGGCGGCGGGGTCGCGTCTGCGCATGACAGCGCGCAACTTTTTGAATTTCGCTGCTCAGGACAAAGAGTTGAGGACTAAATCTCACAGAAACCAACATTTTCTTTGATTTAAGACGTCTTTGATGCAAGACACGGGCGCAGTTGAGGAGTACAGAACCTGGAGCAAAGGAAGGCAGCAAGTGTGAAGCTCAAGTCAGACGGGAATACCATTTTTCAAAGAAGAATCGTCCTCGGCCAAAGAAGTCCGTTGGAATCAGACTTTGGGTTGGATAGAGTTTGTACGAATCGTGTCTCCAAAAGTTCAGACAGAAACAGGGGAATTTTGTCACATTTGCAGAGAAGGAGACCAAGTGTACCATGGATCCACCGGAGGGATCGAACGGGAGACGGAACGGGTGTCTGGAGACACGAACAGTGGGATGTGAAGAGGAATGTCTGTGTGAGAGACACGGCTCACACACGTTGTTTCAGGTTTGTTTCGGAAGTTAAATGCAACGGAAAAAGCAACGGAGAGGAATTTGAGAAGCATTTTGATTTTTCAGAGGAACGGAATCGACGATGCCGATTGTGGATCGTGGAATTCGTCGGACAGTCTCGCACATTTTCACAACTGCAGCACGCGCATGAGAGCTCTGAGGCTCTGAGCTCGCTGCGTCAAGAGCAACCTCAACAGTGATGCAAGTGGCTTGAAAGAACAAAATACACACTGACCAATGTTCGTTTCATTTTCAGTTTCATTTTCAATTGGCAAGAGATGAAACGTGGAATTTGGTTGAGCCGCCTCAGCGAATTGCAACTGGACAATTTGAACGATTTCAGGGAAGTTTCATTCAACATTTTTCAACAAGACAAACACTTCTTCTTTTTTCAGTATTGCTGGCTGACTGAACTTTCTCTTGCACACTCTCATATTTTTATCCAAACATTTGCACAGAAATTTTGTGAACAAACAGCAGTCACTGAAAAATTTGCAAACTTATTGCAGATGACAGACCTGGTTGTGACAGCTCCAGTGCGAGTGAAGCTTTTTTTTCCAAGAACATGGGAAAGTGTGACATTCCATATTATATTTCAGGAGAGGAGCTTGGAGTTCAGAAGGAATAACTCAATAGCAGACCAATCAGCTGGCAGCACCTTTGAGGAGCAAACCTGCTTCCTCTGAAGCTCTCACCCATGTCCCATTGCAAAATTTCTTTGACATGATGACAAGAGAAGACAATTAAACCCTCCCACTTACACCCCTCCAGATAAGTATCTTCTGACACCCTTCTAGGTCAGTATCCCTCCCCCACACACACCTCTGGGTAAGTTTCCCTCCCACCCATACCCCTCCAAGTTAGTATTCCCCTGACACCCCTCTGGGTAAGTGTTCCTCCCACCCACACCCTTCCAGGTAAGTTTTCCTCTCACCCACACCCCTGCAGGTAAGTATCTCTCCCACCCACACCTATTTCATTGACATGGCCTCACCAGAACGCTCAACAATTTCCTGCTGTGGGTTTTGCTGTCAGACACAAAAAGGAGGCCCCGAAGTCTCGAAGCTCCTCCAGGTTTCCTCGAGCAATGAAGAATTCAAACAAAGAAATTTATATGACATGGAACAAGGCTTTATTTTCAAAGAGTAATTTTTCGTTGTGCCCACACACCTGTACACTTTTGCAGCTGTAATTTTTACACAGCCTTGTCAGAGGTAAACTAAACCTGTGAAAACTTGTAGTACCTCAGCAGAGGAAAATAAACAAGCTCGTTCCCATGGTGACAGAGAGAAACACGACGAAAAAGAAACTGTCGAGCACGGCGGCAACGCCCTTCTATTCCGACCTTCCATTATCGCCCACCCCAGACGACCATTCCCCTGCCCGAGGCTCGTCATCTCCCAAGTGCTGGCTTCTCCTGCTGGGTATCGGAGGGGTCCTGGGTCTTCCTGAAGGGGCTAGGCCTGCACAGCAGGAGGGCGGCAGCGGACACCAGAGCTCCGAGGGTGGGCGGGACCGGGCGGCGGGGGTCCCTGTGATGCACGTTCACCACCAGGATGGTGAGGAGGAGGCACAAGATGGCGACGCATTGAGACGTGATCAGCTAGTACGCTGCAAATGAAGGGTAAAAACTCTGATATGAGTTCAAGATTTTTTGTGTATGCAGAGATTCACGTGTGGGCTCGGAGTCCCAGGAGAGGGTGGATCCAGGGTCTACAAGGTTTGGGTTGGCCCTGTGGGTGGATCAAGGTTGAGGGTTTGTTCCTCACGTCTTCTGGCTGCATGCAGGTTCGGATCGTTTGAGAAACTTGTCTCCCTTGCTTGCAGGATCATCGAACACTTTGCCCCCACCCACCCAATTGTCCACAGGATTGCACCTCCAGGTGAAGGTAAAACTCGGAACGCGATGGCGTTCTGTGAAGTATACACGGAATGCGGATCTCGAAGGCCCGAACCACCACTTACCCTCCAAAGATTTGCTGCAACCCCTCAAACTTCCTGTTCACGGGCAAAAGTTTTGAAACTTGGGTTTTGGGCCTGCTGGGTCTGGCCACGATTTGGGTGTGGCAGGGAAGCTCTGGTGGCGAAATCCTGGTTCTCCCAGCGTGTGGGTGGGTGCGGACAAAGGGAAGATGGTTGAGGGTCTCTCAGAGTTTCGGCAGCTCGCACGTGGACGGCGACAGATCTGCGACGACGAGAAGGAGCAGGAAGCAGGAGAGGACCACCGTCATCTGCAGCAAGACACCGGAAGTGAAATATGGCGGGAATGACGAAACCGGAAGTGACACATGACGGGAAAGACGATTCTCCTGTTCTCAATTTCGTAATGTACACCTCATCTCACCTTCGGAACCATCAATGCACTTTACCCAAGAAAAATGTTCCCCTCAGAACTTCACCAAGTTCTTGTTGACCCAGAGCAAATGGGCCGAAGCCAGGGACCAAATCCGCTTGGTCACCGAAATAAACCACCACCTTTCTCATTATTTTTAGGTGATTTGAGGTGGGTCGTGCGATTTGGGCTCAAGTGAGCCAAATCGGTGCAAGCCAAATCAAAGCACCTATAGGCAGCCTCTTCCAAAAGTATGTGTACAGCAGTTTCATGGTCCAGATGAGGATTGATTTGGGATCTTTTGGGCTCTTTTGG
>JAAUXT010092169.1_pt1 | contig 16149 bp, 19 predicted proteins | sample 7278171 | NCBI WGS metagenome assembly JAAUXT01 (sample SAMN14350112, study PRJNA611818) | marine sediment metagenome | isolation source: surface marine sediment (1.8m) | place: French Polynesia: Moorea | collected 2018-08 | reverse complement strand
GGTCTCTGCCATGATCTCCTCTTGCAGCCTCTGCTGCCCTTGCCTCATCTTGTAACCTTTCTATCTTTCTCTTCATTTCTCCTTCAAGCATGTCTTTCTCATCAACAACTAATGTCAGCCTAGCTGATTCACTTTGGGCCTGTGCCTTTTCATCCTTCATTCTATCTCAACTTTGAAGACAAAACATTTCCTTTCCAAATGAAACAATCGTCCTGGCCTGCTGTGTCAAAACGTGAGACAGAGAAGAGGGGATGCTCGAAAAACCTCAGCCGCTTCTGATCTTCTGACAAATCACCAGAGTTATCTGTCCAGACCTGATCTTCCACTGACGGACTTCGGGACGAAACAGGGAACATTGAATGTTCAACTGGAGTGCGTGGTTTGTTTCTGCAACTTTGTTTTTATTGACGCACTGCAGCCATGGTAGCTTTTCCTGACACAAGGACGTGACGCATGTCGTGCATTCTGACCAATTGCAAACACTTCACACACTGCATGTGCACTTCAGCAACTTCTATTGACTGTTTGAGTCCGACGGAAAAGTGACGATGCGGTCAAAAGTCACTCTGAGTTGCGCAAAAATGAGTAGCACCAATTGTTGTGGAGAGAAAAAACGAAATTACTTCCAAACATACGGACAGGACTGTTACAAATCTAACAAAACTCTTTGTTTGGTCCATTCTCTATGAAACGGCTCTGAACTTCCAGTCTTCTATCCCATGGAAGCACGCAGACAAAGGCAAGCAATCGAGATGATCAATTCAAACGACTGAGACACATTTGCAAACGAACATGTGCAGTGTCCCGCACAATCGACTGCACCAGCTCAGTCTTCCAGAGGCACCGCGACAATGTTGAAGGGAAGCGGTGCGTAGGTGATGCCCATCTTGCCATTCGCTGAAGGAGGGTCCTCCGGGTCTTCTGCTCGGAACGTGAAGGTTTGCAGCAGGACGACGGCGTTAATGAAGAGTTCCGTCCAGGCCAACTGCTCTCCTGGGCAGGCGCGCCTTCCTACACCAATCAAATGAATCAACGTTGCCTTATCTTTCCGGTCAGCACAGCAAGAAGCACAAACGCATCCCATAGTTCTTGAATGGAGTTAAGGGGTTCTAGTGCTCTCACCCTACTTTTTCCCTTCTGAACCTGTGGAAAACCTAACTGGAAGGTACAAAGGACAAGGTGGCAAGGTCCGTACCCAAGGAAAACGGAATGAACTCAGGGACGTGGCGCACTTCGCCTCGCTCGTCCAGCCAGCGCTCTGGGCGAAACTTATGAGGTTCAGGACCCCAGATCTGCAAAATGGAAATTGTTTTCTTGTGGAGGCTCCTTGAAATTAACAATTCATTCATCTTGAAAGGATACTTCATCAAATTTCAGGTGGTGAGCCTTCTATACAAGAAAGACCAGGCAAGAACCACTGAATTTATCAAGAGGGCACACCTCACTGCGCTTGCAACTTGTCGCGACACAGATCGTCAAAAAGAAAACACTTTTATCAGACACGACTTGGACGCGATGTTTGCTTCACCTCAGTGCTGAAAAAGTTGTTCATGTGCAGTCCCACGACCAGGGTTCCCTTGGGAATCAAGTAGCCCTCCAATTCGAAGTCCTCATCCGCCGTGTGATACAAGGTCCCCATCACTGCAACACAGCAGCGCACAACACTGTCCGAACAACGAGCAGCAACCTGAAAACTTCTTCAACAACACCATTTTTCGTCTCCTGTGTGAATGAATCGTTTAAAAATTATCAAAGCTCAAAGAATACTTTTCGGACAACAAATCGGTGGCTTGTCGTTCAATTCCACATTCAGTGTGGCAAAAATGATATTTTTGTACCAACTGAGTCAAGTCTCATCGACTCGAGTATGGTCGCCATGGTGTAGGGAAGGACGTGTCGCTCTCGGTACTGAGGTACTTTGTCTCTTCCAACCACCTGCAATCATCAGAAGAGAAGGGCGTTGTTGCTCAGATCATGCGGAAAGAAAGAACAGTGTAATTGGCCTTGACATATAGAGGACCCTTGTCATGCATTGCACGAGCTCTTGAGGCGTTTTTTCGAACTGGAAACTCGAGAGGAAGTTATTGATCTTTCAGCGTGTGGCCACAAGACCAAACCCCGTGCAATGCTGCAATGCTGCACTCACCTTGAAGATCTCCTGCTGACACTTTGTCTGCACCTCGGGATTGTTGATGAGATGGAGCAGTATCCAGGTGATGGTCGTCGATGTTGTGTCCGTCCCCGCCAGCAGCAGGTCCATGATCGTGCAGAAGAAGTTTTCCTCTGCAGAGAAGCAAGTCTTCATTCCCTTGAAGCAGTTGTTCTCGGATCTGACCCCTTTGTTGGGAAAGTGTTCTCTAAATGTTCCCTGTTGCGCCTGTGGCAGTGAGCGGGTTGGTTGAGTATTTTTTTTCTGAACAAGGGAAAGAGTTACGAACACCGGATTTCAACTGAAATTCTGAACCCCTGAGTCCGTTGAACATCCGATTTTGACGGCCGCATCGACCAGAGACGGAAAGGTGTGAAGGAAGTCTCAGTGTGGTTTGGGGCAGACTTTGCCCCGCCTGATGTCATCAGTCTCGCTGGGGCTTCCAGCTTCATTGTTGATCACAGTTTGACGCACAACTCGACAAGACTCACCGTCCATGCCCTTCATGTCCTGAAAATCGTTTTTCTCCGCCTGAATATACAGGTCAACAAGGTCGCGAATGTCTTCAGGGTTGAACGTTTCGCGGTGGTTGGTGATCTTTTTGCTCAAGAAATCTCGCAACGTCACAAGAGGAGCACAGAGGAGGTCCACATCGAACTGCAACAGAAGAATATCGGGTTTGTTGTGTGCAGGTTTCTGTGCAGAGGTGCAGGGTTACTGCTTGACACTGACTTTCTGCGTCATGCCGCAGGTTTTGGTGGGCAAATACCCCAGTCTGAACAGTTCATGGACCGTGCCAAACTTGTCAAAATCATATTGAGTGAAACAAAAAGAAATATTTTCAAATCTGCCTTGGCTGTGTCCAATCGTGCAAAGAAATATTGTTGCGGTGACTCTAACAAGCTTGTTGACATTGTTTGGTCAGGCAAAAATGTCAAGAAACTGTATATATTGTCTGTGTATTCTTATCAATGGACAGTTGATGAGCACTTTCGACTGAAATCTACATGCGTAGTCCACGCGGCACCGGCGGGACTGACCTGAAGGCCTCCGGGACATCACGCGCTCTGCAACACATCACCTGTTTGATGAGGAAGCCGAAGTGCCTGAGGAAAGGGAACTGGTTGAGAGGGCTGAAGTTCCTGTTGGACACTTTCTTCACTGTATCGAGGAAGTGAATGAACTCTTCGTCATCGTACTGGTACCTGCACAAATCACAGATGACAACACGCGATGTCGCACTTGTGTTCACCACCACAACACTGGTTTTGTTGCTCAAAAGATGCAAACAACTGGTTTGAAGAAGGCCCACCCTACTTCGAATTTTATGAACGTTGGAGCCGTATTTAGATTCTGAGCCCTGAGCCTGTTTTCGTTTTCAGCTGGCTCTACCTTCTCCCAAATGCCAGCGAGCAAATGATGTTGGACACGCATTTCGTGACGTCCTGCGCCGGGTTGAACGGGGCCCCGGCCCGGCGGCGGAACTGCTCGCAGAGAACGTGCGCCTCGTCTGTGATGCGCTCCTCCAGCGAACTCTTCCCGAGTCCGAAGTCCTTCAGACTGTGCAGCGCAAACTTGCGTGTCATCTTCCAGTTGTTCGGGTTCTGAATGATTCCTGAGTAGAGAAGGGAAACCAAAACGATGGAAGATTTCTGAGAACTGCATTGAGTAGCTTGAGAACACTCAAACTCAAAATGTGAAGCGCGAAGTCTTCATTGAAGTCCCAAACCAATCCTGTGCATTCTTTACTTTGTCATTCGAACAGTTCGCAATTTTCAGGGACGGTCCCATAAATTTGTGGCGAACAATCCAAACTCCAGATGATAGTATTCTGAAGTCGACAGAACCAAGGTGTGAGGGTCCCAGGGTTTTCCTGCTCAAGCCGCGCAGGTCTTCGCATTGTGTGCGTATCCCAGTTGACAACGGAACACAAGAAAAGTCAACCAACCCCCGATTTTACCTTTGCAATTCGTGATCTTCTTGACGAGCCACATATCGGTGGGTCTGCTGCTGAAGATGTCTGCGTGCTGTACGAACACTTTCCTCATCAACTCGTAGCTGGGCAAGAAGACGACGGGCCTTCCGAACATGTTGGCTGTGAAGATCTCGGGGAACTGGTGGCCCCATTTGGAGAACATGGCCCGAATGTCGTCGTCTTTGCGGAACAGCATGTTGACGAAGCCCCATCCCGATGGACCTGCAGAAAAAGCTTTGGTTTTGTTCAGCCGCCAGCAACCTTGCATTTGCAACGCTTACAGGGGAATAAATACTGCTGTGACACGATTGGTGCACGGGTCACACACAGGCCGACCAGAATCTTGGTTCATCCACCTGAGCAACATTCACCCGCTTTGTTTCGTCTTCCAAAACTCACTCAACAGCAAGTTAAGCGCCGCTCACTGTGTTTACAGGCCCATAATTTCTTAAACATCAAACTGACCTCCACTTGAAGAGACCTGTTGTGCGTTACCGTGCATGGAAAGCACCCCAAAAGTGAAGCGTGTGTACCAGGTGGAAGTCTGGAAGGTTTCCGGAACAGCAGTCTATGGGCCAGGTATGCAGCAAGGCCGAGAATGAGCACGGTGGAAATGCTCAACATTTTCCTTGTCTGACCCGTGAATCCTTTATTTGTGTCTTGTGTCTGCAAAAACTCAAGCAAGTTGTGTCAGCGTTCTTGTGCGAAGATCATCAAGACCCATGCAGTTGGATCGCACAGGTGAAAACACATTTGACTTGTCGTGCATAGATAAACATGTGTTCTTAGGATGAACTCAAATTTGTCCCACATACTCGCAAATGCTGTGCTGTTTTCATGGTTGCCTGAGTGAGAGTAAAGCATTCGGCTGAAGTGGAATTGACACACGGAGCGTGAGTGCCCCGTGTGATCACAGAAAAATTCTCCAAGCCTCTTTTCCCATTTTTCAATTGCACAGGTTTCCTTATTCGGGTTGTGTTGTTGGGGTCAGAAACGGCAATCCAATGAAAAACTCCGCGATGATCGCGTGGCAACTGTCACCTTTGTCCATTCACACATTCCAAACACAATTAAGCTCTGGTTCTTCATGTTGAGAAAAGCTGTATCCAGGTGGCACCTCGCAAAGAATGCATGTCGGGTCTCCGTTATCAGATCGCCACCACCTTTGGTGTTTGGCGATTTATTCTGAGCTTGTTTCAGTCATGGAGCTTTCTTTTGACAAACATGCAGCAGCCAAATGTTGTTATTTTTTGCTGCAAGCGATTCTGACTGAACAAGAAAGGGCGACTGACAATTTTAGGACCGTGAGTCTTTTCCATTTGCTGGTACCGTGATGAAATCACTGACAGAAACAAACGCAGCATTCCTGCTTTTCATTCAGATCCCCAAAACGGTCATGGATCTGAGCCTGTCTGCTGAATTTGCGCGTCCAGATGTCTCAAGAATATTGTCTTTATGGAACACAAAAGAGACTTCAGTCGTGGAGGAAACATTTATTCACGGTTCGTACTTTTCGCTCGAGAGAATGAAAATGTTGGAAATATCCGCAACAAAACCCATTGACAACGTTGCCTTGTTCGGCAGGGAGGTGCAGGGATTGTTCTGAACCCATCAACAACGACCAAATGGGAAAAATATAAAATCTCTGTTGTGTGTGTTCCTTCCAGAGGCACACACCCAGCAGGAAATCTGCCGTGTGACGCTGAGCTTCCACATTCAGGAAATGCAGGAGAAACCAGAGGCCCCACCAACTTATTTACAATCTGTGTACATGTAGGCATTCATGCTGTACAACGGGACTGAAAGACAATATGGGACAGCAAACTTCCGGGGTGTGTCAAGCAAATGACAAAAATATTCTGCAGTTTGAGATTCAGGAACACGAAAATGCAAAACCGCTGCAATGGCAACAAGGATGGTGGAAAGACAATTCGCCAAATGAACCAGTTCTGTCAAGAAGTCCAATTTTCATTTTTCGCTTTCAATGAAATTCGGAAAGAGGACCAAACTTGAGAGCAGGCATCAGGAGTCATAGCACCATACAAAAACAAGAACACCAACGGTGTCTACAAGCGTTGCTCCGCGGCTGTATCCCGTACGAGCGGTGTGTTTCCAAATCTTCCAACCCGGGGGCCGTCAGTGTTTTCCAAACAAACTCTCCAAATTCTGAAAATTATTCCAATCAGGGAAAAGCGTGAAGGCATGTCAGGCAATTTTTGGAGAGGACGTTCGAACGTGGAGTCAAGACAAATGAAATGCAATGTGGTCACACTCGTACGAGCTGATATTGAAAGTCTGAAGGTCAAGTCAAGCGACAACCTGAGGATGGTTCGGTGAGAAACTTGCGGCGCGCACTGCCGCTGAAGACATCACGTGCATGTGAAGGCAACACACAGCCTTTTGTGTAGAAATGTGTTTGGCAAGAGTTTCAAAACATAGAAAATAAACTTTGGAACACATTGATGTCAAGAAGTGAAACTGTCACAAATATGCAGGAATGCTGCTGCAGGAAACGTGATGCTGTGGGAACAAGACGAGTATCACAATCGGTAGTAGTAGGTGCCGGCGTCGAGGCTGGTGCGCAGCAGCTCCGGACGCCGCCGCGACCCCGAGACGCCGCCCGCAGAGCTGGACCGCGGCGCCGACGAGGACGGCAGGTTCTTTCTGGAGCCAACAACATTGAAATGTCAGAAGGCAATCCAGAGAAAGGTTGGTTCACGTCATCTTTTCACTTCGTTTTGGTGAGATAAACCTGTCTTTGTGCCACGTGTGAACCAAATATCTTGAGTTTGATGTGCTCTGTCGAAAAGATGTTCTTCTTCTATGCATGTGACTTGTGTGAAACGAAATCCGCGCAATATGTATGGATGTGCGTAAACGTTACTGAGTGTGTATCGACAAAGATGTCGAAGTCATAGCGAGAAGCAAGACTTACGATGTCGACTCGAGCCAGGCGCGGGGAAGGCGGTACTGATGTGAACTGAAAATCAACCGACCGTTAGTCCACAACAAACAAGAGAACTTTCAAGATATCCAGAGTGTTGTCAATGCGGGAGTCTCCTGAAACATATGAGTGCACATTTCAGCCTTCCAACCAAAACCAGGCCGTGCGTTTCAAGAACATGCAACGTTGTGTTCTTTGACGTCTGCACCCCACATGTACGTATTCGAAAATTCATCCGTTGAACCAAACAAGAGAAGACAGGCACCCACGCGTTCGTCTCTGCCAATGCAAATGCAGAAAGACAAATTGCACCAGAACCAACACGCATGCACACACCGACCATCACCTTCAGTAGTCCATAGCCTCGACGACATGCAACTGTCTCTTGTCCCCGTCGCCAGCGGAAACCCAGCTGTCACGTGACGTGGTCGGGCGGGACTTGCCCGGGCCACCGGAGTCCCTGTCCTTGGCCAGAGTCCCGGAGACACTGGCCACCTCAAGGTTCCGAAACCTGACGGCAAGAAACTACAGTCAGGGGCGCAGGGAGGACGGGGATAGTCATGTCCGAAACCTCAGTTCGTTCAAGGACAAAGCAAGACAACGTCAAAACAAAACAAACACTGGTAAGCCCAAGAGGCAAGGCCATAATGTGGAGAACGCGGTTGCAGACAACAATGCAGTGAAAAGTCGAAGTGAAGTCCATTGCAAGAACAGCAGCTGAGATCAAACAAATGTTGCTCGGACAGCACCCTCCCATTGGTCCCTCCTTTGTTTTGTCTACAACTTGGTAACTGGCGCGTCCATTTCAGAGTACACAGCAAGATGTTGGTCACTGCCAGCTGGGTCTCTCAGTTCCCGCATGCAGTCAAGGGACCCATGCGCGGGCTGTGCTGAAATGGGACTGGGTTTTGGGCGGGTCGTAGCAGCGGGCATGGACAATCTGGCGAAGAATTCGGCGATGCTCTGTTTTAGCCCCTGCGTCCCGGTCGTCAAGTTCCAGTTGTACCAGTTGACCCTTGCAGTGAGGAAATCGAAGCGTGTAAATTTTGCTCTTGCAATTGATTTATCTGGGCCGTCAGTGAAGTTCACCCAAACATGGCTGCAGGAATCAGCAAAACGCGCTCAACACCAGAGTACACGTTTTCCCAATAGGTGGTGCAAGAACATTCCTCTTCACTGACCACTCTTCTCAGCTCAACGACCATGATATTCTTTTCTCTTCCTCAGTCTCTGTTCTATCTCTTGTCTCAAAACTCTCTCTTGCCTGTTGTGCAATCCTCGCATGCCTTTCAGTTTGCCACCCCACCCGATCTCCCTTCGCTCCCTTGTCTCCCTGTGTCTGTGCGTTCTCGGTTTCAACCACTCTGCCTCATCCCCAGTTGTCCCATCGCCACAGTGTCTCTCTTACCTTCGCACGTCCCTCTTCCTCTTTCTTATTGACAGGCACATGAAGAGCATGGCGACGAGTGAGCAGAAGACGAGGATGCTGAGCACGATGTTCCAGATGATGAGCCCGAGGATCACCTGCTCCGTCAGCAGCTCGATATCGTCTTCCAGTTTCAGCGCTGCAGGACAAGACAGGCTAAGCGTGTCAGCATACGCGGTTGTTTCATTCATCAGTTGTATTTTTGCACTTGTGGCAACACGCAAAGACCCCAGCCCCACCAGTTTGTGTGGTGGATCTGGCTCCAGAAGTGTGTGGTGAGCTCTTGGAGATTCTCACAAATGAATCACGGTACCTTGTTCGAGTATTCGAGGGAGAGAGACAGAGTGAGGCGAGGAGAGACAGAAGGGCATAGGGAGGTTGGTTGAGCTGGGCTTTTGGCCAGTTTACGGCTCGGGAAGAGTGATGTGTTCAGGACGGACTCTGCGACAACGTCATATGATTGAGTGGATTGTACGTGCATGTTCTCACCTGACAGCTGCACGTAAGGTTCCTGAAAAAAATTAAACAGGAGTAAAACTCCAGGGTCAGGAAAGCAGTGACAAAAGTTCTAATTTCCTTTGTTGCTCAACATTTTTGGTCAAAAACAGGCAATACGTACCGGGTGGCAAGTTTCATTGGCATTCGCACAGTCTGAAACAAATTTGTCTGAGATCACAAAGTGAGTTCCGCGAATGGCGACAAAAACGAAACCAATTTCTCACATAAAAACACGGCATATTTTTGCCTATTTGAGTGCGATTCCTACGCCTACCGTTTGTATCGCACACGTCCAGATCAAAATCGTAGTTCATTGCGATGTCTTGAAAATCCTGAATGTAGCGGGTCGGCGGTTTCCGGAGGGGGCGTCGCGGCAGTGTGCGCAGTGTGTCCGTGGAAATCAGCTGCAAACGACAGAACACAACCTGCAAAACTGCGCTTTGCAATGGCCTCAGCAAGGGAACTCAGGGGGTGGGAGATGGTGGTCCCAAGTCACTCGTGCAAGGAAGAACACATTACAAACAAGGCCATAGCAACGGTGCAAAAGAGCAAAGCGATTTTGTCCGTGTGTGTGTGTGTGTGTGTGTGTGTGTGTGTGTGTGTGTGTGTTTTCTTTTGTTGTGAATGACACCGCACTCACGATTGTGCTGTTCGGGTGGGTGACGCCGTTGATGGGGCCCGACGCGCCGTCCACCTCGTTCAGCAGTCCCAGGCGGTACTCAGGCAGCACCTCCTTCGGGAACTGATTCCGTCGCAACAATACCTGCCACCAGACGAGACGATGAGTTGACATCAACGCAGACGGCAACAAAAGAAACGATGTGGTTGCAGTACAAAGACCGCCTTTGTCGTTGACTGTGAAAACGCACCCCAACGCAGAAAATTGTTCACGCACTGCAAACGGAACCAAGGTTCCAAAGGTGGATTGACTTTTGGCCTGCTCAGTGGCAGAAAAACGCCACCACGTAATCAGACAACGAACACGGGAGAGTCACGCTCTTGCGGACAGACCCCCACAGGTCAGGCAGCGAGTGGTTTTGGACACGTAAGCGCTTGCAGCACCTTGCCAGAAACCAGCCACAAAGAAAAAGCGGACAAATCATCCCCAACCCTTTCGGGTTCTTTTGAACCAGGATGAAACCTTCCCCTGGGATGAAATGGCCTTTCACTGGGGGAAATCTTGTGCTGCGCAGATCACAATTCTGTCGTGAGCGCTCCGAACTGTCAGAAATTTCAAAGACTCTGAACCGTGACGTTGTGTCTGCTTTCTTGGTCCAAATTTGCTATCCCACACAGGTGTGCTCTGTTCAGGTGCAAATCGATCAAATCGCTGGTTATGTGTGGGAGACTTATAGTGCAACCTTCCAACGTTTTGGTGGTCCCACAGTTGGGTGTGCGTTTGAAAACACCGCGTTTACTGTTGCCTTTGTCATGACACTTCAGAATACACTCGTCGCAGCTTCACACAAACTGTTTGGGTTCAACCAGTTGTCAGCAAACGAAGGAAAGAGAAGACGCATTTGGACTTACTATTTCGTCGAAGTTTGGATTGACTTTTTTGGACGTGATCTGCGCTTCCCACACCAGCTCCCAGCGAAGGGGGTCATCTGAGAAAAGCAACAAAAAACGTTCGTCTGTTCGATGATACCTGGCGACCAGACCAAAAATTTGTTGAATGACTGTTTTGGGGAGAGGAACACAGGATCGTTTCCACTCTTGACAAGGCAATACTCGTAGCTGCCCAAGACTCTTGAGTTTGGATCGCGATGTCTGCCTCTGTCCGTCCTGTTTCCTCCAGCGAATCCAGGGGAACCCGTGGGTCTGGTGCCCCTTGCATGACCCTAGACAAAATTCAGATTTCTGCACCTTATCGCTCAATTTCGTACCCACAGAGACATTATTTTTTACTTTCGGCGTTTGCACATCGCCAGAGGCCGAATCAGGGTTCTGCCCCTGCTATCTCCTCCACATTGCCTATGTTTTTGTCCTCATTTCTGCTCGTCCCTGTCTGTCATGTTTCCTCCCAAAGACTCACTGGTCGGTTTCCACATCGACAGCCACACGGGCTGCTTGGTGGTGAACGTGCCGCACACGCCGACGAACTGCGACACTCCGAGCGGCTTCGTCACGTCCAGCATGATGTGGTCCGACTGGTGGAGCACGTCCGCTGAAAAAGTGGAGGGGTTTGTGCGTCAGTGCTTCACTCGGCACTGCAGCTGTGCATGGAAGGACTCGGATTTTTTTGATGTGATTGTGGCGCTGTTGTTTTTGTTGACGCAAGCATCGGGGGACCAACAACGCCTGGAACTGCGCCACTTGATGGTTTATGCTCAGGCAGTATGGCGAAAACGTGTCATCGACAAACAGGTGTGCAATCTACAATTTTTGTATTTGACCCACCAGCTTGACTAGCGGGCTGTCGTTCAACTTGGATTCTCGCGAATGTCCCAACCGATAATTTTCATTTATTTTTGTGAAGGTGCTTACCGACTGTAAACGGAATCAGGAGAGTTATCCACCACATCCAGTGAGCCATTTTGGTTTTAAATCCAAACTTCATTGCAGTCTGCAACGAAAGAAAACGGTGTGTGGGAAAGCGAGTTTTCAAAATTAGATACTGACTCTCCAAATCAAAATTTTGCAGTTTTTATGCACACGGGAGGCACTTGCAAAAAGTTGAAGATCATCCGTTTACTTCAGCCCACTTGCATACTTTTCAGGTGCGCAGTTTAGTCTAAAACAATGGCAATTTTGTGTGTCGCTGTCGCCACATGGGGGTTGGGGTGGTTTGGAATCATCCTTTCATTAACAAATCACACATTGTGGATTCGAGCACACAGACCCCATTCTTAATCACCGTCGGAAGATGTGCTGAAAATTCATTGGGAAAACCTCTCCAAAAGGATGCGTCGCTGACTTCCCTTTTGGTCTCACGGACCAAGATTCAACACTTTCCTTGTCACATTCTGTCTCGTGCAAAGCAAAATCCGGCTCTGTTTGGTTCTCTGTCAGGGAGACCCCCTCACAAGGGTTCTTTACAAAGAAACCGATCAACCTCTGCGCCATGTCAGGCCAGAAGAACGCACTTTCAGTCCACTTAATTTCGCATCGACTTTGCTCACTTTACAATTTTCCATTTGTCAACACAAACGAGCTATTTTGTTGGGCAACTGACTGCCACCGAAATGAATGACTACAATTCTGCAACATGTATCCACGAAATTCTGCCTCCAGCAAGTGTACCTTTGCAGAGAAAGACAGAAGAAACGATCTCATGAAGGCCGCGTTTCCATTTTCAGGAAATCAATTGCCACCGACAAATTTGCTTTACAAAGCCCATCGCCAGTACAACTCGCTTCGACAGGAAGTACAAACCACAGGCATCTCCACGCAGCCAAGGAGAATCCGATACACGTACTTTGACGACGTTCGATGTTCACAGTTCATGCCTCTGGCAGACTCGGGTTGGAGCAGGGAGGGATCGGGCCTCTGCAGGAGGCGGGCGGGGCTGAGAGACTCATTTTCAAATATTTTGCTCAGAAAAAAAAACCAAAAATGATTGCACGCGCAACACCAAAAAAGCGAGGAAGTACAAGTGGGGCTCAGGGAGAAGGTAGGCCCCATGGGCTCAAGGGTCCACCAGAGCTTAAGAGGTCCTGAGACTCCTTTCAAGTTGCGATTTACGTGTATCGTAATTTTTCGGCGCGGAAGTGATCACACAGCGCCAGTCATCCAGGTGCATCCTTCCGCAGGTGAAAATGAAGGCCGGGTTCGAAGCGTGCAACAAAAGAGGAACTCCCGAACACGTGCAAAACAACACAGAGTTGTTTTGAAACAGAAGTGACATACTCTGGCAAAAGAAGGTTCTGATGGACATTCCCTGAAGCAAAAACATTCACCCTGTGAATAACGCAAGCAGGGAACCTGGTGGGGTGACAGGTCTTCAAATAAACTTTTTCAGATTCACACGCCGAGTAATTTTTCTCACGGGACAGAGATTGCAAGTCACAAGCTGAAATCTATCAGTCTCAGGTTTACCCTGCGTTAACTGTCGTCGTCATTTGAATGTCCACGGAACACTCACGTTTTCAGCTGGCAATTCGCGTACAACTGTTCCACTGCGCGCGCGTGCGATAGACTGGGCATCAAGGAAGCGCATGTGCTGTGCGTGTGTGTGTGTGTGTGTGTGTGTGTGTGTGTGTGTGTGTGTGCCATCAACAAAGACAGTCGTCAAATCCACTTGGGGAGACATCATGTACGAAGTGTACGGATTCGCAAAAGGCAGCGCGAGTTGTCCTCTTGCACGATGTAAAAACGCCAGGCGCTTTCATCCTTCTCAAATCCAATTTGTCAATGTGTGACCCAGATGAGAGCGGTAACAGCTTGCTTTCTGGGGTCTCAACTGTTTATGCATATTTCCAAATCGAATGTTTCGATCCGCAAAATCCACACTTGACTACACAGTTACCTCCATTGCAGAATTGCAGAGAGAACGATGACTTACTTGTCTTTCACATTTCCGTTGCGTCTTGTGTGCAGTGTGACGATACAAACCAATCCTTACTCCAAGCAGTGGGAAAACTGTGAGACATTTCAAGGACCGCCTTGCAAAAATCAGTTGCACAGACGTGCCGAAGTTTAAATCCCAATGGCAAGACGTGCGCGTTTCTGCCCTTGGAGGATGTCACCAAAGTTGGTCCCACTCAGCAGTTCTTCATCTCGCGCAGACACGTGCTGTGTTTGCCGGGCAGCCACCCAGGAAATCCCACATGTGCACGCGCAGCATTCATTATAATTGCGTGGAAAATATTCCAGAAAACATCTGCGCACAGAAATCTTTCACCAGATCACCTCATTGTTGTTAAAACATGTGAATTGGCACGCACCTGATTATCAGCCGTGGTTTTGCGCTCAAGCTGGAAGGTTTCAGCGCGTCCGAGAATCGAGCTGCACGTGTGTTGCGTGTTACTGTTTCGATGTCAAATGGAAACCTCAACTGAATAGAGATTACGAAGCCGAGCGTGTTCGTTCTTTCTTCCAATCGAACGTGACTGATCAGAATCTCTCAAGGAGAAGACTCAAGGTCTGCGTGTGGCGCCTTGGGTCAGAGGCCCACAAACTGCATTCATATTTTTTCCAATTTGTCTTGAGCTCCAACCAGGTTGGACCTCTGGTCGCCCTTGATCCAGGGTCTGCTCAGTGAGAGCGTCAATATCCTACTGAAAAGTTTTGCTCAGTTTCTTCCCGCAAGAAACCAAAATGTTCTCTTGATCAGTAAAATCAGGTTTTTCCCAGTGAAGAAAGGGTCAAAAGGCAAATTTGTCCCACAATGGCCTTTGACATGATATCATGTTCGCGATCCTGCTTGCCGGAAGCCTTCAGCGTAACCAAGAACCTTGGCAACCAGTTCAATCTTTAAATTGTAACAAATTTCATGTGAAGTCATTTTAATGGGAAGACATTTCCCTCGAAGGTGCCTCCACAGAATACAACGAGAGGAAACATCCTCAAAATTGGTTTTCTTTCTTGTACCGAGTACGTTGCCGACAGGCACAAATATTTCACATTTTGTGCTTCTTTTTTCCTCTCCTTTTTTTGCCATTTTTGTGCGTGACCAGCAGATAGGGAAGGAACCAGTATCTCACTGAATTTTGCAAAAGTGACTTTTGTGCGACGAAAATTTGCATCTTTCCGATCTTGTAGATCGGTTGCGTGAACAACACCCAACATGTTTTCACCTGCAAGTATTTTTGAAAGGATTGCGGAAATTTTCACGCATCCTTTCTGCTTTTGCGGTTGGGTGATGCAACCAGCTTCATCTCTGGATCTGCGACAAGACGTGTCGACAGAACGACTTGCAGCACAGATTTGTTTGAATGACAATGCAAAACGTGCCTTGTCAAAGTAACTTGGGAAGCGAAATCACCCAAAAGTCGCTTGCTGAGAGAGAAAGACCCAACTGATTGAGTTCAACGCACTTCAAAAAATGCTGGTGCCACCACCAACAACAACCAGATCGGCCACTGAAAAATTAAATCCCACAGTCTGTGCAACATTTCACCGCGGTTTTGTGTTTGGATTTGAGCCATACGAGATTAGAAACCGAAACCCTTTCCAAGCAATTTTCTCCTGACGGCATAGCAGAGAAAACAACGAGTCAACAGAAACAGGTTGCTTTTTTGGTTGCATACCCAGATCCCACATCAAAGAAGAGATAATTTACATTTGTTCCTTGGCAGATTTTTAATGTTGCCCGACGTAGTTCATTCTTTGAGCCAGAAAAGTGATGCGCGAATTCATGCACCGCGGCTTTTAGATGTGACGCAGCACATTGTCTTTGATGAAAATCTCAAGTGACACATTCTGTATTACTTTATTCACCTTTCTCCAGCAGGTGTCTGGCAGCCTCAGAAAGTATTTAACATGCTGCAGCATGACAGGGATTAATCTTGTAAATGCTGGTGAGATTCAATGTGAAAAAGTGAGAACTGTACAAGACTCTGACACAATCCTGACAATGATGTTTCTGTCCACAAATGATGGATGTTGAACGTAATCATCCCCGTGCGCAAAGTAACCTGGTAGCCCAGTCGGGTATACGATAAATAAACACTGTTTGTGAGTGCTCTTGCTTACTCGCACACTTGCACACACGCACACACGAGTAACTGCTGACACACACGCACGCACACAGACACACCGACACGCAGACTACTCCCCGAGAGGCAAACTCTCTCTTGAGCACGAGTCAACCTTGCTCACTTTTTCCTTTCTCTGATGTTTTGGCGAAAAATACTCAATGTCCCCCCGTTCAATTGTTGAGAGCTTTGATGGTGGAATCTTTGCTTGACACGTCTGGACGTGCAAAAACACAAGATTTTGGCCGGATAAAATCAGAATGATAGTTTTCTTGTCAACGTACAAACCAGTGATGCCTCCACAGACACACCTATCATTTTTCTGTCTTCCCACCACGAGCCAACCCTACTCAACAAATCACTGTCATCTGTGTTGGAGAAGAAAACAGAAAACTTTTTTCACTTCAGCAATGTTATATATATTTACCATGACCAACCCCTAAGACTGCCATGGCCTTCCATAGCCACAGCAACAGCCACAGCCAATCATAGCATTACCCTAGATGGAGCCACTATCCT